>Ga0157379_10004914_pt1 | contig 11478 bp, 7 predicted proteins | sample S25metaG_FD_121802 | JGI IMG/M metagenome (GOLD analysis project Ga0157379, IMG submission 121802) | Switchgrass rhizosphere microbial communities from Kellogg Biological Station, Michigan, USA - S2-5 metaG | ecosystem: Host-associated > Plants > Roots > Rhizosphere > Soil | place: USA: Michigan... | reverse complement strand
GATGTCGCAGCACATCTTCGATCGCTACCTGGACTCGCTCGACGCCGATCGCCTGTTCTTCGTGCAGGCCGACATCGACCGTTTCGCGCCGCAGCGCGACAAACTCGGCGACGCGATCTACGATGAAGACCTGTCGACGCCGTTCGCGATCTTCAACCTATACGAACAGCGCGTGGCCGAACGCACCGCGTACGCGCGCGGCCTGCTCAAGCAGGGCTTCGATTTTTCCAAGGACGAAAGCTACCGTTACCAGCGCGAAAAGGCACCGTGGCCGAAAACCACGGCCGAGCTTGACGACTTGTGGCGCCAGCGCGTGAAAAACGACTGGCTGCGCCTGAAGCTCGCCGGCAAGGAGGACGCAAAGACCCGCGACACGCTCGACAAGCGTTACGCGAATTATCTGGACCGCATGCGCCAGCTCAGCAGCGAAGACGTGTTCCAGACGTTCATGAACGCGTATGCGATGTCGATCGATCCGCATACGAATTACCTCGGCCCGCGCGCCAGCGAGAATTTCGACATCGCCATGCGCCTGTCGCTGGAAGGCATCGGCGCCGTACTGCAGCGTGACGACGACTACACTGCGATCCGCGAAATCGTCCCGGGCGGCCCGGCCGCGCTATCGGGCAAGTTCAAGGTCGGCGACCGCATCGTCGGCGTCGGGCAGGGCGCGAGCGGCAACATGACCGAAGTGGTCGGCTGGCGACTGGACGACGTCCTGGATCAGATCCGCGGCGCCAAGGACACCACGGTGCGTTTGGAAGTGCTGCCGGTCGATGCCGGCCCCGACGGCAAACACGTGCAAATCTCCCTCGTGCGCAAGAAAGTGGCGATCGAGGAGCAGGCGGCAAAGAGCTCGGTCATTGAGGTCAAAGACGGCGACACCGTGCGCCACGTCGGCGTGATCACGTTGCCGACGTTCTATGAGGACTTCGATGCGCGCCGCCGCGGCGACAAGGATTACCGCAGCGCCACGCGCGACGTGGCCAAGCTGCTCAACGAACTGAAGAAGCAGAACGTCGACGGCGTGCTGATCGACCTGCGCAACGACGGCGGCGGCTCGCTGTCGGAGGCGATCGACCTCACCGGCCTGTTCGTCGGCAAGGGTCCGGTCGTACAGGTGCGCAACGCCGGCGGACGCATCGAGGAAGGCCGCAACCAGCACACCGACATGGTGTGGAGCGGTCCGCTCGCCGTGCTCGTCAACCGCAACTCGGCGTCGGCGTCGGAGATTTTCGCCGGCGCCATCCAGGATTACGGCCGCGGCCTGATCATCGGCGAGAATACCTACGGCAAGGGCACGGTGCAGAATCTGGTGGATCTGGACCAGATGTCGCAGCACGAAAAGCCCACGTTCGGCGAGCTGAAGATGACGATCCAGCAGTTCTTCCGCGTCGACGGCGAATCTACTCAGCTGCGCGGCGTCACGCCGGACATCAGCTTTCCGGTCACGGTCGACTTCGACCAGAATGGCGAACAAACCTACGACAACGCGCTGGCGTGGACCTCGATTCCCGCGGCCAATTACACGCCGACGTCGGACCTGAAGACAATCGTGCCGATGCTCGAAGCGCGCCACGAAGCCCGCGCGGCGAAGGCGCGCGAGTGGCAGGCGTTCGCCGCCGACATTTCCGACTGGCGCAAGCTGCGCAAGGAAACCACGATCTCGCTCAACGAGCAGGCGCGCCGCGCCGAGCGCGACGAACAGGAAACCAAGCGCAAAGAGCGTCATCCGGAACTCGCTGCGACGACCAAGTCACCCACCGCGAAGGAGCAGGCATCGAGCACGCAGCCCGCCGTAAAAGCGCCTGACAACGCCAAGCGCGTCAATGTCGACTCGGACGAATCTAGTGTCGATGTGGCGACTGCAAAAAATGGCGCAGCGGATGACGACGGCCTGCAAGCCGACGAGCGCAGCCTGACAACGGATGTGGCCGCAGAGAAAGCGCGCAAGGCCGAGAAGGATGTAGTGCTGCAGGAAGCCGCACACATCGTCGCCGACATCGTCGAGTTGATCCGCGGCGATACCAAGCTCGCCGCGCGCGTGCTGCCGCATGCCGCGATCGAAAAACCGGTGGACTGAACGCTAGCGGCTGTAGCGTTCTCCCAGCATCGCGTAAACCGCCCGCAATCCCTGCGCTTCGCCACCTTGCGGGCGCCCCGGGCGATCGTCGTCGTTCCATGCATAGGTGTCCAGGTGCAACCACGGGATCGCATCGGGCACGAAGCGCTTGAGATACAGGGCCGCGGTGATCGCGCCACCGTACCTGCTCGGACCGGAGTTGAGCGTGTCGGCGATGCGTGAGTCGAGCGTGCTCGCATACGGCTCCCACAGCGGCAAACGCCACATCTGATCCTGTTCGCGGATTCCGGCACGCAGTACGGTCTCGGCTAGTTCGTCGCGATTCGTGAACAACGCCGGTAAATCAGCCCCCAGCGCCACGCGCGCCGCGCCGGTGAGCGTGGCGAAATCGACAATCAGGTCGGGCTTGCTCTCGGCGCCGTAGGCCAACGCGTCGCACAGCACCAGGCGGCCTTCCGCATCGGTGTTGTCCACTTCCACGGTCAGTCCTGCGCGTGTGCGGATCACTTCGCCGGGACGATAGGCGTCGCCACCGACGGCGTTTTCCACGGCTGGAACCAGCAACGTAAGGCGCACCGGCAAGCCGACACGCATGATCAATCCGGCCAGTGCAATCGCATGCGCCGCGCCGCCCATGTCCTTCTTCATCCAGCGCATGCCATCGCTGGTCTTCAGGTTCAGTCCGCCGGTGTCGAAACAGACCCCCTTGCCGATCAGCACCAGATGCGGTGCGCCTGGCTTGCCCCAGGTGAGTTGCGCCAGGCGCGGCGCACGCGCTGCTGCACGGCCGACCGCATGAATCGTCGGGAAATTCGCTTTGAGCAGGGCATTGCCAACCCATTCGCGATATTGACCGCCATGCGCCTGAGCCAGTTGCTTGACGGTAGCGGCCAGTTCCGCCGGGCCCAGGTCCTGCGTGGGCATGTTAACGAGGTCGCGCACCGTGATGACGGCGTCGAGCAGCGGCGCGACCGCGCGCGATGTCGCGCGATCGATCAGCAGGCGCGCCGGTTCGCGCGTAGGTTTGCGGTAACGCGAAAAACGATACGCGCCGAGTCCCCAGCCGAGCGCAGCGCGCACTGGATCGAACGACGATGCGGAATCATCGAGGCGGTAGGTGCCTGAGGGTAAACCTTGCGGCAGAGTCGCGAATGCGTAGACATCGTCCGCGCGCGCCACGCCCGTAAGCACCGCGCGCAGGTGCCCGCGCGCGTCAGGCAGCAGACAAAACTTGCCCGGTTCGGCAGCGAATCCGCTGGTTTGCACCCACTGCGCCGCGCTCTTGCCAAGCCCTTGGGCAACCCGCCGCAGGCTCTTCGCATCCACGCCGACCACGGCGACGGCTTTACCGCCGCGTGCGGATTCAATCAGTCCGTGCATTTGGTACCTCCCCCACCTGCGGCTTTGTGGCTCAATGCATTGGGCCGGAAAGCTGCGGCAATACGTCAGGTAAAAGCAGAGATCATGCCAACGCAGCAGTGGGATTTTGGTTTACGGGCGCGAGCGCATTGGCCAATTCGACCAGATCGCGCAATGCCAAGTCCGGTTCAACCGGTTGTGACCATGCCATCCCGGTACGGTTGATCCAGGCGGTGCGCAGTCCGGCGCTGCGCGCTCCGGCGACGTCCAAATCGGGATCGTCGCCGACATGCAGTACGGACATGGGCGGCAGGCCCAAGCGTTCGCACGCGGCAAGGAAAATCTGCGGCGCCGGCTTGGCCACGCCGCAATCGCGCGATGAAAGCGAAAACCGGAACAAGTGCGCGAGGCCGATGCGTTCCACATCCGCGTTGCCGTTCGTCAGTGCGACCAGCGGAAAGTGCGTCGCCAAGCGCGTCAGGGCCGGCAATGCGTCGGGATAGCACTCGACCTCGTTGCGCGCCGCATAGAACTCGGAATACGCGCCCTCGACATGTGTTGCGTCGTAGCCGTGCTCGGCCAGCGCGGTATGCAGCGACAGACGCCGTTGCGCGCTGAAATCGTGCGACAAGTGCGGGTTCGCGCGCGCGATGCGGTCGCGCAGCGCACGCATCGCCGGAATCGGATAGGCCGCCGCGGCGCGCGGGCAATGGCTTTTCAGCCAATCGTCCAGGCGCCGCTCGGCGCGCAGCATCACCGGCGCGATCGGCCAGAGCGTATCGTCAAGGTCGATAGTGATCGCGGCGATACGCAGCTTAGTGTCCCGTATCCTTGGCCGCCGTCTTCGCCCCTTCCTTCTCGACCTTTGCGCGCTCGGCGCGGGCCTTGGCTTCAGCCGTGAGCTCGGAAGTCGGCGCGATGGCCTGCAGCGCTTGAGCCGTCGCGTTCGGCGCGGAAACCGGGGTTTCTGTGCTCGTTGCCAGCGGGCGGATATGCGCGTCGATGAAGGCGGTGTGTTCGGTCTGTTTGTCGATCAGCGCCGCGGCATCGGCGTACGGCACCACATCGTGCTTGCGCAGAATTGTCTTTGCGCTGTCGCCGCTGATGTACTCGACAAACTTGGCGACGGCGTCATGCTGCTTGCCATCATCGCGCGCCGCGACATACATCACGCCGTACAACGGATAGCTGCCATCGGCGATCGTCTGCGCTGACGCGCGCACGCCCTCGACACTGAGCATTTTCACTTTCGGATTGTGGGCCGCGTTGGACAGCGTGCTCAACCCCACGCCATGCGCGTTGAGCGCGATATCTTCTTCGAGCTTGTCGACGTTTACGTACAGCCGCGGCACCGAAACCGCTTGATCGCCATAATGGAACAGCAGCAGCCGTGTCGAATATTCCACGCCGTCGAGCGGCGGCGCCACGCCATCGATGCCGATCTCCGCATCCGCGCCGCCAAGGTCTTTCCAATTCGTCAGGCGGCCCAGATACAGATCGTGCAACTGCTTGAGAGAAATGTTGCTGACCGGATTGTCCGCGTCGACGATCGGCACCATCGCGTACCAGGCCACCGGATAAAAATTCGTACCCTGCTCCTCCTCGCGATTCGGCATGGCCGCGCGCGCCGTGCCGGCCAGGTCAGCAGAACCGGTATGCACGGCGTCCAGACCCGAGATCGTGCTGAACGGCTGCAGTTCGACCTTGCCGAGCTTGCTCGCCTGGTACTGCTTGATCAGGTCGGCCAGCACATGCGCCGTGGCGTGGTCGCTGCGCAGTACGATCGCCTCGGCGGCAGCGACTTTCGGCGCCGCCGCGGTTTTCTTGGCCGGCTTGGCCGTGGCTTCGGCGTCAGCCGCCACTGCCGGTGTGCAAGCAACCAGCCCCAAAATCAGCGCCATCAGACCGGCACACAGTTTGTCGATCACTTGAGAATTCCCCGATACGCAAAGACCGGGCATTATCCCGCAATCCGCGTCAGCCGGCTGTTAAGCAGCGCAAGTTTCACTGCAACGGCAGCAGAAAAGCTTCCCTGCCACGCACCACCGACAGCAGCACCTGCCGCGGCCGGCGAGCGAGCAGGCCTTTGAGGTCATCCAGTCCGCCGATATCGCTCTGATTGACGCCGACGATCAGATCGCCCGCCTGCAGGCCGGCTAGCGCCGCACGGCTGTTGGCCGCGACGCGGCTTACGCGCACGCCGTTCAGGCCTTCGCGTCTGGTTCGAGCGTCTGCTTCGCCAAGCTCGGCGCCGGTAAGGCGTGCATCGATCGCGCTGCCGGCCGCACTGGCGACTTGCTCGGCGACCAGTTTGGCGGTGGCATTGACGGTCTTGCCCTCGCGCAACAGCTCCAGACCGAGCGCCGATCCGACCGGCGCCAGGCCTTCGGCATTGTGCAGATCGGCCGCGCCGTGCACTGGGCGGCCGTCGACACGCACGATCACATCGCCGGCCTGCAGCCCTGCGGCCGCGGCGGGCGAGCCTTGTTGCACGCGCGTAACAACCGCGCCCTGTCCAGGCTGCGTGCCGAGCGCGCGTGCGATGTCGTCGGTCAGGTCCTGCGTCTGCACACCAAGGGAGCCGTGCGCGACCTTGCCCGTGGCGATCAGCTGGCGCATGACGTCGCGCGCCAGGTTCGACGGTATCGCGAAGCCTACGCCGAGACTGCCGCCGGAGGTCGAGAATATTTGCGAGTTGATCCCGACCAGTCCACCACGCAGATCAACGAGCGCACCACCGGAATTACCCGGGTTGATTGATGCATCGGTTTGGATGAAATTTTGGAATCCGCGACCGCCCAGACCGGTGCGATTCAGGCCGGAGACAATGCCCGAACTTGCAGACTGGCCGACGCCGAAAGGGTTCCCCACAGCGACGACGAAATCGCCGACGTGTAGTTTGCTTGAATCAGCCAGCGGCAGTGCGGTAAGCCCCTCGGCTGGAATCTGGACTACCGCAACATCGGTTTCGGGATCGGCGCCGACGACTTTTGCGGTCAGCGTGCGGCCATCCGGAAGTGTCACCGAAACATCGTCCGCGCCATTGATTACGTGATTGTTCGTCAACACGTAGCCTTTCGCCGCATCGATGATGACGCCCGAGCCGAGCGACTGCTCCACCCGCTCGCGCGGCATGTTCTGCATGCCGAAGAACTGGCGGAAGAACGGATCATCCATGAACGGGTTGCGCACGCTCACGCGCGTCTTGGAATTGATATTGACCACGGCCGGCATGACACGCTCGAGCATCGGCGCCAACGACGGTAGGGGCTGGCCGTCGACCACCGGCGGCAGGCCGGCGGCAGAACCCGGCAGCACGCGCAGCGCGACGCTGGCAAGCAGCAGAACCAGCGCGCCGCTGAGCACGCGCCAATACGCAATTCGGGTGTGGAAAATCGGCATGAAAACCTCAATATGGGTATGGGAAACCGCTATCAAGACAATTTTTGGCGGGCGCGGTTTCCGGCATCGAGAATGCATTTTCGCGAGGTTCAGTCAAGCCGGGTAAAACCTCTACACAAAGTTCGCGGGGTACACGAAAACCCCTTTGCAATCGATTGATTGCCCTGAGGAAAAAAAACCCTTGATTTTGGGTTTTTGTTGGCGTACTTTCACAACCCGCCAGCACAACATCTTGTGTTGGTCGCAGGCGGCGGAACCCAGATGTACGGGTTTCGAAGGGAGAGAAGGCCAAAAGACCTTCTCGCAGTGCGCAAAGACCCAGCAACGGCCCTGCAGGCCATTGTTGCGGGCCGGAGACGTGATAACGACAAAACTTTAGAGCATCAGCGCCACCGTCCGGTAACCCGGAGACCGGCGCTGACGGGTGAGTTTTCCTTCGCGAAAAGCTGCAGTTTTCGCGGTCAAAACAGAAATGAAAAAGCAGCGACACATTGCAGGATTTCGGGAGGACAACAAGAACATGAGCACGGTGCGTATCGAAGCGCTGAACCGCGATGCTGCAGCTATCCCCATGCAGCCGGCGTCATACGATATCTGGGACAAGAAATATCGCCTCAAATCGAAGAAGGGCGAGCCGGTCGATGCGAGCATCGACCACACTTACCAGCGCGTGGCGCGCGCGTTGTCCGACGCCGAAGGCACTCCCGAGAAGCAGAAATACTGGTACGAGCGTTTCCTGTGGGCGCTGCGCCGCGGCGCGATCCCCGCCGGGCGGGTGACCTCGAACGCCGGCGCGCTCGAGCACAAGCCGGCGACGTCGACGATCAACTGCACCGTCTCGGGCACGATCGAAGATTCGATGGACGGCATCCTCGACAAGGTCCACGAAGCCGGCCTCACGCTGAAAGCCGGCTGCGGTATCGGCTATGAGTTCTCGACGCTGCGCCCGCGCGGCGCGTACGTGTCGGGCGCGGGCGCGTACACGTCCGGGCCGATGTCGTTCATGGATATCTACGACAAGATGTGCTTCACCGTCAGCTCGGCCGGCGGCCGCCGCGGCGCGCAGATGGGCACGTTCGACGTGGAGCACCCCGACGTCAAGGAATTCATCCGCGCCAAGCGCGAAGACGGCCGTCTGCGCCAGTTCAATCTGTCGCTGCTCATCACCGACGGCTTCATGGAAGCGGTTGAGAACGACGCCGACTGGCCACTGGTGTTCCCGGTCAATCTCAAAGAAAAGGACGAGATCGACCTCGACGACCCCGCCAAGGTGATCTGGCGCGAATGGCCGACGCACAGGAACTACGTCACGCGCGACGACGGCCTCGTCGCGTGCAAGATCTACGGCCACATCAAAGCCTGCCATCTGTGGGACATGATCATGGTCTCGACGTACGACTACGCCGAGCCGGGCTTCATCCTCATCGACCGTGTCAACGAGATGAACAACAACTGGTGGTGCGAGAACATCCGCGCGACCAACCCCTGCGGCGAACAGCCGCTGCCGCCGTACGGTTCGTGCCTGCTCGGCTCGGTCAACCTGACCACGTTCGTGCGCGATCCGTTTGGCCCGAAAGCGCGTTTCGACTGGGATGAATACAAGGAAGTCGTGCGTGTGTTCACGCGCATGCTCGACAACGTCGTCGAGATCAACGGTCTGCCGCTGCCACAGCAGCGCGATGAGATCCTGCGCAAGCGCAGACATGGCATGGGTTTTCTTGGCCTCGGCAGCACGCTGACGATGCTCAAGATGAAATACGGCTCGGCCGAATCGTGCGAGTTCACCGAACAGATTGCGCGCGATATGGCGCTGGCCGGCTGGGAAGTCGCGCTGAGCCTGGCCGAAGAGAAAGGTCCGGCGCCGATCATGAGCGAGGACTTCGAAGTCACCGCGCAGATGCTGCGCCAGCGCCCGGAAATGGCGCAGGACGGCTACAAGGTCGGCGACAAGGTGCCCGGACGACTGCTGCACGCGAAGTACAGCCGCTACATGCAGCGCGTAGCCGAAGTGGCCCCGGAACTCGTCGACAGCCTGGCCAAGACCGGCGCACGCTTCACCCACCACAGTTCGATCGCGCCGACTGGCACGATTTCGCTGTCGCTGGCCAACAACGCCAGCAACGGCATCGAGCCCTCGTTCGCCCATCATTACAGCCGCAACGTGATTCGCGAAGGCCGCAAGACCAAGGAAAAAGTCGAGGTGTTCAGCTATGAACTGCTCGCCTACCGCGAACTGATCAACGCAGACGCCATGCCGTTCTCGGACAAGCCCGAGGAAAAGCTGCCGGAATACTTCGTCGCCGCCGACGACATCTCGCCGGTCGAGCACGTGGATATCCAGGCCGCGGCGCAGAAATGGGTCGATTCGTCGATCTCCAAGACCGCCAATGTACCGACCGATTATCCGTACGAAGATTTCAAGGACATCTACCGTTACGCCCACAAGCAGGGCCTGAAAGGCTGCACCACGTTCCGCTTCAACCCGGCCGCCTTCCAGGGCGTGCTCGTGAAGGAAGCGGATCTTGAAAATACCCTCTACCGTTTTGAGCTGGAAGACGGTACCGTGATCGAGGCCAAGGGCAACGAACAGATCGAATACGACGGCGAAACACATACTGCCGCCAATCTGTTCGACGCTCTGAAAGAAGGCTACTACGGCAAGTTCTGAGCGCTTGGGATACGTATACTTTTTCCCGGGGCGCGGAATCGAAATCCAGTTCACGCTAATCCGGAGGGAATTATGCAAAACGAACACACGCCCATGGGCGAATCCGCGGCGAATGCGGTGGATACGGTGGTAGAGAAGGCTCAGGAAATGGGACATGCCGTCGCCGACAAGGCGCAGCAGGTCGGTCAGGCCGCCATGCAGAAGGCTGGCGAGATGGCCACCAGCGTGAAGGACGCGGCGACGCAGAAAGCGGCCGAAGTTCGCACCGCTGTTGTCAAGCAGGCGACGGCGGTGGGACAAGTCGTCGCCAAGAAAGCGGCGACGGTGAAAAAGGCCGCGGCCAAGCGCGTCAACGCGGCGAAGAAAGCGGTGAAGAAAGCTGTCGCCGGAGCCCGCAAGGCGGCCAAGGCGGCGAAGAAGGCGGCTCCGAAGAAAGCCGCGAAGAAAGCGGCTAAGAAAGCCAAGCCGGCCAAGAAGGCTGCCAAGAAGGTAGCGAAAAAGAAGACCGCAAAGAAGGCGGCCAAGAAGAAAGGTCGCCGCACCACGATGTACAGCAGCAAAGGCAAGAAGCTGTACGCGGTGCGCGACGCCAAAGGTCACTTCAAGGACATCCAGACCTACAAGCGCTCGCACGCGATGGACATGAAGCGCAAGTCGAAAGCCGAGAAAACCGCCGCAGCAAAGAAGAAAGCGAAAAAGAAATGAACGTGACGACAGGCGGAATCGCTAGCTGCGATTCCGCTCTGTCGCAGCAACGAATCCAAAGGTGCATCCAGGTGACTATCAAGATTTCCAAGAAGATCAAAGGCTATAGCGTCGGCAAACCCGAGGCGCAGATTCCGGTCGTGCAACCCGATCCGCATGACGTGATCGCGGTGCCGGCCAAGGCCGAAGTGATCCAGATGCACGAAAAGGTCGAGCGCCCGGAAACACTGATCGGCGCCACCTACAAGATCAAATCGCCGCTGTTCGAACACGCGTTGTACGTCACGATCAACGACATCGTGCTCAACGCCGGCACCGAATACGAACTGCGCCGTCCGTTCGAGATCTTCATCAATTCGAAGAACATGGACCACTTCCAGTGGATCGTGGCGCTGACGCGCATCATGTCCGCCGTGTTCCGCAAGGGCGGCGACGTGACGTTCCTCGTCGAGGAATTGAAAGCGGTGTTCGATCCGCGCGGCGGCTACTTCAAGGCCGGCGGCGTGTACATGCCGTCGATCGTCGCCGAGCTCGGCGCGATCATCGAACAACACTTGAAATCGATCGGCTTGCTGCACGATCCGGAGATGAGCCCGGAACAGCGCAAGCTGATCAGCGAGAAGCGCGCCGCCTACGAGGCGCGCGTGAGCAAAGACAACTCAAAAAAAAAGTCTGAATTGAGCAACGACCTCGCCGGCGTACTCGGCGAGTCGGCCCGAAAGAGCACAGACGCGCACCACTCCTCCCCCTCTCCCGCGTCGGGAGAGGGTCGAGGAGAGGGTGACGAACCTTCCGCGACCTCCAGCGCCTTTCCGCCCGGCGCCACGATGTGCCACAAGTGCAATACCAATGCCGTCATCCTGATGGATGGGTGTGCTACTTGCTTGAATTGTGGGTATAGCAAGTGCGGGTGAGGACAAATTGCTCATCCGCCTGCGCAGGCAGTTGATCCCGACGCATACCTACGCGAAGGACAGAAACGCGATGATCACCATCGCTCGGGTGGTCACGGACAGAGATCGGCCAACTCTGAACATGGCGAACCACAAAATGAAAGGAGACGCTCAACGCAGGGTTGCACTTCGAAGTGGAAGCTAGGCCCCGGCGATGTAGACTGGGTGCGCCAGCGTACCGAAGCGGCGCCGTCTACTCGCATACGCTGCGGGGATGAATCGCGCCAGCCGTGATGATGACCGGCATCTAATGGTTGCTGGAGATCACGAGAAGGAGACTCAAGGTGACAACGACGCCAGCCCAGGTC
>Ga0157379_10004913_pt1 | contig 11479 bp, 10 predicted proteins | sample S25metaG_FD_121802 | JGI IMG/M metagenome (GOLD analysis project Ga0157379, IMG submission 121802) | Switchgrass rhizosphere microbial communities from Kellogg Biological Station, Michigan, USA - S2-5 metaG | ecosystem: Host-associated > Plants > Roots > Rhizosphere > Soil | place: USA... | reverse complement strand
TCCGCCACGTTCTTTTTGCGGATCAGCGCTAGTCCCAGGCCATAGAGGGAGGTGGCCTGCCGGGGATGGGCTCTCAGTGCAGACTTGTAATCAGAAATTGATTCGTCGAAGTTTCCGAGCCGCAGCCACACCAGGCCGCGGCTGTCGAGCGCCTGCCAGTACGTGGGTCTGCCCTTGAGCGCCAGGTTGCAGTCGGCAAGCGCTTGGTCCAATTCCTTGCCCCACTGCGCCCGGTACCAGCAGCGATCGTTCAGGGCCCCGGGCATCGAAGGATCGTTCGGGTGGTTGTCGATCCAACGGCTTATGCGCGCGACCGCCGTCTCGTACTTCCCGTAATCCTCGTAAATGCTGGCCACGTCCAGCTCCGGGTTGTCCTGAGCCGGCTTGAGACGTACGACTTCATCGAAATCCGCCGCTGCGCCGGCCTCGTCGCCTTCGCCAAGCCGGAGCGATCCGCGCGCCGACAGCCAGTCGGGCTGGTTTGGATTGAGTTTCACGGCCTGGTCAAGATCAGCAAGGGCGCCCGCGGTGTCGTGGCTGTGTGATTTCGCAATGCCGCGCTGATAGATGTAATCCGCATTATTCGGGTTCAGTCGGATAGCCGCATCAAGATCGGCAATGGCATGAGCGAAATCTCCACGCGTGGCTTCAGCGGCCGCGCGCCGCGCGTAGGCGGGACTGTCCGGCAGTGGATCGCCGGCCGAACCAATGGCGGCTGCGCCAGCGGCATCTGCATTAGGCGGGCTTGCCGCGGAGCGATCGCTGAAGGTGAAAACCGGGCCGCCGTTGTAGGTGAAGTACAGCTTGTGCTGACTGTTGGCCACAAAAATCCGGTGGGACAGGAAGAAATCAATACCGAGCAACAGATCAAAACCCGCGTCCTCCGGAAAATCGCTGACCTGCAGACGCACATTGCGGATTTCTTCTCCGCCCAGATCCATGTCCTCGAAACGCGCAAACCAGACCTCCGCCTCGCGACCGCTCAGCGGGCTGGTCGGCGTGGAGAAGCTGCGCTCGGCATTCGCCGGATCAAAGCCGGTGCGGCGGGCGGCTTTGAGGGCCAGTGCGGATTGGGACGCTCCGGTGTCGAAGAGCACCGAAATCTGCTGCCCGTTGAGTTTTGCAGAACCCAGTATGTGCGATTGCAGGTCGGTCGTTGGCCGTATGCTCATAGCCGAGACCGGTGAGTTGCCGTGCCAGTAAGCCAGCGAATACTTTTCACAACCGGTGGTGTGAAATAAGCGGATCACGCCGTTAGCAAGGTCGTATTCGGCATCGGCGCGCCCGAGTATGTTCTGGCCGATAACGCCATCTTCATTGCCGATCGAACTGCCGACCACCAGGAACTGGACGTGGTGCAGAGCGTCGGCACCAAGGCCGCGCAGCGAGAAATCATCGACGGTCGTGCGATGCGCGGAGACTTCCCCGCTGGCGCCGGTCAGGCGGAATAATTCCGCCTTATTCCGGAACTGCAGTTTGAAGCGATCGACGCGGTCCGCCCATAGCGTGCTGAAAAATGCACCGCTGTCGGCAACAAAGCTGGCCGCAGCACCGTTTATGGTTCCTTCCACAATCGGCTGACGTCCGTTCATCATGACGGGCAACTCGGCGTATTTCTCCACTCGACAGTCGGCCAGGGCTAAAGACGGAAGTCCAAAGAACAGCACCGCACCCCAGCTCCGGGCAAGGCTGGCAATCACTTCGGCAAAGTCCCTTCGGCACAGTGGGGGTGCCATTTGCTGCTCCGGCACAAGCACGGGAAAAGCTTTGGTCTTTCAGAATATAGAATATCCGGAAGGTAAAGGATCTGAGTGCTTGCGATGCGCCGGGTCGCCCGCATACTTCCAGCAATGAATATCTATACGGTCGGCTATGAAGGTTCGGCGCTGGCCGACTTCCTTCGGCTTGTTGCTCAGGCGGGTGTTCGTCGTGTCGTTGATGTTCGGGAAATGCCCCTGTCGCGCAAGCGCGGATTTTCCAAGACGCCTCTAGCCTTGGCGCTCGAGACCGCCGGCATCGGGTATCTGCATATGCGAAGCCTCGGCTGTCCGAAGCCAATCCGGGACCGCTATCGTGCAGTGCAGGACTGGGGTGCCTGTACGGCTTCGTTCATGGAGTATCTGGGCACGCAAGCGACCGCCATTGATGAGTTGGCGCGTCTGTGCGCCGAGCAGCCTTCGGCGGTCCTTTGCTACGAGGCCGACCCCGGACGTTGCCATCGCACCTACGTAGCGCGTGCCGCGGCAGCGGTGGTGGGAGGGGAGGTTTTGCACATTACTTCTGACGCCATCGTCCCCGATCAAAAGGTCTTCTGTTAGTAAAGAGCATTGATCAAAAGTGTGAGCTGCGTCCCCGACATAATCTGAGTTCAGAGCAATACTCTGAACTAAGGGCGTGCAATCAAGGGGATGGCGATGGCCGCGCCAAAAGAGGATTTTTCCAGCAGAGACCTAGCCAGGCTGTCCGGGCTGAGTGCCCACATGGTGAACTACCTCTGCCGCTGCGAGATCCTTCGACCGAGCCTTTCCTCGGAGCGGCGCCACGGAATCCCCCTTAAATTCTCGTTCGCCGATGTAGTGCTAGCCCGGGCAATCGGGCGACTGTTGGCCGCCGGTGCGTCCGTGGCCGCCCTAAAGCGGGCGCTGGCGACCTTAAGGAAACAACTGCAAGGCCTGTCCCCCGCCGCTCTCCAGAATCAGCGGGTGGTCATCGTGGGCAATTCGGTCTATCTGCCTGGAGACGGGGCACGACCTGTCGACCTGACAGCCAATGGGCAAATTGCTTTTGATTTCGTTCTAGAGGCCGATCGAATTGCAACCGGTCAGCCGAGATCCAATACAACCACCGTCAATCCTCGCAGGACTAGGCGGGCATAGTGAGGTGTATATGCACAGCCAAACGCTAAGTGTTGATCTTGCGGAATTGCAAAGCGGGCAGCAGCGGCACGACGAAGCTGCCCACCGCGAAATACTGGACCTAAGCAAGTCGCGCCGTCTTTCGCACTATACCCTGCACTTTGCGGAATACGCCGGCACATTGTTCAAGGCGCGCCGCAGCGGCGATCAGGAGGTCGCGACACGAGTGCTCAGCGATTCGCTGATCATCGCACTTGCCTGTGCCAATACTCTCGAGGTCGATCTGCAAGGCGAGTGCAGCGGCTTTACGGTCGTGCATGCAAGCTATCTTGAACTGCTGCTTCAATTTGTCGAGGTAGTGGGCGAAATGGCGAAAGCCTGCGAAACTTTTGACCACCCGGCGGAGGGCTTTTCATCAATAACCACGCTGCAGTGTACCGTCAGGCGGATGACAGCACTGCTGCTGATGTTGTCCACGCGCATGGAGATGGACCCTGCTATGGCCGTGGTTGGACGTTGGCGTGCCGTGGAAAATCAGGTGACTTCCACCCGTGCCAAGCGCCCGGCGCGGGAAAAACCGGTCTCAGAGGCCGCCTAGCGGAGCGATCAAGCGGGCTACCGGCGGAGCAATACGTCCGCGGCCGTTATTCGATGTTCTGCACCTGCTCGCGCATTTGCTCGATCGCGACCTTCATCTCCACGGCAATGCGGGTAGTTTCCAGGTCCTGAGATTTGGAGGCGAGCGTATTGGCCTCGCGATTGAATTCCTGCAATAGGAAATCCAGCCTTCGGCCGGCCGCCTCGGGCGCGGCGAGGGTTCGGCGCGATTCGTCTATGTGGCCACCCAGGCGGTCGAGTTCCTCAGCCACATCCAGCCGATGCAAGAGCAGCACGATCTCCTGCTCGACCCGTTCCTGGTTGAGTTCACCGCCCAATTCCTTGAGGCGCTCTTCGAGCCTGGAACGCACACGGCTCAGCACCTCCGGCAGGCGGGCGCGCACCTGGGCAATGAGGGCGGCGAGCGCATCACAGCGCTGCACGATGAGTTCACTGAGCCGCTGACCTTCACGTTCGCGCGCGGCGCTGAGGCCATTCAAGGTCTCATCGAACACTCCACGTACCGCGGTGTGCAACGCTTCGACATTGAGCTGTTCCTCGCGAAGCACTCCCGGCCAGCGCAACAGCTCGAGCACGTTGATGGTTCCCTGCTTGGGGATCGAAGCGGCGATTTGTTGGGTGCGGGCAAGGAGCGCCGCGAGTGCGGAATCGTCCACCTGCAACTCACCGGCGATCGGCAGCCGGTGCTGGATCGTGCAATCGACCTTGCCGCGCCGCAGGTCGCGCGCCATGTGCTGGCGCAGCTCCGACTCGAGGGCGCGGCAGCTGTCGGGCAGGCGCAAAGTGACGTCGAGAAAGCGGTGATTGACGCTGCGAATCTCACATATCAGGGCCCCGAACGCGCCGTTGCGTTCCTGGCGCGCGAACCCCGTCATGCTCGAAATCATGCGATTTAGGCCAGTTACTTAGTGGAAACCACGGCTGCGGCGCTTACTTCGAGCGGCGCGGAATGTTATAAAGCGCCGCCAGTTTACCCCAACCGATCGGAGCCCGCTTGCGCGTTGAACACGCTGAATTCAGCCACCGGGGCGCGCGGGAGAGCAATCAGGACCGCATTGCCGCCGAGGTCACCGAGAACGCTGCGCTGCTGATCGCCTGTGATGGCATGGGGGGCCACGAGGAGGGCGAGCGCGCCGCGATCATTGCGGTGCAGGCCATCACGCAGCGCTTTCGCACCACCCTGCAACCTCTCCTCGACCCGCTGGGATTCCTGCACCTGGCACTGGGCGCCGCGCACCAGCAGATCGTCGCCATCGGCACCGACATAGCGCTCGAGCACCGGCCGCGCGCGACCATCGCGATGTGCCTGGTACAACGGGGGTCGGCCTACTGGGCGCACGTCGGCGACAGCCGCACCTATCACCTGCGCCACGGTCGCGTGCTCTCGCGCACCCGCGATCACAGCCACGTGGAGCTGCTGGTGCGCGAGGGTGTCATCGGGGCAGAGCAGGTGCACAATCACCCGATGCGCAACTTTGTCGAATCCTGCCTCGGCGGCGAAGTGCTCCTGCCGGAAATGGACGTGAGCCGCCGCCAGCCGCTGGAACGCGGCGACGTGCTGCTCGTATGCACCGACGGACTGTGGGCGGGCGTGAGCGATGAGGCGATCGGGGCAGCGTTCGCGCAACCCGACATGCCGCTCGCCGAAGCGCTCGCGGCACTCGGCGCGCAGGCTGTAGCTGCGAGCGGCGCCAGCTGCGATAACACCTCGGCAGCCGCGCTGCGCTTTCTGGAGTAGAACATGGCTTCTCGTCGCAACAACCGCGCTGCCGATGCGTTGCGCGCCGTACGTTTTACCCGCCACTACACCCGGCACGCCGAGGGCTCGGTGCTGGTGGAATTCGGCGACACGCGGGTGCTGTGCACGGCGAGCATCGATGAGGGTGTACCCGGGTTCCTCAGGGGCAAGGGACAGGGCTGGGTCACGGCCGAGTACGGCATGCTGCCGCGTGCGACGCACACGCGCTCGGCGCGCGAGGCGGCGCGCGGCAAGCAGACGGGCCGCACCCAGGAAATCCAGCGGCTGATCGGCCGCTCGCTCCGTGCCGTGGTGGACTTGAGGGCTTTGGGCGAGCGCACCGTCACGATCGATTGCGACGTACTGCAGGCCGACGGGGGCACCCGCACTGCCTCGATCACCGGCGGGTACGTGGCGCTTGCCGATGCGATTGCGGCGCTGCGCGCGCGACAGACTTTAGGCTCGAGCCCGCTGCACGGCCAGGTGGCCGCGGTGTCCGTCGGCATCGTGGCCGGTCGCCCGGTGCTGGATCTTGATTACGAAGAGGACTCGGAAGCCGAGACGGACATGAACGTGGTCATGAACAACGGCGGCGCCTTCATTGAGGTGCAGGGGACCGCCGAAGGGCACGCCTTCAGGCGCCACGAGTTCGATGCGCTGCTCAACCTGGCGGTGGCCGGCATCGGCGAGCTGTGCGCGCTGCAAAGCCAGGCGTTGATGGACTAGGCTTTCAGGGCCTCGTGGCATGAAGATCGTGCTGGCGACCGCCAATCCGGGCAAGCAGCGCGAGTTCGCCGCGCTCTTGGGTCCTTGCGGCATTGAGCTCGTGCTGCAATCCGATCTTGGCATTCCCGGTATCGAGGAGACCGGCCAGACCTTCGAGGAGAACGCCCTGCTTAAGGCGCGGCACGCGGCCGCGCTCGGCAAGATCCCTGCGCTGGCGGACGATTCAGGACTCGAGGTCGACGCGCTCGGCGGGCGGCCCGGCGTGTACTCGGCGCGCTTCGCGGGACCAAAGGCCTCCGATGAGGACAACAACGCGATGCTGCTGCGCGAGTTACGCGATCGGAAGGACGGCGAGCGCACCGCGCGTTACCGCTGCGTGCTGGCGCTGGTGCGATCCAGGGATGACCCCAAGCCGTTACTGGCCCAGGGCACCTGGGAAGGCCGCATCTCGAGCGAGCCGAAAGGTCAGGGCGGATTTGGCTACGATCCCTACTTCATACCGGAAGGACTTGAGCGCACCGCCGCTGAACTCAGCGCGGCGCAGAAGAACGCGCTCAGCCATCGCGGCGCGGCGCTCCGCGCCCTCATCGCGCGCTTCGACGCATGGCGCTGATCGCCCCGCCCCTTGCGCTCTACCTGCACTTCCCCTGGTGCGTGCGCAAGTGCCCGTACTGCGACTTCAACTCGCACGCGCTTAAAGCGGAACTGCCGCAGGAAAGCTACCTTGAAGCGCTCCTGGCGGACTTGGATGCGCAGCCCGCGCTGATAGGGGATCGGCCCATCGTCAGCCTGTTTCTGGGCGGTGGCACGCCCAGCTTGTTTTCGCCCGATGCGATAGGGCGCCTCCTGGAGGCGATCGGCAAGCGACTGCGCATCGCCGGTGATGCCGAGATCACGCTCGAGGCTAATCCTGGCACCATCGAGCGCGGACGTTTCGGGGAATATCGCGCCGCCGGCATCAATCGCGTGTCGCTGGGCGCGCAGAGCTTCGATCCGGTGATGCTTGAGCGTCTGGGTCGCATTCACTCGGCGGCAGAGACGCGCACGGCGGTGGCCGAATTGCGCGCCGCCGGCCTGGCTAATTTCAACATCGATCTGATGTACGCACTGCCCGGCCAGGATCTGGCAGGCGCGCTTGCGGACGTGCGCGCGGCGATCGAACTTGAGCCCGCGCACCTCTCGCACTACCAGCTGACGATGGAGCCGGGCACGGTGTTCGGGGGCCGCCCGCCGCCCGGGCTTCCCGACGAGGACTTAAGTTACGAGATGCAGCTGAGCTGCCAGGCAGAGCTCGCCGCTGGCGGCTATGCGCAGTACGAGATCTCGGCGTACGCGCGCGAGGGCGCGCAGTGTGCGCACAACCTGAACTATTGGAACTTCGGCGATTATCTGGGTGTCGGCGCCGGTGCCCACGGCAAGCTGAGCGATGGTGCGAGCGGAGAAGTCGTGCGCACGGTGCGCGAGCGCGAGCCACGCCGCTACCTGGCCCGAGCTCATGCAGTCGCGCTGCAGGTTACTCAGGTGCCCAAGAGCGATCTGCCGTACGAATTCATGATGAATGCGCTGCGCTTGCGCTCAGGCTTTGAGCGATCGCAGTACGAAGCGCGCACCGGACTTGGCTTCGAGACGATCAGCGCGGCGATACGGCGGCTCGAAGGCCGGGGTCTGCTCTTGGCCGCGGGTCCGGAGGGCAAAGGATGGTCTCCGACCGAGTTCGGCCGGCGGTTTCTCAACGACCTGATTGGAGAATTTTTGCCAGTGCGGCCGGGGGCTTAGGTCAATCGCCGCCGCGACTCAAGGCTTTATGCACAACTCGGCTAGGGCTCACCCTCAAATTAGCCAATTACACGCTCCATCGCACCCGAGGTGGCATCTAGAGCAAGTAAGTTATTGATTTTATAAGGTGAAATATAATGGTCATTTTCTGTCCAAAGCGAAAGAAATGCAGAAATGACGTTATTTCTGCCCCGGGGAAGGAGCTTTGTGCACAGATTTATCCACAGATTTTGTGGATAAATCGCCCCATCGACCCTATATAAGAGGGCGCCCTTGTCCGGCCGGTGCCGGGGGGCTAGACTGCGCGCCCTTTTTAATTGTCGACCCCCATTTTGGACGGTCGAGGTTCCGGTGACCCGCCGGGAAGGTATCGCCATGAAAGCTGCAACTCATCCTGACTACAACGAGATCACCGTGACCTGCAGCTGCGGGAACGTCTTCAAGACCCGCTCGACCATGGGCAAGGACCTCCAGGTCGACGTGTGCTCGAACTGCCACCCGTTCTATACCGGTAAGCAGAAGATGGTCGACACGGCAGGGCGCGTCGACAAGTTCCGCAAGAAGTACGCGGCGGCCGCCTCGCGCTGATCGAGCGCATCCGCCCGTGTCCGGGCGGCGCGCGATTCCAAGCTTTTTCCAGCGCATCAGAGCTTCCCGCGATGCGCTGCTTGATTCCATGATGCGCTCATGTAACGCTGCGTTGTGACGCGCCGCTTCGCGGCCGTTCGCACACCTGACCTTAAGGCACTGCAAGCGCACGATGGATAAGCCACCGTTCGATCTGATCAATCCGGCCAACGGAACCAAGGCGCAGCTCCCGGTGCGCTCAGGTTCGATCGGCCCGGACTGCCTGGACATCGCCAACCTCTATAAGGACCACGGGGTCTTCACCTTCGATCCTGCCTTCAGCGCCACGGCCGCCTGCGAGAGCAAGATCACCTACATCGACGGGGACGCCGGCGTACTGCTCTATCGCGGCTATCCGGTCGAGGAACTGGCCGCCCGCAGCTCATTTACAGAGGTGGCCTACCTTTTGATCTACGGCGAGCTGCCCAGCGCCGAGCAGCTCACCGGCTACCGCACCAGCATCACGCGGCACACGATGATCAACGAGTCGCTGCTGCGCTTCACCAACGGCTTTCACCACAACGCCCACCCGATGGCCATGGTCTCGGCGGTGGTGGCTTCGATGGCGGCGTTCTACTACGACTCGATGGATATCCACGATCCGCGCCACCGCGAGATCTTCTCGCACCGGATCGTCGCCAAGCTCCCGACCATCGCCGCTGCCGCCCACAAGCACGCGCTCGGCCAGCCGTTCATCTATCCCCGGAACGATCTGGACTACTGCGCCAACCTGCTCAACATGTTCTTCTCCGTGCCCTGCGAGCCCTATCACGTCGATCCGGTGGCGGCCCAGGCGCTCGATCTGCTGCTGATTTTGCATGCCGACCACGAGCAGAACGCCAGCACTTCGACGGTGCGCCTGGCGGGCAGCACCGGCGCGAATCCCTATGCGGCGATTTCCGCGGGCGTCTCGGCCCTGTGGGGCCCGGCGCACGGCGGGGCGAATGAGGCGGTGCTCAACATGCTCGAGGAGATTGGCAACGCCAGCCATATCCCCAAGTACCTGGCGATGGCCAAGGACAAGAGCAGCCACTTCAAGCTCATGGGCTTCGGGCACCGGGTCTACAAGAATTTTGATCCGCGCGCCAAGCTGATCCGCGAGGCCTGCCACCGCGTGCTCGCCAAGCTCGGGAGTTCAGATCCGCTGTTCGAGCTCGCGCTGCGCCTGGAGGAGATCGCGCTCAAGGACGACTACTTCATCTCGCGCAAGCTCTATCCCAACGTCGATTTCTATTCCGGGGTGATCTACCGGGCGCTCGGCATCCCGCGCTCGATGTTCACGGTCATGTTCGCGATCGCCCGGACCGTGGGCTGGGTGGCGCACTGGCTGGAGATGATCGGCGATCCGGAAATGCGCATCGTCCGGCCCCGCCAGCTCTACACGGGCCCAACCAAGCGCAGCTACGTGGATCTTGCCAAGCGCCGCTGAGCGGCGCCCAAACCCTTTAGGCCGACACCACCTCGCTGGCGCGCAGCAGCGCTTCCAGTTCGGTGATGTCCGCCCGGCGCATCGGGCGCCCGTCGACCGGGCTCACCGGCGTCTGGCGTATGCCATCCACCGGGAAAACCGTGGCCTGGATGGTGTGCTCATCGAGTTCGAAGCGCACGGCGGGGAACACCTGGAAGCGTTCGGCATCGAGGCGCAAGCGGTGCTCGCCGACATCGTGGCTGACGCCCCTGTCCAGGAGACTTAGGGCCACAGCCTCGGGGTTGTCTACGAACAGGTGCAACTGCACGTCGGTATGCGGCGTGGCCGTTCCGGTCAGCACCGGGCCCACCAGCCGCGGGGAAAAATCCTGGAGCGAGCGCATCGCGCGCAGCGCCACGCTGCGCTGCGCCTTGAGCGTGCGCCCATGGGTGTCGGCAGCGAACAGGCGCTGGTAGGCGGCGAGCGAGTCCTCGATCTCAGTGTTGCTCGGCAGCGCCCCCTCATCGCTGATGCCGAAGCGCTCGGCGGCCTTGCGCTTGGCGGCGCGAAAATCCTGGATGCCATGCTCAGCCATGATGCGCGCGGCTTCCTGGGCGACGGCCCGGCGTAGGTTTTCGCTGCGTGGCGAATTGCGGCGTGGCATGGCTTTTTTAAGTTCCCTAGAACAGCGGTTCGGCGCCGGTGGTGGTCGGATTGGTGGTCCCGGCGGTGGCGGTGGGCAGTTTGTCCGTAAAGAAGTACTCATTTATGGCCGCGGTATCGGCGGCCGCGGCGAGCGCCCCGCTGTTCGGATCGATGCGGGCGGTCACCAGGCCCGGCGGCTCGGGCCGCGGGACATCGGGCACGCCGCGCAGGGCCTCGCGCATCAGCCGCACCCAGATTGGCACGGCGACACTGCTCCCCTCTTCGCCCTCGCCGAGCGATTGCTCCTGGTCGTAGCCGACCCAGACTGTGGCCTCTAGGTTGGGGTTGAAACCGTTGAACCAGGTGTCGTGGGACTCGTTGGTGGTGCCGGTCTTGCCGCTGATGTCCTCGCGCCCCAAGACCCGCGCGCGCACGCCGGTCCCGCGCTTGATCACATCGCCCATGATGTTGTCCATCAGCCAGGCATTCGCCGCGGTGATGACGCGCGGCGCCTTGAGCTTCTCGCTCAACAGCGGCGGGAGCTGCTCAGACTCGGGAGGGGCCAAGGTCATGACCTTGCTGGTGCGCGGTGCGGCGTCGCTCGCTCCGCCATCGGCGCCCGGGTCCGTTGCGAGTGCGGGCGCGTCCTCATCTCCAGGTCCGCAACCGTCGCACACTTCCTTAGGTTGGGCCTGCCAGACGGTGACGCCCTGCGCGTTCTCGATGCGTTGGATGAAATAGGGGCTGATCTTGTAGCCGCCGTTGGCAAAGGTCGCATAGCCGGTGGCCACATCGAGCGGCGTGGCCGGCAAGGTGCCCAAGGCCAAAGTCAGGTTGTTGGGCATGATCGCCGGGTCGAAGCCGAAGCGCGAGGCATACTCGATGACATCGGCGGTGCCCACGGCCCGCAGCAGCCGGATCGAGACGAGGTTGCGCGAGTGCACCAGTGCTTCGCGCAGGCGCGTCGGTCCGCTGAAATTGCCGCCGTCATTCTCCGGGCGCCAGGTCTGCTCGATGCCGCTGTCGGCCACCACCACCGGGGCATCCATGATGACACTCGCGGGCGTGAAGTCGTGCTCCAGCGCG
>Ga0157379_10004912_pt1 | contig 11481 bp, 7 predicted proteins | sample S25metaG_FD_121802 | JGI IMG/M metagenome (GOLD analysis project Ga0157379, IMG submission 121802) | Switchgrass rhizosphere microbial communities from Kellogg Biological Station, Michigan, USA - S2-5 metaG | ecosystem: Host-associated > Plants > Roots > Rhizosphere > Soil | place: USA: Michigan... | reverse complement strand
CCTTGGTCCCACAACCACAATATAGGACGACCTTTTACCGCAGAAAAAAAGCAGTATGATCAGGGGGGTTTTCGTGGCGGCACAGGACAATTCAAAGTCCCTTCAGCCTGCACTGTATGCCTTGGGCGCCACAGACATGCCATTGCTGATTGAAGTGCAAAGCAGACGTGGAATGGAAGCTTCGAGGCTGTCTCGAAGCAGTGGGACTGTCGACTCTACCTTCTCTCAGGTCAGCAACTCTGTCTCCAATGGCAGGGCCCCCGCGGATGTACCTCACAGAGCCACAACGAGCAACATCTCTGTGCAGGATCCACACAGAACATGCATGGAGTGGATTCTTGCCCTTGGGCAGAGCAGGTTTAGGGCACCTTCGCCATACAAGGCAGAGGCTGGGGAAGAGGCTCTTGGGAGAACAGGTCTGTTACAAGTTGTTACAACGCTATCACAAAATTCCCAGAGGCCTCCAGGAAGGCTTCTCATTCAGTTACGCTCCCATCACATCAACACAGATTCCACCGAACAAGGATTCTGTTATTGATTTTACTGAGGTTTTTCAGGAGACAGTTGCAGCTGAAATTCGTAAGGGGCGATACATTGGCCTGTTGTCTCAAGAGGAAGTGGAAATTATCATTGGACCTTTTCAAACTTCACCATTCTCAGTCATTCCCAAACCTGGAAAGCCAGGTAAATTCCGCCTCATCCAAAACCTCTCTTTTCCCTGTGTCACCTCCCGCCTTTATCCCAATCCATCTATCAATTCAGGTGTCAATCCTGATAACTTCCCTTGCACTTGGGATACCTTTGACACCATTTGCCTCCTCATATCACGTCTTCCGCCAGAATCTCAGACAGCAGTCCGAGACGTCTCGGAGGCTTATCGAACAATCCCCCTACACTGCTCCCAATGGCCATCCACAGTGGCTCGCATTGGTGAAGATAAGTTCTGTCTGGATCTCAATGCCTGTTTTGGTGTGGCTCCAGCTGCGGGTGGTTATGGTCACATGGGGGATGCAGGAGCAGACCTTTTTCGAGCTAATGGCAGGTGTCCAGTATCCAAATGGGTTGCTGACCATGTTTTCTTCAGGATACTCCATGCCTATCAAGATGACTATATGACTATAACACTCAACGACAGGCGTGGCACCAGGATATATGTCAGCATGGTCCTCCACAAAGTGGAGGTCACCTTTGGTTCAGTGGTCATTTGTTCGAGGATGGCACACTTGAGCAATTTGACGAAGATTGCCACTTTCCTTGCCTTGATCTCTCTTCATCTTCCATCCGATCTTCAGAAGACAGGGATTTCACGTACTCCATGGCAGATATCAACCGCTTATTGAACCTTCAATTTTGTACCATTTCCCTCAGTCCTAGAAAGATTGCCAAATATCTTGCAGCCATTGAGACATGGTCAACTTCGCCGATGCATACCTTACAGGAGGTCCAATCACTCTACAGGAAACTTCTTCACGCCTGTCTGGTTTACCCAGTGGGAAGATCTCGACTCACAGGACTGGAGGCCATGCTTGCAACAGGATGTGACTGTCCTTTCATTCCACACCATGCACCTGTCATCATCAGGGCAGATTTGGTTTGGTGGACCAACATTCTCCGAGGTACCGTCATTCCATGCCTCATCCCACGACCAGTCACTCTCATCGAACTTGGTGCATACTCAGATGCAAGTTCCAGCATCAGAATTGGCATTGTTATTGGTGACCGATGGCGAGCTTGGAGGCTCATCCCAGGTTGGAGAACCTCCAACGATAGCTGAGACATTGGATGGGCAGAAGCTGTCAGCTTCGAACTCCTGGTCAGATCAGTCGCATCCCTTTTCCCTCCTGCTCAGCACTACAGGGTCTATGGTGATAACAAAGGGGTTGTTGAAGGCTGGTGGAATGGGCGAAGTCGGAACACTGCTGTCTACAGGGTTTTCCAACAGGTCCAAGATCATCTCGGAAACTTGGGTGCTACTGAGCATATCCACTCTGAATATGTCTCCAGTGCCCAGAACCCAGCAGATGCACCCTCCAGAGGTGAATACAGTGACACCAATTTCTTGTTACCCCCCATCATCCTCCCAGCAGAGCTATGCCCATTTATCATTGACACAGAGTCCGAGCTTTCTGCCACAGAGCTCCGCCTCTATAGGAGCAGAGCCTACTCTGCCTCAGCAGCTAAACGCATCACCTCGACCATGGATGCAGCTGCAGCCTGGTGCTCATTCCACACCAAACGCCTCCGACTTTTCGACATCGCACTTGAGGCAAGTGGGTCTTATGACATCTAGGCAGTGATTCCTCGCAGACCTAACTCAGCCTTCACACTCATCAAGCAAGCCTTGTCCATATCGGACAGATCTAGCTATAAAGCCATCGCCTCTTCGTCCCCACTGTCTCACCGCAGACCGATTGAAACTTTGGCACCCTTTCATCTCTCAAGCATCAGCGTCATATTCAGGATCTGATTTTCAGATTACATTGGTAACTGACTTAGAACGGATGTTATCTGTCATGGCAGTGGCTTGGGCACCAGGGACCAGGGAAACTTATGGTGCAGGTCTCCTCGTCTTCCACCTTTTTTGCGATAGCTGGAATATTCCAGAATCACAGTGGTGTCCTGTAAGTAACACACTCCTTCTCACTTTCATCACTACTTGTGCAGAATCTTATTCTGGCTCTGCTCTCACTAACTATGTCTTTGGCATGTGCACCGGGCACACACTTCACAGCACTCCATGGTCAATCAACAAGGTAGAGATATCGGCTGCTTTGGATGGGGCAGCTGCTCTTGCACCTCCTTCTTCTAAATGTCCCAAAAGACTCCCTTTCACCCCGAACCTGCTTATCCAGATAAGGTCACATCTGGATTTAACCTCTCTGTTTGATGTCGCTGGTTTCGCTTGCATCACAACAACATTCTGGTCCATGGCACGACTGGGCAAGTTCACAGTTCTGGCTCTGAAAAGTTACTCTCCTTTCAAGCATATTTCGCATGGCCACGTGCAAGAAGAGACAGACTGTAATGGCCTACAAGTCTTTCGGTTCAACCTCCCCTGTATAAAGTGTCAAAATCAGGAAAAGATGTTTGTTGGGGTAAACAAGATGGTCTAGCTGACCCATTAGACGCTATACAGACCCATTTCCGTATCAATAACCCCCCTATGGGAGCAGCACTTTTCTCCTGGTGCCATTCAGCTGGCATTCGCGCTCTCACACACTCTGCGTTTACGAAACGGGTTGATGGAGTGATCTCTGTATCACTGCCTAAAATGCATTTTCATGGACTGCATATTGGCTCCGTTCTGGAATATCTACTGTGGAACACCCCATTCGATGTTGTAAAAACCATGGAAAGGTGGAGCAGTGATAGCTTCACCTTATATTTGCGCAAGCATGCTGTCATATTAGCCCCCTATGTCCAAAACACTCCAGCAATGGAACAATTTTCAAGGCTGGCAATGCCTCCTATCCAGTAACACTGTCCATAAATTTAAGTAAGTTCACCTTCTGCCTACTTTTAGGGGAGTTTCTCACTTCACGAAACACGTCGATAGGCTCCTACTTCAATGGGTATCTCTGCTCATTCAACTCCCCAGACTTCGGTTGAGTATTCAGGCTGAACCCCCTTCAGGCTTCCCCCAATACCAAGAAAACTAATCCTCATAAAAGAAATCGATACCTCTTTTAAATTCAGTGATCTTTATCACTCATTATAATTCCTTTAATAGTTGATTATATCAACATTTTATTGTCTCGTTACAGGTATCTCTAATACATAGAGCCATATTTAGTCATAATTTTTTGAGACAAGAAATTGACGAACATCTCCCTTATTAAAGATATTTTTGTTCCCAATGGCGTTTTGAGCCAGGAAATTAGTAGAAACTATAAAACTGTTCTTCCATTGTTGTGATCATACATCTGAAGAAAATACAGCTTTTGAGCTGAAATTTTTATCTAAGAAAACTTCAAAAGAGAAGAAATTTAGAGATATTTCTTGATGTAACAAATGGATTAGAAAACCAAATTTCCAATACAATTTTTATCATGCAAAATATTGTGGAATATCAACTTTTGACTTAATTTGTTGTGATAGTCCTCAAAAAATCTTCAGAAAATTAAGAAATATACAAGAAATTAAACCAAAGGTTAATATTCTGTCATTCTGTCTACATTAAAAAATGTCGGGGATATTTAGTTTCCTATTTCATTTGTTGCATCAAAAATTTTTGCTAAATTTTGCTGTTTTGAAGTTTTCCTGGATCAAAAAATCTTCTCAAAAGCTCTATTTTCTTCAGATGTGTGATCACAACAGTGGAAGAACAATTTTATGATTTTTGGGAAATTTCCTGGCTCAAAAAATCATTGGGAAGAAAAAAAAAATTCTCAAATTTTTTTTTGTTTTGAGAAATGTCTTTAAAAAGGGAGATTTTTGTCAATTTCTTGCCTCAAAATTTTTTGACAAAATATGGCATTGTTTCAACTTATTCTGTAACTTTTTTTCTCGGAAAATTTTGGCATGTCTCCAGTGATGGTATATTTCTTTATTCCATCATTACTTTGAACCATTCCAACATACATTACAATTTCTCTTTCTCCTTTAGATATTTTAACAAGCTATATTTCAGTCCTGGTTAGTAGAGAATCGTCTGAGATCAGATATAAATACTTGATAAAACCTAAATCGGAACCAAGTTCCTGCAAGTCTTTTTTGAGGACCGGGGACAGATACCCATTGCTAAGGATTTAAAGTCATTACTCTGAAGACTGGACTTTCTGACATTTATGAATCTTGTAGCCATTAAATACTGTTGGAAGCTACACTGGTAAGAAGCAAGTTTACAGTTATATTTTTTTTATCCACCTACTGTATGTTAAAGTTGTTCATACAGGGAGTAGGGTAAAGTTTTAGGGATTGATGGGTATTGATAGGCATAATGGTAAGGGTGATGATAAGGAGGCCAATAAGGAGGTTGGGATGAGGAGTGGGATAGTGGATAGGTGCAGTTGGAGGGGTCTGCGTATATTGCAGACTCTGGGGAGAAAGTTGGAACCTAGAATATTGAGTCCTCTCAGGCTTCCGGATTGGTGGGTTTTAATGTTGATGCTGCTTGCTCATCTCAATTTAGTGGCCCACAAGAGCTTCTTCAAGCATCAGCTATGCTCCATTCCCAGTCACTGATTTCCCCACCCATCTTTGTGCTTGAACCTCTTTCTTTTCGAAAAAAATTATTTTTTTACCAACAATTTTCCGATCCTTGCTTTTACACGTTAGTAGTAATAAAATGTTTTCTCCTTCATCAGATCAAGAGAGGATGCCAGGGCTTCACGAAAAAGTAAACATAGTTTAGCACCTGCTTATTAACCTATGTTTTAAACTATTTTAACCAGCAAATTATTAGGAGGGGCCAAGTAGGGGTGTTAATAAAGGCTAATAAAGCTCTTTCGGATCAGAGCAGCGGGCAGCTCACTTGGCAAGAAATGGGCCACAAGGAGTGGGCTCTGCTTCACTTTCTAAGTATATAAGCAAGAGTAAATGATTTTTTCCAAATCTGCAGTGATCAAAAAAGTCTTTTTTTTTCTAGGAAAGCCATAGTTATTGATTGAAAACATTTTATTTTTAATCTAATTCATTTATTTTTAATCCACTTGGATAACAGATATGCAAATCCATGCTATACACAGGTATTGTAATTGCGCGTATTTTTTGTGCAAACGGCACACCATAAACTTGAAACAATATATCCTTATTAAAGGAAGGTATGAGAACACGGAGCTTTGGTTCTGCGCCGCTTGTCGGCCATCTCCAAGTTATATAAGAATACAATACTTGGGCTATTTATGGTCTCGGCTAATGACATGCCTTTTTCGGAAATTACAAGAAAAAGAAAGGAAATTCGATGTTTTTACTTGTCCCACCGTTTTTACGGAAAGTTACACCTGATCTGCCAATTTTATGCAAACACTCACTTGCCTGGCCAGTTTTATACTCTGGTCAGTCATTTTATACAAGTCATGACTTTGGCGGGCCATTGTTACAAAGTGGTTGGTCATTTTTACACGGTGATGATAAGCGGTCAGCCACTTTTACGCAGTGATGGTGAGTGGTCGGCCATTTTTACGCAGTGAAGTTAGGTGACCGTTTTTTTCGAATTGTTTGACACTGTACCGCCCATACAGGTGCATACCATTTGAACATCCTAAGTCGTGCGGCCATGCCAAACCATCGAGCCAGCGTCGCTCTGGCATCCTTAGCTTTCTCAAGCACTCTCAACTCAACAATCCGAGTTATCAGTATTGGTTTCCGGGCCCGGCTTGGGCTCAATGCCCGGGCTTGGGCCGGGCTTCGACAACCTGGGCTTATGAATATTACAAGCCGGGCCCTCAAGAAAGGCCCAGGTTGGGCCCGGGTGGGCTTGGGCTCAAGCCCGGGCTTGAACAAGGGGAATGTAAATACACAAATATATTATTTATACACCTATTCATCCTCATCCCCACTATCCAAAATTATATTAAGATCAATATTATCCTCGTTCATGAATCTTTTTTTCAGATAGGTGTCTGTCTCCTGTGCAAGCTCCTCTTCCTCCTGATCATCTGCCATCAACATCTCTTCTACGCTAGGCGAGGGCATAGGCGGCCGTACTAGTAAATCAGTACGGATGGCACATTTTAGAACCTGGAATACTTCAATAACATCGCCCTTTAGACGACTACTGTGTTTAGAAATGGTGATGCCTCCCCCAGAAAAGACTCGCTCACTTGAAACTGAGGACACCATAATAGGAAGGTAATCGCGTGCGAGAGAAGCCCATGCTGGATATCTCGTTCCATGAATCTATTTTTTTGAATTATCCAGATATCACAATTAAATAGGTCGAATAACATAGCCCCACTAGGTGACGATGAATGAAAATGTGAAGAAACAAAAATACTCCGAGCCGGAAAAAATAAAACGGTGATTTTATGCATTCCGCACAGGGTACGGCCTTGTTGTGACGGAACCACGCACGGTAATTAATTTGCTCTGTGCTCGAATTCCAACAAGTAAGTCGGGCCTGAAACTGTACACTTCTTACAATATCTTTCCTCCTAAAGCCCGGGCTTGCGAGCTTAGCCGGGCTTTCCAAATGACAAGCCGAGCCCCAGTGTTCCGGCCTGGATGGGCTGGGCTCGGTCAGGGCCCGGCTTCTAAGGCCCGGCTTGGCTCGGCTTGGGCTTCAAGCCTGAACCGAGCAAATCACTAGTTATCAGACGAGGGGATCTGGGATGATATCTTGCCGGTGAAGTCACTAATTTTGGGGTGGAGTGCAGCTGCTCCGCCGTAGTAATAGACTTAAGGAGGGGAGGTCCAGTAAAAATCGGTTTTAACCAGTTGCGAATACGCCCTACTCGATCAAATTCACATTTGACTTTCTTAACCTGGCGATGCTCAGCCACCATACGGTTAGATTCGCAGGATATGGAACATTGGTATTTTCTTCCACCCATTAAGTGAACTGCAACATGAGAATGATATTAACCGTGAATTAGCAATAACGTGAAGCCCAGTATCATTGTGTACCGGGAGTAGTAATGGAATTAAGGATTTTCTGGAACTTATCGAAATTTACATTCCCTCCGAGAGTCATTTCATCAGAAGCAGGGATGTTCTGCTTCATTGACGGCATCAGTTCCGCTAGGCTGATCCCTTCCTTATGCTCCTTTTGCGCTGCCAAACCTTTCTGAAACATCTGCCTCATCTCCGAGGTCTAGATCTTCATCTTTCGAAGGTCGCGGTAGGCTAAGAAACGCCAGCTTCTTTTCTGCCAAAGGTCCCATCTCAAGGTTGAACCAAGTTTGAAGCGGAGATTTTTCGTCAATTTACCTCTGGGGTAACAAGATGTGAGGACGATGATGACGTAGAAGAGTGATTCGAGGTCGTAGTGTCTCGGAGGTTAGCGCTGAAGGAGATCTATGGCTATATACGATTTCGTCCCCGTTCGCTGTTTCGACGTCGGCTCGCCAGGTTCCGGCGTAATCACAAGCGACAGATCATAGTCGGCGAGGACGCCGCATATTGAACCGTCCGCCTTCTTCTTGTACATGATATTGTTCAGGCTGACGTCTCGATGAATGATGTGTGCCACCTCGTATAGCCACCTGTAGCCTTGAAGAAAAGCGGTGAGTTAGCCAGGTGGCCTGCAGGATAATAAGTACTTACATTTGAAAACATCTTTGATCGCTGGAGCGAGGCGGTCGGTGTTCACCAAGTCCATGATGGGGAACAACTCCGTCATGACCAAGATTTGTAGCGCCCAGTCCTCGTACGGGAGTCCTTCCCTTTCGAAGTACTCCGAAAGCGTGTCTGGACGTCCGAGGCGTTCGTTGGGAATTCTTCATAATCAAGAACCTTGGAGAGGTGATCCAACACCCATCGGTGTTCATCACTCTGCTTGGCACACGCGATGAGGTTGGCGAGTAGTTTCCCTTCGGATTTCCTGGTCATGGCAGTAAAGCTGAACTTCACGATAATTGATTTGTCCACCCATTCGTTCTTCGACTCGGCAGGACCGTCCCGCTAAGAACACACGATCCGCGACCGATGAATGCATGCCGATGAAACAGTAGCTGGCCCAGTTTGAGAATTGCGTCGTTCGTCAGCTTCAGAAGCGCTCCATCAAAGGGGTCGGGAACGACGGAAGGTTGCGGGGTATAGGATGGTGAGGAGAGGGGGTTGTATCGCACGCACGAACCATTGATCAGGTGCCAATCCCGCCATGCCTTTTAGCAAGACGACGAGGGAGATTGAACTCGTCAGAAAGTATACAGGCTCCGACCGGACTGGTTGGGAGTGATCATAATACAGCAGCTCAAGGTAGTTGTTGGCGACGAGCGCCCCCGAAAACATAGCTACGCAGGCCGCCGTGGGACAGCAATTCAAGCACGTAGCTCGCACACTGCATTAGCGTGTCCTCCCTGGACAGTGGTGGATCTCACCTTTTCTCCGTCGCTTCGTAGATCTTCCTCCTGAGCTATCGATTTCAGGGACGACACACCTGTAACATAGGAAAGAAAAAATTGGTGGTCAAGTTGACTCTATTCGGATGAGGACGCACCAGAAACACGCCACCACTGTCTTTCCCTTTCGAGGAACCAGTAATCACGGAGGAACTTCTTGAAGCGGGACGTCTTTGTGATGTCGATAAAATCGTGTTTCCAGCTCAAGAGGATGTTGTATGAAGGAATTCGTAGAAGGGAACGATGCAGGTGGGTATCAACGACGTCAGCTGCGAGATTAGGCTCTCGGGTGGTCTCGGTCTGATAAGACCCATGATCGAGAGGTGGAGCCAGCACTCCATGGAGTGCTGCGCAGGCCTTCGTTCACTCCTGGATTTGCTGGGCATCGTGGGATGGCAGTAAGTGCCACATGCGTCACAGTGTCACACCGCCACAAGTTGGCTTGGAGGTGGTGCTGTTGTCCCAAAGAGAGTAATACCGCCTGGCATCTATAATTTATTGATGGTCTTTTTCATAAACGCCTGTATTCAGATATAATCTGTCCTGGAGTTTATTTAAATTTTATTTCCCCCTTTCAACTATTTCTAACTGCTTCAAGTCACACTGGCAGTGATGCTTTGCTTCAATTCATTCCCATTGAGAGTCCAATTGACCAGGGGTGGGGATGGCTCGTTTAATTCCAATTTGTTAAAAACTGCCTCGATCACCTCCATAAAAATCGATTTCGCACCTTCCAAAGGTTCGATATCTTCGGCACTATGATCATTTCGTAGCCTTCCTGGTGGGTCGCTGCCACTTCAGTGTCAAGTCCACCAGTAGGAGTATGACACCGAAGTTTCGGCAGCAAAGGGGGAGACTTCTGGCCATTCTCTCCTTGGAGAGGAGATGAGAATAAATAAGATTGCGGAACATACCTCAGCTTCACTCGCCTGTTTGGATTCTGTCTGTCACATTTGTCACTGATCCGGTCGGGCCGTTTGCTTCACGGCCTCGATCGCTGATTGATGTCTCTTGGTCTAATCTCTCATGTCCTCGATCTAGAAACACCTTTCCATGCACTGGAGTAAGTAAACCGACTTCGTTGATTTTAGGGAAGCCTGTTAGCTATATTCTCGATTCAAAAAGTAGCTCGTGACTACATCGCTTGTTGGTCTTCTTCACGTGATGTAATGGCCTGCGAAGCCTCACGCATTTCTTAAGACGTCTTTACAGGTCCACGGTTCTAAAGACTACATTAGAACGTTATTTTCGCAGACTCCACCACCCAACGGACCGCTGAACATGATTTCTGTCAAAGGATCCACGGTCATGCGGAAGAGTGACCAGGCAAGCTCTGGAGGATTTAAAGGAGTCCTGGACAATGAAAGTCAATATCCAACTTCATTGTTCAAAATGTCAAAGTTCAGATTTACATGGACTTTCTCTGCATTGATTTCTTTATCATTGGTTCTGCTATCTTGGCCATTGACTTCCCTATGTGCAACCCCTGCCGGAGAGCTGCCTGCCCGAGCTGCTCTTGCCGACCCGCCTCGTCAGTCAAATAACTTGACGACTGCAGTCCAATGGGATAATTATACCCTCTTTGTCAATGATCAGCGCATCTTTTTATAGTAAGTCTTTATATATCCCGACTATTAACTGTTACTCATGTATATATAAGCTCTGGAGAATTCCACGCCTTCCGTATCCCCGTCCCAGACTTATGGTTGGACATATTCCAAAAGATGAAGGCCGCTGGCCTAAATGGAGTCAGGTTCGTATGGAAATTCTGTTTTCAGAACCGCTCATTGAAAAACAATTGGGATGCTTAGTATTTATCTTCACTGTGAGTTGGAACCTGGCAGTGCCGCCTCTCCTTCCATTAAAGGCTCTTTCTAGGGGGTCTCTCCAACCCATCTCGGAACGTTTTGGATTTCAATGACTGGCGCAACCTTCAAACATTATTTGACGCTGCAAAGGCCGCCGGATTGTTTATTGTCCTTCGACCTGGTATGTAAATCCGTTTGACGCCAAAAACCCAATCTTACTGGTGTTTCAGGTCCCTATGTACGTCTGATACCTCACCGCAATATATTTGAATGCTAAAATTCTGTAGATTAACGCTGAGACTACAGCTGGAGGTATCGCACACTGGGTCACGAGCGAGGTGGCAGGCCAATTACGTACAAATGCAACTGACTTTAAAGAAGCATGGACTCCATACATTCAAGGAGTCATTGATGCCGTGGTTCCTAACCAAATTACTCATGGTGGACCCATTATCGGTACGTCGCCGTTTCATGTCAGATATAGGATCTTATGCCTAAGCTTCCTCCAGCTGTGCAAGTCGGTGAGTATAATAATATGGTGATAAGGATTCTTCTGACCTCCAGCTAGATAATGAGTATTTCCAAAGCGATCCGATTCGTGCCCAATACTTTGCCCAGTTGGAAGCGGCGTACCGTGCTGGCGGTGTCGTAGTTCCATTGTAAGATATAAT
>Ga0157379_10004909_pt1 | contig 11482 bp, 6 predicted proteins | sample S25metaG_FD_121802 | JGI IMG/M metagenome (GOLD analysis project Ga0157379, IMG submission 121802) | Switchgrass rhizosphere microbial communities from Kellogg Biological Station, Michigan, USA - S2-5 metaG | ecosystem: Host-associated > Plants > Roots > Rhizosphere > Soil | place: USA: Michigan... | reverse complement strand
GAGTGCTTGGGTCACCCGCCCCTTGCGCTCGGCCGCAGGCATGCCACGGTACGTGAGCGGCAACTCGACGTTCTCGTAAACAGTCAGATCGCCGATTAGATTGAACGACTGAAAGATGAAGCCGATCTGGCGGTTGCGCACCCGGGCGCGCTCGGCCGCCGTCAGCCCTTGCGCCGGCCGGTCGTTCAGCACGTAGGTGCCGTCACTCGGTGTGTCCAGCAACCCGATGATGGAGAGCAGCGTGGACTTGCCGCAACCGGATGGGCCGGCAATGGATACGTACTCACCGGTCTTGATTTCTAGTTGGATCCCCGAGAGCGCATGAGTCTCGATCTCGTCCGTGAGAAACACCTTGGAGACGTCTTCGAGCTTGATCAGGGTTGAGTTGTTTGCACGATTCATGTGGAGGTTCTTGTATTCAGGAGCCAGCTAGTTTAGTCGGATGCGACCGTGGTCATCCCACTGCGAGGTGTCTGACAGGATGACCCGATCCCCGGGCTTGAGCCCGCTGACCACCTCAATCGTATTCACGGAGCTGCGGCCCAAGTGGACGGGGGTGCGAGTCGCATACAGACCGTCAGCATCCAGCTTGAACATGCCCACGACACTTTTCTCTTGCCCGAAGGCGGGCCGGCCAACGAACACGACTTTCTCGAGCCGCTCGAGCTGAATCGTTCCGTCGATTGAAAGGTCGGGGCGCGCGCCGGGAGGCAGCCCTGCCTGGATGGAGACGTCGACCAGCACCGTGCCGTTTTGGACCGCGGGATCAATCCGGGAAACGTGGCCTTCGACAACCCCATTGCGAGTATCAATCGAAGCCGGCAGACCCAGTTGGATGTCTTTCGCCTGCGTCTCGGCGATGCGGACCTCGGCCTTGAGCCGCGAGGGATCGGCCACACGGGCCAAATTGGCGCCCGCTGCGACCTGGGCGCCAATCTCCACGGGAACAACCTCCAGCACCCCGGCCATGCCCGCGCGTACCTTGAGCGCATCGAGCTCATCCTGTCGGAGTTTCGCTTGCGTCCGCACCCGATCGAGCTCCGCAGCCTTCATGGCGAGCTGTGGAGCGACGCCCACCCTGGCGAACGCGAAGCGCCTTTGCTCAATGGCGTTACGTGCCTCGGCTTGCTCGGCCGTGACTTTCGACAACCGCATCTCGAGTTCCGAAACCAGTCCCCTCTTAAAAAGGTCCTCGTTGACCTGGGCGCGCAGCTTCGCCTGCTCGTAATCGGCCTTCGCGGCGGCGGCCGTCGATTCGGAGGCCAGCAAGCTACTCTCGAGCTGCACCTGGAAACTCTTGAGGTCGGCCTCAGACGCCTTGAGCTGCGACGCAGCATCCACTGCCGCCTGCGCAACCTCCGGATTGCTAAGAGTCAGGATCACATCCTCGGGCTTAACGGTCGCGCCCGCACGCAATACGATGCGGTCGACTCGGCCTGCCGAGCGCGCAGCGATCCATGAGACTTGCTCCGGGACCAACGTGCCAATCCCACGCACTTCCCGCAGCATTTCGCCTCGCTTTACCGTGTCGATCCACACGAGGCTTCGTTCGACACTGGGAGCCGCGGGCTTCAGGCGCGTCACGGCTACCGTGACTCCTGCGAGCGCCAGGGCGATTCCGCTGGCTACGATCCAGCGCTTGCGGCGCCGGCGGGTCTGATCAGTGCGCGGTTGGTCCATAACGAGGACAAAGCACCTCCTATGCCATCACAACCGATGGTGCTGCAATTTACTGATTCTGTGTTGAATACTCCCTTTCAGCAGGTGAAGTTGCAGAGGTCCAAAGGTTGGAAATGATCTCGCTTATGGGACGCTCACCGCACCTGCAATCCCATTTACGGGATTGATGGGTGTATTGGCAGACCGCAGGCAGGACAGAACGCGATGTAGGATGTTTAATGCAGCCTTCCTGGGCGCCCCCAGACTGCCCAACTCGATCAGGAACTTGCGCATATGCGTCAGCAGTCCCTCCTCCAGCTCCACTGCCGCTGTACGATCCCCACTTTTCATACACGTTAGGGCTCCAACATGCAGCCATGGTTCATTGCCACCGAGATATTCTCTTCACGCGACGAAGAGTCTTGGGAAAAGTACGTCTCCTGGACACATCTCGTTCATCTCGACGAGGTGGTATCCCTGGATCCAATGCTATGTCCAACAGTCTTGCCGGATATCAAGGACGAGTATTGGCCCCATATTGTGAACGAAGACTTCATGCTGAATTTCTTCGTCGACCTCGAATTTCTCATCCAGCAGCTTGGTGGAATTGGCGAGTACAATCTCCTCTGCGTGTTTCGAAACCCAGACCATCCGCCTCCATACAGCCTGCCGAGAGGCTTTGAATTCCTGGGGTATGATCTAGTGGACGTCGAGGGCAGTGCCAGCGCTCTGACCAACTGTGGTGGTTTCCCAGATGTATTTGATGGCCGCGAGCTTTCTTCCAAGGGTCTGCTGATTTCATACACTCGTGCCACTCAGGTGCAATCAGAGCTTCGCACCAAACACCCGGACGAACACCATGCGGATTGCAATCTGTGGGCAATTGCGCGCCGCGGTACATCGCCGTCTGCCAAGCATTGATGCTGCGAGCTCACAGGGACGGAGAGCCGCTGAGAGATTTGTCGCGCGACCCAGCCCTACCCGCCGTGGCGCCCAAGCTGGCTTCCAAAAACAACCGCTGCCCCATCTTCGTCACTTTTCCGTCCTCGCCAATCATCACCAGCGCAACGCAAGCGGTCTTGATGTGCCAAAACAACAGCAGCGGACAGCTGGAATCGCAATCGAGGCTGTCGGCTGTCTGCGATATCCTGCCGACTCACAACAGAAACAAGTGTTCGATCTAACGACAAGGGAGTTCGCGTGGGCGCGCAGATTCTCGGTGCAACCGGCGACCCGCTCCCGGCACCAGCGATCACGGAGAACACGTGGGCTTCCATAGACGCGACGCATCGCCTCCTCTACCTTGGCGGGGACTGGGTGCTCGACTGGGTCACCACGAGCGGCGATTTCCGTGTGTGGAGTGTCGAACGCAATCCGGCGGCGGGGGCCGATCCGCTGCCTGCACCCGAGATCTGCAAGGGAAACTGGGCAGGGATCCGCACCGGACAGGAGCTCGTTTATCTTGGCAAGGATCGGCTGCTCGACTGGGAGCCCGCTTCCGGCAACTTCCGGGTGTGGCTGATCGATCGCAGTGCGCGCGGTAATGCGGACCCGATCCCCGGCGTGCCGCAGACAACCGGTCGCTGGTCGAGCCTCGACGGCACCCACCAGCTCATCAGCCTCGATGAAAACCGCGTGCTCGACTGGAAGGCGGCGACCGGCGAGTACCGTGTGTGGCGCCACGACGCCGCCGCCGTCGGCGCGGCCGATCCACTACCCGGTCCGCCGCTGACGCAAGGGACGTGGACATCGATACGCGGTAACCGGCGCCTGATCCCCGTGGGTCAGCATCGCGTGATCGATTGGGAGCCGGTGACCGGCGACTTTCGTGTGTGGATCGACGTGCCTGGCGCTGCCGGCGATCCGTTTCCGGGCGATCCCGAAGTGGTCGGAAATTGGAGCACGGTGCGCACTGGACACGACCTACTTTATCTCGATGGAGACCGGGTGCTCGACCGGGAGCAGGCGAATGGCCATTTCCGCCTCTATCGCTACGACCGCAATATCACCACGCTACGTCGAGGCACCGTTCGCCTGCACCTGCGAGTGCTCACGGACCCGCGCCTCTCACTCGACACGATGGTCGCTTCGGCGCACTCACTCTACGCGAGCTACGGAATCGACCTGGTCGAAGTGTCCCGGTCGAAGATCGCTGTCGACGGCACATCGCAAGCTCATCTGCAACAACCCTACATCGACTGCTGCTCGCGTAAGGATGGCCCCACCGCACAGCAGATCGAGCTTTTCAGCCTGCGTGACAACATCGGGCCGGGAGAACTCGTTGTGTATTTCGTTCGCGAGACCTCCCCTTCCAAGAACGGCTGCGCGGTACATCCACCGGATCAGCCGGGTGCGATCGTCGCGCGGACCGCGGAGGAATGGACACTTGCTCACGAAATTGGCCACGTGCTCGGCCTCAATCACTTGCCCGCACGCGACAACAATCGATTGATGACCCCGGGCTCGACCTTAAGCATCATCAACCCGCCACCCGACCTCGCGACCGATGAGCTCGCCACGATCTTCGCGAGCCCCTGGATTCAGAAGTAGCGCCATGCCGGTCACACGCGAATCCATCCTGGACCTGATCGACAGCGAAGAGCCGAGCTACGGCGCGGCGGCCGCCGACATCGGCGTCGAGGGTCTACCAGTGCTCGCAGCGATGGTGCTCGAAGCGGATGAGACCGTTGCCGCACGCGCAGCCTCTGTGGTGGCCGCAATGGCGCGCGATCCGCTCACGGCGCTACTCACCGTGCCGCTGCTCGCATCCGCCGCCGTGCACAACTCACCCAACGTGCGCACCATCGCCGCGCTCGGAGCCACACGCGTCGGCGATTCCGCACTCCAAGTGATAAAGGTTTGTCTCGGCGACATAGATCCGGCGGTGCGCTACATGGCATTCCGCGGTCTCTCGACACCGCTCGATCCTTCGCTCGCCGCGCTTGTCGATAACATGGCGGCGAGCGACGCGAATCCGACCGTGCGAGATCAGGCGCTCGCGTTATCCCAGCGCAATCCGGATCCTTCGCTCGGCAACGAGCTGCTCGCCGAGATACTCGAATACGCTCACGCGCGTCTCACGGAGTTCCGCGTAGCGGTGCTCGGAAACGTGGCGAACTTCGCCGCCGAGGCGGCAGTGCCGGGTTTTTTAGACGTAGACGGTGCCGTCGCGGCGTTACTGCTGAACGCGCGAAATGCTCTCGACGCCGTAGTGGCACGGCTCGCCACCCGCGACTACACCAGCGCCGCTCAACAGATTGGGCTCGCACTCGGTGCGATCTCTCACGCCGCAATAACCGTCGGCGGAACTTCATTCCTCGATTTGCTGATCGCGAAGATTTCCTGGGCGAGCGCCCTTTCGAGTGGGCTTGCCCGACAACTTGGGTTACCCACCTCCGTGCCGGCCCTGCACCTTGAAGGCAATACGCTCGCGTACGCGCTGAAAGTGCCCGGTCGCACCATTATTCCGGCACCGCTGACTTTCGGCTTCGATAGCGCAGACGTCACCGCGCGCATTCAGCTTGGTGCCGGCGACCCGGCACTGTCCGTTTCTCTGACGATCACCGGGCTGGAGGTAGGAATCGGCGCGGGCCCGGTGGCCTCGCTGCTCGGCGGTGCCGGCGGCTCAGCGCACGCGGATGTTGTAATCGGCGTCGATACGACCCACGGAATCACGGTTGGCGGCGGCAATGCACGCATCGTGCTGCCGGCGCACCCCAAGGTCGGGCCTCTTGACCTGCGGGAGATCGTGCTCGAAGTCCTGCCCAATCCGCCCGGCACAATCGCGGTCACGAGCACCATCAACGCGAGCGTCGGCGGAATCATTGCTGCGGTCGTGGACGGCGCCGGACTGCGAGTGCGCATCGATCCGGATGGCGCCGGCAACGGCAGCAATCCGCTCTCCGTAAGCGTGAACCCGCCGAGCGGCATCGGTCTCACGATCGATTCGGGGCTCGTTCGAGGTGGCGGCTTCCTCGAAGCGCGCAACGGCGGCTATGGCGGCGCGCTCGAGTTGCGGCTCGGCCCCGTCGATGTGAAGGCGGTTGGACTCCTGACGCTCGAACCTCGGTTCGCGCTGATCGTCGTGATGTCTGTCGGATTCCTCCCGCCGATCGACCTGACATTCGGCTTCACGCTGAACGCTGTCGGTGGCGTCATCGGCGTCGAACATCGCCTAGATACGGACGCGCTGCGAGAGAGTCTGCCCACCGGCGCACTCGATCACATCCTGTTTCCGCCGGACCCTGTTGCCGCCGCACCTGCGATCCTCGGCACGCTCGAGCACGTGTTCCCCGTCGACAACGGCTCGATCGTCATCGGCCCGATGATCGAGATCGGCTGGGGCCGCCCGGTGAGTTTCCTCACCGCCCAGGTCGGTGTGCTGCTGTCATTGCCCGACCCAGCAATCGTGATCATCGGACGCGTGCGCATCGCACTGCCCGCACCGGAGTTGCCCATCGTCGACCTGCGTGCGGTGGTGTACGGCGAGATTACGCCGGACCATCTGCTCATTCTCGTGTCGCTCAATGGCTCGCGAATCGCCACTTTCAGCGTGTTTGGCGACATGGGATTCCTAGTGCGCTGGAGTGGGTCGCCGGAACTTGCGCTCACCGCAGGCGGTTTCCATCCACGATACACACCGCCGCGGGAGCTCACGGGCCTGCAGCGTCTCGGCATGGATCTCTCGCCGCCCGTACTGTTGTCGATGCGTTCGGAGTCGTACTTTGCGGTCACGACGAACTCGGTCCAGCTCGGCGCGCGCATCGAGATGAGCGCGGGACTCGATGTGGCCGACATCAGCGGGCACTTCGCGTTCGACGCGATTGTCCTGCTCACGCCGAGATTCGCGTTCGAGCTCGACGTGGGCGTCGCGCTCGCGGCACGCGTGGAGGGAGTCACCCTGCTCGGTGTGCAGATGCAGCTCCACGTCGACGGTCCCGCGCCGTGGCGCGCGCAGGGTACGGCCGAAGTTGAAATCTTCCTGACCTCGATTCCAATCGACGTGGGCCCGATCTCCTGGGGAGACGCGGATAATCCGCCCCCGACCCCCACGGATCCGCGCCAGCTCGTTCACGATGCCCTGCATCGCAATCCTGGCGCCTGGCAGGCGCTGACACCGCCAGACTCGGATCGCGTCGTGCGGCTGAAGTCGGCGCCGCCAAGCGAGACGGATGTGACGGTGCATCCGATGGGACTCTTCGACGTGCGCCAGCACGCAATTCCCCTCGAAACTGTGATCGTGCATGTAGGCGCGCATCCGGTACCCGAAGGGCAGCGGCGCGTGAACCTGGGCGTGCCTTTCGTCAACACGCTTGCGGCGGGCGCCCTCAGTGAGGTGACGGATCTGTTCTCCTCCGGGGTGTACCTCGACCTCACCGAAGACCAGAAACTCTCGCGCCCGGCTTTCGAGCCCATGCCCGCGGGCGCACGCATCCAACCGCCCGGCGAGAAAGTGAACTTCAGCGCTGCACTCGAAACCCTATTGCGCTACGAAACCTTCGTCTGTGATGACGATGACCTGCGTGGCGTGCGCAGCCTGCGGCCTGACACTCTGATCGCGAGCGCGGCAGCGGTGGCGCTCGCTGCGGGCGCGGCGGGCCGCAGCTCGTTGCGTGCGCGCACGCGCTACACGACGCAGCCAGAACCGCTCGCGCTGGCGGACGCGAGCGAGGTTCAGCAGCTCACGAAAGAGACCCTCGCAGTCGCGCCTGGCTCTGGCATTGCAATCTACACACACGCCGCGGAGCAGCTGGATGTGAAGACGTCTCAGCTCGCCCGGCTCGGAGTTGCGTGATGGCCAACACACTGCGCTCGCTTGCCGGCAACGAGATCTTCAAAGCCGAAGACGTCATCACTGCGTTGCAAGCACCGCTGGATCCCGAGAAGCAGATTCTCGATCGTTACGTCTTTCTGCCCCATGTCCGCAGCGGAATTGCCGCGGCTCTCGACACGCCGTTCAACTGGGCACTGCCGGTGCGGGCGTCAGTGAATGTGCGGGTACCGGTGATCGATGATCGAGGCGGCCTCGATGCGGAAATGACCGTGCACGTCTTTGGACCGTCGGACGTCACTGAAATCGCCGCACAACAGGTGATCCGCACGTATCCGAAGGCGGATGCAGAGAACGCCGAGGTCGACGACCTCGCGCATGTCGAGTTCGACCGGCCGGACCTGCCCTGGCTGTTCACTCCCGCCGGCCCTGATGCACAGGGACATCTCGTACCGTGGATCACGCTCGTCGTCGCAGAGGCGCGCTTTCTCGACTGGGGTGAGCGTCGCGGCACCGCACGCACGGCGCGCATTCGCCGCGATCAGCTTCAGCCGCTCGGCGACGCTTGGGCGTGGGCTCATGCGCAGGTGACCGGTGGGAAGGGCGCGACGGCAGACAGCCCTCCGACGCTGGAGCAGCGGCTAAGCGAAAGCAATGCCGCTCACAACCTCAGTCGGCTTGTCTGCCCGCGTCGCCTAGCGAGCCACACGAACTACGTGGCGTGCGTGGTGCCGACGTTTCTCGCCGGCGCGCAGTCGGCTCTCGGCCTCACGTCCGTCTCGACGCTCATCCCCGCATGGGGCACGACAGAGAATTTCGCCGGTGGCGATCCACTCGACCCGGTCACGCTTCCCGTATTGTTCTCGTGGGAGTTCGCGACGGGCGAGGAAGGCAACTTCGAAAGTCTCGCGCGCAAACTGCTTCCGGCAATTGCGCCGCGCGGTGTTGGACGCCGGCGCGTGGATACGACGCGACCGTGGATTGGCCAGGCACTCGGCGTGGACGACGCGGGTGCAGAAATGGTCGTCGAGGGTCCGGTCGTCTCGCCTCAATCCGATGTAGATGATCAGTCGGCGGAATGGCCGAGCGAAGCCGAACAACACTGGGACGCGGCTGTCACGAACGAGCTGATCAGTAAGCTGAACGAGCCCGACGAGCAGGCTCACCTCCCGGACCCGGGTCCGCCCATCGTCGGACCGCCGCTGTACGGCGGCATGCATCTGAGACAGCCGCGCATCGAAACAGACGCCGTGGCGGCGGCTGCGCAGCCCCCCGTGTTCCGCGAGCTGAATCTCGATCCGCGTCGTCGCATGGTGGCCGGCCTCGGCACACGCGTTGTGCAGGCGGAGCAGGAAGACCTGATGCTGGCCGCATGGAATCAGGTCATGGGCGTAGATGCCGCCAATCGCACGTTGCGACTCGCGCAGCTTGCGAAACACGTCGGCGCATCACTTCACAGGCGCCATCTCTCGAAGTTCGCAGACGCCGCCGTGATCGCGACGACGGAGCGGGTGCATGCGAAGATTATTGATGTCGGAAAACGCACCGTCTCGGCTAGCATCGACGCGTCCAGTCTGCCGCTCTCCGTGACAACCGGCGCATTCCGTCGCCTCGCGCGCGTGCGCGGGCCCGTATCCTGCGCCTCGGGTGCCTCGTTTGCACAGCGCGCTCACTTTGTCGATTCACTCACCGTCGTCGATGACCGGCTCACGCGTGATTGGGTCATGGCAACATCTACGCCCGATGGAATTCGTGGCCTCAGCGCCGCCGCGGCCGCCCGAATAACGGACGCAGTAGCCGCACGCGTTGCGCCGGGCATGACAGCCACCAAGCTGCTCGGACAATGGCGCGAGCAGTTGCTCAAGCCAGCGGCGATCGATCGTCTGACGCCCGACATGTTCGATAGGGCGCAGCTGCCCGATGTCATCGATCTCGGTGCACCCTTTGCCACCGCCCTCATCCGCAGGCTCCTGCAGACAGGACCGACTGACACGGACATCCGCTTGAGTCCAACTGTTGGGCTCACCGCAGCATCCCATGCAAAGTTGCTGCAAACGGTTCTGGAAGGCGTACGGAATGCAGGCGCGTTCGAAATCGCTCAAGCCGATGCGAAACGCCTGGGCCTGCAATTCCGCGGACAAGGCGAAAGCGCGCTCCGTGTGCAAGTTGCCACTGAAGCCTTGCGTGCGCTGGCCGCGCGCTGGCTCGACCTTGCGCGAGCCACCAACACCGACCTTCCGTTAAAGGAGCTGGAGCGCACGGCTGCACAATTGCGCGGCGTGTTGGTGCGCTCATCCCAGCTGCAGGGATCTCAAGTCATCCGCGCACTCGCCACCCTCGCAGCCAAAGGCACTATCGAGGATCGCTTTGCCGACCCGGCACGCGGCCGAATTCGTGCACCCGCCTTGCAACTCGTCGAGAAACTCGACCCGGCACGTACAATCCCTACGCGCATCGCTGCGCGCCTGACGAGCGGCAGCGGAAGGTTACCGTCGTGGGTGCGACCGGGCTGGTTTGACGATCAACGCACCGAGCCGGTGATGGCACACCCGCGCTTCCGCTATCCGATGTACGAACCGCTTTATCGCTACGATCGCGAGTGGATGGTGCCGGGTCTCGGCCTCATCAAGCGGCCGGACATGGCGACGCTCCTCGCCACCAATAACCGATTCATCGAGGCTTATCTCGTCGGGCTCAATCACGAGATGGCCCGCGAGCTGCTCTGGCGCGAGTTTCCGACGGACCAGCGCGGCACCTATTTCTCATCCTTCTGGACCGGTGAGTCGGAGCTGGTGGCCGACCTGCACGAACCCGCGTGGCGCACCGGTCCGTTTGGCAGCCACGTCGACCCGGGCCTCGACGGTCAGCTCGTATTTCTCGTGCGGGGCGATCTCATCCGGCGCTATCCCGGCGTTGTGGCGCATGCGGCGCTCGAGGTCGGCAGCGATCGAGGCATTCCGATCTTCGCGGCGGACTCTCCTGCGCGAACGCTGTTCCACGCCTTACTGCCTCCGAATGTTCTGCTCGTCGGCTTCTCGCTTACGGTTCAGAACGTGCGCGCACCAGGGCGGACGTGGTGGTTCACGCTCTCGGAAAATCCCACAGAGCCGCGATTTGGGCTGGACCCGTCGCGCGCCGGGCCGATCTCGCGCGACAACCTCGTGTGGACGGATTTTGATGTGAATCGGCCTGGCGGCTTTCTCGACGCCACACGCCACACAACACTCTCCTTCGACGGGGTGACCTGGGGGTCTTCCAGCGCTACGAATGCCTCACTGTTGTTTCAGCTTCCCGCGCGCGCCGCATTCCGCGCGACAAAGATGGTCGACGGAGCGCTGGGCTGATGACCGACATTACACGCATTCGACAGGTGTTCTCGGACGGCGCCGCCGAGCGTGACCGGCTCACGACCGAGCTGTCGGCAACGACCCAGCAGCTTGCGCAGGCCAAGGAGCGGTTGCGGCTCGCACAGACATCGGGCGATGCTGCCGCGGTCAACGAGGCCGCAGCTCGGATTCGCATGTTGAGCGAAAAGCGCCTCGATGCGTCGCAAGGGCTCGGTGCCGAACGCGAACGCCTGCGCACCGATCTCGACGATCTGCTGCACGCCGATCTTGCGCTGGAAGGCAACGTGCCCCTTGCGCTCCTTCCCGTTCGTGTCGAGACACGCTCGAGTTCGGACGGAAAGAATCTGCGGGTGCGTGTGTTTCACGACACGCTGCACGTCGAGACTCTGGAAGAGGGATTAACCGACAGCGAGCGCAGTGCGGGCATCGCTTACTGGAAAGCTATCTGGCCGACCGGAGAAAACCCTTCCGCATGGCCGACGTTACTGGCCGCAGTGGGCGCGAGTCGTGTGGCCTGGGTGGCCGAGGCACTGCGTCCAAGTAATCTCGCATCGAGACCCGCCGCTGTCCCGAACTTTCCGGACACTTCACCGCGAGCCAGGGCTCGCGCCGTTGCGCGAACACTGCCGGATCGCTTCTACGTGCGTGTTGAGCAGGACGGCGCGGCGCCATTCGTGACGCACGGGCACGCTATTCCTGACGAGCT
>Ga0157379_10004905_pt1 | contig 11487 bp, 11 predicted proteins | sample S25metaG_FD_121802 | JGI IMG/M metagenome (GOLD analysis project Ga0157379, IMG submission 121802) | Switchgrass rhizosphere microbial communities from Kellogg Biological Station, Michigan, USA - S2-5 metaG | ecosystem: Host-associated > Plants > Roots > Rhizosphere > Soil | place: USA... | reverse complement strand
GCTTGCGGGCATGCCGCGCAACCTGGGCCTGGATGCCGAGGACCCGGATCAGGTCAGCACATTCGCCGATACTTATGAATTCACCCTTTCCGGCCGCCGGTTCCAACTGAAATCCATGCCGTCGGGCGAAACACTGGACACCCTTGCCGTATGGCTGCCCGATGAGAGGACCGTCTTTACGGGGAACTGGGCGGGAGCGATCCATGGCGCGCTTCCCAACTTCTATACCGCTCGCGGGGACCGGCAGCGATCCGTTCCCGGTTGGCTTGCCGAGTGCCGCGACCTTCTCGCGCGGGAACCTGAATTGCTCATCACCGGCCACGAACAGCCGATCGTCGGGCGTAAACGCATAAGCGCGGACCTGATGGCGGTCTACAACGCCGTCAGCTACATTCATGACAAGACCGTCGAGGCGATGAACGCCGGAGTGGATGTGGCGACCATCCAGGCGTCAACGAAGCTGCCGGCTGGCGTCACGATCCGGGAAGGCCGCTGCCCGCCCCATTGGATCGCCCGAGCAGTGTATGAGGAATATGCTGGCTGGTTCCACCAGGATCGCACCAGCGAACTTTACACGACGCCGCAGAGCGCGATCTGGCCAGAGCTTGTCGAAGCCATGGGCGGGCCGGAGAAGGTGGCGGAACGGGCGCTGGACCTTCTTTCCAAAGGCGAGGCGGAGAAAGCTTTGCACTTCGTGGAGATGGCGGCCATTTGCGAACCCGCCAATCGAAAGGTTCTCGAGACGCAGATCGCGGTGTTCGAAGCCTTGGCAGATCAGACTGAGGGCAAGATCTTCGACCTTCTCGGCTGGCTGGAAGGGCGCATCATGTCCGCCAAACGAGCATTTGACGAGCGAGAATGACAGTCGGTTCTGTCACATCACGACACGCGAGCATGCCCCCTGTCGTTTGAAGTCGAAGGACGACATGACCGGAAGTTCCTCGGGGTCTCGCCCGTCGCTTTTCGGAAAGCATAAGAGAACCCCGAAGGGCTGGCGAATCCCACTCGCCATGCGATATCCTTGATTGACAGGTCGGTGCCGAGCAATCGTCGAGCCTCTTCCACGCGCTGTTCTTCCACATAGGCGCCGATCGAAATCCCGCGGCTGTTCCGAAAGCCTCGGGAGAGTTGTCGCACCGACAGGCCCACTAGCCCGGCAAGCTCCTCAAGGGTTGGCGGGCTTTCGAATTGGCCAATGCGATCATCGATCATCCGTAGCCGCCAAGGAGGGAGGCCCCCGGTAAACCGATCCGGCACATCCCTGAAGAACCGCGACAGTTCAATGGCAAGCTGCATGTTGAGCAGTTCGATCATCATGTCCGAGGCGAAGCCCGGCGTAACAAGTTCGCGCGCAATCCGCTGCATAAGCTTACGCACCTGCACGGAATTGATGTTCAGTGTGGATGACAGCGCACGATCGGTCCATTCCAGTTCCCCGTCGAACCAGCGCGAGAGCACGTCCGCATTGAACCGACTGATGACGGAACGCTGCCGTCCCGAACTGGCGCGCGTGTGCGCCTCCAACCCTGCCGGCAGGAAAAAGAGATCCCCGTCTTTTCGAACCGATTCCTTTCCCAGTTCGTGAACCTTGCGCACGCACCATAAGGGCGCGGCGAGAGGCACAGATCAACGACCGGCTCATCAAGCAAGAGGGTGTCGTCTACAGGTCGTGTGAAGGTGAAATTCACCAGTTGCGAATTGGCGAGACTTGTTCGGCAGCCTGCCTCGATCGAGCCATGCTCCAGAGTTGGGCTGCCTGCCATGTAACCTCTCTCGTCCAGGTACACATCCTGCATTGAACCTAATGCGAAATCCTCGTGGCCGATTATCGAAATTTGGCCTTATCTCGACATTAAGCGTGCTTGCGGTTCATCGCAAGCGGAGGCGGCGCTTGCCGAGCCGCTGGCGGTGGCACAGCATGGCGTGAATCGCTCGGAGGCCAAGGCAGGCGAGAAGGTTGTCGTCTTCGGCTGCGGGCCGATCGGTCTGGGAGTCCTGCTGTGGCTTGCCGACAGGGGCGTGACCGACGTCATTGCGATCGACATCCATGAAGAACGGCTGAAACTCGCACTGACAATGGGCGCGCGCGCTACGATTCGTGCTGACAAGGAGGACGTCGCGGTCAGGCTCCGTGAACTGCACGGGTCGAGGGATCTGTATGGGCGCGAAGCCGTGCTCACCAATGCCTATATCGATGCCGCCGGCGCGCCGAACATCGTGCCAGATGTTGTGGCAATGGCAAATACCCGCCCGGCTGGTGGTCATTGCCGCTTATCGCAAGGCGGTGCCGTTGGACCTTTCGACGATGCTGTTGAGCGAAATGACAATCAAGACATCGATGGGATATCCTGACGAATTGAAGAGCGTTCTGGAGGCGCTCCCGCGTCTGACGGACAAGCTGGAGCACTTTGTCTCGCATCGGTTGCCCTTCAATGATGTCATCGATGCATTCAAGATCGCAGCAAAGCCCGATTCTGCGAAGGTGATGATTCGGTTTACAGATGCCACGCAAAAGAGTAGCAACCTATTTCCTGACGCACGCTGGTTATCATGATGCTGCAGCAAGAACATCTGCACACAGAATAACATAATTGACCGGAAGGTGTCAATTTTCATTCAGTAAATTATACTATTTTTTGGAGAGTTTCAAGTGTCGACCCAGAAGATTCGTATCACCGATCTTAAGAACCCACAACTTACTGACATGCAGCGGCAGGCGCTTGAACAAGCGGGCGCGCATCCGGTCAGTCTGACGGCGCCGGCTGTGCTGGAAGCGGCGAAGGTCAGCACGGGCCTCAGCGATTTTGGCGACATGAGCTTTCTGCCCCGGCTGGAATTGTGGATGTCGGCAGCAGACGCTGACAAGGCGCTTTCCCCCGTCGGCCGCGCTGGCGTCTTTGGCCTTGCGCTTCGGTTCGCTTGCGCCCGACTTGATCTGGAGGACCTGATAAAGCGGCACCCCGAAATTGAGGATGTGAAGCTCGAATCTCCTGTCGTGATCGCCGGCCTTCCGCGATCTGGCACCACCTATATGCTCCAGCTTATGGGAGCAGATCCCCGCCTGCGGGCGCTTCCTCACTGGGAAGGTATCCGACCCGTGGGTGATCGCTACATCGTAGACGGCAAGGACACGCGGTTCGAACTCGCAGCGGCAGAGTGGGCGCAGCAGGATGCGATGTTGCCCTATATGAAGATGATCCATGAATTCGCGCCTGAGCATATCACTGAAGACATCGAACTGACTGGAATGGATTTTGGCGGTTATTATCTGGAATGGATCGCCTATGTCCCGCAGTGGCGTGATTATCAGCTGTCCCACGACCCCTTGCCCTGGCTGCGCTATCTGGAGCGCGCCATCAAGGCCATCGTCTGGCAGAGGGGGCCGAACCGATGGGTCGGCAAATGCCCCCAGCATATGGAGCAACTCCTCTCGGTGAGCACGGCGCTGAAAGGCTCCTATCTCGTTATCAATCATCGCGACCCGGTCGCTTCCATCCAGTCCGCCATTACTTCCCAGGCTTACGCGTCGCGGCTCACCCACACGACCGTTGACCGGGAAAGGATCGCCACTTATTGGATCGATCGCTATGAACGCCTGCTGCGCGGCTGCGTACGCGATCGTGACCTGATCGATCAGGATCGGTGCTACGACCTTTATTTCCACAAGCTGATGTCCGATCCGTTCGGCGAACTGCAGGCCATCTACGAGAATGCCGGCATTCCCTTCGATGATCAGACAAGGGTCGCTTTCCAGCGAGCGATCGACGAAAACAAACGCGGCAAACACGGTCAGCTGGCCTATGATCTGCGCGAGGATTTCGGCATCGATCCCAATGAAATACGCGAACGCTTCAATTTCTATTATGAACGCTTCCCCGAAGTTCGGGTTGAAGTCGCCTAGAGCAGGCTTTCGATGAGCTAGGGTCGCGTCATGCTCTTGTTTTTTGTTCTCTTTACTTTTTGCGCCGGTAGATGATGCTATCGGCCCCAAATGACTTAGGATCTGGAGAAATCGAATGGCAGAAAATCTGTTTGATCTGAGCGGCAAGGTGGCGCTCGTCACGGGCGGCAACGGCGGGCTGGGCTTGGCCATGGCGGAAGGGCTCGCCCGCGCCGGCGCGGACATCGTCATCTGGGGCCGCCGCGAGGACCGCAATGTCGAAGTAGCCGAGGCGCTGCGAAAATATGGCGTTCGCGTGAGCCATCGGGCAGTGGACGTCGCCAACGAGCAGCAAGTGGTGGAAGGCTTCGCCGCTGCCGTCGCCGAATTCGGCAGGGTCGATTGCGTGATAGCCAATGCAGGCACGGCCGGGCTTGCGCCGATCGACCAGATGAGCAGTGAGTCATGGCACAATTTGCTCAACATCAACCTGCACGGCGCGTTCTACACCTGCCGTGAAGCGGGGAAGCATATGAAGGCGCGGGCAGCGGCGGGAGACCCCGGCGGTTCGATCATCATCAACGGTAGCCTTGCGGTATTCGTCGGCGTCCCTGGCCTTGCCCATTACGCCACCGCAAAAGGCGGGCTAAACTCCTTCTCCAAGGTGCTTGCGGTGGAGCTGGGCGTCGATGGCGTGCGGGTAAATGTCATCTGCCCCGGTTTGATCGAGACGGAGTTGGGCGAGGAGGGAAATAATGCGGGTGCTGCGGCGGCAATGGCGCGCACTCCCAGCAAGAGGCTTGGTAAGCCCGAGGATCTGCAGGGGATCGTCGTTTATCTCGCCAGCGACATGTCCCGTTACCACACCGGCGACACCATCACGCTGGATGGGGGAATGATGGCGCAGTGCTTCTAGCGGCAGGTGCCGTTCGAAACGACTGAGGAGCGGGCGCGGCGGGATGCGGCGCCCGCTTGTTCCGCATCTTCCAGATCAGCCAATGATCTATCTGCTTCGGAAATACCCCGGCAGCGGTAGATCGATACGGCACTTGGCGAGAAGGACGGACTGCGACTGCGCAATCTGGTTCAGCCAGAACAAGCGCCAGTCCTCACCAGGGAATGCAAAGGGGTATCGTTGGTCAGCACGCGACGCCGCAAGCCGTGATCGGGTAGTGAACCAGACGAACAGGCTTGAAGCGGTGAGACGGCTTTGTACCGCTGCACGGGACAAGGGTGGGCGTGTCGTTCCTGAACCGGACGGCGCGGGCAGATCAGCTAGTTGCAAGCTGTGGGCGATGTGCGACAAGGCTCCGCGCGCGGGCAGTGGTACCAATCAGCTAGGGTCCGCGGGCGCAGAATTGGCTCCGCACTGGACCTTGCTGTCACGTGGTGCGGTCCGTGACGGGGTGGCGGGCGTGCCGCGCGCCTACGCCGACGCGTTGATCGACAACTCGCTATCGCTGATCGCCACCGTCGTCACGGCGCAGGATCTGCTGGAAGCGGGCCTTTGACACCGCGCGGCGAGGGCAGTCGCCTCCCCACACTCATTCGAGCGCGCAGATCAGCCCGTCGTTTAGCGTCCACCGGCCATCCCTGCCCATCATCCATCCCGAAGAGGCGGCGGTTCCGCCGTCCACCGGCATGATGATGCCGGTCACATAGGCGGAAAGGTCCGACGCAAGGAACAAGGCGACGTCGCCGCATTCTCCTTCAACCCCCTCGCGGCCGAGTGGTATGATGCGCAGCATCGCGTCGACCTCTTCATCGGGACGTGGCCGCCAAACGCTCTCGTCGACCGGACCTTCGCGGTTGCCCCGCGTTCCGGGGGTCAAAGTATGGTCGGGCGCGATCGCGTTGACGCGGATGCCATGACATCCAAGTTCCAGCGCCATGGATTTCGTGAAGCTTTCCAAGCCGGCCTTGCACGCGGAATATACCGCGAAGGTCGGCCCGGCCCGAGAGCCTTCGATGCTGCTGACGTTGATGATCGCCCCGCCCCGGCCTCCACGGATCATGATCGGCGCGGCCGTCGCGGTGGCGGTGAGCAAACTCATGAAGTTGAGGTCGATGTGCCGTTGCCAGCTCCGCTCGCTCTGGGTAAGGAAGTACCGGCTGGTGCTGCCCCCGACATTGTTGACGAGGATGTCGAGGCGGCCATATTCCTTGTCGGCGGTGTTGACGAGGTCGCGCACTTGCGCTCTGTCCATCGCATCCATGACCACGGGGACAGCATGTCCCCCCAATGCCTTGATCGCGCCGGCCACTTCCTCGGCGCGTTCAGGGATGTTGTCCCCGATCACGACGCTGGCTCCGGCCTTCGCCAGGGCCAGGGCGATGCCTCGACCTATCCCGCCGCCGCCGCCGGTCACGACTGCGACCTTTCCTTCGAGCGACAGTTTTGAAATCAATTCTGGATGGACCATCAAATGCTCCCTGTCTGAAATCGCACGACGCCAGATCCGCGAAGGCGAACCTGTAGGCCCGCCTTCGTCATCTTGCTCACATCATTTCATCTCGATGCCAGCCAGATCGCCCTTTTCGCGCCAGTCTCTGAGCATGGTCCAGAATTTGCGCGCACCGCCACCATAGGTATCGGTGAAATAGCCGATCTTGTTCTTCGTCTGGCCTTCGTTGTTGAAGAAGCCCGGCGTGCATTCCGACCAGAAGCGCTCGGCATTGCGCGCGTTGGCACGGAAGTCCGCGAGGAAATCGTCAACCGCTTCGGGCATCGGCTCGACCGTCTTGGCGCCCTTCTTCTCGGCTTCCGACAGGATGTAGCTGATATGGTCGATCTGGTGGGTGATGCCATAAAGAAGGTTCAGCGACGCGCCCGCCTGGGTCCGGCCGACCAGGAAGCAGTTGGGGAAGCCGTCGATGGTAACGCCCTGGAAGGTCCGGAGGCCGTCGGCCCAATATTCCGACAGCTTCTTCCCGTTGCGGCCGATGATGTCGTAGCCCGCCCGATCCGTGTAGGTGGTTTCGGATTCGAAGCCCGTCGCGAAGATCAGGCAATCGATCTTGTATTCCTGCCCGTTGGCGACGACGCCGTCCTTCGTCAACGCTTCGACCCCGCAGCCATCGGTGTCGACCAGATGCACATTGGGCCGGTTGAAGGTGTCGAGATAGCTTTCGTGGAAGGTCGGCCGCTTGCAGAACTGGCGGTACCAGGGCTTGAGCGCTTCGGCCGTCTTCGGATCCTTCACGATCTCCTCGATCTGGTGCCGGATACGGTTCATGTTCTTGTAGTCGTACAGCTCGAGCAGCTGGCTGCGCTCCTTGCCCGTCAGCGGACGGCCGAGCTTTTCAGCGGCGTCCCGCAGCGCGGGGCCCATCGCCATGCGGTACAGCTTGGTCCAGCCGTCGTTGACCTGATCGATCTCGACATCTTCATGCCCCTCCAGCACATCGGCGAAGTTGGTCATGCGGTCCCACTGCCAGCCGGGCTTCAGCGAAGCTGCCCACTCCGGGTTAGTCGACGTGTTGTAGCGCAGGTCCACGCAGCAGGGCGTGCGCTGGAACACATAGAGTTCCTTTGCCCATTCCCCCAGGTGCGGAATGCACTGAATGGCGGTCGCGCCGGTGCCGATGATGCCGACGCGCTTGTCCCGCAGACCGACCAGACCGCCGGTGGTGTCGCCGCCGGTATAGCCATAGTCCCAGCGGCAGGTGTGGAAAGTGTGCCCCTGGAAGTCGTTGATACCCTTGATGCCGGGAAGCTTGGGCCGGTTGATCGGGCCGTTGGCCATGATCACATATTGCGCCTTGAAGCGGTCGCCACGATCGGTGGTGATGGTCCACTTCTTGTCGTCTTCGTTCCATTCCATGCCGGTGACGGCGGTCTGGAACAGGGCGTTCTTGCGCAGCTCGAATTTGTCGGCGATGCGATTGGCCTGTGCCAGGATCTCGGGCTGATAGGCATATTTGGTCTGCAGCGTCGTGCCGGTCTCTTCCAGCAGCGGCACGTAAACATAGCCTTCGGTGTCACACGCGGCGCCCGGATAGCGGTTCCAGTACCAGGTGCCGCCGACGTCGCCCGCCGTATCGACGATGCGCAGGTCGTCAAAGCCCGCCTGGCGCAGATGCGCGCCCATGACCAGCGAACCAAAGCCCGCGCCGATCAGGCAGATCTTGACCTCGTCGAAAACCGGCTCGCGCGTGAAGTTCGGGTCCGAGTGCGGGTCTTCGGAATAATGCGAGAAATCATCCCTGATCCTGATGTAGGTCCGGTCGCCCCGCTCCAGGCGCTTGTCGCGTTCGGCCAGATATTTGGCGTGCAGTGCATCGGGATCGAAATCGATATCTCCGATGATTGCCTTGACCGCCGGTAAAATTTCCATGCTTCCAACCTTTCGGAGGCTCGATGTGTTCACAATGACTTTCAGCAGGACCGCCCTTGGGGGCTAGTCGGGCATTCAACGGGGCATGGCCCGCTTTCGCGCCGTTTCACCAGTGAGGGTGCCAACCCGGGGGATAAGAAAATATGATTCGTCCGCCCTCGGAGTTGCCTGCCCGGGCCATCCCGCTTACAGCTTCCCCTCCACTTGTCTGATTTTGACACTTTCGTCAAGAATGGACAGCTCAGTATTGCACAATGGTCGTTCCTGCCGGCTAGCCGCGCGGAGAGCCGCGCGGGGAAGGGAAGGCATGAGCGACAACCTAACCGACCTATTCGCCGGGTCCCGGACCCGCCATGGAGCTCTGCGATGAGCAGATCTGAAATGCCCGCCCCGCAGCGGATATCCACAGGGTCCAGGCACGACTTCGATCTGCGCTGCACCCGATACGTGACGGACACCGGCCACGGCGCATGGCTGGGTTTGCGATACCACGCGCACGGCGACAACTGGATGGAGCTTGAGCTTCCCTGGGATGCGAAGCTCCGGTGGACCGACGCGCAGTCGTGCGGCATCACTTGACGAGGTCGTCAAGTTGATGCAGGGATCGCGCCTCGAGCGCGTCCGGCAATTGCGGGCATGGGCGCCATCTCCAGGGGCAGGGTCACACCTGCTTGAGCGCCGGCGGCGTGCTTCATCCAGCGCCTTCCCCGGTCGATATAAGAGGCCATGATGACTTTGCCCAAGCCAGTCCCTCAGCCCACCGAGGCATCACAGCCCTTCTGGGACGCCTGCCGCAACCACGAACTGCGTATCCAGCGTTGCCTGGAATGTGGAACGCTCATCCACTACCCCAAGCTCCGCTGCCCCCAGGACGGCAGCGACAAGTTCGAATGGGCGGAGATGTCGGGCAAGGGGGAGGTCCACAGCTATGTCGTCGCGCGGAGGTCCTTCCATCCAGGTTTCGCCGAAGACGTGCCCTATGTCGTTGCCATCATTGAACTGGATGAAGGCGTACGCCTCGTCTCCAACGTCGTGGGCGTTGACCCTGAAGCCGTGAAGATCGGAACGCGCGTGACGCTCGAATGGGACAATTCGTCGGGCGAATATCCATTGCCCAAGTTCCGGCCCATCGAGGGAGCCCGCACATGAACCTGCACCGCAGGGCCGCCGTCACGGGCATTGGCGAGACCACATACAGCAAGGCCTCGGGCATGACCGACCGCCAACTGCAGCTGCAGGCTGTCGAACGCGCAATTGCGGATGCGGGCATCGACCGGCACGAAGTCGACGGCATCATGCCCTCCGCTCATGGTCAGGGCTTCACCTGTGAAGGCTTCAGCGAGCATCTCGGCCTCAAGCAGTTGAACTTTTCTGCGACCGTCCATTTCGGCGGCGCGAATGGCCTCACCTCCATGCACACGGCGGCATTGGCAGTCGCCAGCGGCGCTGCGCGGCACGTCGTGGTTGTCGCGGGACGCAACGGCAGTTCCGGTGCCCGGATTTCCGGCCGTCCGCAACTCGTTCAGGCCAATTTCGAAGCGACGCGCGAGTTCGAAGGCCCCTTCGGCGCGAATGTTCCGATGCACTTCTATGGCCTGATGGCCCAGCGCTACATGCATCTTCACGGCGCCACCAGCGAACAGTTCGGGATGGTCGCTGTAACGGAACGGGCGCACGCTGCGCTGAATGACAATGCGCTGATGCGCAAGCCGATGACGCTCGAGGATCATCAGGCGTCGAAATTCCTCATCGAACCGCTGCACCTGTTCGATTGCTGCATCGAATCCGACGGCGCAGCCGCCTATATCGTCAGCGCGGCCGATGCTGCGCGTGACAGCCAGAACAAGCCCGCCTGGATACTCGGCGTGGCAGAAGGCCACCCCGATTCCCCGACCTCCGTCGCCACCCGCCCCGACATGCTGCGCACCGGCGTCGGCATCGCCGCGCCGCGCGCCTTCGGGATCGCCGGCATTGATCCGAGTGATCTGGTTGGCGCCATGCTCTATGACCCCTTCACCTTCCTCGTGCTCATGCAACTGGAGGCGCTAGGCTACTGCAGGCCTGGCGAAGCCGGTCCCTTCGTCGAAAGCGGCGGCATCGCCCTTGACGGCGCCTTGCCGACCAACACCCATGGCGGGCTGCTATCGCAGGCTCACTCGACCGCCGGGATCAACCATATTTGTGAAGCCGTGAGGCAGGTACGCGGGACTGCCGGGAAGGCGCAGATCTCCAAGCGGGGGCCGATTGTCGTCACAGGCAACGGTGATTTCGGAGACGGTGCGATCGCAATCCTATCTGCGGATTAATTCAGGGATCATCTGCGCCGGAATCGCGGCCACGCCCCGAAACAATTCGCATTTGTGCCCCGGGCGATCAAAATCCCCACGCCGGCTATACCCGGCGCTGTCGCTTGAGGTGGTGGCGGTTAATCACCCCGCCTTGCGCAGAATGGTTTGTGAGCGGCTCGCTTCTTGAACAATGGAGCCAAGCAACGATTTAACCCTTTCGCGCAGATTTGCCTTCAATGCTGAACAGGGATCTGCAGCGTTTCCGACTGAGCGGAACAGCTGCAGGTCATCCTGCTCTTCACACCATAGCCTCGCGGGCCGGTTGCGGGCCTTATGAGACCGGTGCGCGGGTGGGCGTAGAACATTGAAATGCATCGGTTCTCTGGCGATTAATCTGTCTGATCCCGGTCCTGGCCGGACGGCCGCACTATGCTTTATCCAGCGCGCGTCATCGTCGCCCTCACTGGGCCGAGGCAATGATGGTGGCATCTACCAATGTCCCGGTCTTGACCGTTACCGCCATTGATTTGAGCTGCATGGTCACGGCTTCAAACAGCGTCCGGTCAAGCTGATTGGCAACCAGCAGCCTGCGAAATCTGACGAACGCGGTTCGCTCGGGTGTCGCTTCACTTGCGGAAAATCCACAGAAGCGACGAAAGGAGGCTCGGTCGTCGAACGCCTCGGTTAGCTTCACATCGGACAGGTCGTACCAGATCGAGAGCAGCAGGGCCTTGAACATCGCCAGCGGTGGCCAAGCGGGCTCGCCCTTGGCGGCCGGATAGAGCGGATCAAGCAGCCTCGCGACCTGGCTCCAGTCGATCAGCTGCAAAACCAAACTGCTCCTGTCCAATTGAAAGTTGGACACCTCGAAGAACACTGTTTGGGCGACTGTGACGGCGGCGGCATTGGCCGGATTGCGCGTTTGACGGCATAATCGCGGGTCATCGGCGGCCTTGCTGCCGCTCAGCCTGCCTGATCCGGT
>Ga0157379_10004904_pt1 | contig 11489 bp, 10 predicted proteins | sample S25metaG_FD_121802 | JGI IMG/M metagenome (GOLD analysis project Ga0157379, IMG submission 121802) | Switchgrass rhizosphere microbial communities from Kellogg Biological Station, Michigan, USA - S2-5 metaG | ecosystem: Host-associated > Plants > Roots > Rhizosphere > Soil | place: USA... | reverse complement strand
TTTGGCAGGATGTGTGTAGACGTCCTTGGTGGTGTCGGGCGTCAGGAAACAGCCGACCGAAATGCCGTTGACCTTGCGGGGCGGAAACGACGGCGGCACGCCGATGATGTTGGCGCGGTTCCCCTCGCGCGCCACCTGATCCCAGATCGCCAGCTCCTGGATGGATCGCGAGTTGACGATGCTCATGCCGTCGTAGGAATGATCGGTGCGGTTGCGGAACCCGTACACGCCAAGCGAGCCGGGGTCCTGGCTCGTCGACATGCACATCCAGGCCGGCACCGTGATCGGCGGGATGACGCTCTCGAGCCGGCCGTAGCAGCCGTATTCCATCAGCCGCCGGAAGTTCACGAGCCGATCGTCGCCAAGCAGCAGTTCCGGGGCCGCGCAGTCGAGCCCGATAACGAGGATCTTCATAGCAGCGATTGTCCTTCCATGATCGGATCGCGGGGGACGCCGAGCGCGGCCAGAATCGTGGGCGCCATGTCGACCAGCCGCGCGTTCTGGCCGAACGGCCGGTTCATGAAGAGCACACCCGGCACGAGCGACGGATCGATGATATGGTCTCCGGCCCACTTCTTGTCGTTGTCTTCGAAGTGGCCGGCCGGAATGCCGCCGAGCGCGGTGGCCCAGGAGGCGCGGTATCCGCTGGCGAAGCGGACCATCAGATCGGGCGATTCATCCGCGTACGCGCCCGAATAGACCTCGTCACGCCTCGACACTCCGCGAACCGCGACGGCGCCGCGGTCCTGGTCGACGAGGCCGGTCAGCCCGGCGGCGATCTCGTCTGCGACCGAGCGCGCGTCGCCTGCCGCGACGATGCCGTGCGCTTCGCGCCCCGTCAGGTTGAGGTAGACGCTGCCGATGCCGAGCGCGTATGCCTTGGTCCGCCCCCAATCCACGGCCCGCAGGAAATCGCCGGCGTCCGCGCCGGGGCGCAAGCCGGACGTCAGCGCGAGCAAGCCGCGATCGTGCAGCCAGGTGTTGAGATGCACGCCGCGCTGAAAGCTGTTGAAGCCGTGATCGCTCAACACGATCACCAGGGTGCGATCGTCGGCGTGGGCCAGCGCCTTGCCGACCACCGCATCGCACGCCCGATAGTGCTCCTCGATGACGTGGGCGTAGCGCGGATCCAGGCCGTGCACGTTGGCCGGATGCGACGGCTCGCGGAAGCGCCAGAACATGTGCTGGAGCCGATCGGGCGTGTCGAACAGGCAGAAGAACAGCCCCTCGCGAAAACGCCCGAGCTCGAACTCCATCATGCGCTCGCGTTCGCGCAGCACGCCGGCGCACTGATCGAGGTAGGCCTCCTCCGAGATGCGGCCGTTGGACAGAGCGCCATGATCTTCCACCATCCCGGTCGTGTAGAACGTGCCGGTCGCCGACGCCAGCTCCTTCGCATACGTCGCCGGCTCGCTGATGGGAAACATCGGACCGTCGGGATCGAAGTTCACCGGCGACGCGTAGACTTCCAGATGCGGCTCGAGCCGCACGAGGTGAAACCTGACCATCCCGCGGACGGCCTGGAGGAATCCGACCTTGAACTTGATCTTGAGCCAGTCGCTCCACTGACCCACCCGCACATCCAGCGCGCGCGGCTCGCCGTCGGAGGTAATGCTCACTCTCCCGCCGGACGACTGCGGATGAATCACGATCGGCGCCCGCACGTCCTCGCGCGTCTTCGGATGCCGCGGTCCGATGACGAACGTCTCGACGCGGCCGTCACCCTGCGGCGTGACCTGAACGACCTGCTCGCTCTCACCGGGTGTGACCGGGCCGCCTGACGAATACAACGTCCCGGTTCCGAGTCCGCCGCGAATGTCCGGCACACCCATGCCCGACAGCATGCGGCCGCGCAGCGTGTCCGGTGGAAAGGTGCAGGGGCATCGCACGATGATCGATTCGAGACCGGCCGCCGACAGCACCGACCACACGGGATTGCCGCGCCGGAGGTTGACCGCCTTCGGCGGCACGAACGCGTTTTTCTGTTCGTACCGGTTCAGCGAGAAGTCGGGACGGTAGGTCGCCGGATCGCGGCGGATGAAATCGAAGATGCCATGGCCGCCGGGATTGGTGCCGGTCGCAAACGTCGACCACGCCACGGGCGTCTGGGCGGGACACGTCGTGGCAATCCTCGAGTAGCCTCCCGCCTGCGACAGACGCGCAAGGTTCGGCAGGTCGCCGCTCTGCAGCAGGGCATCGACGATGGTCGGCTCGAGGCCGTCCAAGCCGATCACGATGGCGCGGGTCACAGCTGTCATATCAACGTCGGCGGGTCCTCGGACCGGAGATTGTTGTACTGTACACCCAGCGGTCGGAAAGCCGGGGCCGCGATCCTTCGAAACAACGCATGGCTGACATCCAGGAGCGGCAGGTCCTTCCATCGGACATGGTTGCCGGACGGACCCGGTCTCTCGTCTCCGGCACGCTGCTGCTCATCCTCGCCGCCTCAGTGTTCCACATCGCCATCGTCGACTACAGCGCCGATGATGGATTCATCTCGTTCCGGTATGCGGAGCACCTGGCGCGCGGCCAGGGGCTCGTCTATAACATCGGTGAGCGCGTCGAAGGGTACACGAACTTCCTGTGGGTGGCATTGCTGGCCGCCGTACGGTGGGCCATCCCCTCCGTCGATCTGCCCCAGGCGGCGCGGGTTGCCGGCACTGCCGCCACCCTGCTGATCATCGTTCTCGCGTTCCGATTTGCCAAGACCGTCGCGCGGGGATCGGCGGCCGCGCTCCTGGCCGCCGCGTTCCTGGCGGCGCATTCGAGTCTGGCTGCGTGGTCGGCCGGCGGCCTCGAAACAAGCCTGTTCACGCTGCTCGTGTTCGCCGGCGCGAGCAGCTACGTCTCGTATCGTCGCACGGGAAGACACCTTGCGGTCAGCGGGATCCTGTTCGCGCTGGCGGCGATGACCCGGCCCGACGGCGTGATCTTCTTCGTAGCGACGCTCTTCGCATTGATTGTCAGCGGCTACCGGCGCGACGGTCTGCGACCGGCCGTTCGCTTCGCCGCCATGTTCCTCGTTATCTTTGTGCCGTACTTCATCGGCCGCTCGCTGTATTTTGGCGACCTCTTCCCCAACACCGCATACGCCAAAGTCGCTCTGGGATTCGCGCAATTGTCGCGCGGCGCGCGTTACGTGTGGAACTACGTCGTCGAGTACGGCGTGCTCGCGTGGATACTGCCGGTGCTGCTCTATTTGTGGCGCAGCCGCGAGGAATGGCTGTGGTACTTCGCGGGATTGATCGCGCTCTACTTCGCCTACATCGTCTACGTCGGGGGAGACGGCCTCGCCTTTCACCGCTTCATCGCGCACATCGCACCGTTCATCTACACGATCGCCGCAATAGCCCTGGTTGATTTCCAGCGGCGATACATCGCGACGCGAACACCGGCGTGGATTCGCACGTCCGTCGCGGGATTCGCCATCGTCCTCGTTCTGGCGCTGACCGCGAGGACGACGATGGTGCCGATCTTCGCTCCTGAGCGCGTGCGGTGGTTCGAGCCCCAGTCGCAGCTCTCGTTCCCCGGCAACGGACACGATCATTCGTACGTGTGGTTCGACAACTACTTCGTCGATCGGCTGGCGGCGGCCTCACGGTATCTGCAACAGCACGCGCCGCCTGGTTCGCTGGTCGCGGCGACGCCGGCAGGGGCCATCGCGTACTACATGGACCACCCGGTGATCGACATGCTCGGTCTCACCGACAAGCACATCGCGCGGGCGCAGGGCGTGTATCAGGAGGGCTGGGTCGGTGGACGAGCGGGCCACGAAAAGGGCGACGGCGCCTACGTGTTGTCGCGAGCGCCCGATTACATTCTGATGGGAAATGTCGCCGTGGTCCCGGAGCCGCTGGACGAGCAGGCGATGCGAAACAAACTGGTGCTGAAATCGGAGCACGAGCGATGGGACATCCCGGAGTTTCACAGGCGCTACGAACTCGTGAGCGTACGCCTGTCGAACGAGGGGCTCTTCCAGTACTTCACGTTCTTTCGCAAGAAGCCCGTCGTCGTGTCGGAGGTTAGAGCGGGCGACGGTCGGTAGCGGATTCCGCCGGCGTCGCGGGCGGGGCCTCGGAGCGGCGCGTGAACGAGGCCCAGGTGCGTGCGACGAAGCCCGCGATCCGGTTCCAGAACATGAGCGCAACCCCGACGAGCGCGCTGAGGACCGACGTAATCGGCATGATCTGGTCAGGCCCGACGTACGCCAGGATGATCGGCGACTTGGTTACCAGGCCCAGCACCGTCCTCGCGGCTTCAATGCTGTGTGAATCGTAGGGAAATACAGTCAAGCACCAACCTCCAATACCCGTATCGACACTTCGCCGTCACCTGAGCATTGATAGTTCCATGCCAGCCGCCGGGATGTCCAGTCGTCACAAAATGCCCGGATCGCTGTCTAAGCCGGCACCCCGGGCATCGTCAGACGCCCTTTTTGTCTGCTTATCGGAACCCTTTAGGGTTACGGTTTTCCCGTGCTGTAGCCGAGGGCCTCGCCGGCCGCCCAGGCCGAGAGCAGCATCAGCGCTGCCGGGCTGACGCGGAGCAGCCGTCCGAGCGGTGTGCCTTTCCTGACCTGGTCACGGATCATGCGCCAGAACAGCACGGCCGGCAGCAGCGGCGTCATCGCCATCAGGCCGATCCGCCGGACTGCCGAGGACTCGTGCACGCGCAGCGATCCGAAGAGCCGTCCCCAGGCGAGACGCTCCTCGAGCAGTGCCGTCACGGTGAGGCCGTCGCGCATCTGATCGACCACCAGTTCCGGCGTCAGGAGCAGCGTCTCGCCGGCGCCTTCGAGCGCCCAGTGGACGAGCGGCTCGTGGTATTTCTCCTGCCAGACGGCCCGCGTTTGCTCCAGCGCCTGCCGCTTGTAGACGACGTTGACGTCGGTCAGGTAGTGCCGTGGTCCCCGCTCGAACGGCAGTTGATATCGCCCGAAATCGCACCAGTACACCGCCCAATTGAGCCAGTGGTCGCGGCCGTTCTCCACGGCCCCCCCGATGGCCAGGTTCGGCAGCGACTGATGCAAGCGAGCCGCAGTGACGGCCCAATCCGGACGCGGGACGCCCCGATCCTCGATCACGCCTACGAGGTCGCCTGTTGCCGCCGCAAGGCCGACCGCGCGGCGCCGGTCGATCAGCGCATGTTGCCCCCGGGCGGACGAGAGCGACGGCTGGCCGGCCGTCGGGCCGGCATCGACGAACCGGACGGCGGGAAACTCGGTTGCCCATCGAGCCACGGATTCAATCGTGGAGTCGTAGGGAACGAGCAGCTCCATCGTTGGCGCGGCCACCTGGGATGTCAACGCCGTCAGACATCGCCGCAGCGCAGGCCCCCCGTCGACGACGGTGACAACGACGGAGAGGAGGCCGGCGCTCACGACGAGAAAAACGCCTCGCCAGGGTGACAATTGTCACTCATCCCCAGCCAATACTGTAAGTTGCGGCCAGCTGCCTGGTGTCGTACAGTGGCTTGTGCCGAGCTCGAAGCTCGGCCGGCACCTCGATTGCTGGAAGATCCTGTTGAATCAGTAACATGCCCGATACATTGACCCGGCTCTCGCGGCACATTCGCCTGTCGAAGGTGGCGTCCGGAACGACTCCGGAGCAGACACCGCCCTTCCTGATCCTGTTCATCAACTCCATCTGCAATCTGAAGTGCGAGCATTGCTTCTATTGGGAGAGCCTGAATCAGCGCGACGACCTCACCTTTGCGGAGATCGAGGCGCTGTCGCGCGATCTGGGCACCGTGGACAATCTGAACCTGTCGGGCGGAGAGCCGTTCCTGCGCAAGGAGTTCGCCGAGATCGTCACGATGTTCGTGCGGAACAACGGCACGCGCCAGGTCTACGTGCCGACCAACGGATGGTACACGAAGAAAACGGTCGAAGCGGTCAGTACCATTCTGCAGAACAAGGACCTGTGGTATTTCGTCTGTGAGCTCTCGCTCGACGGCACCCGCGACTACCACGATCATTTCCGCGGTGCCAAGGGATCCTTCGATCACGCCATGGAGACCTACGATGCGCTGGTCGAGTTGCAGGCGACCGACCCGCGCCTGCGCATCCATTCGATCTCAACCGCCACCGGCGAGAACCTCGACGAAGTTCGACGGCTGACGGACTACCTGTACGAGCGCTGCCCCAAGATGGATCATCACAACCTCGCCCTCATCCGCGGCGACCGCAAGAATCCGTCGCTGCAGGGGCCGGCGTTGCAGGGGTATTGCGATCTCTACGAACACGTGCGCCAGCGCTGGGCGCCGCGGGAACATGGCCGGTTCGGATCCAGCGTCGATCCGATGCTGCAGTGGGCCAAAGTGAAGACCGCCGACGAGCGGCGCCAGGTCGTGCCGTGCTCCGCCGGAAAGCTCACCGGTGTCGTGTACGCCAACGGCGACGTCAGCGTGTGCGAAACGCATCCGAAGATCGGCAGCCTGCGCGAGAACAGCTTCCGCGAGATCTGGTTCTCACAGCAGGCGCGGGCGCTGCGAGCCTCGATCGCCGCCGGCGAGTGTCATTGCACGAATGAAGTGTTCTTGTGGCCGAGCATTGCGTTTCAGCCGCTGCAACTCGCGCGCGCCTGGGTCTCGTCGACCCGGACTCCGGTCGCGTCGAGTGCGACCGCGTCACCGGCGCCACGCTGAGCGCGGCTCAGCGCATGCTGGCGGTGAGCCGGTTGTAGATCGCGACGATCGTCCGTCCGATGCCGTACCCCACCACGAACGCGTAGACGAAGCCGACCAGGCTGCCCACGAACGTCACGCTGTAGCCAGGGAAATACACGCGCAGCAGCCGGAGATGCCATCCGACGTACGCGCCGCCTTTGATCACGAGCACGTTGGTCGCGACCAGCAGCCCCACACCAAACAGCAGACCAAGGGCAATGCCCCAGCCCTGCTCGTTGGCTTCCAGAATCGTCTTGCTCAGCGTCTGCTGTTCCTCGGGCGTAAGCCGCTCGCTCATCGTCATCCTCAGATGTGATCCAGGAAGTCGGTCGTGCGCGCCAGTTCGCCCTTTGCCCGCAGCGTGAACACTCTCACCGCAATCACGAAGTTGCGAACGAATGCAATGAACCACCCCATGACGAACCCGCTGACGAAGCCCCAGAACAGGCCGACGAAGGCCCCCTGCCACGAGACCGTATAGCCGAAGAAGTATTCGCCGAGGAGCGCGATGTCCAGCGCCCCCGCCGGGCGCAAGACGACGTGGAACACGGTGACCGCGAAGATGAAAAGGCCGGCCACGCTGCCGACCGCGACACCCAGCGCGCGCTTGTGAACAGGTGCGAACGCCAGTGCAAGCGTCCCCGGTCCGGTAGCCATTCTAGAACCTAGCTTAGCATGCGCTTCCTCGGGCGCCGGACACGAAGAACCGCCTGCTTTACCTGCCGCAGCTTGTGCCGCACGGAGACAAACCGCGCGAACGCCGGCGTGCCCCAACCTTCGATCCGCCCGGGCCGCTGCATGTAGTACATGTCCAGCCTGGGCAGCCGCTCAGATTTGGCGCCGTCGTGCAGAATTTGAAAGTCGGTCGTGCATCCAAACTGGAACGCATCCGCGACCATCGCCGCGGCCGCGTCGTTGACATGACCATAGGGGTACGCGAAGGCCGTCGGCCTCACGCCGGTTTCCCTGACGATGGCGTCGGCTGATCCATGAATTTCATCCTCGAGCAGACCCTTCGTCAGCCCGGTGAGATCGACGTGCGTGCGGCTGTGCGCGCCGAGACTCACACCCTCTTCCCGAAGCCGCCGCAGCGCTGGCCAGTCGAGCAGCGGCAGCACCGGAATGCCCGGCGACGCCGTGTCGCCCCACGCATTTGTTCTTCCGACCCGTTCGCTGACGACGAACAGCGTGACCGGTACTCCGCGCTCCAGCAGGCGTCGCCCATGCTCCTCGAAGTTCTCGAAGCCGTCGTCGAACGTAATGGCGACGGCGTTGGACGCGGACGGCAGCGTCAGAAGTTCGTCGAGCGTGGTCGCTTTCACGCGCCCGGACGTCAGCCAGTCGACGTGACGTCTGAACGCGTCTGGATGCACGGAGATCGGCGATCCGGAGTCGTCGATCGAGTGGTAGGTGAGGATGGCGCGCATCAGGCGGTGCGGCGCCGCTCGCGCGCGGCGGCGACGATCTCCAGATAACGCGGGACGACGACCCGCTCCGACCAGCGCGCGCAGTACGCGTCGAAGCCGGCGCGCGCCATCGCGGCGCGGCTTTCCGGCGCCGCCTGCATCCGCCGCATCGCGGCCCTCAATTCATCGGGGGTCTCGAACAGATCGCCGGCGCCCGAGTCGCGAATGATTTCCGGAAACGGTCCGAGACGGCGCGCGATCACGGGAGTCCGGTGGCTGAACGCTTCGATCAGCGTGATGCCGAAGGTCTCGAATCCGACCGAGGGCGCCAGCATCGCGATCGCGTGGCGATAGTACGGACCGAGGTCGTCGACCGGCACGCGGCCGACGAAACGCACGCGGGGATTGCCCTCCGCCAGCCGGTGCAGCGTCTCCCCGTGCGTGCCGTCGCCGACGACCAGCAGGTCCGCATCCGGGTAATCGCGAAACGTCTCGATCACATCGTCGAGCCCCTTGATGCGCTCGAGGCGGCCGACGAACAGGAAGTACGGACGCTGGTGCGGGCGCGCACCTTCGGCCTGCCTCTGCGCATCCTCGGGATCGGGCAGGAAGTACGGCAGAACCGTCATTTCGTACGGGAACCCGAACTCGCGGTGCTTCTGCCGGCTGAACTCGCTCATCGCGATAAAGCGGTCGATGCAGGACAGGCGGCGATCGAGCAGTCCCGTATAGCGCCAGAGCTGCGGCGGTCGCCGGTACTGCAGCTGACAACGCAGACACTCACGCGCGTCGCACGGCTCGCGATTGTGGCGCCACAGCACGTGCGTGGGGCAGACGAGCCAGTGCTCGTGGGCGAGGTACAGCTTGATCGCGTCTCCGCCATACGCCAGCAGGTCCGGACCGCCGACGAGCGAAATGTTGTTGAAGTTGACGACGTCGAAATGGCCGTCGGCCAGCAATTGCGTCAGGCGCCGGCTGTTGACGATCGGACGCCCCGTCTGCTGCGTCAGCAGCGTGCTGAGCAACGGCACACGGCTGCGCAGCGTCACGACGCGGACGCCCGACGGATCCGGAGCCGACGCGGCGGGAAGCGGCCCCTTGTGCAGGACCGCGTACGCGTCGGCGTCGTGAATCACCGTCACGTCGTGGCCACGTTTCGCCAGCCCGCGGGCGAGGCGCTGCACACCGATCCCGTCGCCGCCGAAGTTGAACGGCGGATAGAACGTGGTCAGAAAGCAGAAGCGCTGCGCGGTCATGCGGCCGCCTCGCGAAGGGCGGCCAGCGTCGTTCGTGCCGTGCGCTCCCACGTCAGCTCTTGGGCGCACGCGCGCGCGCGCTGCCCCATCGCCTGACGCGCGGGCTCGTTGCTCGCCAGCGTGCGGAGGGCCGACAGGAGGGCGGGAAGAGCGTCAGGCGCGATGAAGAGGCCGCCGCCGGCCAGCAGCTGGGGCAGCGGGCTTTCGGTGGTGGCGATCACCGGGGCGCCGGCGGCCGCGGCTTCGACGGCCGGCAGGCCGAACCCTTCGCAGGCCGACGGCAGCACGAGCGCGAGCGCACCGGCGTGCAGGAAGCGAAGCTGCTCGTCCGGCACAAAGCCGCCCCAATGAACGAGCGGAGCGGTGCCTTCCTCCTCGATCGCCTGCTTCACGCGCGACAGTCCACTGAAAAACACGTCGTCCGCGATCGGTCCGACCAGCACGAGATGGGGCGCGGCGGCACCGGTTTCCCGCGCCAGCGCCGCGTGCGCGCGCACGAGCACGTCGACGTGTTTGTGCGGGTTGAACCCGCCGACGTAAATGAACCACCGCGCACCCGCTGGCAGCCCCACCCGCTCGGCGGCGGCGAGAATGTCCGAAGGCGCGGACGTCGCCCGGTACGACGCGGCCGGCGCCTCGAGCGCGACGCGCATCCGCTCGGGGCTGACACCGAGCACACGGACGATCTCGGCGGCCGAGAAATCGGAGACCGTCAGCACGAGCCGGGCTTGCCACAGCGCGAGCGCCACCTTCAGGCGCCAGAAAAGCCGCGCGCGGGCAGTCGGCAGGGTCATCTCGGGAAACCGCTCGGCGATCGCGTCGTGGATCGTCACCACCGCGCGAAGGCCTGGCGGCAGCGGAAAGTACGTGTAGACCGAAGGCGAGAAGAACACGTCGAGCCGGGCGCGGCGGACGGCGGCGGTGAGCCGCAGCATGTCGGTCACCGCGCGCGATCGGTCGGCGGCCGCGGCGGTGGTGGGCGACGCGCCAAGCGTCACCGGACAGGCCGTGACGTTGGGGAAGGCCAGGTCGAATCGCGGCGCGTCCTGCGCATCGACAAAGCACGTGAACGTGTCGTCGGGAGCGAGGGCGGCCATGACGGGAAGGAGCTCGCGGGTGAAACGGCCGTACCCGCGGGCGTTCTCCCAGCAGGTGGCGTCAATCCCGATGTGCATGGCTAGGCGCCGGCGTGGGCGACCACGGCGGGCTTCTCGTCGAGTCGCTGCTCCTCGTGATACTCGAAATCGGTGTTGACCGCCCAGAGGTCGTGCGAGGCCCCCGCCATGTTCCACAAGGCCATCATCGCGGTCAGCATCGAGTGGTCCTGGTTGTTGTACTTGTGCATCCCGTTACGGCCGACCGTGTGCAGATTCGGGATCGGGTCGATGAAGTCGCGGATGTTGTCGAGGTGTTCGCGATACATGGCGTCGTAGATCGGATACGCCTTCGGCATGCGGATGACCGCGCCGTCCTCGACGTCGCTCGCCCGGGCGATGTTGAGCACTTCGAGCTCGCGGACCGCCTGCGCGATCAGATCCGCATCCGAGCTCTCCCACAGGCCGTCGCCCTTGAAGCAGAAATACTCGAGCCCCAGGCACGTCTTGCCCGGCACGGGGACCATGGCCTTGCTCCAGTTGTTGAAATTCTGAATGCGCCCGACCTGCACCCCCGGACTGTGGATGTAAATCCAGTTGTCGGGGAACATGTTCTCGCGCCCGAGGATCAGCGCGACCGCCACGAAATCGCGGTATCTCAAACCGTTGGCCGCGGCAAGCACCGAGGGAGGCGGTGCGGGCGACAGCGCGCGCACCAGCGTCCGCACCGCGGTCGTCGAAATCACATGGTCCGCGGGAAAATACTGCTCGCCTGTCGCGGTCTCGGCGCGGACACCGACCACGCGCCCGTCCTGGAGATCGATTCCGGAGACCTTGTGGCCCATCAACACGCGGTTGCCCATGTCCTCGATTCGATCGCGGCACATCTCCCACATCTGGCCGGGGCCCAGGCGGGGATACTTGAACTCGCTGATCAGCGTCTTGATCTTCGTCGAGCGGCGATTGAGCGAGGCCGCCGAGAGAATCGCTTTCTCCAGTGAGAGATTCTGGATGCGCTGCGCCGCCCACTCAGCGCGGATTTCGGTGCACGGGATGCCCCACACCTT
>Ga0157379_10004900_pt1 | contig 11491 bp, 15 predicted proteins | sample S25metaG_FD_121802 | JGI IMG/M metagenome (GOLD analysis project Ga0157379, IMG submission 121802) | Switchgrass rhizosphere microbial communities from Kellogg Biological Station, Michigan, USA - S2-5 metaG | ecosystem: Host-associated > Plants > Roots > Rhizosphere > Soil | place: USA... | reverse complement strand
TGGGATCATGTGATTGGGTTACTGAGTTTATGGCATTTCAGTACCACTGTCTTCACGAATTCTCTCGACAGAATGCGAAGCCTCCAAACCACTCGCGTTCCCATCCTTTTAGGGGAAAATAACGACAAGGGATCACTTTTCTTAATAAATCCGGCCAGCCCGTCGTTCGAGGGTTTTCTACGATCACATGGGAATCTGATCAGTACCGACGAAGTTCGAGTTGTATATCCAAACATCCTGAATTTTGAGTTGGTTGAGACTGTTATCCGTGATATTGTGTTTATTTGGTAGGATTTTTTTTTTCTAGATGTCTCTGTCAGAAAGAATTCTTCGTATTTAGTCCTATTGAGCGCACCGCGGAGGCTACTATTCAGAGTGGGATTCCCAACGTCTTCGTTATGTACATGGCGAGCTGAAGGTTGCCGAACCTAATTCTGCCCAAGGTTCATTAGGCGCTTTGTAATGATTACAAAAGTCCTGTACTTAAAGATCTCCGGATATTTGCAAACGCAGATGCATTCCACAGCCGCGAGAGTATGTTTATTTTCCCCTTTTCATCAACACAGAGTAGTCTACTTACTTGCTTGTATGTAGTCCGAGAAATCGTTGGCACTTTCAATGCTACGACTGCAAATAACGGCGAAAAGACTTTCCAAAACCATCCCAAACAACTTGGGCAAATTTTACAAAAAAAGTCTATAGCTTCACTGGCACAAGGATGGCAAAAATGGGTTTCGGGAAATGATACGACGATGCTGGCAAAGTTTGCCTTCAATGAAAATGTGGAGCTGGGGAAGGTTGTGGAGCCCGTCTCTGCTGGGAACTTTGATGGTTCTTGTGATGAATTGTGGAATAAATTGAACATAGTACTTTGAAGCCGAGGGTGGTAGATAGTGTGTATATTCCACTTCTAGCCCCCCCAGCCAACTGGTATCATTTCTCGATAACGAGTTACAGTTCAATTGTAAGTTCAATGGCATGGCAGAGGTGTTCTAGACCATCTCGAAGATTATAGGTTTCCTCACTTCCTCGTGTCCACAACCATTTTCATTCAGCCATCTTACGTAGTCCAGGTCCAACTTTGGAGCAATTGAACAGCCGGAATGTAGGGTAATGGGCTGAGGAGGCTTTCCAGCATTTCCTTCGTGTTCTCGAATGGAATGTAGTTTGATTCTAGGGAGAGAGCGGTGCGAGAAAGGCAAATATCAGGATTCAATCCTCTGTTCAATATCTTTATTATCCGATCTTCTTGGGGAAACTAACCTTCGAATAATCTTAGATTCCATAAGTTCCGAAGTAGGATGAGGGGACGATTGAAGGCGTCTGAGGATACGTGTGTGGATCTGAAGTCTAACGAGAGGGCATGAAAGTCGACACTTGAATGAGAAAATGATTTTACCATAGGAAACCGTTAACCAGTTCTCTTCTTTCATTCTGCTTAAGCGGTATCCAGTTCAATTCTGAAAGACCACAGTTTCGGGGTGTCAGCGCTATCCATAATTCTGGCGAGCCTACCGCCCCCTCTCCCAAAGAAGATGAGAGAGATTAGATGATGGGCCAGAGGCTGATTGGGGTTATGGGGGTGATCCGTGATGGAAAACCCGCGTAGAGTTTTGGGATTCATCCGGTATATCTCGCATACTTTCATACCAAGGTACCTTCGGAAAACATTCAGGAGTACTTCAGATAGCAAGAACTCAATGGAGGAGACCCTGGGATGGGTGAGATGGTCGGCAAACTGTGTCTCCTGTGGGCACCAGTGATGAACATTATTGCCTGCTTGAATGAAGAACAATAATCTGTCCAACAAAAAGATGTGGATCGTCCGTAGGCTGAAATAATCACGCATCCTTTGTACACAAAAGGGAAGTTCCGCGTAAGATCAGGGAGGGAATAGAAGTCGAAGAAATGGCGCAAACGATGAAACCAGTGTCGTTAGTTGAAGCAGCTCAATAGCAACGTCATGGCAAGTATCTTGAGATCGGAATTAGCTGCTCCTAACATACAGGTAGATTCCCAACGGTGAAGTTAGCCAGTACCCAAGCTATCAGGATATAGTCGTTAACCAGAAGGAAGAACACTTATAAGTCTAGCGTGAATAAACGGTTTGCTAGTTTGAAGGTCGACACGTCTCCAGCATTTGCAAGGAGTAATATGAGTAACGGCGGTGAATATCATGAGACGTTTTTTTGCCGGCCATGGATGGGGGAAAAGATACCTAGCGAGGACTCCGCAGGACGTAATGCATAATAGAGGATTTCCGAAAGTGCTTTTCGGAACGCGTCTATGGGGAGAAGCAATCCCTCCGTGATAAATGGGAAGGCGAACTCCCACTACTTCGATGGACAGATGAATCAAACCCTGTAAATTGATTTCCCCCAACCAACTTCTAAAGTAACTGCACCTTTTGCATCTTCTTTTCAAATTTTGGCAGTCTCCACCGCTGCCAACAAGTTTGTATAAACACTGTATGTACTCTATTACGGAGTTTTACCCTATATCAAGATTCTTGTGGAGGATGTGATCGATATTGGCACACATGGTCGAGTGACGATCTGAATCAAGGCAGCTCTTAGAACATGGGAATACAACGTGGTTGAGACGCACATCACACACCTTAGTGGGTCCTACATCACATTCTTCTGGTGGAAACCTCATCATCCCAATACTCCCCCACACTGCGCTTTGGACAACAAGAGATAAAATTCAGGTAACTGGCAAGTCGACACAATATAGTAAAGGCCGATCGATCCCAGACACGATGAGAAGCTGAATGGGTTGTGTGCGAGCAACAGTCATTTCGTACCTATGAGTTATGTCAGCGCGGGCAAGAAAAGAGTCTGTCAGAGTTCGACTAACCGATGTAATGCCCAAAGAATACGGGAGCCAACGGAGCGTCCAGAAAGCAGTGGGAACGATGAGACCGAGTAGATTGGCTGATTAATGTTGCAGGCGGAACACTGAGTTGCTAAGCGGGCTGCATGTTTAAAGTGCTCAAGACCAGTGTATATAGGATATCGATAAACATGCATGATGAAATCTACTGCATCAGGAAACTCCTCATTTGAATCTAGGTGGTACAGTATAGACGGTCTGGGTGGTCTACAAACATTAAGCGCCCACTCTCAAACTCTCCATACCGTCTAGCTTGGAACGTCGAGTTTCCTGATGTATCAGGTTCACTTTTGCGCTAGGAGTGAGTACAGCGAGGGCGAAGGCTCATTCCTGCGTGGTCTTGTGGGGCATTTTGAATTGAGAGATGGACGATTAAATATCGAGTTGGGTCAAGTTCGACGATGACGAACAAGCAGGTCTGAGGTTAGGCACTACTTGCAGCTGCACTGTCGGGTATAGGGCAGCCCTAAGAGATGGCTTCATCAATGAGATCATCTATAGATAGCATCTAGATATGAGCTGGTGCAAAGGCGTCAAAGAAGCGGATGGACATACAGCATTGAGGTGAGGCAGAATCAACGCGTAATATATGTCTGAAGGAGAGTATCATGCCGAGGAACCATGTATGTTGGTGGTTGGGTCACGTTGAGGAATCCACTGCGGTGGGAATCGAAAGACGGATGGATATGGTAGGAAAGTGGTGGCCGGCTATGATCCAGCTACCTAGTGTCTGCAGCATTGGTATCGCCTGCGAATAGCGTCCAGTGCCCCAGAAATGACTCGTAGAACAGACATTGCTACCATTGTGGTGGGTAGATCAATGGGATCGTAGGAGAGGAGGCAAAGTAATGTGTAATGTTGGAGGCTGGGTCCCTGGTTCACTGTATTAACGACAACCTCGATGACGCGCGAAAAACAAAGGCCTTGTTGAAGTCGAGCTTTGACATTCTACAATATTAGCCAAAGGATCTAAACGGTAAGAGCTCACTCCCGCCGGTGTTCGCATTAAGTGAGCCAAAATCGTCAGGTAGATCCAAGGCTATAGAACCTGGTCACTTCTCAGTGGGAGAGTTTGAGAACTCGACCTTCATTGCGGTAGATTATACGGACGATCGTCGGGGTATTAGGGAAGGTCAGAGAAGAGGTATACGTAACCAGCCAATACAGATTCGCCACGTATCCGAGCTCTCTTGTGGAGGGGGTGGATATGTTGTGGGTGTCTGTGGACGTGAATTTCCTTCTTGGTAAACCGGCCTCCTTCAATCTTCGCAGTGTTTCACATTCTGTAGTGAATACTCCTGAATGGAGCCATCGCTCAATCTTTCAGTATCCTTACTCGATCATCATCCAAAGGCTTTGATAACCTTACACACATCACACCAAATGTCATCAATGTGTTGTTTATGAACTTGTTCACGCGTCACGGTCACGCGACTATCTACTTGTATGTACATGTGTACTTCTAGAAACATGCCGCGCGGATGGTATGCATATCCCGTCCCTATCCCATCCCAGTGGTTTCTCCTCTTGTGTATGGGTTAGCCTTGGTAAGTAAAGCCACGACTCGGAGACGAACGCTTCGAGAGGAGACTCTGAGAGGACTTTGCAAAACTTCTCAAGACGTATGCGTCTCATTTCACAAAATAATCAGTTTGAATCTCTGCCCGCGAAGAACCGGGATTGACCTGTCATTGCCAATCAAGGCGGCACATCGACAAGAAGAGTTTGTAATCTACAGGGTCAATAGGTCTCATTGTTGACTGAAGTTAATTTTAATTTATGTCTCTTCATATATGGAAACATCTGCAGTCTGATCATCTGCCCAGTATGCTTCCCAAAATGCCAAGGCACAGTTTGACAGTGTGCAGGTCCGTTAACCTCCAGTTCCCAGATAGCCCCTCCATCGCTAATACGTCCACAGTATTCGTTAAAGAGAATCTACGGCTTCCTAAATCCTTATCAACATCGGTGGAGTTAAAACGCCTTCATCCATGTCAGGTGTCAAAACCGGCAGCAAGCCTAGCCAATCATATGGTTCTTCTAATGATTCCCAGAGGAGCTCACCTTCCTCTTATATGTAGCTTCTGGCATTCCAAGCCGATGATTCTCACAGAACTTCTTTCGACTTCAGATCTTATTACCGGGATGCACGGTCATTTAGTCTATCAATGAGACAAGGATATAAACCTGACGTACGTCGCAGGATCTGACATTCGATCCGCTTCCCCATCGTCACCCTATTCAATCCATCCACTCGTAAATAGTACCAATGTCGAAGACACTTCCTCCACGATTCAATGAGATTGTATGTATCGGCGCTGGCATTTCGGGTGTTTGTCTTGGGGCCCAGTTGAAGAGGAAATACGGTTTTACGGATATTCACTTCTATGATCGGAATGCTCGTCCTGGAGGGACATGGGAAGCTAACAATTATCCAGGTATGTTTATAATTACAAACACGATGGTTAGCTGTTAACCAATTTTGTCGTTCACTAAGGTTGTGCATGGTGAGTCATCAATCCCTTCGTCAACCTGTTGCCGGCTGAGTTATGCTTTAGTGATATCACTGCCCTCTATTATTCCTTGTCTTTCGAAACCAAGGACGACTGGTCCAGTCTATTCCCCTACCAGCCTGAAATTCGCGACTACGTTGGCGGAGTTGTCAACAAATACGACCTCCGTAAGCGAATGACCTTCGGCACCGAAGTTCAAGCCGCTAGTTGGGATGACAATCGCAAAATATGGACTGTCCAACTTCTAGACCTAGCTACAGGTCTTATCTACACCCACGAATGCCGGATATTATTCTCTGCTGTGGGTGCTTTGGACCAGCCGCACTATCCTGTTTTTCCCGGAATAGAAAGGTTCAATGGGCCGATCTTCCATACGGCGCGATGGAGAGAGGATGTCGATCTCCAAGGAAAGGATGTGGTCTTTGTTGGAAATGGAGGTATATCTATCTTTTGTTAATTAATGCATCCCCTTAGTGACGGGTGTCATTTTATTTCAAGCTTCTGCCGTTCAATCTGTCCCCAAACTCGTCCCCATTACTAAATCCTTCACTCACATTATTCGACAACCACATTGGATTCTTCCTCGCGAGAATCCCCAGCTACCTCCGTCCGTTCACTGGGCTCTCAAGCATATCCCAGGATTGACCCGTTTCGTCCGTGCCGCGTTCTTCATATATGCAGAAAACACATGGCGGATGTTCTTGATGACCAAAGATGGAGAAAGGATGAGGAAATCGGTGGAAGCGCAGTCGACAGATTTTATTAAACAGCATGCACCGGAGAAGTATCATGATGTGCTTATTCCAGATTGGCCAATTGCTTGCAAAGTAAGGGAATATAAGCACTGAAGATCTCCGTATTGAATAGCTTATTTTGACTTTACAGCGTCGTCTTTGGGACGATAATGGACAATACCTCACTTCAATGAATTCCCCGCATTATGAGCTCACGAAAGCTCCTGTAGTGGAGATTCTACCCGATGGCGTTAGAACCGCCGAGAAGGAATATCCCGCAGATGCTATCGTTCTTGCAACTGGTTTCGTAACTAATAAAGGACTGGGAAATCTTAAGATTCAGGGAAGGAACGGAGAGAGTCTTGATGATCATTGGAAGCGGATCGGAGGACCTGGAGCGTATCATAATACTGCTGTTCACGGATGTGAGTATCATATCTTCTACTTGTTGAATTTACTGAATATTTCTGCAGTTCCCAATTTCCTAATCCTATATGGACCCAATTCTTCGACGGGACACACCTCTGTAATATTCACTATCGAAAGCCAGGTTAGATATGCGTTGAAGATGATTGAGCCTATTATCAAGGAGAAGGCCTTGACCTTCGAAGTTAAGAAGGAAGCTGAACGGACGTATATTCAGAAAGTGCAGGAGGCTTCTAAGACGCGGGTATTTTATCATTGTAAAAATGTGGGTGGTTTCTCTAGATTCTTCAGCCATGGACATTAATATCCTTCTTCGTCCGCAGTGGTATGTCCGGTCAGATGGATGGAACGGATCTTTATATCCCTGGACTCAAATACACTATTGGTGGAGGTCTCATAGGCCGCGATGGAGCGACTGGACCTATCAGGTCGGTAGTTTTCTATACACTCAATCATCCACCTCACCCCTTTTACAGTATATCCCTCAACGCAATACTTCGTGGGGCAAGTTTACCGTTTTACTTGCCGTTCTTGCGTTGCTCTCCTTCGGGGCGTACAATTTCGATTTTTATCGAAATGACCTTGTTACCACTTGGAATTCGACGAAATCTGTCGTTCAGATGTTGCTGCGGAACGTTATTGAGGCTCGTTGAAACGGAGACTATGGAACCAAGCAACTGTTATACCAGAATTGAGTGTCGAAACAAGCGTTGCAATACGAACAAGGTTGTATTAATAAATCAGGTGTGATGCTCATCACGAGCGCTGCTGGTTATGTGCCGAATGAGTTGGCCCATTGATGAAGTAATTAAAGGATTGCCAAACTGGGCATACACGTTAGGGAAAGGTTAGCAGCCTTTGAATTTAAAACGCTGAGGGTGAACCTCAGCTCCCTCCCATTGCAAAGCCAAATTATGTAAGGTCATCGCGCCAGTTTAAAACACCTTCACAATACCCCTAACCTATAACCTATATCAAAAGCAGAGGAACCTCTCACAGCAAGAGATAATATTGGATCGGGGGCCTCGGATATTTTCTGTTGCATCACCGGGCATATCCGCCATTTTCAGCCAGCCTCCCACACTGCACTCTGGCTCATCAGAATAATTTAGGAACCATCCTGAAAACAACACCTACCCTGAAAGAGGATCTTGCCATTACTTTCGACCTTTTCATGAAATAATCATTCATCGAGTGTTAAGAGAGGTTTTCGACATTCGTTCATCAGAACCTGGCTTCTATCAACAGATCAAAATTGGTCAATTATGTCTTATTCGAGAACCCCGCCATCGCCAAAAGAACCACGTTTCCGTTGGCTCTGTCACACTACCCATATTTCGGACATGTTGGAGGCTGTGACTTGACATGCTCTTTTCAGGCCTTTCCCGCCACTGTCGCCGGGTTTGTCCCCTCCTTTCCTCGTCCGTCTCCTTTCGGTCTCGGAAGGTTTTCCCTCGCTTCTTGGCCTCCACATCCAGAGATTTTTAGAGTAGTAGAGATGGACTCTAGTGAGTAACTGCCATCGTTCTGTGCGAGGTCGCTTGATTGACAGTCCGTAGTTCTCTCACGAGGCCAACATGGTGTTTTAGCTGCGGCAGCGACACCGACCCCGACGACTGTCAAGCACCACAAGTCTCCTTACGGATACACACCAACAGAATGGATATGCATCATGTATGTTACACTATTCGGTCTCTCCACAGGTAATGTTCTCGAGATTCTTGATTTTTTATTTAAAATTGATCACCCTCAGTGCTACACCTCTTCCAATCCGTATACAAGCGGCCTCGCCTGTACTGGGTTCTGCCAACTATATTCGTATGTGGAATCTGCGAAACTTTGGGATGGTCGGGGAGATTATGGAGTAGTTTCCGTCCACTTAAGATTACTCCTTACTTGATTCAGTACGTCCCCATCCCACCTGACAATGTCCCTTGTTAAACAAGCTTGACAGAATTACCACCACCATTATTGGCCCAACTTTCCTTACGGCTGCCCTTTACACAGTATTGGGAGGGATAATTCGAATCTTAGGTCCTCATTACAGTCGCCTAAGTCCGAAAGCTTGTACGTAGGCGCACCATGCTCTATCATTTTCTAACTAACAAAAAATTTGGCCAACAGATTTGATTACGTTCCTCTCAGCAGACATTGTCGCATTGGTTGTTCAGGCTCTCGGTGGCGCCAAAGCCTCACTTGCCTTCCAAGCTGGGCACAACCCTAACCCTGGTGGACATATCATGTTAGGAGGTATTTTCATCCAAATGGGTAGGTTCAAACTTCCTTCTTCTGTGACAAGTTATTGAGTTTCTCCGTTTCAGCGGGATTGCTCATTTATATCTCTTTGGCCACGGAATTCTTCATTCGCTTTTACTTCCAACGACCGGTCAAATATACACCTCTTCCAGGTAGTGAAGCGGCTTCATTCGATGATAAATACAGACCAAATGCCATGGACGGAAGAGGAACGATGCCTCGTAACGTAGGTCTTATGGTCTTAGGCCTGGGGTTAGCGACCCTCTTCGTCCTCATTCGGTTTGTCTTCTCTTTGAATAACTCGAATATTTCTAGAATAAAATTATTACAGGACCATCTATCGCACTGTGGAGCTTTTGGATGGATTCACAGGGAGGATTATTACCACTGAGAGCTTCTTCAATATCCTTGACGGTGCTCCAATCGTTTTGGCTATGTATATCCTGAATTTCGTTCATCCTCGACTCATTTTGTAATACATCTGAGCTCCTCTCCTTCTTCCCCTTCTCCATTGGACCCCACATTGGACCCTTTTTAGTGATGTCTGGACAATAGTAATTCCCTATATTTATACCACATTTTACACTGTACGCAAATATACCACTGATCTGATACTCATCACTCTTCCGATACATCAACTCCACAGGTAATATCGTCCCACTCTTCCAGTGCTTTCAGGATGTTCTGACACTTTTCTGTGACGTCCACCTTGCAGTCGGTCCCCAAAAATAAATTCTCGGGAAATGGTCTTCCTGCCGCAGAGCCTTCCCCTCTAACAGCGTCTACGATGACTTTAGCCATCTTTACGGCATCGCCAGGTTCGTGACCCCCAAGGGCTTTCCAGCGGGCTGCAATGGTAGCCAAAACATCCTCATACTCTGGCACCTTGTCGTATCTGCCTGGTATATAGGTCGGGGAAACAAGAAGAGGTCTATGCTTGAAATAGAGAGCATTGGAAACCCCGTCTGTCCTCATCGCACCAGGGATGGCATTCATTACTCGGATTTTGTATGGCTTCACTTCCTCTCGAAGGGTCTCAATTATCGCTATCCATCTTGGTTGTCAAATGAGTCAGCAGATCGGCAAATGTAACCTACCGTGAACGGCAGCTTTGGAACTTGAATAGAATCCTGGAGAGTATATCAGTAGTTTGTAGACATGTCTTCAATCGCTGAAGTCACCTATTCCCTAAAACGGTAGGCCATTTAGAACCTTTTGAAATTTACGGATAAAAGAAACCCTACTGGGATATGTGTCCTGAAAGCTGAACGGCTTCCTATCAGAACAATGGTGCCGCTCTTTCGCTCCCTCATGTAGGGGAGAAAAGCATTGGTGACATTCACGACCCCGAACACGTTAGTTTGGTACATTTTCATAAGAGCTTCTACCCTGAAAATTGAGTCTTAATTAACCTGACCCAAGCACAAACAAGACATGCAACCACTCACCCTCCACCTTCCAAAGTCCCGAATAGACCGTAGCCTGCATTATTCACCACAATATCGGTCCCGCCCCAGAACTGATTTGCTTCTGCAGCTCTTTTACTGAGAGTTTCGAAATCGTCAGTCACATCCAGCTGCAGGACTCTACATCTCTCTGGATTTGCTTCCTGAAGATGTCTGATTTTATCCAGGGACCGGGCAGTTGCGATGACTCTATCTCCTCTGGCTAGGGCTTCCAAAGCAAGCTGTCTACCTAATCCCGCCGATGTGCCTGTGAAATTTGGATCTGAGTTTCCTTGACATGTTTCTCTTCATGAGAGCAAAACGCACCAGTGATTAACCATACCTTTCGCAAGACATTGGAAGCCATGGCAGGTTCCTCTTGATTATTCAATTCGTCCATGAATCTGCCTGTTAATATAGGTAAATCGAGTGCCCGCAGCTCCTGGCTACTAGCTAAGGAAAATATAATGACCCCAAGCTGGTTGATGCGAATTCTGATGGTCGATCGATGCTAGTTTGCAGTGCGGGAATGACGACACTTCTGCTCAGCGAGAATTGGAAATCCTCCGAATGTGGGCCACAAATCCGACTCACATTTCAAACAGAGAGGATGTTCTTCACTTCCGTGCAATCCTCGAAGTGGTTGGTAAGGAGAACCAAGTTGCCAGCATCACTGAGCAGTCGTGTGTACATGTCGTTCGGTGTGACCAGTTCCTCTTGACCACTGTGGGGACATCGCATTTCGGGAGTTACGCCGTCTAAATGTGATCCGGCGAGCGGGACCCTGACTAAACAGTCGACACAATTCCGACCGATATCTGGAAATCTTTCTACCCAATGAACAAAAGCATTTAATAAAGAACTTGAAATGCAAATACTAGTAGCCATTCTAAAGCATTGTGTAACCAAGACCTTTACATAGATTATTTGGGCGGTATTCAACACCTCTGCAGCTTATCAAATACCGGATCTAGGGATGATCTTTGAACGATTCGCGTTGTTGTGATGCATTAAGGCTCGATAAAATGAACATTAACTAAAACGACACAGACGACAGACAAAGTGATGATTTGGTATTGAAAATCTTTAGAAAAATAGCTCTCATCGGTCCCCTGTAAATTAACTTCTCATCACACCTCATAAGACCAGGTAGGCTGGGCAGTAGATATAGGGAGTGGAGATGCGTTCCCCTCTTGACAGAGATCATCGCATGGAGGATAGG
>Ga0157379_10004899_pt1 | contig 11492 bp, 13 predicted proteins | sample S25metaG_FD_121802 | JGI IMG/M metagenome (GOLD analysis project Ga0157379, IMG submission 121802) | Switchgrass rhizosphere microbial communities from Kellogg Biological Station, Michigan, USA - S2-5 metaG | ecosystem: Host-associated > Plants > Roots > Rhizosphere > Soil | place: USA... | reverse complement strand
CGGGTTGATTTAATCCGGTGATTGAATAACATGTCGCTCCAGTAGAATATTGCAGGCCGGAGCAATCCAACTGGAACAAGATCGTCTCCATGAGCCATCGATAGATGAGAAGTGTAGATAGGGCTGAAGACCGGTAATTCAAAATAGAACTCAGGAGAGAATTGTGTACCCCAACGGACTTCTTCCTGGTCAGATTTTAAGGGGAAGATATTCGCCCTCTTGTACGTAGAATTTGTAATAAAAGACTTCCCCGAAGAAGTAGTCTCCTAGGTTTCAAAATAAGTACAGTGGCTTAGAGCACTCCGACGTGAGAATGAGCTGAAAACAAGATGGTGAAGGAGATCAAGTTTGATGAAGACAAGACTATCGGAAACTTTACCCATCAGAGCGTGGCCCACACCTGAAGTAGGAGCCGTTCTGTCAGCTGGGTCACCAAGGGCATTCTGGGCTCAAAGAATATGATGGAGGCCTTTGAACTTCGTAGCCTACCAAACACTAGTTTCCTGATGATATAGAGCTCTCGGAACGAAATCATCTGGGATCGAAATCAAGCCGGTAGCTTCGTATTCCTTGACTTAACGGTAAATGAGGATTCATGACTAGTGAAAACTGGTATTATAAGCATAGTCATATTATTTCAACGACCTAGGGATAATTGGGCTAGCCAATAAACAGCGTATCGCTTTCGAGCCACAAACACCCCAAACGACACGCCAGGAGGAGAATGGTCCCATTAACTGAGGCCTGAGATCTGCAGAAGCAATGTTGTCAACAGATTCATAGCGCTAACACGATAGTTATCGGTTGAGTTGGCGAGGAAAGGGGCGAGGTCAACGAATGTTAAGACAGGTTGGTTTGTCGGCGAAGTAGTGGAACCCCAAGGTTGCCAGGTGATCAGCGATAGGAAGCTGTTATTATTCTTTGGGTTGTTTGGGTCCATCGTGTTAGCGAAGTTCACTAACGTGCCCACGTAAGCCCTAGAATTCGGAAAACCAAGTGCAGGTAAAATCACACGTACCAACAGCATCAACGCCAATATTATCATTAAGGAGTCCTGCTCCGTATAGTTCATTCGAATCCGATCCATGGGCGCATCCAATAATAGGTGTAGCCTTTCCTCTCTTATACACTATTGACTGTGAGCAACAAGAGCAACAAGATAGACTGAGAGCAGCTTACAATATGCCCAAACTTGTTGCGTCTTTGCCGCATATTGCATGAAGAACCTCCTAGGTGCCTGGAGAATTATATCACCTTGGAATGCGGCGAGTCGCTTATATTCAGCTCTAGTCGGTATCATCAGTCATGACAGTGCTACTAGAAGGGAAGAAACCAACGTGAGGGCATTGAATATTCCAGTATCAAAGGGGGCTCCCTATATTATGTTTCATAAACGAATATCCGTGGTAAACTGGGATCATTTACTTGTGTTATATCATCTGGATATGCTTGTCCGACGGCATTCAGTTGATCGGGAGAAATTCCAGGTAAGTAACTGACGGGTTCAGTAAGAGAGATTATCGGTAACAAGGGGTGCGCTTACTTGGATCCAACATATTGGAGGAATTGAGCATTATTGCTATTACGAATAATTCTTGTGAATGAAATCGCTCGGGAGTTGGTAGAAACGTACGTAATGTTAAGAGTGGTCAAAGAGAATACTCTATTTTATAGTCAGAATATGCCGGGTATGCTCATAAAAAGGTTAGACATACGTTCCCTCATCGTCGACGTTACCACTAATAAATGGTATCTGCATTCGTTCTTGTGTGAGCAGGCTTAAAAGAACCAAATAGATTTGCGTATTCACCTTCGCGTAACGTCCTTGTTGTATCGAAACTTGAGGATCTTCAGTAATAACTACGCCATCAACCGTTGGACGCCACGCGAGATTAATACTTGAGTATGAAAACACGTTCGGTGTATTGTTGATTGCGGTCATAAGCGTACTGAAGGGTACTCCACGAAGGCAAGCAATTTTATCGCTTGCTCCTGAACACCCAGTGGCGGCTACAATCTGGTCGAAGAATGGCTGCTGAAAGGTGATGTCTTTTACTGGGACACTAGTGGGAGATCCCGATTCCTAGAGTGTAGAGTTTAGTCCCGTAGAGTAGCGCAATGAAAAAAGGTACAGACCATAAATGCGGCTCGGAATAATCCTTGGGGATCTGCATTATTGATGATCATATGCAAGCCAACAGAAATGGCTCCTGCACTACCACCCCAACTGCATCGATAATTAGTAGTGTAGAACTAGAACTTTTGATGGAGATATATACATAGTGACTTTATCAGGATCTCCCCCAAACACGCCAATATTATCATGTACCCATTGCATTGCAAACCGTTCTGAAAGAAAGCAGTCTGAGTTACGATCGTTTACGCCATCGGTACGATATACGCACGATCCCTTAGACCTATATTTCCAAGTCCTGCATTTTTGACTTCTTGTCCTCCCAGAAATCCAAACGCTGCAAGGTTTTGGTGCATGGTGAACTCGGAGAAATATATATATATATGGCAGGATTTACAGACCGTTAATGCGATAATTGGCTGAAACGTAGATAACAGGCTCTCCAAGAGCAATAGAGCGTTCAACGAGGGGATTTCCAGGAGTTCCTATGTCGTCGCCGATCTCAAAAGCACCTGTAAAATCAGTTATAATGACAATGCGCGTTTTTTGGATATCTAAGGGAGCAGTTAGTCACCACCGAAGATCCACTATTAGGAAGTCTATTTTTTAAAGAAAATTAAGATATAGGACAATATCACTTACAAATAATACGGGGAGTTTTACCCCCGCTGGGATATTTGCGGGCTTAACGACATTGATGAAAAGACCTTTTGGGTAGAACGTCAGAGAATCTCTTGCATCGTCAAATTAACCTTCTGAAATTTTACAATCTTCTGATTGTGGCGAGGAAGGCAACAAACTGGAGACATTGATGCCTGCAATTACCAATGGAGGACCCGTCTGTTGGGGACAAGAAGCACCAAAGCCTGAAGCTTGATGAACTCCACTAAAAGACAAAGGTGGTTGAGGAGGTGTAAAGCGTAAGTTTCCGACACTGTATGTTTCTCGGTCTGGAAGGGGGAAAGCTAAAGAGAGAGAACGCTTACGGGGGGGCAGCAAACGGCATCCCGAGGAAAGTAACAAGGTCTCCTGTAGCTGTACCTTGGAATATTCCATAGCTGAGTTGAACCGTGGTCGAGTCCGTTCTCACTACCATCGGCAAAAGAGCGAGGAAAGAGAAAGAGAGCATTTTTTCAATGAAGGCTTGTAGCATGATAGATATCCCTTATCAAGTGATCAAGATAATGCTCGAGTCTAAACAGGAGGAATTTCAAGAGGGATTTCACATATAATCGAACGTACTGAAATTAATATATATCCAAAACTAAGGATCCTACTGACCCCATGGTGCTAAAGCAGTTGACTGTTGGCCGACCGGGCTCGAGCATCGCTTTCATAGCTTCAATAGGAAGTATTTCAGGTCCGCATAATTCATATTCTGAGAGATAGATATCAATTCCGCGAGTCAGTAATATAGACCTCTCCACTAGGCGGAGCACCACATCACGGAGTCCGAATTGATCAGTCAATCCAAAAGAGTGCTATTTCGAGGCCTAGAGTTCTGACAGAGAGACGAAGACAAGCCCTCGTAGTTCGTAGATTCAGTAATCAGTGTTATACCCTGCAGGAACTGAGCTCCTTGACAGCTTCTCTCTCCCGCAACAAATTTAGTATTGGCGACGAGATCCGAGGTCTTCCGGTGCGCCGATTGACCCAAACGACTCGAAAGAATAAATGTGCAATGAAGAGAGACCGGAAATAATTCGGAGATGATGGAATAAGCAATAGCAGCGAAAGGGAAGGACTCAGCAACTCGTGTTGTTACAGCTGTTTGCATTACGTAAGGCGGATCGCACGATCACGTGGTTTTTGTTAGTTTTGAAGATCTCACATATTTTCGCGATATCTCAGTAACCACTGAGATTTAAGCTACAGAATTTAGAATATAATGTCATATATATGCCATGATGGCATTACAAAAACAACCATAATCTGAGCAATATGAACCTAGAGGCGTGGCGTAAGAGAAATGAGACCTAGCGGAATCATGATGAGACTCACTTCATGGTAAAAGGTTGTTTCACCCGAAATTATGTATAACAGACCATCAACATCTGAAAGTATACTGATGGACAACTATTCCAATTTAAATTCCCCATTAATTATCGGGACTATCTTTGTCTTTACAGTCACCTCAGGAAGCTTAGGGATGCAAACAGAATCTTAATAAAAAATATCAGGTTTATTAGAATTCGGGTAATTTAGAGTCCCATCATCGCCTATCAGTATGTCTGAATAACTATGTAAATATGTTGTCGTTGCTTCTGCAGTCCCTCAAGTCCCTGTGCGCTACGGAATACAACAGGGCTGGTATCTCTCAGACAGAGTATTGGTCCGGTTGTTCATCCACCGCCATTTCCTCCTTCCTCTTCTCTCTTATCCCCACTTCTGGCACTGGAGTCAGGGAGATTCTCCAGGTTCGCTGTTCTGCTATCTCAAGGAGAGAATTATAAGTTGATGCAGGATAAAAGCTGGAGTGGGCACATACATTTCACTTTCTAATTACACTTGGCTGGGTCCGTCACCCATCTCTTGCAGGATACTATTGTGAATTCTTCCAACTGCCGCTTGGAATCGGCTAAGAGTTGCCATTCCCTCTCGCGAAGGAAGTCGCCCATCTGGATCACCACTTTTGTGCCTACAGAGATCCAACATGAAGCGACAGACTAGAATTGTAGACACTCTGAGTGATGGTATGTCCGGTAAAATTCTCAATTAACGATAAGTGACCAATATTATACATACGCGTCTTCCAATGTGACATCGACCGCCGCAATTGAAGGCTACATGTTCATACAATTAGTGATTGCTGCCAAAGGAAAGAGTAAATCGCAGGCTACTTACCCGCACTGTCTGTATCAAATAAGCTCAAGGCAGAGACTACGTATGTGAAGGGTTACTACTCACCTTATCAGCAACTATATCTGCAAGCGTCCATCCAGCAATTATTCTGGGTGAAATTGTCTGTATCCTCCTTCATGCTACTTTTAAGCTATACTTACGTGAAACGGATAATTCCTACATGCTTATTTAGTAGGGCCTGCGTTTCAGGCTCGTACCCTTACCTTGACGCAAAAACAATGCGGTAAGTGACCCTGATTCCAGTAATAGCAGCTCGTTCAGAGTTTTTCTTTCATGCCAAGTATAGTAAAGGGTTGCAACTAAGACAATCAAGTCTTGGAGGACAACACAAATGCTGGAGAGAATATCTGGCCTCGAGTGGTTTAACCATGGGCACTAGGGTTGCCTGAGATGTACATACCTCTAAAAAGCAAGTGTTTGATATGGTGAGTTATCGTCAAGTTTCTTGCAATGAGAAATAAGAGTGCGCTTACATTGTCAAGGTAATCTGTGGGAGGCTACTTTTTCCGCAGGTATCGAACGGTAGAGAAATCTATCATATTAACAAGACACGTAGTCAGTATATCTTTTTCGTAATAAGTGATCGAGGTACTAGATTTAGACTTTCCCATGCAAATAGCAGGAACATTAAACTTCCTAAGATCCATTTATTGCCCATTGAGACAGCGTATGTGCGACAACCAAGTATCCCTATGGAGATGCAATGTCAAGAAACTATGCCTACTCGAGATATTTACAAACTCAAATATCACCATGTATACCAAAGACAGTCACCATAGCGAACGATGCGATACTGAAGGATATAGCATTACAGTACTAAAAGTTCACTGCATTAGATATGTATTCTTTTGTAGAAAGATCAAAGAACCTTTATAGTGACAGGCCCAGTATACACTTGTTCGACCATGGCTATTGTTATAACGCAAACGAAACCATACCGGCCAAGCAGATATAAGATTCGACCGAACTTCAATTTAGGTTTCCATATAAATGTAACCTCGTCGCCGAAGGTAAGAAGGGTGTCATAAATCAATAATGCTTTAAAAAAATTTGCATTGGTACCTTAGTAGAAAGAGCAGAGTGGGGTACAGTTTCTCCACTCACTAAACGATGCAATGGAGCTGTATGCCCATGCTTTGCTAAAATGGGAGAGAATAGAAACTTGTCAGCTCAAATGTTTCAACCTCCGAATGGAGGAATCTACTGGGATGCTTACTTGTCCATTAGGGCTTGAACTTCGGCAGGAGAAAAGTTTGAAGAAGTGGTAGTCATTTCAGATGAGGAATAGGTTTCGCGATTCAGCTTGCAGTAAGTATAGGTCGGCAGAGCTTCTTAAATGTTTGGCCTTTTAAGCCTGAATTCTGTTTTGGAGCCTAATTAGTATGTCTGTATTCCCTTAATCAACATCATTAACTCACGTCGAGTCAGTTTTAAAAATCAACTAGCGGGTTCGATGATACATCAAGAATGGGTCCTCCTTCTCTTCCTCTTCTGCTTCTCAGAAGAGGCGATGTATGTCAGAATGCCCTCGAAGAGCTATAATACGAACAGCCACACTATATTGGCGCAATGATTGCAATTTTCTGAAATGCCCTCAAATCTTAGTTCTGAAGAATAATTCTCACCACCTCCCGGTTTATAATCAGCCTTCTGGAGAGTGAAAATCATTTTGGCTTACAACTCTTTATCGAGCCAATTGGTTTGTGAGTTCATCATAGCTTGCTTTATAATTCAGGGGTTTTCTCAAATGACATTCAAGTGTTCGTCAGCGCAGCGAGTGCCACATATTCTTACGAGAATCATTCGGATTTCAGATTCTTGCGTCGACCGTTCAGGGAAGCTGAGGATTTGGAAAAAACGATCAACAATTTTCCGCAATGATGTCAGTATTACATTATTTCAGTGAAACTCATTCACTAGAAACTGTGCATTTCCTTCCATAGTGCGTTGATTCCTTTCAGGATTCTATGGTAGTGCTCCGTAGAGCACTGGAGCTCTGATGGTGGTTATGCAAACAAATGCGGATTTTGGCTAGGAATTGGTGGGTGTATCGTTGACAGAGAACCAAAACAATTGAAATTTTGAAAGATCTAAAGATGGTTGTTAATAACACCAGCTTTTTCAGCATCATGCTACTCAGAAGAAGTACAAGAAGGAAGCGCATTGGTGTCTGGAGCAGTTGACAAAGAGGACACACCGTTATTGGAAGACTGCAGTATTCTCGTAAGGGGGAGAAGGCTCACCACCGGAACCGCAGAGGATATGGTGAAGATGATCGAGTTGCGGTACCGCGATATGTGAACTTGTCAAGTGGCGTAAGATAGCAGCTGCTTCGAATGAAAGCTACGTCTATTACCACACCCACTCGACGATCACGCCGCATTGCATAGGAGATTTCCGGCATCGGAAATGGAATGACTGGCTTGGAGAAGCCCGTGAAACGCTCCAAGTGCGTAGGTGTATGGTTCGCAAGCATACCAGTAGGGAAGACAGAAGATGGCATGTCTTCAGTTTTTAGTCGAATCGAAGATCTTAGAGGAAATATCTAGTAATTATGCAAAGTGATCGGATATATTTTATATATCTACTCACGGATTCAAGTCTCTGGAGTATTTCCTATTCCAGGCCTGGAAAGGCCGAGGGGCCAAGTTATTGGCCTTCGTAGTGGATAGGGGCAACAAGCCATTCAACTGCAGCAAGTCTCACATACTGAGGAGGAACAATATCTGTCCTGTTTGGAGGAGAATTAGATAGGATATTATTCGGTCCATGTCTAGGGCAGTAATTCTGCCACAGCTAAGCGTTGGTGGCAGTGTCATTGGTCGATGTCGCAACTCATAACTTTTACAATTATAAACCACGAATATATTACGAATATATTCATTAACCTTCTTGGAAGTTTTGAGGAATTGAGATGTAAAATGTGAGGGAAAAAAAAAGAATTTAGCCTGAAGAAAAGATTTGAAACGAAAGTATGGAGAGGCTGGTCACTTTTAAACCACCGGGTGGTGCTAGGTTCGCCGATGCCACTGGGCTCTTGAATCGGCCCGGAGAAAGAGAGGGGGGATTTGAAAAACTGAGTCTAACGACTAGATTCGGTAAATGTCAACCAAAGCTCAAATGGGCGCTTCTAGGAGAAACGGTTCTTCCTAAAGCGCACAACTCTCCCAAAAAGTTGAACAGATCTAGTACACTCTCATCGCGGAATGGGTAGCCATTCGGATTCCCTACGTTGTAGGAGTGTCCTCCTGCAAATTAAATATTCTCCAACCCACTGTCCAATAAACCAAAGATGCTTTCAGCCATCCATCCCAGATAAAAAAGCTTTCCCTTCATCCTCCTCCCAAGGAGTCATGACAACAGGAACCTCAGGATGTGCTGATATGCAACGCCGATTCCGATCTGTCAGCATATATCGCCAGTATCCTATTAATCCTCCTAACCATTGACTCCCGCCCCGTCTAAATAATGACGCACCAGTACTGTCAACAGAAACCCCCATTCTCAAGGCATAATGGGGATGGGGAGCTGAATAAATCTGCTACTTCCTCCTGTCTTACAAGTCTGGTCTTCCAAAGTTATTCTTTGTAGATGTCGCTTTATCAACGAGCAATGGGACCAATTACCTGCAACGAAGACTCACTTGGTTCTAAATACTCTCGTATAAGGAAGCTTATCGGCCTCCTCAAATAATTTAGAAAAGTTCCTAGGTGAAAGCAAGCTTAAAATTGGAATTCTCCTAGTGCAAGCACTGAAAGTCGTCAATAAACAGGTTCGGTTTGAACGTCAACTGTTCGAGATTAATCGGATGTGCGGGAAACTCGGTGTCCTATGAACCACAGAAGAGACTGCCTCATGGCTTTTATTGAAGCAGGTTACAATAATATGTCAGGTATCCATGACCCGGACAGGCGTTTAGCCCATCTAGCCCCTCAAACAATCTATGCAGCACATAGCAATTCTGAACAAGATGTCTTCGACCCTCCTCGAAGTCCAAAGGTTGGCTCTCGACACGGGGGTAAATACCATCTATCCTGTCTAGCAAAAGCTTACTCTTGCGTAGTTATATTTGGGTATCATAGTAACCAAGACCCTGCCCATTTTCGTTCACATTCCCGTACAGACCTTGTCACGACTCACGAGTATCGCAAGAGGCGCCAGACTATCCAACGAGACTTGCATTTCAACTTGTACACCGGAAATTCCCAAAAAGATGAAAAGCCATATGAAGAGCTTACGAAAACGCGAAGTTATTTCCAGGCATTCTTAGGCATTTCGAAAGTTAATGCCACCTTACTACCGAGATAATAGATTTTAACTTAAAGTGATATCCAAGGCAAGACGCCTCAATTGGCATTTGACTGGGCTAAAACCTTTATCGTTCTGTTTCGGGTTATTGAGACAGTACCATAAGTAATAAAAAAATCTCCCCGAAATACACTCACTGGTGAGCGCTTCTGGTGGGAACGGTTCTTCCTAGAGCGCTCAGCCACTTGTTTACGTCTCTGCTGCTTTGAGCTCATCTTGGCTGTCTAAGATGGCAAACGTCCATATCCCGAATACATCCGCATTTCCCCTTGTATACCAAAACATCTCTGAAAATATTGAAACCCATCCGGAGAGCTTGAGCGAGGGAGAAGCTACTTTCAAGCAATTACTGACATTCAGAAGATTTATATCACCATATTATCGAAGAGTTAATAGGGTAGGCAAATGAAACATAGACATACAGCATTGATAGCGGCCTTGTAATTGACATCTAGTACAGCGAGAGCAAGATAAATCACAGCAAACGGCAGAGTAAGACAGAGCAGAACGACAAAACAACATAAAAAAATACACATACACGAGCTCGTTAAAACAACAAACGTACACCTTCCCCTCAATTACAGAATTATCATTCATGCCCCAGCTACTTGCGCCGTCTCACCCCTCACATCCCCACCCCCAAACAAACTCCTCCCCCACCCCTCACTCTTCTCCTTTCTCAAAGCCATAATACTCTTCATAACCCCTTCAAACGTCTCACTCCCCGCCAACGTCTGCTTAAACCTCCTCATCTGTGCGATCGTCGGTTTATGAGATCTAAGAATGAAAACATAATTCGAATAATCTCCTCGTTGGGTAAATGTGAGTTTAGTGGTGGAGGTGGTGCTAATGGAGGGCGTGAGGTCGAGAGATTCGGAGGGGTGGAGCTGAAAAAATAATAGTGCGTTAGTATGAATGAAGTGAGAAAGATAAGGAAGATGAACACACATCAAACGGCGGCGAAATGCGAAAACTCAACGGCGCCCTCGAATCACTCTCAATAGCCACATCCAACCCGTTATCCTGCGGCCAACTTATCGTCCCAGCGAAATACCTCTCCGCGATCTCCTCAATACTAGGCGTCCTTCCTGAACTCACAATTTCCTTCCTGATATCTGGTATTTCAGAAGGAACACGATAGCATGAAAGGGAGATACATAGACTGGGGAGGGCGTCACTAGAATCCATATAATTCATTAGTCCCAACAATAATGAGGGGTTTTTAACATAAAGGGAACTCACTCAAATCGATCATACCTCCCAACCCACCTCCTCACTTCCTCCCTCACCTCACTCCCCACCTCAAACTCCACAACCCTCCTACACCCCATCGGCGCACCGACCACAAACGAAATAACCTTATACGGCATCATCGCAGCATAATCCGACTCAACCAGCGGAGGGAGAGGTGCCCTTGGAATCGGCGTGGGCGACCGGATAGGTGCAGTTGCAGGTTTTTGACGGAGGGATTGGAAGCTGGCGATGAGAGATTTGAGGGTGGATAAGGCTGTTTCGCCGGAGATGGGAGTAGGCCCGTTGGAGAGAATGGAGTGGATTTCGGTGAGAGTGGAGGGGGGAATGTGGGATGTTGGGGAAGTATGCACAACACCACCATCCGCATTCGAAGGTACACCTTGGGTATCATCATCATCCTCATCATCCCCCGTCAAATCAATAACCTCGTTCTCAACCTCCCTCGCTTCATCCGCACTCGCACTACGTAACTCTCCCGTTCCCAAGTTGTCACCATACTCAACATCCATGTCTTCTTCCTTAACGTCCACTTCGTCTTCAATTTCGACTCCAGAATGATCATTGTAAATTGGGATCTGCACCGTTAGTTTCTTCTTCGGTTCGATGATGGTGGCAACTGAAATCGAAGTAGGAGTCCGAGTTGGATTTCTGATTTCCGAAACATCTCTTTCTCCACTCGGTTCTCCAGCAACAGAAGTAGACATCGTAGACGCATCCACCTCCTTACTCATCCTCGGCACTTTCGCTCTCCTCAATTTCGGAGACTTTGACTTTGACGCAGACTTGGTGCGTTTGCGTTTGGGGGGAGGTGTCCTGGGTCGACGGACTTGGCCGATGTTGGATGAAGACGAAGATGAAAATGAAGAGGAGGGGAGAGGAAAGGATGGTTCGATCGGTGTGGGCAGGGAGTGTGATGGGTGGGTTGGGTGGGTCG
>Ga0157379_10004894_pt1 | contig 11501 bp, 17 predicted proteins | sample S25metaG_FD_121802 | JGI IMG/M metagenome (GOLD analysis project Ga0157379, IMG submission 121802) | Switchgrass rhizosphere microbial communities from Kellogg Biological Station, Michigan, USA - S2-5 metaG | ecosystem: Host-associated > Plants > Roots > Rhizosphere > Soil | place: USA... | reverse complement strand
TCCTGAACTATGTGAGGTGCAAAGGGATGGAGCCGTGGTCCCCCACAACTGTATGGCTATTGCTCCTGACGGCTATTCTGCCTCACACTTTGCGGGGTCTGCTATTCCTTAACGACCAAAATTTCGTGATTACTATCGGACGGAGGCTCTTGTTGGATACCAGGGTCGTGGATGTGCTGCGGTTGTTCAACCTCATGCTTGCCACCCTTGCCTCCTTGCAGTCCTTCTTGTGCTATGGCATTGCTAAAGTATGGAACTTCTCGGACCACAGTGGAGCCGAAGACTCCGGCATCCAAGAAGAGCGCGAGTCTTTCTGGACATCCATTCCCATGGAGAGCATGCTAGACTGTGGCATGGCTGACCTCCGCGCGCGTGTGTCTGCGGTGGCATCATGGGGCTCTGGCTTCCTACACGCTCACCCACGGTTGCGCCGGAGGTCCGCTTCTCGTCTCGGAAGTCATGATGTCTTTATCGCGAGCTCTATGCGGGAGAACGCCATGCAGAGCGAGGAAATACGCGAGCGCCTCACACGGCTTGAGACCAGCTGCCTCTGTGACGCCAAGAAGACGTTACGCTGCCTTGATCCGGCTATCCGACCCTTGAGTCTTGGGGTTAAATTGGTCGGCCGTGCATTCACGGTCTCATGCTGCAACGATTTTCTGACGGTCATGAAGGCTCTTCATGACGCGTCGCCAGGCGATGTGTTGGTTGTCGATGGACAGCAAGGCCATACGGCTCTGGCAGGCGAATTATTCTCGACGGAAGCCAAACGCAAAGGACTATCAGGCATTGTGGTCGACGGCGCAGTGCGCGATGTGGCCACCATCCGAGCCATGCAATTCCCGGTGTATTGCCGTTCCATTTTTCCACTTTCAGGAAGCACGTCGCACATTTTTGCGACGCAAGTCCCGGTCTCGTGCGGTGGTGTGACGGTCGTGCCTGGCGATATCGTCTTCGGCGATGATGACGGCATCGTCGTGGCTTCTGAAGCAGAGATCATCGAGGTGCTCCCTCTCACGGAAGCAATCCAGCAGAAGGAAACCGAAGCGCTGCAGCGTATGGCACACGGTGAAAGTTTGCTTGCACTCGTAAACTTCGACGAACACCTCGCGTCCATCCGCGTGGGCAAGGAAAGTCAACTGCGGTTCGTGTGAGCTTTGGGTTGCTCTATCACAAACGGGTGCACGGGACGCGCCACTACATGACGCGCCCGTGATCCATTCCGTAGTGATGTCTTCGGCGTCACGCTGCCGCGCCTACAAATTCTGCTCAAATTATCGGAGTTTGTAGAAGGTTTGGTGGTGTCCCTCGATAGCGTGTATGAATACGCACGAGCGATGAGCGAGAACGCTCACGATACCCGCCTGATGCACAACACACGGTCTGCATCCGGCGAGAGCCATGGAGTTCACTCCCAGTGACTGTCCGACCCCCCAATGCACGCCCTCTGGGCCACGCAGCTTCGGCGCGCCTCGGGTCCATCGTGGGGCCGCCGCGGTGGTCCTCGGCCCCTGTGTCCCCGGTATGAAGGCACATGGTCGGCTCGTCAGGGTACCGCGCACTTCGGGGGCCGTGCAGAGGAGCCGCCTGACACCATCGCCATGCGGGCTCTGGCAGAAGGGCATGCTTTACGGGGCACCGGCCGCATGGTCGAGATCGATAAGGATACCGTCTGGGACTGGCTCCATCGAGCTGGGCGCCATTGTCGGGCCGTGCCGACCTCTCTGTGCGCTACCTTGCCTAGCACCGCGTGCCAAGGGGACGCATTGTGGCGCTTTGTGCGTACGAAAGAAGCGCATCTGCCTGCGGCCGAGAAAGTGCTCGCGCTGGATGGCAAGGCCTGGGTGTGGATCGCTTGCGCACCGGCCTGGCGGCGGGTGGCCGCCTTTGTGGGAGGGAAACGCGACCAGGAGCACGCCAACGTGCTGCGCAAGCGCCTACACGCGGTTCGCGGTGGGTCTATGCCGTTTTTGACCCGTGATCAGCTGCCACACTATGCTCACGCCTTGTGGCATGTGGATGGGATACCAGAGGTTGTCCTGCACATCCCAGGCAAACGTGGGCCCAAACCTCCCCCCAAGCGCCTCACCTCTGCCGACTTGGGTGCTGTCTCTCGATAGCGTGTATGAAAGCGCGACGAAGTAGCGTTGGTCGCTTGCTGATCAAGTTGGTCGCGAAAGTCCGGAGGCACGCGAGAGCTCAGCAACTCCTCCATAGTCCATACGTGGTCCGTTATACCTGCTGCCATGGCAGGTGTGCTCGGTTGCCACCGCTTGGGTGAGCCAGAGCCCCAGGTCGGTTGAGGTTCCGAGCAACGCTGGCGCAAGCTGTCAGGCGCCAGCACGAAGTGATAATAGGCCAAGCTCAACCACAGATGCTTCTCTAACCAAGTCAGCTCTTTGGAGAAGCTCAAGACCTTGCGCGCAAGCCGACCATGGTACGAACGACAGGTCAGGTTATTGTGTGCGACGAAACTGGTATTGATCGTCTGACTGACTGGGGATGCCACGAAGCGCGCTTGCACTGCCGCTTGCGATCCGAAGATAATCTTCGTGGTGACTTCTACCACGCGTCCCCCTTGCCTGCGCTTGACAACCTGGGCATAGTGTATTTTTGGGCTGAGGACGGTCGCCGGGCGTGCGCACGGATGCTCAGCCTTCGGCCGTCTTTTTGAGGGCGGCGAGGGTCTTGGTCAGCATGTCTTCGGTGTAGCGCACCCGCTCGGCCAGTTGGTCCTGGCTCCAGCTTTGCAGCGGAGGCGGGAGTTGTTCCACATCCCATATCTCCGTTATGCGCGTGCCGGCCCCGCCGGGCGCCAGGCGGTAGGTCCAGCGTACATACGGGCCATCATCGGGGCCTACCACGAATTCAAAGCACCGGCCGCGCTCGGCCTGCGTGACCATCACCGGCGCCGACCACGTGAGCTCCCCGGCGCGATTGTGGCCGGTGAAGCGATCGCCCACTTTGCCCCCGCCGCCGCCCTGCCACTCGCCGCCGATGTTCTCGGGGCTCCACTCCCCCATGCGCGGGAGATCGGAGACGAGGTCGTAGACGGCCTCCGGGGACGCCTGGATCTCAATACTGGCTTCACGATGCATGCCATGGACGGTCATGAGCATTCTCCACGGTGAGAGTGTCGCATCGCCTGAGGCGATAGGTTTGGTTTACGGCGATTGTCACGCCAGCCGACAGGATTGTCCAGGATAAACTGGCCGGGGAGCACGCGCACGCGGATGGTGCCTCTCCCGAAGCGTTCGCCCCAAGGAATTCCCACATTCCATCTGATTGAGTGGTAGACCACGGGGCCTCAGCTGTTGAGAGCAGCTCATCCCTTGATTTTCTGTCGCTCCATGCCATGTGGACGTCGTTTGGACGCTTGATAAGGTATAAAATAATGTCAACAGTATCAGTAGGTTATGATTTTACCACTAAATCCAGGGGAATCTGGGCCGCCTGCGGTCCCGAGTGTGGCTCTAGAGGCAAAGAGGTGTTGTAAAAATCGTCCACCATGACGGAAAGAGTCGTCAGGAAGGTGTCCACAGCAACCACAGAATATGCTCCTTATCTTGGCGAAGATAGAGCAATTCTACAGGTGAGAGGCACCTTCCGTTCTACCGATACTTGTTAATTCACACCAAGCGTTTAATAATATACCTACGCGAAGAAACCTCCGGAGCGCGGAAGTTGTTTTTGGTTGTTGTCGTGTCGCATACACGGACAATGCTAGACTCGTGCTCGCGGAATAGGCACGTACCCACTCTCGACGACTCACGGCAATGGATACAGACGACAAACTGCGCAACGTCTTGGGGCAACTCCGCGGCGGACGGCTCGAGGACGTTGCGGACAAGCTCATTGCCCTCTTTCAGCCACCGGAATGGTGGGAAGAGGAGTTTGAACAGCAATTCGTGACGCGCGGGTCCATCGGCGCGTTGCACGATGCTGACACCTGTGAGGCGGTCAAAGCGTTTATCCGTACCCTCCTCACGCGGGCGCAAAATGAGGCACGGCAGCGGCTGCTGATGGACATAGCACAGATCAGCGAGACCTTCTGCACCGGTGCCGCGAGTCCAGAGGAGGCAGCCGCAGTGAGGAAACTCGCTGTGTTGCTGCTGCATGACCTGCGTCACAAATACGGCATGTCACCAGCCGAGTGAGGCCGTCTCTGCGCCTTGTAGCAGCCCAAGCATAGCCGAGGCATGCTCCATACGGACACCTGGCTGCGCCGCAGGCAGGGCCGGGCTGTGGGAGGGATGCAAGGGCGCCTGGATCCACCGCAGACGCAGCAGGGGAGGGGGCGAGACCACGCTGAGAACCCTGCGCCTGAACGCTCCCGCCCCAGGGGGAGGACCATGATTCGCAGCCAGGAGGTATACCACCCGCTGGCACTCTTTGCCACAATCCTCTTCCCATTGGTGTCCCCACCCTTGCATATGGGCTGGGATACAGCACTCTTCGCAGGAAAATACCCCATGTTCACTTCGTGCCCTTGAACGTGGATTTCACCCCCTTATCCTTACATCGTCATCCAGGACATCTGTAGGAGAGGCCGCCTGCATGATTCACCACATTAGTGCCGTGACCTTGGCTGTCCGGGCGATGCCCGAAGCCATCACCTTCTACACCAAAGTCGGCTTCACTCTGATTTATGGGAGTCCCCAAGCGCAATTCAGTACCCTCCAAGCTGGGGACGCGTTGATCAACCTGACCCTAGCGCCGAATTTCAAGCCGACGTGGTGGGGGCGTACGATTTTCCGCGTGGACAATGTCGATAGCCTCTACCAGACAGCTGTCGCCCAAGGATTAACGCCTTCTGCACCCCAGAATGGTACATGGGGAGAGCGGTATTTTCACCTTACGGATCCCAATGGGCATGAGCTCAGCTTTGCGCAACTCCTCCCCTCAGCAGCAACCAAAGAGTCTTTGCGCAGCGCAAAAGATAAGATCAGTATGTTATAGTACTAATATATATTGTGGATACAAAAAGACGAAAAGTATTCGGCGACTCCTACGGAAACTGTTTTGCGGCGCAGTACGGGCGGGAGGCGGGTCGGACCGACAATTTTTTTGACACGAGCGTAGACTCCTAGTATTTCTGTATTTATAGAGTATTACCGTATGAGAAGCACACACGGGGACCGGGATCCCACGAGGCACGGCCAGCCCGCCACGAGGGCCGTCCGACCCAGGAGCGGGCGAGGGGTCGTGTACAGGACCACGACGGATAATGCACTTCGCTCACTTTCTCGCCGTTTATAGATTGTCAATACTGGCGGAAACGCTGGGCTATGCTACATCGTTTTCGAGCCCCTTGTATGGGACATGGCGTGTTGGAGAACGGCACGAGGCGCTCCTGACGGATCAACTGCACCTAGCTACACATGCTGATACATTGCGCGACGCAGGGTTACCGAGCCTACACCTAGAGGCAATCCTTTGACCTTCTCCGCCTCCCCTCCTGCCGTGATCGAGGCCGAGGCAAGCACTAGCACCAGCCCTTTTTCGCATGGCCGGGGGGGCAATGCTCTCCCCTGGGCTCCCGCCCATAGCCTTTCCCCTCGTGCTCGTGATGGTGCTTCTCCTGACCGCGGGCATGAGGCACATAGACATCATGATACCACCGTTCTTGCACGAAATAGACCGGGTGGCCACACGCATTATACTGGGAGCAATGTTTGCGCCAGTTCTTGGCATGGCCGGGGGGCACGTGCAGGTAGAGTGGTGGCGGGGTGACAACCGTGGGCACGGGCTGGATGATGATCGGCTGGGGGAAGAGGACAGGCGGGGGTGGCAAGGAGCCGAGGGCAATATGGCCATAAATGTTGACTGACACCTCAGCAGTGGCACACACCGGCAGAGCCGCAGCCAGGATGAAGGCGAACAGCAAGCGTAGCATACGAAGAACCTTTCGCATGATTGTCTAAGGGATAGCATGGACTATTCACTTGATATTATACTGTGAAGGACCTGTATTCGCATAGGATGGTGCAGTACGTTTACTCTTACCCGATGCTCAACATTCTTGTCTGAGTCAGTTGACCTACTGCCTGCTCGAGGTAATGTCTTTGATGACAAGCAGTTGTGGGTAGGATAGGAGTAAAAACGAGCCACGCGTTGCGCAATAATTCACGGCGCACGTGGCGACACCGAGAGGGCTCGCGGAATGTCCACAACACTGCCATCCGCCTCGCACTCAGCCCGTCACACCCATGCGGGAGTGTCACGGCGGGCGTCCACGGCTGCCCCCGAGGCGTGGCACCGCTCAGGCACCACACCGCGAGCAGGGACACTCCGGTGACCGCACACGGGAGGAGAAACGGCTCCATCGCTTCACATCCCTGGTAATGCGAGGCCCGTCCACTTATCCTCTTTTCGCCTCCTGGCCCTGGCCTCGCCACAACTCGCTGCTCGTCAGAAGCTCTTGATATAACAGCATATTAGCATAATCGTTAGAGAGGCAGACAGTAGGTGTAGAACAAGGCGGTGATAAACTCCACGGTCATCATACGGCTCTCCTCTCCTCGCAGGGATGTCACGCCTCCCAGCGTGGAAGAGTCGTCGGACGACTGCAAGCCCAAAAAACTTGTCCTATTAGTTTGTAAAGTTCTATATATACTATATAGTTTTTAACAAACTAATACCATTGGTTATGTAACGCTATATAAATCGGCTCTACGGACAGTCTCAAATTCTCGTCTCATTTATCAAAGTCTCATTTTTTCAGAGTTGGCGAGTAAATGAGACATAAACCGGCATATAAAATTGTGCATCCTCCCACCTGTCAATAACCACCCCTTCCGGACATGTCACAAGTAGCGATAACATATTAGGATGCTATCGGGAGTGCTCAGGGGAGAGACAGGGTAATCGCATCTTAAGTTGCTCTTGAGAGTACCGTCAGTAGGTAGTTTTCGTCGAGACCACAGAGAATTCTTTTCTGTCTCAGACTCATTCGGCATGAATGCTCTTGCCGCAGAAGATTGAGAGCAATGTGCCGCACCGCAACCATATTTTCGGCAGCATGGTCCTTCCGGATGCGGCAGCGATCTTCATTGAACGTGACATCTAACGACCAATGCAGTTTATTCTCAATATCCCAATGCTGGCGAATCATCGCGACAAAGGCGGTGGCAGAGCGCGCCAGACTGGAAATGTAGAAGCGGTAGTCGCTCGTGACAGGGGCGTGCTGATGGGCCATCCGCATCGTTTCTACAGCAATCACGGAGTGCAGACCCGGCCATTTTGCCAGTTCCGGTAGGGCGGTGAGGTCGATGATGGTCCAGACTCGCCGCCGTACGGTCCGGCCGTGCGCGTCATCGAAGGCATCAAAGAAGTTCTCGGCAGTGCGCCAGGCCAGGTGGTGTTCGATGTGCTCATGAAAGTGCTGTTTGACTGCCGTATAGGCCTTTTTGTGATTGCTCTTCAAGGCCAAGAGAGAGTCGCCACCTTGGTCCCGGATGTGCTCCGCGATGGCTGTCTGACAGCCCATCGCATCGATGGTGACAATACAGCCTTGGATGGCTCACAGCTGGAGGAGGTCCGGAATGGCAGTGATCTCATTGGACTTTGCCTCTGTCTTGATTTGGCCTATCACAAGGCCACCCTGGTCCGAACACCACGCCGAGAGCATGTGCAAGGGGGAAGAGGCTGTAGCACGGTCAAAGGACGCTCGCACGGTTTTGCCGTCGAGCGAGACGAGCGCCCCTTAGGTGAGCTGTGCGACGGCCTGGGTCCAGGAGAGGAAGCACTGCTGAAAGCGCTGGGGATTGAGACGGGCAAACACCCGGCCGAAGGTATCGTGCGAGGGAATCCCATGCGGTAAGGCCAGGAAGGTTTGCAGCCATGCCTGCTTGCTCTGGCCAAAGAGTGCCAGATCCTGGAACCCTTCGCCTCCGGTCAGCAATGTGCATAAGGCAATCACCAGAATATCGAGTAAGAGATGCTTCTTCGTCCGTTCAATGCGTGGGTCCTCTAAGGTGCGGAAATGCTCGACAATGGACGCGTTCACAGTATCAGCCATGGGGCATGCTCCTTTGCACAGAGTTTCTGTGGGGAGCAGCCTAGCATAGGCTGTGCTACAAGGACGGTAGTACCTTTAGTATTATGCGATCACCCTGGGACCTCAGGTAGCACTTCTGGCCAGCGAGCCTGACGCCCTCGCGCTCGGCAAGCCCTCAAGAGGTGGGGCCTTCCTGCCGATATGAGGGGGAGGGGGTGTAGAAGGCTCAGAGCCCGTCCTCGCCCTATGCCCATAGCCTCTGGCTTTCCCTCACAGGAGGTATCCGATGTCGCTCACTGTATCGCCGTTTGTCGCTCGTACATACGGACGGAAACGCTCGGCGACGCTGGATCGTTTGCACGCCCATGACATAGTAAACGGCGCGTTGAGAGCGGTGCAAACCCACGTCTTATAGATCATCTGCAACTATATACAACGTCTGAGAAAGTGAGCGATGTTTATGTACGTGTGGCACCGATGATCCGCTCGCAGCCAGAGGGTGCAACGCTGTCCTATAGCCGTACGTCATAGGCATTGTAATGCCTATAGAAATTAGACCAAATGAATACTTCTCGTTCTCGGAGGCAAGCCCATGCGTTTTTTGTACACGCTGTCGTGTGTGCTGGTACTCGTGCATCTGTGTGGAACGAACAAGACGTTTGGCTTTGTCTGTCCGCCGACGGTGCCGGGACAGGGAGCCGCGCTGCCCCACAATCCTTCCCCCATCTTTCCCGCCGATAACTGGTGGAATCACAACATCCAATCGGCCCCTGTTGATCCCAATTCGCCAACGTATATCAATTTCATCGCCAACGGTGGCCCGCGGCGTCTTCACCCGGATTTTGGTGGTGAGGTCTCGCCGGGGAGCACGGATATTTATGGCATGCCGTATGCCATGGTGCAGAGTGGCCAGCCGCTCCAGGCCGTGACCTTTCAATACTGGGACGAAAGCGATGGCGTTGACTATACCACAGGTCAGGGCTTTCCTTTTTACCCCATCCCTTCCGCAGCCATGACCCAGGCACACTGGGTGGAAGGGGGCGCCCCGGCGACTGTGGATCAGCGCAGCACGAGTGATCGCCATGTATTGATCATTGATTGTGACCACGAGCATTTATACGAGTTGTACAGCGTCTATTACAACAGTAGCCAGGGCATGTGGTATGCGGGCTCCGGCGCTTTTTTTGATCTCAACACGAACGACCGGCGTCCTGAGGGCTGGACCTCAGCGGATGCAGCCGGGCTGGCCATATTCCCAGGGCTCGTGCGCTACGATGAAGTCTATGACCCGAGCGTGACCGACATCTCCCATGCCTTCCGGGTCACGGTCCGGGCCACGAATGGCTATGTGTATCCGGCGTCCCACCGTGCCGGGTCCACCACAAACGCGCCACCCCTGGGCACCCGTCTGCGTCTGAAAGCACTGGTCAATGGGGTCGATCCTGTCACGCGCACAAATGATCCGAACATGCGAAAGATTTTCCGTGCCATGCAGCGCTACGGACTCATTGTGGCGGACAACGGAAGTGACATGTATATCACGGGTACTTTTGACACGCGATGGGATAATGACCTGTTGAATCCGGCGTTTGCGTTATTCACTGCCAGTGATTTCGACGTCATTCAACTCGGCTGGCACCCAGGGCCTTCTGGTCCCCCCGCACTGTCGTCCGTCAGTGTCCATCCCAGCACAATCACAGGCGGCCATAGTGTCACGGGCACCGTGAGTCTCACCGCACCCGCGCCTGTAGGCGGTGTTAGCGTGGCGTTAGGCGGTGCGCCCAGTGCCATCAACGTCCCGGCGAGTGTGGTGGTGCCTGCAACACAAAGTTCGGCGAGTTTTGCCATCAGCACCACCCCTGTGGGCACGACCACGGTGGGAAGCATTTCCGCGAGTTATCATGGTGTGGTGCAGAGCACAGCGGTGACGGTAACGCCCCCCGCCCTGACCTCGTTACGCATCAGCCCGAGCACCGTCGTGGGTGGGACCACAGTGACGGGCACCGTGACCCTGTCTGCGCCTGCGCCTGCCGGTGGCGCCCTGGCCACGTTACAAAGTGCCAAACCCGCTATGGCCACACCGCCAGCCAGTGTAACCATTCCCGCCGGGACAACCTCAACCACCTTCGCGATTACCACGGTCAAGCCAGGGAAAAATACCACGGTGACCTTCACTGCCAGCTATGCCGGTATTTCCAAAACAGCGTCCCTCACGGTGCAGCGGCGCTAAGGAGTACCGCTCATTTTATCGGGCTTTGTAGCAGCTTGAAATGGTCGAGCCACGGGACAAAATCCCTGTCCTTCCCGAAAACCCAAATCTGGTGTCATGCTTGACATGACGGGCTCTTGCGCACATTCGTGCCCCACGCTTCTGTGCTACTCTTGGTACTTGATTTCCATGAGGGCTTTGACGATGCCGCCTGTGCTCTCTGCCCTGTTGGCCTTTGTGGTCACCTTCTTCCAGGCACGCCACGCTATGCCCCTGAAGATTTTGGCGCTCCAGCATCCGGGAGCCGTCTCTCGACAGACCGTGGGTCGTCCACGGCTCCGCCCGTCCGATCGCGTGTGCTAGGCGTGGCTGTCGCACCTATGGCCAGGCTGGTAGAGCGTTGTGCCGTGCGTGCAGCCCCGCATCGTTATCGCCTGGCAGCCCAAACGCTTGCGCGCGCACTGGCGGCGCTTGCGCCAGCGAGGGACCCCTGGTCGGCCCGCGCTCGCCCAGGACGTCCGTGATCTGATGCGACAGATGTGGCATGCCCCTCCGACGTTGGGGCGCACCCCGGATTGTCGGAGAACGCCGGACGCTCGGTATCGAGGTGGCGCAATCGACGGTGGAGCACTATCGCCCACGCCCCAAGAAATTATCATCCCCTCCATGGCAGGCCTGGCTGCAGCACCCCGGGCAGGAGCTGGGCGCGTTGGATTGCTTTGTCGTCCCGACGGGGACGTGCCGGGTGCTCTTGGTGCGCGTGATGCTGGCTCACGACCGCCGTCGCAGCGTGCACTGCAACGTCACCGAGCATCCGACAGCCCCGTGGACCGCGCCACAGGTGGTCGAAGCCTTTCCGTGGGACGAGGCACCCCGGTCTCTGCTCCGCGATCGCGCCCGCATCTCTCGTGCGACCTTGCGCCAACGGGTCAAGCACCTGGGCATCACGGAAGGGCGGACCGCTCCCCAGAGTCCAGGGCAGCATCCCTCTGTGGACCGGCGCATGGGCAGTATCCGGCGGGCGTGTCTGGCTCAGGTGATTGTCCGGCATGCGCAGCATGTGCAGCGCCTCCTGACGGGCTGCTTTGCCTATGACCATGCCTGGAGACCCCATCGATCTCTGGCGATGGACGGTCCAAAGCCGCGGCCGATCCAGCCTTCCAGCCACGGACAGGGGATCGCGGGGCCCGAAGTCGGAGGGCTTCATCACCATTACGAGCGGGTCGCGGCGTAGCCATGTGTAGTCAGAACGTCTTGATCTGCCTCTATGATGAATATTCGGGAACGACAGGG
>Ga0157379_10004890_pt1 | contig 11502 bp, 10 predicted proteins | sample S25metaG_FD_121802 | JGI IMG/M metagenome (GOLD analysis project Ga0157379, IMG submission 121802) | Switchgrass rhizosphere microbial communities from Kellogg Biological Station, Michigan, USA - S2-5 metaG | ecosystem: Host-associated > Plants > Roots > Rhizosphere > Soil | place: USA... | reverse complement strand
TGGATGCGGGCGCGTCGATACTTGTGATCGGCCGCCCGATCACCCAGGCCGAAGATCCTGATTTTGCGGCGCGCGAGATCGAAGCGACGCTCTGACACCGGTCAACCATGATCGACAATTGAGAGGAGTTCCAAATGGCCATTTCGCTCTATCAGGCAATAGTCCCCCAATTTCTTCAGGTCCTGCCCCGGATGGTCGGCCTGCTCGACAAGGCGGAGGCGTGGTGCCAGGACAAGGGCCTGCCGCCAAGCGCCCTGATCGACATGCGCCTCGCGCCGGACATGCATCCCCTTTCCTATCAGGCCCGATACACGGCCCTGCACTCCGCCGGGGCGATCAAGGCCGTGTTCGACGGCATGGCCAGCCCACCAGAGTCGCCCCCTCCGCAGACCTTCGCCGAGCTGCGCGCACTGGTGAGCGGTGCGATTGCCGACCTGAACGGCCTGGATGCGGACCAGCTCAACGCCCAGGCGGACAAGAACGTGAACTTCGTATATGGCGGCGAGGTGCGGATGCGCTTTACCGGGACTACCTATTTGCTGTCCTTCGCCCAACCTAATTTCTACTTCCATTGCTCGATATTGTACGCGATCCTGCGCAATCAGGGCCTCGACATCGGGAAACGCGACTTCATCGGCGCGGTGCAGGTCAAGCAGCCCGCCTGAACGGCGCTGGCAACGGGCGGGATTGGCGCTTTGCGGCACAGGTCGCTAAGGGAGGCCATGTCCCGAATCGAAGTGAAGATCTGCGGCCTCAGCACGGCCGAAACACTCGCCGCCGCCATGCGCCGGGGCGCGAGCCATGTCGGCTTCGTGCATTTCCCGCATAGCCCGCGCCATGTCGATCTGGAGAAGCTTGCCGGGCTCGCGAAGCACGCGCCGAGCCATGTGGGCCGGGTCGCCGTGCTGGTCGATCCCAACGATGCCCTGATCGATGCATTGATCGCGCCCGGCATACTGACCGCGCTGCAACTGCACGGCAAGGAAACGCCAGTGCGCATCGCCGAGATCGCGGCCCGGACGGGTCTCGAAATCTGGAGGGCCGTCTCGGTCAAGCATGCCGGCGACATAGCGGGGGCCAGCGCCTATGACGGCGCCGCGCATCGCATCCTGTTCGACGCCAAGACGCCCGAAGGCGCGGCACTGCCCGGCGGCATGGGCCTGCGCTTCGACTGGGCGCTGCTCCGGGGATATCAGGGTGCGACGCCATGGGGCATCTCGGGCGGTCTCGACGCGGACAATGTCGCGCAGGCCATAGCCGAGACCGGCGCGCCGATGGTCGATGTGTCTTCCGGCGTGGAGCGTGCGCCGGGCGTCAAGGATGTGGACAAAATCGCCGCATTCTGCAAAGCGGTGGCCACATCATGACCATCACGAACAGTCTGCGCACCCAACCCGACGAACGGGGCCATTTCGGCCAGTTCGGTGGCCGCTTCGTCGCCGAAACCCTGATGCCGCTGATCCTCGAGCTAGAGCGCGAATATAGGCGCGCCAAGGGCGACCCGGCCTTCGAGGATGAGTTCCAGTATCTGCTGCGGCAATATGTCGGGCGTCCCAACCCGCTCTACTTCGCGCGGCGGCTGACCGAGGATCTGGGCGGCGCCAAGATCTACCTCAAGCGCGAGGAGCTCAACCACACCGGCGCGCACAAGATCAACAATTGCATCGGCCAGATCCTGCTGGCCAAGCGCATGGGCAAGTCGCGCATCATCGCCGAGACCGGCGCGGGCCAGCATGGCGTTGCGACGGCGACCGTGGCGGCGCTGTTCAACCTGCCCTGCACCATCTTCATGGGCGCGGTCGACATCGCGCGGCAGCAGCCCAATGTGTTCCGCATGAAACTGCTGGGCGCGGAGGTGCGCTCGGTCGAGTCGGGCACGCGGACACTGAAGGATGCGATGAACGAGGCGCTGCGCGACTGGGTCGCCAACGTCCACGACACCTTCTACATCATCGGGACGGTCGCGGGGCCGCATCCCTATCCCGAGCTGGTGCGCGATTTCCAGTCGGTCATCGGCAGCGAGACGCGCGAGCAGATCCTCGCCGCCGAGGGGCGCCTGCCCGATATGCTGGTCGCCTGCGTCGGCGGCGGCTCCAACGCCATCGGCCTGTTCCATCCGTTTCTCGATGATCCCGACGTGGAGATCGTCGGTGTCGAAGCGGCTGGCGACGGGCTGGAAACGGGCCGCCATGCCTCGAGCCTGGCCGGTGGTTTCCCCGGCGTCCTCCACGGCAACAAGACCTATTTACTGCAGGATGAGGACGGCCAGATCAGCGACGCCCATTCGATCAGCGCGGGCCTCGACTATCCCGGTATCGGCCCGGAACATGCCTGGCTGCACGAGATCGGACGCGCTCGCTACGAGCCGGTGACGGACGATGAGGCGCTCGCCGCCTTCCAGAAGCTGTGCCGCCTCGAAGGCATCATCCCCGCCCTCGAATCCGCGCATGCCCTCGCCGCCCTTGAAACGCTCGCGCCGAAAATGGGCAAGGACAAGATCATCGTCGTCAACCTGTCCGGACGGGGCGACAAGGACATCTTCACCGTCGCCAAGGCGCTGGGGGTGGAGATATGAGCCGGTTTGACGCCACCTTCGCCCGCTGCCGTGAGCAAGGCCGGGCCGCGCTTATCACCTTCGTGACCGCCGGCGACCCTACGCCTGCCGATACCGGCGCGATCCTCGACGCGCTGGTCGCGGGCGGCGCCGATGTGATCGAGCTGGGCATGCCCTTTACCGATCCCATGGCGGACGGCCCGGCGATCCAGCTAGCCAATCTGCGCAGCCTGGGCGGGGGCACGCGCACGGCCGATATTTTTGGCATGGCCGCCGCCTTCCGGGCACGGCACCCGGATACGCCGCTGGTGTTGATGGGCTATGCCAATCCGATGATCCGGCGCGGCGCCGACTGGTTCGCCGACCAGTGCAAGGCCGCAGGCGTCGACGGCGTGATCTGCGTCGATCTGCCGCCCGAGGAGGATGGCGAACTCGGCCCCGCGCTCCGGACTGCGGGCATCGCCATGATCCGCCTGGCCACGCCCACCACCGATGCGGCGCGCCTGCCCGCCGTGCTCGATGGCGCAAGCGGCTTTCTCTATTATGTTTCGGTCGCCGGGATCACCGGCAAGCAGCAGGCTCAGCTGGCTGACATCGCCGCGGCCGCCGCGCGGCTCAAGGGTGCCACGGAACTGCCGGTCGCGGTCGGCTTTGGCGTGCGCACCCCCGAACAGGCGGCCGCCATCGCCGCGCATGCCGACGGCGTGGTCGTCGGCAGTGCCATCGTCGAACTTGTCGGCGAGCATGGCGCCAATGCGGCCGGTCCAGTGCGCGACCTGACCGCCTCGCTACGCGCCGCCATGGACAGCATGAAAAAGGCCATCGCATGAGCTGGATAACGCGGGTTCGCAACGCCCTTCCCTTCATAGCCAAAAAGCCGTCCGAAACGCCGGACAATCTCTGGCATAAATGTCCGGCCTGCACGCAGATGATCTTCGCGCGGGAATGGGAGGACAATCTGTCCGTCTGTTCGAAATGCGGCCATCATGGGCGGATCGGACCGCGCGACCGCTTTGCCCAGATTTTCGACGAGAATTCCTTCCATATTCTGCCGACGCCCAGCGTCCGCGAGGATCCGCTGCGTTTCCGCGATTCCAAGCGCTATGCCGATCGCATCAAGGCGGCCCGCACCCAGACCGGCGAAAAAGACGCGCTCATCAACGCCCATGGCACGATCGAGGGGACCAAGGCGGTCGTCGGCGTGCAGGATTTCGCGTTCATGGGCGGCTCCATGGGTCTCGCGGTGGGCGCTGCCTTCGTGCAGGGCGTCGAGGAGGCGATCCAGCGCAAATGCCCCTATGTCATCTTCACGGCCGCTGGCGGCGCGCGCATGCAGGAGGGCATTCTCTCGCTGATGCAAATGCCCCGTGCGACCGTGGCGATCCGGCTGCTCCACGACGCGGGCCAGCCCTATATCGTCGTCCTGACCGATCCTACCACGGGCGGCGTGACCGCCAGCTATGCCATGCTGGGCGATGTCCAGATTTCCGAGCCCAATGCGCTGATCGGTTTCGCGGGCCAGCGCGTGATCGAGAACACGATCCGCGAAAAACTGCCCGAGGGATTCCAGCGCGCCGAATATCTGCTGGAGCATGGCATGATCGACATGGTCGTTCCCCGCAAGGACCTGCGCGAGACGCTGGCGCGAGTCATCGTCTATCTGTCGCCAACGGCGCGCGCGGCAGCCTGACAGCGGCGCCTTGGCCGACAACGCCATATCGTCCGACCCCGCCGTTCAGGCGCAGCTCGATCGCCTCGCGCGCCTGTCGCCGGGGGCCGACATATTGGGGTTGGAGCGGGTCACCTGCCTGCTGGAGCGGCTTGGCGATCCGCATCTGCGCCTGCCGCCCGTGTTTCATGTTGCCGGCACCAACGGCAAGGGGTCGACCTGCGCCTTCCTGCGCGCCGCGCTGGAGGCCGATGGACGCAAGGTGCATGTCTATACCTCGCCGCACCTCGTCCGGTTCAATGAGCGGATTCGCCTCGGCGGCCAATTGATCGACGATGCGGTATTGGCGGAGGGGCTGCGCGATGTGCTCGATCGCGGCGAGGATGTCGGCGCGAGCTTTTTCGAGGTGACGACCGCGCTCGCCCTCCTGCTGTTCGCGCAAGCGCCCGCCGATGCCTGCGTGATCGAAGTGGGTCTGGGCGGACGGCTCGATGCCACCAACGTCATCCCCGCCCCGGCAATCTGCGGCATCGCCCAGCTCGACATCGACCATCAGTCGTTTCTTGGCACCACCATGGCCGAGATCGCCCGTGAAAAAGCAGGGATCGCCAAGCCGGACGTGCAGATCGTGACCCAGCGCTATCTTCGGGCCACCGCGACCGCCGTCCGCGATGAAATAACGGCACGCGGCGGCATCGGCCTGGAGCGCGGCGCGACATGGGATATCGCGGCCTATCGCGGGTCGGTCTATTATCGCGACGCGCTGGGACGCATCGAACTCGCGCCGCCCGCGCTATCGGGCAAGCATCAGATCCTCAATCTCGGTCTCGCCACTGCGATGCTGCGCCACCAGACCGCCCTGCCCATGGGCGAGGCGGCGCTACGGGCAGCGCCGCGCTGGGCGCACTGGCCGGCGCGGCTCCAGCGGCTTGAGCGCGGTCCGTTGCTCGACGGCCTGCCCGAAGAGACGATGACATGGCTCGACGGTGGCCATAACGCGGCCGCAGGGGCCGCCCTCGCCGCGCATTTCAGGGCAGTGCTGCCCGATGGTGTCAAGCTCATGGTCATATTGGGCATGCTCGCGAACAAGGATGCCGCGAGTTTTCTCACGTCACTGCTGCCGTTCACCCGCGAACTGCACAGCGTGCCCGTGGAGGGTCATGCCTGCCATGGTGCCGAGATTTACGCCCCGGTCGCACAGGCTGCCGGCGTGCCGCATCGCCACCATGCGCGCATCGGGGATGCCATTGCCTCGGTGGCGCGGGCCGGGAGCAGTGACCCGCTCCTGATCACGGGATCGCTCTATCTCGCCGGCACGGTCCTGCGCGCGAACGATCAGCTACCCGTCTGATAACCCCGGCGTTCCGCACGGGCGCTGCGAACCCATTCAAGCAATACAAACAGGATCGCGAACGAGCCCACCGCCGCCGTGTAGCGGAACACCGTCGCATAGCCGAGTGTATCGAACGCCTCCCCGGCAATGCCCCGGCCAAGCGATCCGATCAGGAAGGTGAGCGAGGACAGCAGCGCGTATTGGACGGCGGTATAGCTCTTGCTGACGATGCTGGACAAATAGGCCACGAAGGCCGCGCCCGCGACCCCCGCCGCTATGTTCTCGCCTGAAATCGCCAGCATCAGGCGCAGCATCCGATCCTCTACGCCAAAGGCCTGCCCCAGGGCATGCAGGCCAGTGATCTGGGCGAACGCGTCGATATGCGCGCCGCCGGCCGCCAGCTCCGCATAGAGGAGATTGCCCATGATCGGCAGGGTCGCGCCGATCAAAAGGGTCGGCATCCGGCCCAGCTTCACGAAGAGATAGCCACCAAAGCTGATGCCGACGATCGTCATGATCACGCCGAATACCTTGGATGCGAAGGCAACCTCGTCCTTCGAATATTTCAGGAAATCGAGGTAGAAGGGAAAGGCGAAGCTGCCCCAGACATTATCGCACAGGCGGTAGGTCAGGATCAGGCCGAATACGATGATGACGCCCCAGCCAAGCCGCCCCGCCAACTCCGCGAGCGGCAGGATCAGCGCCGCATAGAGATGGTTCATCAACGTGCGCGCGGCCGAACGCTGGCCCGCATCCTCGGTCAGCAGGACGTGCCGGCCCCGCCCTTTCATCCAGTTCAGCGTGGCCGCCACGCCAAGCGGCACCAGCACCGTCGCGATGACGATCAGCGGGCCGTTGGTCTTCATGAAATCGCTGGCGGAGGGCACGGCTTCGCCCACGGCATGGGGCCGCAGCATTACCGTCATGAAATGCCCGATCGTCAGGATCGCCCACAGCCAGCTCACACCGACGACGGACAGGGCGATGGCGCGCGCCCGGGGATCGATCTCGCCCGGCTGGGTCAACTGGTGCTGAAGCGCGGCACCGGATTCGCGGTCGGTGTCGGGCGCGGCAAAGGCCACGACCAGCGTGATCGCGATCATCGCCGCCATGCAGAGGTAGACGATCGACCAGGACATGCGCGCCGCCATCACCAGCGCCAGAGCGCCGCCGACCAGGCTCGCGATGCGATATCCCAGTTGGTAGAAAGTGGAGAGCAGGTCGACCGTCGCGACCTCGTCGGCAACGTCGATCCGCCAGGCATCGATCGCGACATCCTGCGTCGCCGAGGCCAGCGCCGCGATCACCGCGCAAATCGCGAACATGCCGATATTGGTAACCGGGTCGGTCAGGGCGAGCGCGATAAAGGCCGCGATCATGATGGCCTGGCACAGGACGATCCAGCTCTTTCGCCGCCCGATCCGGATCAATATCGGCAACTGGAAGCGATCTACCAGCGGCGACCAGAGAAATTTGAAGCTGTAGGACAGGCCGATCCACGACAGGACGCCAATCGTCGCAAGATTGATATTCGCTTCGCCAAGCCAGGCGTTGAGCGTCCCGATCAGCAGCGCATAGGGCAGGCCCGAGGAGAAACCGAACAGCAGCATGACACCTGTCTTGCGGTTCCTGAACGCCTGGCCAATCAGGCGCCAGCCCTTCTTTCGGGGTTTTGTCACAGATATGCTGGCAGCGCTCACCGATGGTCTCCCCAATGTCTCGGGGAACTGTAGCGTCTTTGAAGGTCCTGCCAAGGCTTGGCGCGGAAGATGGGATCAGCGGCTGAATAAGGTCAGACCTGCGGGCAGTTCGCCAACGGGGCGGCCGGCAAGCATCGCCTCGACGGCGTGAATCGCCCGGATCAGGTCACGCGCCATATGCGGTTTGGCGAGCCAGCCACAGGCCAGCGCATACGCTTCGGGCGGACAGGACGCGGCCGAAAACAGTACGGGAACGCTGCGCTTTGCAGCATGACGGGCCACCTCCAGCCCATTGCCATCGCCCCGCAGATTGATGTCGGCTATGATCAGATCGACCTGATTTCCCGCCATCGCATCGATCGCTGCCGGCAGCCGGTCGACCACCGCGACGACTGTGTAACCCGCCAGGGCCAGGGCATGTTCGTTGTCGAATGCGATGAGAGCGTCGTCCTCGACAATGAGGATCGACTTCAGCCGACTATTACCGGGTGCATCGATCAGGCGCGAAAACAGACCCATAACAACCCACATCCATCCAATAGTCTCCTAACGCTCAGATGGGGTGCGGGGGTTCGCTGCGCGAGCATAGTGCCGGACCGATGATGCGATTTTCGTACCACCTGTTGCCTTTCTGCCGATCAAGTGCGAGGCGCTGGCCAATGCCACCGAAGCCACCAGCCAAACCCCTCGCGTCCGGACGCAGAGCCCGCACCTCCCCCCGGCGCGGACCGATGCGAGCCGCACGCCCTGCCGTCGCGGCCCCGGAGCCGGCATCGGGGGAGCCCCGGGACGGCGATCGCATCGCCAAGCTGCTCGCACGGGCCGGTATCGCCTCGCGGCGTGAGATTGAGCGCATGATCGCGGAGGGCCGGATCGCGATCAACGGAGCGATCGTCGAAACGCCCGCCACCGTGCTGACCTCCCTCCACGGCGTCACGGTCGACGGTGATCCGGTCAAGGAGCCGTCGCCCGCGCGCCTGTTCCTGTTCCACAAGCCGGTGGGCTATCTGACGACGGAGCGCGATCCGGCTGGCCGCCCGACCATCTATGACCGCCTGCCCGCCGATCTGCCCCGGCTCGTGCCGGTCGGCCGCCTCGATCTCAATACCGAGGGCCTGCTGCTGATGACGACCGATGGCGGCCTGAAACGCCAGCTCGAGCTGCCGGCGACCGGGGTGGAGCGGACCTATCGCGCGCGCGCCTTTGGCACCATCAGCCAGGCCCAGCTGGAAGAGCTGATCATGGGCGTCGAGATCGACGGCATGCGCTATGGCCGGATCGATGCCAATCTGGAGCGGCGCACAGGCCGTAACCAGTGGATCGAAATGACGCTGACCGAGGGCAAGAATCGGGAGGTGCGCCGGGTGCTGGAACATCTGGGTCTCAAGATCAGCCGCCTCATCCGTACCCGTTACGGGCCGTTCCTGCTGGGCGCCCTGCCGCCCGGCGCGGTCGAGGAGGTGCGACAGCATGACCTCGTCCAGTTCCGCAAGACCCTTAAATGAGGATCATTGCCGGCAAATGGCGTGGCCGTCCGCTGGCTGCGCCCAGGGGGACCGTGACGCGTCCGACCGCCGATCGAACGCGCGAGACGCTGTTCTCGATGCTGTACAGCCGCCTGGGGACGTTCGAGGGATTGTCGGTGGCCGATATGTTTGCCGGGTCAGGGGCGCTGGGGCTGGAAGCGCTGTCGCGCGGCGCGGCGCACTGCCTGTTCGTCGACCATGAACCCGCCGCCATCGAGGCGATCACCGCCAATGCGCGCGCACTGGGCGCATCCGAGCAAGTCGATATACGCCGTACCAGCGTCCTCTCGCTGGGCGTAGCGGCCAAGCCGATGGACCTGATGTTGATCGACCCGCCCTATGGCACGGGCGCAGGGGCGGTTGCGCTCGACAAGCTGACCCGCCTCGGCTGGATAGCGGCCGGAGGCTGGGTCAGCGTCGAAACCGCGCGCGGCGAGCCAATCACCGCGGCGGGCTTTACCATCGAAGCCGAGCGGCAGGTGGGCAAGGCCCAGCTCACCCTGCTGCGGCGGGCCTGAACCCCAAACCGGTCAGATCCTTGCAACCGGTGCCACTATCGGCGCCGCCGGTGATGGCCCATCCTGGCCGCAGGCCCCTCACCCGGATTGATGCATGAATCCGTAATCGTCTTTGTGCAGACCGGGTATTCCTTGGGCGTGGGCGGCGGCGGCGTCATATTGCCGCCGACAACCGCCGGATTGGCCGCGGATCCCACCGGCGCGGCGGGATTCGGCGGCACCGACTGATCGGCGGGCGCCATGCTGCGCGCTTCAGGCGGTACCGCGCCTGTCGGCATGTTCGCGTTCGGGTCGGCCGATGGCGGCGTCGTCGATGGCGGCGCTGCCGTATCGGTCGGCGGCTGCGGGGCGGGCGGCGTCGAATCTGAAGGGGCCGTCGTTGACGTGGGCGGCGCGGAGTCCGGGGGCGGCGTCTGCATGCCTTGCGCCCACGCAGGCAAGGCCGCGCCCGCCAGGAGCATGGCTGGAAGCATCAATCGCGTCTTCATCACTATATCCCTTCCACAAGCCCCCTGCTTCCGAAGAGTCCGACACTTGGGCGGGCGATTTGTTCCACGTATGAGATAAACCGCAGGATCCTTGGCCTGAAGTGACAGCGGGGACCGATCGGCATGTGCGCGATTGCCTTCCGGCACGACACAAGACTTGCCCCGGCGCTGGCTGTTCCCTACTTGTTCATGCATGTCCCTTCCCGATCCGTCACCTGTCGACCCGCCTTATCTGCGTGGCCTCAATGCACCGCAGCGCGAAGCTGTCCTGACGACGGAAGGGCCCGTTCTGGTGCTGGCGGGCGCGGGCACCGGCAAGACGGCCGCGCTGACCGCCCGCCTCGCCCATCTGGTCGCGACACGGCGTTGCTACCCATCCGAGATCCTCGCGGTTACCTTCACCAACAAGGCGGCGCGGGAAATGCGCGAGCGGGTCGGCCGGATGATCGGCGATGCGGTGGAGGGCATGCCATGGCTCGGCACCTTCCACTCGATCGGCGCCAAGATGCTCCGCCGCCATGCCGAACTGGTGGGATTGCAGAGCAATTTCACCATCCTCGACACCGACGACCAGCTACGCCTGCTCAAGCAATTGATCGTCGCCTCCAACGTCGACGAGAAGCGGTGGAGCGCCCGTCAGCTCGCGGGCCTGATCGACCGTTGGAAGAACCGGGGATGGACGCCCAAGGACATTGATGCGGGCGAATCGGAAGTCTTCGCCAATGGCCGGGGAGCCGAATTCTATGCCGCCTATCAGGCGCGCCTGCTCGCGCTCAACGCCTGCGATTTCGGCGACCTGCTGCTCCATGTGCTGACATTGCTGCGCACCGACCGGGAGATACTGGCCCAGTATCAGCAGCGGTTTCGCTACATATTGGTGGACGAATATCAGGACACCAATTCGAGCCAGTATCTCTGGCTGCGCCTCTTGGCGCAGGAGCGGCGCAACATCTGCTGCGTGGGGGACGATGACCAGTCGATCTATAGCTGGCGCGGCGCGGAGGTTGCCAACATCCTCCGATTCGAACGCGATTTCCCCGGCGCGGCGGTGATCCGCCTTGAGCAGAATTACCGCTCGACCTCGCACATCCTCGCGGCGGCATCCGGCGTGATCGCGGAAAATGGCGGACGCCTCGGCAAGACCTTGTGGACCGAGGCGGCGGACGGCGAGAAGGTACGCTTGCTGGGCGTCTGGGACGGTCCCGAAGAGGCGCGGGTCGTCAGCGACGAGATCGAGGCGGCACAGCGCCAGGGCACCAGTCTCGACGACATGGCGATCCTGGTGCGCGCCCAGTTCCAGACCCGCGAGTTCGAGGACCGCTTCATCCAGATCGGCCTGCCCTACCGGATCATCGGCGGCTTCCGCTTCTACGAGCGCGCCGAAATACGCGACGCGCTCGCCTATCTCCGCCTGGTCAACCAGCCTGCGGACGACCTCGCGTTCGAGCGGATCGTCAATGTGCCCAAGCGCGGGCTGGGCGACAAGGCGATCGAGAAAATCCATCGCCACGCCAGGGCGGAGCAGATCCCGCTTACCCTCGCGGCGGCCCGCATCATCGACAGCGACGAACTGACCCCGCAGGCACGCCGAGCATTGGCGGGCTTCGTTGGCGATGTGGCGCGCTGGCGCGACCTGTCGGGCAGCATGTCCCATCCCGACCTCGCCCGGCAGATTCTCGACGAAAGCGGCTATACCGCCATGCTTCAGGCCGAG
>Ga0157379_10004889_pt1 | contig 11503 bp, 11 predicted proteins | sample S25metaG_FD_121802 | JGI IMG/M metagenome (GOLD analysis project Ga0157379, IMG submission 121802) | Switchgrass rhizosphere microbial communities from Kellogg Biological Station, Michigan, USA - S2-5 metaG | ecosystem: Host-associated > Plants > Roots > Rhizosphere > Soil | place: USA... | reverse complement strand
GACCGCCGTCTCGACCGGTGCCGTCTCCGGGACCGCCGACTCGACCGGTGCCGTCTGCGGGACCGCCGACTCGGGGGCCGCCGACTCGGGGGCCGCCGACTCGACCGGTGCCGACTCGGGGGCCGCCGACTCGGGGGCCGCCGACTCGGGGGCCGCCGTGGGGGGGCCGGCGGAGGTCTCGGCGACCGGCACGCCGTCGGGCGGGGTCGCGGTGTCCGGCTCCCGGACCGCGGGGACACCGTCCGGGGGCGTCCGGGCCTCGGTCGCGGTGCCGCCGGTGGGCATGCCGCGGGGCGGGGTGCGGACGTCGTCGGCTGTGCCGGTGAGGTCGTCGGCCGCCTGCGGGGCGCGGCTCTGCTCGGCGGGCGGGGCGGTCGACGCGGCGCCCGCCTCCGGGGCCGTCGGTTCCGTCGTCTCCGGCACCGTGGGCTCGGCGGTGGCGGTCCCCCCGCCCGCCGAGAAGTCGAAGCCGCCGCCCACGACGTAGGTGTTGCCCTGGCGAGGCTTCGGTTCCCCCGTGCGCTCGAGCTCGTCGGGCTCGCGGAGGCTGATCTTCCGGCGGCGGCTGATCGTGAAGCCTGCGACGAGAGCGATCAGCACGACCACCACGACCACGGCCACGACGATCCACAGGGTCTGCGTCGTCACCCCGCCACCCTTCCACGCCGCCCGAGCGGGCGCGCGGCTAGGAGGCGGGGCGCAGGCGTTGGGAGATGACGGTGGTGATGCCGTCCCCGCGCATCGAGACGCCGTAGAGGGCGTCCGCGACCTCCATCGTCGGCTTCTGGTGCGTGATGACGATCAGCTGCGAGGTGGACCGCAGCTCCTCCAGCAGGCTGATCAGCCTGCGGAGGTTCGCGTCGTCCAGGGCCGCCTCGATCTCGTCCAGCACGTAGAACGGCGAGGGGCGGGCCCGGAAGATCGCCACGAGCAGCGCCATCGCGGTGAGCGAGCGCTCGCCGCCCGACAGCAGCGACAGCCGCTTGACCTTCTTCCCGGGCGGGCGCGCCTCGACCTCGATCCCGGTGGTCAGCATGTCGTCCGGGTCGGTGAGCACCAGTCGCCCCTCCCCGCCGGGGAAGAGGGTGGCGAAGACCGTCTCGAACTCGCGCGCGACGTCGAAGTACGCCGTGGTGAAGACCTCGAGGATCCGGTCGTCCACCTCGCGGACCACGGTGAGCAGGTCCCGCCGGGTGTTCTTGAGGTCCTCCAGCTGCGTGGACAGGAAGGTGTCCCGCTCCTCGAGGGCCGCGAACTCCTCCAGCGCGAGCGGGTTGACCTTGCCGAGCAGCCCAAGGTCCTTCTCCGCCCGCTTGGCCAGGCGCTCCTGGGTCGCACGGTCGTAGGGCATCGGGGGCGGCGCGACGACGTCCTCGCCCCGTTCCCTCGCCGCCTCGTACTCGGCGACCTCGCTCGGCGACGGCGGCACGGCCACCGCGGGCCCGTACTCCGCGACGAGGTCCTCGACGCCGATCCCGAAATCCGCGAGGGCCTTCTCCACGAGCTGCTCCAGCCGCAGCCGCGACTGGGCGCGGGCGACCTCGTCCCGGTGCACCGCGTCCACGAGCTTGTCCAGCAGCCCGGACAGCCGACCGGTGGTGGCCCGGGCCTCGGTGAGCGCTGACTCGCGGTCCGCGCGGGCGGCGGCGACCTCGTCCCGCTCCTGCGCGGCCGCGGCCAGCGAGACGTCCAGGCGTTCCAGGGCCCGGCCACCGGCGTCGATCACCAGCCGCGCGACGGCCGAGCCGCGCTCCCGCTCCCGGCGGGCGGCCTCGGCCCGCGCCCTGGCCTGCCGTTCCGACGCCGCCTGCCTGCGCAGCGAGTCCGCCCGCCCGGCGATCGCCCGGGCCCGCTCCTCGGCGGTGCGCAGCGCGAGCCTGCACTCGACCTCCTCGGAGCGGGCCGCCGCGAGCCGCTCGGCGGCGGTGTCCCGGACCTCGGTGTCGGGCTCGTCCTCCACCGGCTCGCCCTCGGCCACGAGCAGCTGCTGTTCGGCGGCCTCCAAGGCCAACAGGGACTCCGACCGGCGGGACTCGACGGCGTCCCGGCGCTGCCGCAACCGTTCCGCCTCCTGCTCGGCGGACCGCACGACCTGTTCCAGCCGGCCCAGCTGGTTCCCGGCCGCGGCCCGCCGCTGCTCCGCGGCGCGGCGCTCGGCGGCCGCCGCCTCGACGTCCCGGCTGCGGGCCGCCTCCTCGGCGCGCGCCCCGTCGAGGGCCGGCCGGAGCCGCGCGAGGGCCTCGTCGGTCGTGTCCCGCGCGGCGACCGCCTCGTCCACAGCCGCCTGCACCTCGAGCGCGCTCGATCCGCCGCCGGACCCGCCGCGGGCCCGGAACGCCTCCAGCACGTCTCCCTCGGGCGTGACGGCGACCAGCCCGGCCTCCGCGACGATGCGTGCCTCCTCCAGGTCCCCCACCAGCACGACCCGCTCGAGCAGCCCCGCCAGCGCCCCGGCGAGCTCCGCGGGCGCCCGCACCGCCTCCCCGAGCCACCGCCCCGCCGGTACCCCACCCCCGTGATCAAGGCCCGATCGGGCCTCCCGAAGATCCACGAGCCCCGAAGAGCCCTTGATCACCGGCCCACGCCCGTCGGAACCCCCACCCACACCCTCGTGATCATGGGCGGATCGGGGCTCCGAGTGATCCACAAGCCCCGAAGAGCCCTTGATCACGGCCGGGGTGGGGGCGACGAGGAGGGTCGCGGTGCCGTGGTCGGCCGTGCGGAGGGCGCGGAGGGTCTCGACGGCCGCACCGGATCCCGCGACCGCCACGCCCTCGGCGAGCTCGCCCAGGACCGCGGCGACGGCGGTGCGGGCGGCGGGCTCGACCTCGATCAGCTCGGCCACCGCGCCGAGGACGCCCTCGGCCGCGGAGGACAGCAGCGCGCCGGTGCCGTCCTTGCGGGCCAAGCCGACCGACAACGCGTCCACTCGGGCCCGCCAGTGCGCGCCCCGTTGCTCCAGCTCCCGCTCCTGCGCGACGAGCTCGCGGACGCGCGCGGCCGCGGACTCCTGGGCCTGCGCCGCAGCCTCGACCCGGGCGGCGAGCTCGCCCGAGTCCGCCTCGTCCAGCACGCCGAGCTCCTCGCGGGCGGCCGCCAGCTCCTCGGCGGCCTCGACGATCCGGCTCTCGGCCTCGCCCAACGCCTCGGAGAGCCGCTCGATCTCCTCGGCCGTCGCCGCCGCGCCGGACCGCAGCGCCTCGGCCTTGCCGGCGAGGGTGGCCAGCCCGGCCTTGCGGTCCGCGATCGCCCGCACGGCCGCGAGGTGCGCACGCTCCGCGGCCTGCAGGGTGCGCTCGTGCTCCGCGCGCTCCTCCAGCACCTCCGCCAGCCGCTGCCGGGCCTCGACGACCCCCGCGACCAGCTCCTCCTCCTGCTCGGCGACGAGGTCGGCCTCGGCGTCCAGCTCGTCCGGGTCCCGGCCGGGGCTGCGCGCCTCCGACGCCGACGACGCCAGGTGCCGGGCCCGCTCCTCGGCCAGCCGGACCGTGCCCCGCAGCCGCTCGGCCAGCGCGGACAGCGCGTACCAGGTGTCCTGGGCCGCCTGCAGCCGCGGCGCGTCCTCGGCCAGCGCCTCCTCCAGCCCCGCCTGCGCCTCGCGGGCGGCGTCCAGCTCGGCGGCGACCTCCGCCCGTCGGGCGCGGGCCTGCTGCTCGTCCGCCTCCTCGCGCGCGAGGGACTCGCGGAGCGTGACGATGTCGTCCGCGGCGAGCCGGAGCCGCGCGTCCCGCAGCTCGGCCTGCACCTGCTGTGCCTTGCGCGCGATCTCCGCCTGCCTGCCGAGCGGCTTGAGCTGGCGGCGCAGCTCGGAGGTCAGGTCGGTGAGGCGGGTGAGGTTGGCCTGCATCGCGTCCAGCTTCCGCAGCGCCTTCTCCTTGCGCTTGCGGTGCTTGAGGACGCCCGCGGCCTCCTCGATGTACGCGCGGCGCTCCTCGGGCTTGGAGCGCAGGATTGCGTCCAGCTGCCCCTGGCCCACGACGACGTGCATCTCGCGCCCGATGCCCGAGTCCGACAGCAGCTCCTGGATGTCCAGCAGCCGACACGTACTCCCGTTGATCTCGTACTCGCCCGCCCCGTCCCGGAACATCCGCCGGGTGATCGAGACCTCCGAGTACTCGATCGGGAGCGCGCCGTCGGAGTTGTCGATGGTGAGCGTGACCTCGGCCCGGCCGAGCGGCTGCCGCCCGGCCGTGCCCGCGAAGATCACGTCCTCCATCTTGCCGCCGCGCAGGGCCTTCGCCCCCTGCTCGCCGAGCACCCATGAGATGGCGTCCACGACGTTGGACTTGCCGGAGCCGTTCGGCCCCACGACGGCGGTGATGCCGGGCTCCAGGCGCAGCGTGGTGGCCGAGGCGAAGGACTTGAAGCCCTTCAGCGTCAGGCTCTTCAGATGCACGTGTCCCCCGGGTGGAAAGCCTCCGGGGGACTCTACCCGGCCGCGTTGAGCAGCCAGCGGACGCCGAAGCGGTCCGTGACCTGCCCGAAGTGGTCCCCCCACATCTGCTTCTCGAACGGCACGTCCACCTTGCCGCCCTCGGCGAGCGCGGTGAACCAGCCGGCGATCTTCTCCGACTCGTCCCCGGAGATGCTGACCGAGACGTTCCCGATGCCGCCCGCGGGGTGCTCCGGGTCCCCGTCCGACGCCATGAGGACGAACCCGTCCGGGGTGGTGAGCTGGCCGTGCATCACGCCCTCGGGCGGCGGGACGGGGCCGGACGCGCCCATGTCCCCGAAGCTCATGATCTCGAGCTCGCCGCCCAGGACGGAGCGGTAGAACTCGAGCGCGGCACGCGCGTCGGTGTCGTAGTGCAGGTAGGGGTTCAGCTGAAGGGCCATCGGATCCTCCTCGCAAGGTGTGTGTCGGAACCTAGACCGCGGCACCGACAGGAACTCATCGCTCGGAGAAGCTCGTCCACACCCCCGCCGGTGTTCCCCACTGTTCGGTCACGTCGGCGACCCGCCCCGGGGTCGCGTCGCCGCGCAGGAGCTCCAGGAGCCGCTCGCACGCCGTGCGGGGACCCTCGGCGGCGACCGCGACCCGGCCGTCGGGCAGGTTCCGGGCCTCCCCGACGAGCCCCAGCTCCAGCGCCCGCGCCCGGGTCCACCAGCGGAAACCCACGCCTTGAACCCGCCCGCTCACCCAGGCGTTGAGCCGAACGGTCGCCTCGTCGGTGCTCCTCATCGCGTGGTGACGGTACCGGGCCGAGCCCGCCGGGAGGCCCCGGTCGAACTCGCCCGCACACCCGCGGAACATCGGAGACTGTGCGCTCCGCACCAGTGGGGTAGGCCGTTCGGGTGACCACAGGACCCAGGTCTTCGGCCGCGGAGACCTACGCTCACCCCATGACGGTCGTCGACAACGCGGTGTACGTGGACGGGCGCCGCACCGCGGAGCCGCCCTCGCTGGACCAGACGGTCGAGACCGTCGAGCGGTGCGGTGACGGCGAGCGCGCCTTCTGCTGGATCGGTCTGCTCCGCCCGGACGCCGAGGCGATCGGGCAGGTCGCCGCCGAGTTCGACCTGCACGAGCTCGCCGTCGAGGACACCCTCGACGGGCATCAGCGGCCCAAGCTGGAGCGCTACGGGGACACCGAGTTCGCTGTCCTTCGGCCCGCCCGCTACCTCGACGCCAACGAGGTGGTCGAGCTCGGCGAGGTCCACCTGTTCCTCGGGCACGACTTCGTGGTCACCGTGCGGCACGCCGCGGAACCGGATCTCAGCAGTGTCCGGCACCGGCTGGAGGCGGACCCCGAGCTGCTGGCCCACGGGCCGTTCGCGGTGTTCTACGGCGTGCTGGACAAGATCGTCGACGACTACGGGCCGGTGCTCGACGGCCTGCAGAACGACGTCGACCAGATCGAGACCCAGGTCTTCGGCGGGGACCCCGCGGTGTCGCAGCGCATCTACCAGCTCATCCGCGAGGTGATCGAGTTCCAGCGGGCGGTGGACCCGCTCGACGGTATGTTCGACGAGCTGGGGAGGCGGTTCTCCAGGAAGAGCGACGACCCGGACCTCGAGCTGCACCGCCTCTTCCGGGACGTGTTCGACCACGCCGTCCGGGTCCGCGAGCGCACGCAGAACCTGCGGGACCTGCTCGCGAACATCCTCGCCGTCAACTCGACGCTCGTGGCGCAGCGGCAGAACGACGAGATGACCCGGCTCACCGAGGCCGGGTTCGTACAGAACGAGCAGGTGAAGAAGGTGTCCTCCTGGGCGGCCATCGCCTTCGCCCCGACGCTGGTCGCCGGGATCTACGGGATGAACTTCGACGCCATGCCGGAGCTGCACTGGGCCTTCGGCTATCCGTTCGCGATCGGCCTGATGATCGCCCTGGCCCTGCTGCTCTACGCGATCTTCAAGCTGCGCGGCTGGCTATAGGTCGATGCGCAGCGGCCCGATCCGGACCACCAGGACGGAGCCGCCGCGGCGCCGGCGGCGCGGGGGGCGTCGAGGCGGTGGATCGGGGGCGCGCCGGGCGTCGTGGCGCGCGCGTCCGGCCGGGTCGCTGAGCACCCGATAGGCGTGGAGCACACGGCCCAGCGCCTCCTCGTCGGCGCGCTCGTCCGTCCGGGTGTCGGGATGCAGCCTGCGCAGCGCGCGTCGGTAGGCGCGCCGCAGGTCCTCCGCGCCCGCGTCCCGGGACACCCCCAGGACCTCGTAGAGGTCGTCTTCTCGACCGGCCACCGTGCCTCCGCTCTCCGGCGGAGGGTCTACCCGGAGTCGGGCCCGGCGAAACGAGCCCGCGGGCGGGGCTGGCAGCGGGGGCAGGAGTAGGAGCTGCGGTTCATGAACGGCTCCCGGACGACCGGGGTGCCGCAACGGCGGCAGGGCCGGTCCTCCTGGCCGTAGACGTTCAGCGAGCGGTCGAAGTAGCCCGAGGCGCCGTTGACGTCGACGTACAGCGCGTCGAAGCTGGTGCCGCCCTGGTCGAGGGCCTCGGCCATCACCGCGGAGGCGGCCTCCAGCACCGCGACGCCCTGCGCCCGGGTCAGCCTCTCCGTGGGCCGCAGGCCGTGCAGCCGGGCCCGCCAGAGCGCCTCGTCGGCATAGATGTTGCCGATGCCCGAGACGATCGTCTGGTCCAGCAGGGCGCGCTTGACCTCGGTCCGCCGCCTCCGCATGCCCGCCACGGCGGCGTCGAGGTCGAACTCGGGGTCCATCGGGTCCCGCCCGATGTGCGCGACGGGCTCGGGCAGCCCGTCGACCAGGGGATGGATCGACAGACCGCCGAACGTCCGCTGGTCCACGAACCGCAGCTCGGGGCCGGTCTCGAAGGAGAACCGGACACGCAGGTGCTTCTCGGCCGGGGTGTCCGGATCGGCGACGAGCATCTGACCGGACATGCCCAGGTGGGCCAGGACCGCCTCGTCGTCCCCGATCTCCAGCCAGAGGTACTTGCCGCGGCGGCCGGCGGCGGTGATCGTGCGGCCCTTCAGCCGCGCGGCGAAGTCCTCCCCGCCAGCGACGTGCCGCCGCACCGCGCGGGGATGGTCCACCCGCACCTCGGTGATTGTGCGGTTCAACACGTGGTCGGCGAGCCCACGGCGGACGACCTCCACTTCGGGCAGCTCAGGCACTGCCTGCGGACTCGTCCGTGATCGTGCGCCAGGCGAGCGCGGCGGCCTTCTGCTCGGCCTCCTTCTTCGTGCGCCCGTCCCCGGTCCCGAGCTCCCGCCCCCCGACGACGGCGATGGCCGTGAACGTCTTGAGGTGGTCCGGACCCTCCTCCGAGATCCGGTACTCGGGCACGCCGAGCCCCTCGGAGGCGGTGAGCTCCTGCAGGCTCGTCTTCCAGTCCAGGCCTGCGCCGAGCCGCGGGGCGGTCTGCAGCAGGCCCTCGAAGAGCCGGTGCACGAGACCGCGGGTGGTCTCCAGGCCGTGCTGGAGGTAGACCGCGCCGATCAGGGCCTCGGTCGCGTCCGCGAGGATGCTGGCCTTCTCACGGCCGCCGGTGAGCTCCTCACCGCGGCCCAGGTACACGTAGGTCCCGAGCCCGCCGTCGGACAGCGTCGCCGCGACCCCCGCGAGCGCGTGCATGTTCACGACGCTCGCCCGGAGCTTGGCGAGCTGCCCCTCGGGCAGGTCGGGGTGGTCGCGGTAGAGCCGCTCGGTGACGATCACACCCAGGACCGAGTCGCCGAGGAACTCCAGGCGCTCGTTCGTGGGCAGGCCACCGTTCTCGTACGCGTACGAGCGGTGGGTGAGGGCGAGTGTCAGCAGCTCGGCGCCGATCTCGACGCCGAGTGCCTCGATCAGGGGGGCGCGGTCCTCGCGCGGCCCCGTGACGGTCTTGTCCCCCACCAGATGCGACTAGGCGGGGCGGACGACCTGACGACCGTCGTACTGCCCGCAGACCGGGCAGGCGACGTGCTGCAGCTTGGGCTCGCGGCAGGCGCGGTTGCTGCAGGCGACGAGGGTAGGCGCGGTGGCCTTCCACTGCGCCCGGCGAGAGCGCGTGTTGGACCGCGACATCCGGCGCTTGGGTACGGCCACGGCAGTTCTCCTACGTTCTACTACGGGGTGAGGTCAGGTCAGGCGCTCACGGAGAGCGGCCCACCGAGGATCCAGTGTCTCATGCCGGTGCCCGGGCCCGAGATCGGCCCGCCTCTCCCCGCACTCGGGGCACAGCCCGAGGCAGTCCTCGCTGCACAGGGGGGCCATCGGCAGGTCGATCGCGATCGCGTCCCGCACCGTCTGCTCCAGGTCCACGTGCTCGTCGACGACGCGGGGGATCTCGTCTTCGTCCGTGGTCTCCTCGGTGAGCGAGTCCGGGTACGCGAACAGCTCCTCGATCCGCTCCTCGACGCCCTCGGACAGCTCGTCCAGGCAACGCGAGCACTCCCCGGTCAGCTGCGCGGACGCCGTACCGGACACGTACACGCCCTCGGACACCGACTCCAGGCGCAGGTCCAGCACGATGTCGCTGCCCGGCGGCACGGCGAGCACCCCGACCAGCCCGATGGCGGCGTCGGGATCGTCCACGCCGGGCGCGGCGATGGTGCGGGCGGCGGTGCGCATGGTGCCGGGGCGGCGACCCATCTCGCGCACGGAGAAGAGCCAGGGATTCGGCTGAGTGCTCATGACGGCCGTCAGGATACGCGCGCCGGGAACCGCTCGGCGACGGCCGCGGCGAGCTCCAGGAACGCCTCGCGGGTCGCGGGCCGCAGCCGGGCCTGGTCGATCCGACCGCCGGTCGCGAGGTGGGGATCGTGCGGGACCTCCACGACGGCGCGGGTGCGCGTCGCGAAGTGCTCCTGCAGCGCCGACACGTCGATCTCCCGGCTGCCCGCGCCCACGAGCACCACGACGGCGTCCGCGACCAGCCCGCCGTGCCCGTGCGCGACGAGCCAGTCCAGGGTCTTGCTCGCGCGCCCGGCCCCGTCGACCGTCGGAGCGCCGACGACGACCAGCGAGTCCGCCCGGTCCAGCGTCCCGGACATCGCGGAGTGCACCATGCCGGTGCCGGAGTCGGTGAGGAGCACGCTGAAGTAGCGGGCCAGCACGGCGTCGACCCGCAGGTACTCGTCCCGGGTGAAGGCCTCCCCCGCCGCGGGGTCCTGCTCGCTCGCGAGGACCTGCAGCCGCCCGGCGAGGCTGGTGTAGCGGGAGACCGCGGTCCAGGAGTCGATGTGGTCGAGGTCGTCGAGCAGGTCACGGACGGTGCGGTCCGAGTGGCCGGTGAGCCGGTCGGCGAGGGTGCCCGCGTCCGGATTGGCGTCGAGCGCGAGGATCCGGTCGCCGCGGTGCTCGGCGAGCGCGAGGCCGAGGCAGGCGGTGACGGTCGTCTTGCCGACCCCGCCCTTGATCGACGTGACCGCGACCCGGTGGGTGCCCGCGAGCCGGCTGCGCAACCGGGCCAGCCGCTCCTGCGCCGCGAGCTGCGCGGGGCTGGGGCCGGGATCGATCCGCCCGAGCGTCGCCGCGTGCAGGACCCGCCGCCAGCCCCGGTCCGGCACGGGCCCACGCGAGCGCAGCAGCGAGTCCGGGTCGAACGGCCGTACCTCGGGCACGCGCTCCCCCTGGGCGTCGGGCGTGACGGGCTCCCCCTGCAGCCGGTGGCCGTACCGCTCCCACCAGGTCGCCGGATCCGGATCGTCACGCGGCATGCACGAACGGTAGCCCGCCCGGCCGTACTGATAAGCCCGGTTGACCGAAAAGTGATCTTCCGGGCGCACGCACCCCGCCGTGGGCACGTTTCGTGCTCTCAGCGTGGCAAGATCACGAGCTGCGTGCTCTCGGCGTGGTGATCGCCACGGTCAGCGCACGGAAACCGCGATCTTGAGCGGCCCGCGGAACCGAAGGAGACCGGGCCCCGTCCGACTTCGCATGACTCTCACCGGACCCTTCAGCGGGTCGACCATGATCGCGAAGGGCGTCCTCACGGAGAACGAGCTCCGTGGACCGCGCTACCGGCGGATCCTCCCGGACGTCTACCTCCCCGCGGCCCAGCCCGTGGACCTCGCCGTGCGCGCCCGAGCGGCCGGGATCTGGGCCGGCGGCGAGGGCGTCGTCGCCGGCTGGGCCGCCGCCGAACTGCTCGGGGCCTCGTGCGGTCCGCGGGACGCGCCCGTCGACGTCATCCTGCCCGGCCCCCGTGGCCGGACCCGGGCCCCGGCCGGCATCCGACCGCGTCGGGTCCTGCTCGACGACGTCGAGGTGCAGATGGTCGCGGACGTGCCCGTCACGAAGCCGGCGCGGACCGCCTTCGACGTCGCGCGGTGGGCACCGACCCTCACCGAGCGCATCGCGGGCGCGGACGCCGTCGCGTACCGGCACGGTCTCACGGCCGACCGGATCCGGCAGGTCTGGAGCCGGCACCGCGGGGCGCACGGCACGAGCGGGCTCCCGCAGGTGCTCACGCTGATGAACCCGCTGGCCGAGTCGCCGATGGAGTCGCGGATCCGGATGGCGCTGTTCCTCGCCGGGCTGCCGGTGCCGCGGGTGCAGTACCGGTTCGGCGACCACCGGCTGGACCACGGCTACCCGGAGGTGATGCTCGGCGTCGAACACAACGGCGATCATCATCGCGACCCCGACCAGGCGCTGCGGGACCTCGATCGCGAGGCGGCGCTGACCCGTGCGGGCTGGACACTGCTGCGCTACCCGGCCCGCACCGTCCTCGGCGCCCCGGAGTCCATCGCCGCCGAGGTCCGCTCGGTCCTCGCCGCCCTCCCCGCAGGACGACGGCTACTGGCCTCATGATCGTCGAAAGTGTGCGCTGAGCGTGGTGGAGACCCCGCTCAGGACACGCAACTGGTAATCAAGCCACGGTGTGAGCACGAAACGTGCGATCTTGGCACCGACCACGCTGTGAGCACGAAACGTGCGATCTTGAACCCCGACCACGCTCACAGCACGAAACGTGCGATCTTGAACCGCTCGAACCGCGAGAACCCGCAGCGCTAGTGCGGTGACCACGAACGTTCACCGGTCCTCGCGGGCCCGGGCGGCCCCTCGCGGCGTTGCCCCCGCACCCCGGTACGCCCGGTACAGGCGGTGCGGG
>Ga0157379_10004888_pt1 | contig 11505 bp, 11 predicted proteins | sample S25metaG_FD_121802 | JGI IMG/M metagenome (GOLD analysis project Ga0157379, IMG submission 121802) | Switchgrass rhizosphere microbial communities from Kellogg Biological Station, Michigan, USA - S2-5 metaG | ecosystem: Host-associated > Plants > Roots > Rhizosphere > Soil | place: USA... | reverse complement strand
CTGACGCTGGCCGAGGTGGTCGGCATCGCCCTCTTGCTGCTGGTCGCGGGCACCGAGACCTCGGTCAACCTGGTCGGCAACGGCGTGCTGGCCCTGTTGCGGGCGCCCGAGCAGCAGGCGGTGCTGCGACGGCGCCTCGACCTGGTCCCGGCCGCCGTCGACGAGGTGCTCCGGCACGACGCCCCGACCCAGTTCACGATCCGGGTCGCCCTGGGCGACGTCGAGGTCGGTGGCCACCAGTTCCGCCGCGGCGACGGCGTGGTGGTCCTCATGGCCTCGGCGAGCCGGGACGAGCGGGTGTTCGACCGGACCGACGAGTTCGACGTGACGCGCTACGCCGGAAGCCGCCCGGCCCGCCGGCACCTGGGCTTCAGCCTGGGCCTGCACTTCTGCCTCGGTGCCCCGCTCGCCCGGATCGAGGCGGAGGCCTGCTTCGCCGCCCTGCTGCGCCGCAGCTGCGCCCTGGAGCTCGCGACCGACCGGCTCGACTACCTCCCCAGCCTCATCCACCGCGGAGTCCGCGAGCTCCCGGTCGCCCTCCGCTGAGGCCCTGTGGAGCCACGACCTGAAGGCCCGAACCGACGGTCGTGGCTCCGCGGTGCAGCTCGCGCCCGCGCCTCATGATCGCCGTTCGCTCGTGATTTCACGCCAGATTCGGCGCAATACCGTCACAACCGGCGATCATGAGGCGCGGGCGCCCGCCGATGCGGATCCGCGTTCAGAGCAAAGGGTGCTGGAGAGCCCTGGTCGGGAGGCGGCGGGGCCGGCGGACGTCAGGGCATCTCGGGCCAGGTCAGGGTGGCGGCGCCCCAAGTGGTGCCGCCACCGAACGCGGCGAGGGCGACCCGGTGGCCTGCCGCGGCGGTGTTGCCGACCCGGTCCACCGCCCACCCATGGTGTTCCTTCGCTGCGGCTCAGGTGACGGTTCGGGCCGCCGCCACGAAGCTCACGAGCTCGTCGACCTTCTCGGTGCGTGCCGCCACCGCGCGATCCAGGACGGCGATCAGGCCGTCGTAGGCGTCCGTGTGGTCGTAGCGGGCGGTGTCGGCGATCTTCAGCGCCCATCGCCAGTACCCGCGCAGCGTGTCGGCCAGCGGCATCCGGAAGGTCGCGATGACGTCCCGGATCGGCTCGACGACCGCGTCCCCGTAGGCCTGCAGGTACCGCGTGACGACGTCCGCCATGAACGTGAAGTGCCTGGCCTCGTCTCGGGAGAGCCGGGTCAGCACGTCCACCAGCACCGGTTCGTCGACGACCGAGCGCAGCTGCCGGTAGTAGATCTGCGTGGCCTTCTCCTGCACCAGCGCGTAGGCGAAGAACTGCACCGGGTGCGCGTAGGGGAGGTCGAACGGCGCCGAGCCCACCCCGGCCAGCGTGGTGCGCAAGGTGTCGCGCTCGGCGATCCCGGCCTCGCGTTGGTAGCGGACGAGCGCGCGGGCATGGGTGTCCTCCTCCGCCGCCCACCGCACCGTGAAGTGGTAGAGCTCGCGGTTGTGCGCGAACACCTCCGGCTCCACGGTGCCGTCGACCGGGAAGTGCCGGTGGTAGACGTCGAAGTAGCCGGGCAGATGGTCCTCGATCACCGTCACGAACTCGACGGCCGAGCGCTGGCCCTCGGTGAGCCGGTCCGCGTCCGCGGCCTCCCAGGCGAAGGAGCGCTCGGCGTCCCAGCGCCGCTCCGGGGTGGTCGCCGCCAGGTAGGTGTCGACCGCCGGGGCGAGCTGGGCCGCGGTCAGCAGCCCGTTCACCGCGCGTTCCGCAGGACGAGGGCGTAGTGCTTGGTGGTGTAGCCCCAGCCCGCGTTGGAGATGTCGAGGTAGTGCTCCAGCTGCGCGGCGATGCCCGGCCGGATGCGCTCCAGGGCGGCTCGGTTGGCCCGCACGTTCTCGATCCACTGCTCGATCGTGCGGTGGTAGTGCTTCGTGAGGTCCACCGTGGTCTCGATCGAGAACCCGGTGTCCTCGGCGGCCGCCACCAGCTCCGACAGCGGGCGCAGCTCGCCGTTGCCGAAGATCGCCTCGCGCACGAAGTCGGTGCCGTCGACGTCGTCGAACCGGGCGCGGATCGACTGGTTGCGGAAGCAGGACTCGGAGACGTACATGCGCCCGTCGCGCCGGAGCAGGCCGCGGGCCTTGGCGAACACGGCGGGCAGGTCCGGCATGTGCACGACCGACCCGAGCGCGGTGACGGCGTCGAGTCCGGTGGGCAGGTCGTCCGCCTCTTCGAAGGGGCTGGTGACGATCCGGACCCGGTCGCCGAGCCCGCGCAGGCGGGCGCGCTCCTCCACGAACTCACGCTGGCGCGCGGCCGGGCTGATCCCGGTGACGTGGCAGCCGCGCACGCCGGCCAGGTGCAGCACGAGTGCGCCCCAGCCGGAACCGATGTCGAGCACCCGGTGGCCGGCCTGCGCGTGCACCAGGTCCGCCACCAGGTTCATCTTCTGCCGCTGCGCCAGCTCCAGGGAGGCCTCGGGCGTGCGGTACCAGCCGGAGCTGTACTTGCGGGACTCGTCGAGGAACAGCCCGAAGACCCGCGGGTCGAGGTCGTAGTGCTGGTTGGTGGGGTGCTCGAGGGTCGTCACGGCAGCGCCTTCCGCACCACGTCGGCGACCTCGGCGATCGTGCTGACCCCGAACACGTCCTCGTCCTCCAGCTCGACGTCGAACTCGCGCTCGATGCGCGCGATCATGCGCAGCACCTTGATCGAGTCCGCGCCCTCGACGCCACGCAGGTCGGTGTCGAGGGCGAGCTCGGCGGCGGAGACGGCGAGGACCTCGGCGACGATCGCGCGGACGGTCTCGGTGATGTCGGATATCCCGGTGTTCTCCGTGGACGTGGTCATGGTGCGCTCCGGTGGTAGGTGGCGGTGGCGCTCGCGACGAGGTCGCCGCGGACGTCGGTCACGTCGGCCGCGGCGTGGATCAGCGCGGGGCCGCTCAGCGTGGTGGGCACGGACGTCAGGGTCGCGGTGACGCGGTGCGGGAGCCCGACGTGGACGGTTCCGACGTAGCGCATCCGCATGCTGGTGGTGACGGCCGGAACGCCGTCCCGCAGCACGATCAGGTTGCCCATCGTCTCGTCGCAGACCAGCGCGACGATCCCACCGTGCACGACGCCGGGGTAGGACTCGTAGTGGTGGCCGAGGTCGAACTCGGTCCACAGGGCGTCCCCGGCCTGCTCGAAGGTGAGCCCGAGACCGTGCGGGTTGCGTGGGGCGCAGCCGAAGCAGCGATGGTCCTCGCGGGTGCGCCAGGGCAGCGTCACGCTCATCCGAGGGTCTCCGCGAGCGCCCGGCGCACCTTGCCGTTGCTGGAGAGGTCCCGGTCGGTCAGCGAGCCGAAGGTCTTGCGGATCTTGGCCTGGAGCTCGTCGAGCCCGCCGGTGCCGGCCAGCTCGTCGAGGAACATCCGGAAGCCGGTGTCGATGGTCTCGTGGCCCTCGAGGGCGTCCAGACCGGACTTGAAGACGCTCACGGGGTGCTTGATCGTGGTGTCGGAGGTGTAGAAGTACAGCGTCTCGAGCACGCTGCCGAGCTCCTCGGGGTGCCGCTCGAGGCGCTGGGCGGCGAAGTGCCGGAACTCCCGCGCGTGGCCGGCCTCGTCCCGGCTGGCGCGCAGGAGCAGGTCGGCGAGCACCGGCTCCTCGACCCACTCGGCGACGGCGCGGTACACGTGGTTGACGGTCAGCTCGGAGATGATGTTGGTCGCCAGCGTGGCCGACGGTGTCGTCCCCGGCTCGTAGGGCGCGCGCATGGCGGCCACGGCGCGGGAGTCGACGTCCTCGCCCACGGCCTGCAGCCAGGACGTGAAGGCGTAGTGGTGCTGGACCTCCTGGTAACCCCAGATCACGGCGAAGGCGGAGAAGTCGTAGTCGTCGACGAACTCGTTGAGGAAGCCGTGCACGGCGGCGATCACGTTGGACTCGCCCATCACGGCGCTCTTCACGAGCGTCACGTGCTCCGGCCGCACCAGGGAGCGGTCGATCGCGGACAGGTCGAGCTGGTCGAGTGTCCAGTGTGTACGGTCGTAGTGGCGGAAGACGTCCAGCGAGTGCAGTGTGGCCATGCTGGGGAGGACGGCGGTCACGGTCTACCTCTCGATCAGTGCCGCCGTCGCCAGCCTGCGGAGCTTTCCGCTGGTGGTGCGGGGCAGGGAGTCGGGTGCGGTGAGGTGGACCGTCAGCGCCGACAGGCCCAGCGCGCGGCGGACCCGCGCGGCGATCTCGCGGCGGAGGGCGTCGTGCTCCGCCTCGGGGAGGGCGGTCTCGGCGACGACCGCGATGTGCTCGTGCGGGTCGAGGCGGCTCAGCGCCACGCACCGTCCGCGTCGGACGCCGGCGACCTCGCCGACCTCCGCCTCGACGTCCGACGGGTAGGTGTTCACCCCGTGGACGGTGATCATCTCCTTGGCGCGTCCGGCGAAGAACAGCTCACCCGCGCGCAGGTAGCCGAGGTCGCCGGTGCGGAGCCAGCCGTCGGCGGTGAACGTGGCCGGGTCCGCTGCCGGGCCAGGGCCGTTCAGGTAGCCGCTGGTCACGGCCGCGCCGCGGAGCTCGATCTCGCCGACGGTGCCGTCCGGTGCGCCGCCCGCGATGCGGACCTCCATCCCCGGCACGGCCCTCCCCAGCCCGACGATCTCCTTGTCCCCGGGTACCGCGCGCCCGCGGGCGAGCTCGTGACGGTCCACGGCCTCGACGACCGGCGGCCTGCCCAGCGGCGGCAGCGTCGCGACCAGGGTCGCCTCGGCCATGCCGTACCCCGGTGTCATCGCCTCGGCGCGGAAGCCGGCGGCGGCGAAACGGGAGGTGAAGGCCCGCACGGACTCCGGTCGGATGATCTCGGCGCCGTTGAAGCAGACGCGCCACGCGGAGAGGTCCAGGCCGGCGGGATCGGCGTCGAGCAGCGCGTCGAAGGCGAAGTTGGGCATCGTCGAGATGCTCGCCCGGGTCCTCGCGAACTCGGCGAGCCAGCCGCCGGGGTCCTTGACGAACGCCGTGGGGTTCCACAGGTTCACCCCGATGCCGGTGAAGAGGCCGGTCAGGGTGCCGAACAGGCCCATGTCGTGGAAGAGCGGCAGCCAGGAGGCGTGCGCGTCGGCCGGACCGAGCGCGATCGCCTCGGTGATCGACTCGGCGCAGGCCAGCACGTTGGCGTGGCTGAGCACGACGCCCTTCGGCGCCGACGTGCTGCCGGAGGTGAACTGCAGGACCGCGGGGAGCTGCGGGTCGACGGCGACGGGGACGGCCTCGCGGCCCGGCGCCACGAGCTCGGCGGAGTCGAGGATCTCCCGAGCGCCGAACGCCTCCGCGCGCTGCCCCAGCATCCGGCGCAGCCGCGTCGAGAGCACCAGCGGGCCCATCCCGCAGGCCGCGACGATCCGGGCGGTCCGCTCACCGTACTCGGCGAGGTCGCGCAGCCCGGCGGGCAGCGGCAGCGGGCAGACCGCGGCGCCGATGCGGCTGGCGGCGAACACGGTCTGCAGGAACTCGGGGCCGTTGGGCGCCAGGATCCCGACGGCCGCACCGGGCCCCGCGTCCAGCCGGGCCGCGGCCCGCTTCGAGGAGGCGACGAGCTCGGTGTAGGTCAGCTCGGCCTGCTCGGAGTGGAAGCGGACGACCTGGTCGGGGTGCTCGGCGGCGACGGCGTCGAGCCGCTCGTGCAGCGTCGGCTCGGTGCGTGCGACGGCCCGGGGGACCGGGGGAAGGGCGGTCACGCGGCCACCCCGGTGCGCTCCGCGTGCTCCACCGGGCGGTCCGCGCCGGGGCGCAGGACGCGGCGGAGGATCTCCGGGGCGAGCAGGGCCGCCGACGGGTCGACGAGGTTGGCCACCCGCATCAGGGCCCTCGCCACGACCGGATCGGCGTGCGCGACGCGCTGCACCCGGCTCACGTAGGTGTCGAGCATCCGCGCCGACAGCGGGCGGGCGCCGTCCACCTCCGGGAGCGCGAGGTCTGCGCGGGTGGCGATCTCCCAGGCGGCCGCGCAGAGCCTGCCGATGGTCCGGTGCAGGTCGCGGACGTGGTGCCCGTCCCAGGCGCGCAACGCCTGCACGTGCTGCGCGGCCAGCGTCATGCCTTGGGCGTACAACGGGTTGAGGCTGCAGACGGCGTCACCGAGGACGACCAGGCCCTCGGGGAGGCAGGGCTGCAGGTCGTAGCGGCGGTGCCGGGAGCCGCGGAACCGGTAGGGAACCGCCTCGTCGAGCGGCTCGGCCCCGGCCACGACCTCGCCCACCGGCCCGGCCGGGAGCGTCGCGGCGAAGGCGCGGAAGCCGGCGTCGTCGGTGGGCGGGTGATCGCCCAGCAGACCGGCCAGGGTGACCAGCCAGCGATCGCCCTCGATCGCCATCATGCCGCCGCCACGCGACCGCGGCACGGTCGCCACCAGGGCGTTCACGTCGCCGCCGAGGTGGTCGGGCAGCCGGCGGAAGGTACGGGTGGCGTAGCCGAGGTCGACGTCGACGCGGTCCTCGCGCGGCCGGGACAGGCCGAGATCGGCGAGCCAGTCCGGCAGCCGCGAGGCGCGCCCGGACGCGTCGACGACGAGGTCGGCGGGGAGCACCTCGCCATCGGTGAGCAGCAGCCCGCGAACGCGGTCGGCGTCGCACTCCAGGCCGGCCGCGACGGCGCTCCGCGTCTCGGCGTCGGTGCGGCGGCGCAGGACGTCCTCCAGCAGCGGCCGCGAGGCGAGAACGGACCGCAACCCGGTGTCGGTCGGGTGTAGCCGGCGGCCGTGCAGGTACCAGCGGGTGTCCACCAGGGGTTCCGCGGTGAGTGCGCCGGCCGCGACCAGCTCCGCGGTGAAGCCGGGGTGCAGCTCCTCGACGATCCGCCGCCCGCCGTCGAGCAGCCCGTGCAGGTGGCGGCCCTGCGGCACGCCGCGCCGCGTCCCCGTCGCGGGGTCGCGCTCCACGATGGTCACGGGCCCGCGCTCGCCGAGCACCCGGGCGGCGAGCAGCCCGGCGATCCCGCCGCCGACCACGATCGACCGCACGGTCACAGGCCCAGGACCTCGGGGGCGGTGGCGAGCTCGCGCAGCCTCGTCAGCGGGTCGGCGACGAGCGTGCGGCCGCCCAGGTCGAGCAGGCCGGAGACGCTGCGCACCTCGGCGGCCACCGTTCCGTCCTCCGCGCGGACGAGCGGCTGGACGATCCGGGCGGTCTTGCCGGTGCCCCACTCGAACTCGCAGCCGACCTCGACGACGTCGTCGTAGCGCAGCTCGCGTCGGTACGAGATCGTGGTCTCGAGCATGATCGGCATGACGCCGTTCGTCAGCAGGGTCTGCGCGGACAGCCCGGCCGCGCGCAGGCACTCCCACCGGGCGTGCTCGGCGTAGTCGAGGTACACGGTGTGTCGGACGTGGCCCAGGGCGTCGATCTCGTAGCCGCGAACGGTCACCTCGGTGCGGTGGGTCGGCGGTGCGGTCATCGCATTCTCCTCGCGTCACGGCCTTCGGCCCGTTCAGCCGACCAAGAACGGACGGACGGTTCAACGCCCTGCGGTGCACGGGGATCGGCCCATAAGGAACCGCGATCGAGGTTCGTCTTCCGCTCGGTCGGCGTCGCTTTCGGTCCATGTCCGGTTCAGTTCGCGGACGGTTCGACACGGTGCGCTCGACGGACACCCACCCATCCGGTGAGAGGAACCCCCGTGACGTCAGCCCCGCCGGTGTTCGACGCCTTCGCGCCCGAGCACCGCCCCGACCCGTACTCCCGCTACGCCCGTGTCCGCGAGGCCACGCCGTATCTGGACAGCGGTTTCGGGGTCGAGTTCGTGACCCGCCACGCCGAGTGCACGCAGATCCTCTCCGAGACGCGCTGGAGCCACCGCGACGAGGCCGAGCTGTTCCACCCCGAGGCCGCCAGGGCCGACCTGCCGACGTCGTTCCTGTGGATGGACCCGCCGGACCACACGCGGCTGCGGCGGCTGGTGAGCAAGGCGTTCACCCCGAAGAGCGTGACCGACCTGCGCCCCCGGATCACCGCCCTGGTGACGGAGCTCCTCGACGCCGCCCTCGCCGCGGGGTCGGTCGAGGCCATCGAGGCGATCGCGTACCCGTTGCCGCTCATCGTGATCTGCGAGCTGCTCGGCGTCGAGGACGTCGATCTCGTGCACCGCGTCGGCCCGCACCTGGCCCGCGGCTTCGATCCGGACCTCGTGCTGTCGGCCGAGGAGCGCACCGCCCGAGACGAGGCCTCCCGCGAGATCCTCGCGCACTTCGCCCAGCTGATCGCCGCACGCCGGGCCCGGCCGAAGCAGGACCTGGTCAGCGGCCTGACGCAGGTCTACGACTCGGGCGACGTGCTGACCGAGAGCGAGCTGCTGGCCACCTGCGTCACGATGCTCATCGCCGGCCACGAGACGACGGTGAACATGGTCGGCAACGGCCTGCTGGCGTTCGCCCGGCACCTCGGGCAGCTCGCGCTGGTCCGGGAGCGCCCGGAGCTCGCCGGCCCGACGGTCGACGAGGTCCTGCGCTACGACTCCCCGGTGCACATGACCACCCGCACCGCGACGCAGGAGCTGGTGGTGGGGGACCGGACGTTCCCGGAGGGGCACAACGTCTGCGTACTGGTGGGATCGGCGAACCGGGACCCGCGGGCGTTCGTGGACCCGGACGCCTTCGACGTCACCCGCTACGCCGGCTCCGCCGCCACCCCGCGCCACCTCGGCTTCGCACTGGGCATCCACTACTGCATGGGCGCCGCCCTGGCGAGGGTGGAGGGCGAGATCCTCTTCGGCGAGCTGGCGCGCCGGGTGCGCACGCTGGAGCCGGCCGGCGACCCCGTCTACCGGCCCAACCTCCTGATCCGCGGCCTGCGCGAGCTCCCCCTCACCCTCGGCTGACCGCGGTGTGGAGCCACACCCGTCGTCCGGGGGCCTCGGACGGGCGGTGGTGGCTCCACCCCGAGCGCGCTACCTGAGGCCGGAGCGGACGAAGCCGTCCACGATGCGGCGCTGCAGGACGAGGTAGAGGATCAGGACGGGGAGGCAGGCGAGGCCGGCGGTCGCCATCAGCGGACCCCACTGCGTGCCCTCGGGCCCGATGAAGCTGTGCAGGGCCAGCTGCAGGACGTCGTTCGTGCGCTGCAGGACGAGTGCGGGCCAGAAGTACTCGTTCCACGCGTTGATGAACAGCAGCACGCCGAGGGCGGCCAGGGCAGGCCCGAGATTGGGGACGACCACGGTCCACAGGGTCGACCACGCGGTGCGGCCGTCCATCCGGGCGGCCTCGAGCAGCTCCCGGGGGATGCTGCGGACGTGCGTGCGCAGCATGATCACGGCGAGCGCCGTGCAGAGGTTCGGGATGATCGCGCCCGCGATGGTGTTGAGGACCCCGAGCTCACTGAGCAGGGCGTAGTTCGGCACCATCGTCACCTGGAACGGCACCAGCCAGGTGGCGATGAAGACCAGGTAGAGCGCGTTCTGGAAGCGGAAGGTCCAGGCCGCGAAGGCGTATCCGGCGAGCAGCCCGGTCAGCAGCTGGCCGAGCCCCACCATCGTCGCCATGACCAACGTGTTCACCAGCAGCCGCGGCAGGTTCACCGCGCCCCACGCCTCGGCGTAGTTCTCGACGGACAGCGGCCACGGGAACGGGGTCAGCGAGTAGATGTTCTCGGGCGCCCTGAGCGACGTGGCGTAGAGCCAGTAGAGCGGGACGACGCAGGCGATCCCCAGCAGCCCGAGGACGACGTGGCCCAGTACCGCCCGCAGGCGTGGCTCGCGCAGGACGACGGCGCCGTCGGACGGCGCGTGCACCGGGACGGGGACCTCGACGTGCGAGGGTGCGAGCAGCTCAGGAGTCATGGAAGCTCAACCGTTCGGTGAGGCGGACCAGCACCAGGGCGACCAGCCCGAAGCCGAGGAAGAACACCAGGCCCGCCGCCGCGCCCAGCCCGGCGTCGAACGAGCCGAAGGCGTAGTCCCACAACAGGAAGTAGATGTTCGTGGTGGCCCCGGAGGGACCGCCGTGCGTGACCGTGTTGACCAGCGGGAAGCTCCACTGCGCCGCCAGCAGCAGGGTCATCAGCGACAGGAAGGACAGCGTGGGCGACAGCAGCGGCAGGGTCAGCCAGCGGGTGGCCTGCCAGCGGGTGGCGCCGTCGAGCGAGGCTGCGGCCGAGTACTCGGAGTCGATGCCGGCGAGGCCGGCGGCGACCACGAGCGTCGCGAAGCCGAGCACGTGCCAGCCCGTGACCACGATGACCGCGAGCTGCGCGGAGGCGGGCTCCTGCAACCAGTTGGTCGTCGTGCCGAGGACCCGGTTGACCAGGCCGGCGCGGGGGTCGAGCATCCACTGCCAGACGGCGGCGCCCGCCACCGGGGCGACGAGCATCGGGGCGAAGACCATCGCCTGGTAGACCGTCGCCGCCCGACCCCGCACCCGCCGAGCCAGCAGGCCGACGGCCACCGGCACGACCAGGGTGAACGGCAACAGCCCCAGGATCAGGACGGCGGTCCGGCCGATCGCCGCACCGAAGTCCGGCAGGGCGAACAGCCGCGCGAAGTTGTCGAGCCCGACCGGCCGGGCCGGGCTGGTCGGCAGCAGGTTCCACGAGAGGAACGACAGCCGCACGGTGGAGACCAGGGGCCGGTAGGTCCAGACGACGAGCAGCGCCAGGCCCGGCGCGAGGAACAGGTACGGCGGTGCGGCGCGGGCGACCCGCCGCCACCACGGAATCGTGACGGCGGCGGGTGTGGTGGGCCCGGCCGCTCGCGGCGGGGCCGGGACCTCCAGGAGGGTCATGCCGGGATCCGCTCCTTCATCCACGCCACCCGTTCGGCGGCGTCGACGTCGTAGACGGTGTCCCCGCCCAGGGGCGAGGCGGTGGCGACGGCGCTGCCCTCGAGCAGGTCGATGCGGCTGATCGCGGGGCCGGACAGGCCGCGCAGCCGCCCGGCGGGCGGGAACGCGTCCACCCGGTAGTACAGCGCGGGGGCGACCCACACCGGGATCCCGGCCAGGGCCCCGGCGCCCGCATAGTGTGCGTGTCCGCACACGATCATGCGGACGTCGGATCCCGCGAGCACCTCGGCGAGCTGCTCCGGCTCCCGCAGCCGCAGCAGGTCCACCGACGGGACGGGCGAGGGCAGCGGGGGATGGTGCAGCACCAGGACGGTGCCCTCCGAGGCGGGGGTGGCCAGCTCGGCGGCGAGCCACTCCCGTTGGTCCGGGTCGACGAGACCGTGGTGGTGGCCGCGGATCGTGCTGTCCAGCGCGACGACCCGGGCCCCGCCGACCCGCACCGCTCGGTCCGGGGTGCCGAACGCGGCCGTGAAGGCGCCGAGCTCGTCGTGGTTGCCCATCACGGGCACGACGGGGACGTCGGCGACGTCCGAGTCGGCCAGGGCGGACCCGAGCAGGTCGTAGGCCGCCGGTTCGCCGTCCGCCGCGAGGTCGCCCGGCAGGACCAGGGCGTCCGGCCGGGCGCCGGCCCCGACCACGGCCAGCGCCTCGCGCAGCACCACGGCCGAGCCGGGGTCCTTCGTCAGGTGCAGGTCGGACAGG
>Ga0157379_10004887_pt1 | contig 11506 bp, 7 predicted proteins | sample S25metaG_FD_121802 | JGI IMG/M metagenome (GOLD analysis project Ga0157379, IMG submission 121802) | Switchgrass rhizosphere microbial communities from Kellogg Biological Station, Michigan, USA - S2-5 metaG | ecosystem: Host-associated > Plants > Roots > Rhizosphere > Soil | place: USA: Michigan... | reverse complement strand
CTTGTTGTTGATCGTCATGATCGTCTTGCCTTCGGTGCCGCCGGCGACGACCGAGAAGCGCGGGTCGTTCTGGAACTGCTTGAGCGATTCGAGCGAGCCGTAGCGCGGCATGCCGTCGATGTCGCCGGCGAGCAGCGCCGCGACCTGCGCTGCCGGGTCGTTGATGAAGCGGAACGTCACCTTCTTCATCGCCACCTTGGTGGCGTCGCGGTACTGGTCGTTCTTGACCAGCGTGATCGACGCTCCCTTGGCCCAGGAGTCGAACTTGAACGGGCCGGTGCCGATCGGCCTGGTCGCCGTCGTCGGCGCGCTCTTCGGATCGAGGATCACCGCCGTGTTCTCGCCCATCCGGAACGGGAAGTTCCCGTCGGCGTTGTTGAGGACGACGATCACCGTCTGCGGGTCGGGCGTGTCGATGCTGCTGATGTTGTCGAACACGGCCTTCTTCGCCTTGTTGGTCGAACCCGGCGCCTTGGCGCGTTCGAAGCTGAACTTGACGTCGCTCGAGTCGAACGCCTCGCCGTCGTGGAACTTCACTCCCTTCCGGAGCTTGAAGGTGTAGACCTTGCCGTCCGGGTCGGTCGACCAGCTCTCGGCGAGGAGCGGCGTGATCTTGCCGTCCATGTTGATCTTGGTCAGGCCTTCGAGCACGCTCAGGTGGACGACCTCGCCGATCGCCGCCGCCGGTGCGACCGTCGGGTCGAGGCCGGGCGCCGGCTCGAGGGTCATGCCGAGGACGACGCTGTCCTTCTTCGCCTGCGCCGCCGCCAGCTGCGGCAGGGCGACGGCGAGCGCGGCCGCGAGCAGCGCTGCGGCGCGGGCCCAGCGGGCGAGGATCGAACGGTGCGAGGTCATGGCGCGGCTCCGGTGCAAGGCGGTGCCGCCAACTTTACGGGATGGCGCGACCGCTCCGTTCTCGCGATCCAAGCGACCGCTCCGTTCACGAGACGGCGCGCCGGTTCCGTTGCGCCGGCCTCGCCGTCGAATTCGCCGGCGTTTTCGATGCCGCCTTGGGCGTTGCCGCCGGCTGGCGCTTGGCGCGGGCCGGCTGCGGCGACAGCGCCGCCTCGCAACGTCCGTACGCCGCCGACGAGCGCGCCCGCTGCAGCATCGCCTGGACCGAGGGGCGAAGGCGTTCGCCGTAGATCGCTTCGGCGCGGACCGCGTTGTCGCACTGTTGCTGCAGGTCGTTCGCCAGCGCCATCGACGCGAACCAGGCGTTGCGCGCGTCGGCCTCGCGGCCGGTGAGCGCGCTGGCGACGGCGAAGGCGGTCCAGTCTGCGATCCGGCCGCTCGGAAAGCGCGGGTCGTTCAGCACCAGCGAGTGCAGGGCGAGCTGGCGCGCCGATTCGGCTTTCGGCGGCTGCTCCTTCAGTTGCAGGAAGGCGAGGTTGCCGACGACCTCGGAGTCGAGCGGGTTGGCGGCGAATGCCTTGCGCTGCAGCCGCACCGCGTCGTCGACGTCGTCGTTGCGCCAATAGGCGACCAGCGCGGCCTCGTTGAGCCGGCGCGCTTCTTCGCTGCGCACCGGCATGTCGAACAGCACCTTGGGAGATGCCGAGCGCACTGCCTGCATCGTCGTGCGGACATCGCCGCGGCGGCGAAACTCGCTCGCACCGGCGGCGACCGCGAGGACCCTCGCGAGCCGTCGCTCAGCGCTCAGCGCCGTCGCCGGGATCCGGTTCTTCAGGATGTCGGCCGCGAGCGCGTCGAGATCATCGCTCGCCGGCACGCTCTTCTCGAGCGCGGCCGAGGTCTCGCCGACGCCAGGCGTCGGCGGCGTCGCTGCGCTCGACGCGACGATCGCGGGCGATGTCGCAGCCGCCGGCGCCGGCAGCGAAGTCTCCGCCGACGGCAGCGCCGTCTCGTCGCCGCGCGGCGCAGCGGAGCGAGCGGGCGGGGCAGCCCGCTCGCGCGCCAGCGCGATCTCGCTGTCCGCTGCGGCCTCGCTGGCCGAAGGCAACGGAATGCTCACCGTCGTCACCGGCCCGAGCGACCTGCCGATCGACAACCACAGCGCCACGATCGCCGCGACGCCGACGACGCTGGTCGCGACGGTGGCGAGGACGGTCTGGCGACGCCGCGGGCCAATGCGCACCGGCGCGGCGTCGTTCGACGCAGCGTCGGTCGCGGGCGCCGGCGTCTGCTCGGGCGGCGCATCCGTCCATGCACCGGGCGCGGTGTCGCCCGGCGGCTCGGTCGATTCATAAAGGTCGCCCGGTCCCGAATAGATCGCTGCGACGGCCGGCTCGCTTGCAGCCGATGCAGCAGGCGCCGGTGTCGGCGCAGGAGGTCGACGCGGCGGCGCAGGCGGTGGCGGCGGCGCGCGCGATGCGACCGTCGGCTCGCGACGCTCGGCGATGCCTGGCGCAGGCGACGCCACGAAGGGCTCGCGGCGTGCATCGCGCGTCGGCGGCATCGGCTCGGCCATCAGCTCTCGCCGGGTGTCGCCGAGCGGCATCGGAGCCGGGGCGGCGCGATCGCCCTCGGCGCCAGCGGTCGGCTCGGGGTCCGCCTTGCGCGGCACGTAGTCGGCGATCCGAGTCGGCGGGGTTGGCTCGGCATCGAGCGGGAGCTCGCGCCCGGGATCGAAGGTGCATCCGGCCTGCAGGGCGCCTTGCAGGTCGCGATCCTGCAGGCGCAGCGCGGCCAGGTCGATCAGGTGGCGGTGCGGCCAATGGATCGAGGGCGGTGCGTTGTGGATGTCGAGCAGCTGCTGGACAAACTCCTGCGCCTCGGCATGGCGCTCGCCGTTCCACCCCGAGCCCGGTGCGTCGTCGGCCTCGGGCAGGTAGCGCCACAGCATCGCCGCCAGGCTGTAGAAGTCGCAGCGCCAGTCGAGCGCGCGCGTCGCCGCGAGGTGGCCGCGCCGGCCTTCCTCGAGGGCATGGAGGAGGCGGGGCGACTGGTAGTCGTAGTCGGGTTCGCGCAGCAGCGGCAACGGGGCGCGGAGGTCGACTTCAGGGACGAGCGAGAACGCGACGTCGATCAGGGCGAGCGCCTTGACGCGCGGCGCCAGCGGCTGGCCGGGCAAGGGGCGTCCGGCACCCGCCGGCGCCCAGGGAATGCAGACGTTGTCCGGCTTCAGGTCGAGGTGGACGAAGCCGAGCGCGTGAAGCGCGTCGAGCGCGACAATGCACTGGCGTGCCAGCGCCCACCAGTTCGCGCAATCGTCGAAGACGTTGCGCAGCGTCGTCTCGCCGCGGCGCAGCGGCACGAGCGTCGCCCATTGGTCGAGCGTTGCGCCGGCGTCGCGCGTCTGCAGGCGCGGCGCGCCGCTCTCGTCGGCCGGGAGCAGATCGAGCGCCTTCGCGACCGGCGCTCCCTGCAGGCGGCCGAGCCGGACGAGCACGCGGTACTCGCGTTCGGTCCACGGCCTGAAGTCGACGCTGTCGGTCTCGAGGAATCGCTTGGTATAGCGCCGCTCCTCGCCCGAGCGCGCCACTTCGCGAAACACCTCGACGTGCCGGCCGGTGGGGATCTGCAGTCGGCTTCGGCCGAAGACGCGTTCTACGTCCGCAGGGGTCATCGCCGTTTCTTTGAGGCCATCGCGGGGCCGCGCCCGGGTGGACGCCGCTGAAAAGCGCCCGAGGGACGCGTCGCGGCGAGCATACGACGTCGCCCCTGCCCCCACGGGGCGCTGCGGTTCAGCCGGGGGCGGGGACGGGTGAGCGAGCCGGTGCGGCGGCCAGGCCGAGCGCGACCAGGCTGTCGGCCAGCGCGGTCGTCAGCGGCGTCGGCGTCAATCCCGGGCAGCGCTTCGCGAGCCGGGTGCCGTCGAGCACGTGCGGCACGCGCCAGAGGTAGGACATCCGGGCTAGCTCGCGCCAGAGCGGCACGACCGCGCCGGCAACGCGAAGCAGCGCCCACGGCATGCTGGTGCGCCGCCAGCCGCGTGCCGGCGCGAGCCCGAGAGACGCCGCGGCGCGCTCGACGGCGGCGAGGAATTCGCTGCCGCTCAGCGAGTGCCCGGCGAAGGCGAAGCGCTCGAACGGCGCGAGGTCGTCGAGCGAAGCGACGGCGACGAACGCCCGTGCCAGGTCGGGCAGGTAGGCCCACGCGTGGCTCAACTCCGGATCGCCCGGATAGCCGATCGCGCCCTTCGCGATCGACTTGGCGACGACCGCGTCGAACCAGCTGCCGCTGCCGGCGCCGAAGAAATCGCCGGCGGTGATCACGGTCGAGCGCAGCCGACCGGCGGCGGCACGGCGCTCGAGCTCGGTTTCCATGGCGACGCGGATCCGTCCCTTGGCGGTGCTCGGCCGCTGCGGCGTCGTCTCGTCGAGCCGCTCGGGCATCGATTCGCCGTAGTTGTAGACGTTGCCCGGCAGCATGAAACGCGCGCCGAAGCGCTCGGCCAGGTCCATGGCGGCGTGCGCCGCCGGCAGCGCCTCTTCTTCCCAGCGGGTGTAGATCGGGTTGATGCCGTGCACGACGACGTCCGGCGTCGCTCGACCGCGCAATGCAACGCCGACCGCGTCGAGCGGGGCGCGAACGAGCTCCGCGGTCGAAGGCATGCCGGCGGCGGCGTCGCGACGGACGTGGGCGAGGACGCGCCAGCCGGCGGCGGCGAACGCCTGCGCGGCGGCGAGGCCGAAGCGGCCGTTGGCGCCGAGGACGAGGACGGTGCGGGAGCGTGGGGCAGATGGCGTCATGGAGATCTCCGGTCGAAGGGGGGTGGTCGATGGCGCAAGTCTGCTCGCTGCAAGACCTGTTTGCCATACCTTCACGTGCATGAAAGACATACACTTTTGCATGGCTGAGACTGCCGTCGCCGACTTCGACTGGGCCCTGGTGCGCAGCTTCCTCGCCGTCCTCGACGCCGGCAGCGTCAGCGCCGCGGCCAAGCGCAGCGGTGCCCGGCAGCCGACCCTCAGCCGGCACGTCGCCGAGCTCGAGACGCAGCTCGGTGCACCGCTGTTCGAGCGCACCGGCCGCGGCGTCGTGCCGACCGCCGCGGCGCTCGCCATCGTCGATGCCGCCCGGCGCATGGAAGACGCGGCGCTCGCCGTCGGCCTCGGCCTGGCGAGCGCGCGCTCGCTGGCGCGCGGCGTGGTTCGCATCACGACGAGCGAGGTCGCGGCGACCTGGCTGCTGCCGGAGGTGCTGGCGCGCCTGGTGCGCGAGCATCCGGAGATCGAGATCGAGCTGGTCGCGTCGAACGAGCTCACCAACCTGCTGCGTCGCGAAGCCGACATCGCGGTGCGCATGGTGCGGCCGATGCAGCAGTCGCTGATCGCGCGCAAGCTCGGCGAGATCGAGATCGTCGCTGCCGCACACAAGAGCTATCTCGCCAAGGCGCCGCCGCTGCGCGTTCCCGACGACCTCGCCGCGCATCGCCTGATCGGCTTCGACCGCGACGACTCGATCATCCGCGGCGCCGCGCGCATGGGGCTGGTGCTCTCGCGCGGCGACTTCGCGCTGCGCACCGACGACCAGGTCGCGTACGGTCGCCTCGTCGCCGAAGGCGCGGGCATCGGCTTTGTCGCCCGCTACAACCTGCGCCACTGGCCCGGCGTCGTCGCGGTGCTGCCGATGCTCGCGGTCGGCGCGTTGCCGTGCTGGCTCGCGGTCCATCGCGAGATCCGCTCGAATCCGAGGGTGCGCGCGGTCTACGACTTCCTGGCGCGCGAGATCGCGCCGGCGATCCGGGGCTGATGCGAGGTCGCGCTCCGGCGTACCGTCGCTGGCCTGCCGGCGAGTCCGGAACGCTAGGCGGCTCGCAACAGGGCGAGCTCGGGGCGCGCGATCGGGCGGACGCTCTCGTACGCGCGCGCCGCGCGCAGCACGAGCGCGTCGCCGAACATCGGCCCGACCAGCTGCAGGCCGATCGGCAGGCCGTCGTGGGTCAGGCCGCACGGGATCGTGCAGGCAGGTTGCTGGCTCAGGTTGAACGGATAGCTGAACGGCGTCCAAGCGAGCATCGCCTCGGGCGACATCGGCGAGTGGCCCGCGGGCCGCGCATCGAACGCCGGCACGGCGACGGCCGGCGTCGCGATCAGTTCCCAGCGCGTCATGAACTGGCGCAGGTGGGCGCCGAGCGCGCCGCGGCGCAGGTTGAGCTTGTGGACGTCGAGCGCGCCGAGCTTGGCGCCGAGCTCGGCCTCGGCGCGAAAGTCCGGGTCGGTGAGCACCTGCTGGGCCGGCGTCAGGCCGCTCCAGATCGCGTGGGTGCCGGCGAACCACAGGCCGGTCGTGATCTCGAGCGGATCGTCGATGCCGGGGTCGACGGCGTCGACGTGCGCGCCGATCGCTTCGAGCTGCGCCACGGCGGCGGCGACGGCGGCGGCGACTTCGCCGTCGACCTTCGCGTAGCCGAGCGTCGGCGAGAAGGCGATGCGCAGGCCGCGGATGCCGTCGTCGAGGCCGATCGTGTAGTCGGCCGGGTCGTAGGGAAGCGAGGTCCAGTCGCGCGCGTCCGGGCGCTTCAGCACGTTCATCATCAGCGCCGCGTCGGCGACGCTCATCGCGTGCGGGCCCAGGTGGGCGACGCTTCCCATCGGCGAGAGCGGATGCGCCGGGACGCGGCCGAAGCTCGGCTTCAGGCCGAAGTTGCCGCAGAACGCGGCAGGGATGCGGACGCTGCCGGCGCCGTCGGTGCCGACCGACAGCGGTCCCATGCCGGAGGCGACGGCCGCCGCCGTGCCGCCCGACGACCCGCCCGGCGTCTTGGCCGGATTCCACGGGTTGCGCGTGATGCCCGTGAGCGGCGAGTTGGTCTCGCCCTTGCAGCCGAATTCGGGAGTCGCGGTCTTGCCGAGGATCACCGCGCCGGCTTCGCGCAGGCGCGCGGTCGCCGGCGCATCGACGTCCCACGGCCCCGCCGGATCGACGGTGCGCGAGCCGCGCAGCGTCGGCCAGCCGGCGGCGAGGATGAGGTCCTTCACCGACACCGGCACGCCGTCGAGCTCGCCGCACGGCGCGCCGCGCTGCCAGCGCGACTCGCTCGCGCGCGCGGCGGCGAGCGCGTCGTCGGGGGCGAGGTGGCAGAACGCGTTGAGGATCGGGTTGAAGCGCTCGATGCGGTCGAGCACGGCCCGCGTCGCCTCGACCGGCGACGCATCGCCCGAGCGGTAGAGCGCGAGCAGCGTCAGCGCGCTGCAGTCGGCGAGGTCGGTGGCACGGCTCATGGTTTCCTCCGGGCGGGTCGCAAGGTTCAGGCGGCGGCGCCGAGCAGCGCCGCGAACGCGGCGTCGGCCTGGCCGCCGTTGCCGCGCCGCACTTCTACCATCGGCATCGCCGCGTCTCCGGCCGGCACGAGGCGGGCGAGCAGCGCCCGGTCGGTGCTGGCGTCGACGACGAGGACGCCGCGACCGGCGCCGAGGCGCGCAGCGAGCTCCTTCAGCTCGAACTCGCAGCCGTGGCGTTCGGCCGAGAAGCCGCGCAGGTCCATCACGACGGCGTCGGCGCGCTCGATCAGCGCGACGACGGTCGCCTGCCAGGTGTCGTCGTGGCAGCAGAACTCGTTGATGCGAAAGCGTCCGTCGCGATCGGGCTCGACGTCCATGGTCGCGAGCCGGCGCGTCAGGTCTTCCTGCGACGTGACGAACGAGGCGTCGATGTTGCCGGCGGCGAAACGCAGCACGTCACCCGGGTCGACGGTGTCGGCGACGACGTCGGGCGCGCCGATCATCGTCACCGGCCCGAAGCGCTGCCAGCGCGAGGCGATGCGCTCGAACAGCGCCGCGGTGCGCCGGGTGTCGCCGAAGACGCGCAGCAGCAGCAGGGTGCGCGGCGGCGGCCGTGTCGCGCCGCGCTGCGCCCAGCGAAGCGCGTGGCCGAGCAGGAACGGAAACAGGAAGTAGGCGGCGACGCTCACGGGGAGGATGCGAAGCAAGGCGGCGTTGCCCGGATGCACGCTCACCATCGTCAGCGTGTGGCCGGCGACGACGACGAGCCACCAGCTGTGGGCGAGCAGCTGCGCATCGGAGAAGCGCTTGGCTTCGTAGGCGCGGGCGAGCGCCTTGAGGCGCCACCAGGCGAGCGCGCCGACCGGCAACGCGAGGACGACGATGCCGGCGTAGATGCCCGGCCCCGCGAGCACCCAGCCGGCGCTCCAGCCCGCGCCGACGAGCCACGTCGTGACCTGGACGCCGAGCAGCGGCGCGGTCGCAAACACCAGCAAGCCTGCGAAGGCGAGCGGAGCGACGCCGCGAACGCGGCGCAGGCCGATGACCGCGCCGAGCAGCGCCGGCACCCACAGCTCACTGGCGGCGATCTGGAAGAAGGCGACGAAGTTGAGCACCTGGTCGAGGCTCGGTGCCTTGCCGTAGAACGGCCGCTGAACCATCGAGACGACGACGCACGCGGCCGCCAGGCCGCACAGCGTGAGGACGCCGAGCCGCACGGCGCGCCAGAACGGCGTCGCCGTGAGCGCCGCGTACATCGGCACGGTGACGCTGCTCGTCACCGCCGCGCTCAGGAACAGGTGCGCCGGCGTCATCGGCAGGTCGTCGAAGGCGAGGTATTGCGCACCGAGCAGAAGCGATGGAACGAAGACCGCGGCGAGCGTCGCGACGAAGATGCGTCGGCGCAGGCGCGCTTCCCACGCGAGCGCGCCCGCGACCGTGAAGTCTGGCGGTGGCCGCGTCGCCGGTCGCGGTGCCGGAACCGGCAACGGCGCGCCGAGGCGATGCTGCATGCCGGCGAGGACGGCACGCCGATAGCGCCAGAGGACGAGCGGCGCGACGATGAACGTCATCAGCATGACGTTCATGAAGTGGAACGAAAGCTCGCCGCCCAGCATGTGATCCACTCCGGCTGCCCGTGGCTACGATAGCGCGAAGCACGATGCCGACGAACTCGAAGTTCCCCCGCTGGAGCGAAGGCTGGCGCGTCCTCGCCTATTCGGCGGCGCTGGCGTTGGCGTTCATCGCATTGCAGCGGCTCGAGCTCGCGCTGTTCTCGGCGTTCGCCACCAAGGACGTTCTCGAGCGCATCGGCGGGACGCCGACCGACGGCGAGGAGCTGGCCGCCGAGGCGCGCGCGCTCGCGGCGCGCTCGAACGCCGCCGCGGTGCCGCTGCCGGCGGGCCATCGCCTGGCGACGTTTCGTCTTGGCTACGAGATCGGCTACGCGAGCGAGCTGGTCGGCTCCTTCGCCACGTCGGATGCGGCGGTGCGCGAGAAGGCAGCCGCGATCGGCGCGGCGCACGTCGCCGTCGCGCAGGCGCAGGCGCGGGCGCTCGGCCTCGGCGACGTCGCCGCGTTGCCGATGCGCAGCGCCGCGGACTTCTTCGCGCTGGCCGAGCGCGTCGAGAAGGACGAGAACGGACTCGGCGCGCGCATCGAGACGCGGCTCACGCCGGTGCATCGCCATCTCTACCTGCTCGGCGCGCACGTCGGCGGCGAGGCCGCCAGGGTCGAGGGCAGCGGTGGCAAGTTCGCGCTGCCCCCGGCCACGCTGATCCGTCGCCACGCGACGCTCGCCGGCGTCGCACCCGCGCTCTGGCAGCCGCTCGCCGCCGAGGCACGCGGCGAGACACCGGAGCACGTGCTGGCGCGCTATCGCAGCGCAGTGAACTCGCTCGCCGTCGCCCTCGTGGGCGGCGACGCGAACAACGCGTCTTCTCCCTCCGCCACCGCAGCAGACCCGCCACGATGAAGCCTTCCATTTCTTTCCTCCCGTCGCCCCGGCGGCGCGCCCTCGTCGGCGCCGGCGGCGTATCGCTCCTGCTCGGCGCGGCCGGCTGCGCGACGCCGCCCGCGGGCCCGGTCGTCGGCGCCGACAAGGTGCTCGCCCCGACCGGCCGCCTGCGCGCGTCGATCAACCTCGGCAATCCGGTCCTGGCACGCCGCGACGCGACGACGGGTGCCGTCGCCGGTGTCTCGGTCGACCTCGCACGCGCGCTCGCCGACGAGATCGCGGTGCCGCTCGACCTCGTCGTTGTCGATCGCGCGGCGCTTTCAGTCGAGAACGTCAAGGGCGGCCAGGCCGACGTCGGCTTCTTCGCGATCGATCCGTTACGTGGCGACGGCATCCGCTTCACCGCGCCGTATGTCCTCATCGAAGGGGCCTACCTCGTCCGCGACGGCTCGCCGCTGAGGAACAACGACGAGGTCGATCGCGCCGGAACGCGCATCGTCGTCGCGCGCGGCAGCGCGTACGACCTGTACCTGAGCCGCGAGATCAAGTCGGCCGAGCTGGTGCGAACGACGACCTCGGGCGCCGTCGTCGATGCCTTCCTGGCGCAGAACGCCGACGTCGCCGCCGGCGTGAAGCAGCAGCTCGAGGCCGACGCCGCGCGCGTTCGCGGCGTTCGCCTGCTGCCGGGCCGCTTCATGGTCATCGAGCAGGCGATGGGCCTGCCGGCGACGCGCGGCGACGCCGGCGCGGCGGCGCTGGCGGCGTTCGTCGAGCGCGCCAAGACGAGCGGCTTCGTCGCCGCCGCGCTGGCGCGCCATCACATCGAGGGCGCGCTGGTCGCGCCGCCGGCGGCGCGAGGCTGACGCTGCGTCGGATATCCCTCGGCGCCCGCGCCGCGGGCGATGGCGAGAAAATCGAGACCGTTCTCTTCGCTCTCGTGCCGCTGCAAGACTTCCATCCCGCCGTCGCCCGCTGGTTCAGCCGGACGTTCGCCGCGCCGACCGCAGCGCAGGCCGCCGCCTGGCCGGCGATCCGCGCCGGCCGGCACACGCTCGTCGCCGCGCCGACCGGGTCGGGCAAGACGCTGACGGCGTTCCTCGCCGCGCTCGACCGGCTGGTGCGCGAAGGCCTCGGGCCCGGCGGCCTCGCCGACGCGACCACGGTCGTCTACGTCTCGCCGCTGAAGGCGCTCTCGAACGACATCCGCACCAACCTCGAGGCGCCGCTCGCCGGCATCCGCGCCGAGCTGCGCGCGCTCGGCCTCGCCGACGTGGAGATCCGGACCGCCGTTCGCACCGGCGACACGAGCGCCGGCGAAAGGCGCCAGAGCCTGAAGAAGCCGCCGCACATCCTGGTGACGACGCCCGAGTCGCTCTACGTCCTGCTCGGCTCGGTCTCGGGCCGGGCGATGCTCGCCCACGTGCGCACGGTGATCGTCGACGAGATCCACGCCGTCGCCGCGAGCAAGCGCGGCAGCCACCTCGCGCTCTCGCTCGAGCGCCTGCAGTCGATCGTCGCGAAGCCGCTGGTGCGCATCGGCCTGTCGGCGACGCAGAAGCCGATCGACGAGGTGGCGCGCTTCCTGGTCGGTGCCGGCGCGGTCGCCGACGGCCGGGCGGACTGCGAGATCGTCGACATCGGCTACGCCAAGGAGCGCGACCTCGCCCTCGAGCTGCCGCCGACGCCGCTCTCGGCGGTGATGTCGAACGACCAGTGGGAGCAGGTCTACGGCCGCGTCGCCGAGCTCGTCCACCTGCACCGGACGACGCTCGTCTTCGTCAACACCCGGCGCATGGCCGAGCGCGCCGCGCGCCACCTCGGCGACCGGCTCGGCAAGGAGGCGGTCGCCGCGCACCACGGCAGTCTCGCCAAGGAAGCGCGGCTCGACGCCGAGCAGCGCCTGAAGCGCGGCGAACTGAAG
>Ga0157379_10004886_pt1 | contig 11511 bp, 10 predicted proteins | sample S25metaG_FD_121802 | JGI IMG/M metagenome (GOLD analysis project Ga0157379, IMG submission 121802) | Switchgrass rhizosphere microbial communities from Kellogg Biological Station, Michigan, USA - S2-5 metaG | ecosystem: Host-associated > Plants > Roots > Rhizosphere > Soil | place: USA... | reverse complement strand
TCAAGGTATCCGCCGCCAGATCAAGCCTGGAGAAATCCTGGAAGTGCAGTCAGATGAGGAAAAAGCCCGGTTCCGGGTAATCTGGACCGGCATGCACGGCACGCAGAGCGCAGGCGAACTCGGCTTGCAGAGACTGGCTTCCGAACCCTGCCTCTGGGGTGTGGCTTTGGGTTGCTACAGCGAGCTCGTGGCCGAAGGCTAAATGAGGACGGGCCTTCCTCCCGTCTTGCCGGAGGCGTGCCGTAGGCACGCCTGAAGCGAAACCCGTCTCCGCGGGTTGATTTCAGCCGTCCCTCCACGGGACGGAACTCTTTCTGGCGAGTTCCCCGGCGTCGAAACGTCGGGCTACCATCAGGCGTCCCTCCGGGACGCTGCAAGCCTTCATCGGCCTTTCGCGTTGCTCCATAATTTGCAGACCGTCTACGCTTCTACTATGCTCCCAATTCAACATCCTCTTATTGTCGGCTGCAAAATCACGGGAGAACGAATGGTACGGACTATTCTGGCTGTGATGTTTTGCTTGGCGTTTTCATCCGCGGCTAGGGCTCAGTCCCAGTCTCTCAACCTCGTGCCCGTGCCGGCAAAAGTGGAGATGGGCAGCGGCCAGCTGGTTGTCGACCCAAACTTTTCGGTCACGATCGCCGGCCATCACGAGGCGCGGCTCGATCGTGCTGTCGAGAGTTTCCTCGCCCAACTCCGCCGGCAAACTGGAATGCCGCCCATCGACATGAAGGTGACGGATTCCCTGACCGCTACTCTCGTCATTCAGGCGGCGAACGGAACCAAAGCTGTGCAGGAGTTGGGTGAAGATGAGTCGTACCGCCTCGACATTAGCAACTCCGGTGCCCGGCTGAACGCGCCGACCACGCTTGGCGTCATGCGGGGACTGCAGACTTTCCTGCAATTGGTGCAGACGACGAGCGTTGGCTTTGCCGCGCCCGCACTTTCCGTCCAAGACAGCCCGCGATTTCCCTGGCGGGGATTGATGATTGATGTTGGCCGCCACTTTATCCCGCTCGATGTTCTGAAGCGCAACCTGGACGGCATGGCGGCGGTGAAGCTGAACGTGTTTCACTGGCATCTCTCGGAAAACCAGGGCTTCCGCATCGAAAGCAAGAAATTCCCCAAGCTGCAGGGCATGGGTTCCGATGGCCTCTACTACACGCAGGATGAAGTCCGCGGGGTCATCGCGTATGCGCGGGAGCGCGGCATCCGCGTGGTGCCGGAATTCGATATGCCGGGACACGCCACCGCCTGGTTTGTCGGTCATCCCGAACTGGCCAGCGGCTCGGGGCCGTATCAGATCGAGCGCCAGTGGGGTGTTTTTGATCCCGCCATGGACCCCACCCGGGAAGAAACTTACAAGTTTCTCGATGCGTTTATTGGCGAAATGGCGGGGCTTTTTCCCGACCAGTTTTTTCATATCGGGGGGGACGAAGTGAACGGCAAGGAGTGGGATGCGAATCCCAAGATCCAGGCCTTCATGCACGCTCATGGCCTCAAAGACAACAATGACCTGCAGGCATACTTCAATCAGCGCGTGCAGAAAATCGTGGCCAAACACGGCAAGACCATGCTCGGCTGGGATGAAATTCTTCGCCCCGATCTGCCCAAGAGGATCGTGATTCAGTCGTGGCGCGGGCCGGATTCTTTGGCCCAGGCCGCGAAGCAGGGATATCGCGGATTGCTGTCGTCTGGCTTTTATGTTGACCTGATGTGGTCAGCCGAGAGGCATTACGCGACCGAACCACTGAGTGGCGCCGCCGCCAACCTGACGCCGGAAGAGCAAAAACGCATTTTGGGCGGCGAGGCTTGCATGTGGGCTGAGTACGTTTCGCCGGAGAATATTGACTCCCGCATCTGGCCGCGCACCGCGGCCATCGCCGAAAGGTTATGGTCGCCGCAGGAGGTGCGCGATGTGAACTCGATGTACCGACGCCTGGCAATCGTGAGTTCATGGATGGACGGGCTCGGCCTGACGCACAATTCGAGTTACGCACCCATGCTCCGGCGCATTGCCGGGACAAACGACATCGCAGCTCTCAAAGTTCTGGCCGATGTGCTCGAGCCGGTGAAAGACTACAACCGGGAAGAAACCGCGCCGGCACCCGCGACCAGCGCTTCGCCGCTGAATCGCGTGGTGGATGCGGTGCGTCCGGAAAGCGCTATGGCCAGACAGTTTGCGGATGCCGTAAACGAACTACTGGGCGCCGCGGCCAAGCCGGGTTCGGAGGCGCGGGTCAGAAGCTTGCTCAACCGCTGGCGCGACATCCAGGTCGAACTAGGGCCCGAGTTTGAACGATCTTCGCTGCTCAAAGAGGTCGCCCCTATCTCGCAGAACCTCTCGGCGCTCGCAGCTGCGGGACTGACCGCGCTGGACTATCTCGACCGTGGCGAACCCGCCCCGACTGCGTGGGTGACCGCGCAACTGGCTATGGTTGAGCAGGCCGAAAAGCCGCAGGCACAATTACTGCTCACGGTGGCCCCGTCGGTCGGGAAGTTGATTCAGGCCAGCGCCGGTCCCGCTGCGTCTTCCTCATCATCGGCAAAAGTAGGTGTACTCTGAAGCTTGGCGAGGTGGGCAGTGGTATCAGCAAAAGATGTTAGCCAGACAGCGTTCGTAAGCCACGACGATTTCACTTCGAAGCCGGAATCCTGGCCCGCTCTGCCGCTCGAAGAGTGGCAGGACACCTACGCCACGCTTCACCTGTGGACCCAGATCGTGGGCAAGGTCCGCCTGGCGCAGAGTCCACTGATCAATCATTGGTGGGAAGTGCCGCTCTACATCAGCGCGCGCGGGCTTACTACTTCCGCCATTCCCTACCGCGGCGGCATCTTCGAAGTTGAATTCGATTTTCTCGATCACAACCTGGTCATTCAGACCAGTCAAGGTCAAAGCAGGACGATTCCACTTGCGCCGCGTACGGTGGCTGATTTCTACAAAGAGTTTATGGCGGCGCTAGCTTCCCTGGGCATCGATGTGAAGATCTGGCGCATGCCAGTCGAAATTCCCAACCCGATCGCCTTTGATCGCGATACTCAGCATGCATCCTATGATCGCGAATACGTGACCCGGTTCTGGCGGATCCTGCTGGTGGTGGAAAGCGTCTTCCAGGAATTCCGCTCACGATTTATCGGCAAGAACAGCCCGGTGCATTTCTTCTGGGGAAGCTTCGACCTGTGCGTCACACGCTTTTCTGGACGGCGCGCTCCGGAGCGCGAAGGAGCCGACGTGATCACGCGCGAAGCTTACTCGCACGAAGTGATCAGCGCAGGATTCTGGCCGGGCGGCGGTGAAGTCAAAGGACCCGCGTTCTACACCTATGCCGCACCGGAGCCCGCCGGCTACGGACAGAGCGCGGTTCGTCCCGGCAAGGCGTTTTATCATCCGCAGATGAAAGAGTTCTTGCTGATGTACGACGATGTTCGTCTGCATCCTTCGCCCAGATCTGCGCTGCTCGAATTTCTGCAAAGCACCTATGAAGCTGGCGCCAACCTGGGAAAGTGGGAACGGGCGGAGCTGGAACGAACAGCGTAAGCTTGGGTTTCCTCGCAGGGACGTCAGGATTTGCAAATTTATAGAAACAAATGGTTTAAACCTCCCTGCCACGATTGTTCAAGGTGCGTTTTGTCCTTGAGCAGGCTCTGCTTGGCCTTCCGTTACCTGTCCAAGGTTACCTACGGGTCCTATGATGAAACGTCTCTCAACCGACTATGGCGACTCCGACTCTCGATCCCAAGACCAGCGACACGGTCCAGGCACTGGTGCAACTTCTCCGCTCGCGCTCGGCGGAGGAGATCCGGCAGCGCATGTACGACAACCCGCCAGGAAGTCCGTGGTGGGCTGCGTGCAAGACCGAGCTTGATCTGCGGAATAGTGAGCGCGCGGCAAGCGCGCTTGTGGACACCTCGCGCGTGCTGGACAAACTTCGCAGCGCCACCGATCACCTTGACGAGCTCACCGGAAAATTGGTGCAAGCCACGACCGACATGGCCGAAGTGGTGAAGAGCGTGCGCGAATCGGGCCGGCGGATGGAAGTTGCAACCTATGTCATCGTCGGACTGACCATCGTCCAGCTGTTCTATATAGCCTTCCAGTTTTCCGCCAAGCATTAGCTCCGTCCTCCATTTTGAGAAATGTAATCGCCGGCGACTCGCCCGCGATGTGATCCCCATGAGCGCATCTGCTCTTTGCCCAATACCCCAGCCTCCGTTACCATAGCCGCCGTGGCTAACTACATCGGCGCCATCGATCAAGGCACAACCAGCACGCGCTTCTGTGTGTTCGACGCCGCCGGTAAGACCGTGGCGGGCGCGCAAAAAGAGCACCAGCAAATCTATCCGCAACCGGGATGGGTCGAGCACGATCCCGAGGAAATCTGGCAAGCCACGCAGGATGTGATTGCGCAGGCTCTGCAGCAGGGGAAACTTCGCGCCGCCGACCTGGCGGCGATCGGCATTACCAACCAGCGCGAAACCACCGTGTTATGGAACCGGAAAACCGGCAAGCCCGTGGCCAATGCGCTGGTCTGGCAGGATACCCGGGTGGACGACTATGTCGCTGAGCTCTCCCGCGAAGGCGGAGCCGACCGCTTTCGACGTAAGACCGGGCTTCCGCTCAGCACGTACTTCAGCAGTTTGAAAATCCGTTGGCTGCTCGACCATGTGCCAGGCGTCGGAGACCAAGCTGAGGCGGGCGACATAATTTTCGGCAACATCGATTCCTTTCTAACCTGGCACCTCACCGGCGGCCCTGACGGCGGACTTCACATCACCGACGTCACCAATGCCAGCCGGACCCAGCTCATGGATCTCGACACGCTTTCCTGGGACGGGGAGTTGCTGGATGCATTCGCCATTCCGAAAGCGATGTTGCCACGTATCTCGTCGAGCGGCGAAGTTTACGGGACAGTAAAAGTCGGCGCCGCGAAGGGAGTCGCGATTGCCGGAATTCTCGGCGATCAGCAAGCAGCGCTGGTGGGCCAGACCTGCTTCAAATCGGGCGAAGCCAAGAACACCTACGGCACGGGCTGCTTTCTATTGATGAACACGGGGGAACGCGCTGTCCGTTCGAACTGCGGATTGCTTACCACCGTCGCCTACAAGTTCGGCGAAGAGCGGGCACGATATGCGCTCGAGGGCAGCATCGCAATCACCGGTGCGTTGGTGCAGTGGATGCGCGACAATCTGGGGCTGATCGGCGCGAGTCCCGAGATTGAAACCTTGGCACGCACGGTGGAGGACAATGGCGGCGTATATTTTGTGCCGGCATTCTCCGGTCTCTACGCGCCTTACTGGAAGCACAATGCCCGCGGCGTGATCGCCGGCCTGACCCGTTACGTCAACAAAGGACACCTGGCGCGCGCCGTGCTCGAAGCCACTGCCTTCCAGACCCGGGAGGTGGTCGAAGCCATGGAGCAGGATTCCGGCATCGCTCTCGACGTCCTGCGGGTGGACGGAGGCATGGTGGACAACGCGCTCCTGATGCAATTCCAGGCCGATATCCTGAACCGGCCAGTGGTAAGGCCTCTGATCAAAGAGACTACGTCGCTGGGGGCAGCCTACGCGGCCGGCCTGGCGGTTGGCTTTTACAAGAATACAGCCGATCTACGGGCGAGGTGGTCGGTGGGGCAAACCTGGGATCCGAGTCTTGACGAACCGAAGCGGGCCGAGATGTACCGGTTGTGGAAGAAGGCTGTGACCCGTTCGTTTGATTGGACCGAATAGGCTTCCCTATAGGGCTCTGGAACTCTTAGCTACTGTCCTCGCCCACCTTAAGCACGGCTAGAAACGCTTCCTGCGGAATATCCACACGCCCGATGCGCTTCATGCGCCGCTTGCCTTCTTTTTGCTTTTCCAGCAGCTTGCGTTTTCGCGAGATGTCGCCGCCGTAGCACTTGGCGATGACGTTCTTGCGGATGGCCGAGACTGTTTCGCGGGCAATGATCTTCGATCCGATCGAGGCCTGGATCGCGACTTCAAACATCTGCCGGGGAATCAGTCCGCGCATTTTCGAAACCAGCAGCTTCCCGCGTTCGTAAGCGAAGTCACGATGCACAATGATAGACAGCGCATCCACCGGTTCGCCAGCGACCAGGATGTCCAGTTTCACCATGGGCGATTCCCAATAGTCCGCGAGGTGATAGTCGAGTGAAGCGTAGCCGCGAGAGACGGACTTTAGCCGGTCGTAAAAATCGAGCACGATTTCGTTGAGCGGCAATTCGTAGTGCAGCATTACCCGCGAGGAACTCACGTATTCGAACGTCTTTTGCTTGCCGCGCTTGTCTTCGACCAGCTTCAGGATTCCGCCCACGTATTCTTCGTTGGTAAGAATAGTCGCTAAAATCACCGGTTCCTGGACTTGGGCAATCTCGCTCGGGTCCGGCCAGCGCGAGGGGTTGTCAACTTCGATTAACGTGCCGTCGGTTTTGGTGATCTTGTACCGCACTCCCGGGGCGGTGGTGATCAGCTCCAGATTGAACTCGCGCTCCAGGCGTTCCTGGATGATCTCCATGTGGAGCAGGCCCAGGAAGCCGCAGCGGAAGCCGAAACCCAGGGCGACGGAACTCTCGGGCTCGAAGAAGAACGACGAATCATTGAGGCGCAGTTTTTCCAGGGCTTCGCGAAGTTGGGTGTGTTCGTGGGCGTCCACGGTGTAGAGCCCGGCGAAAACCATGGGCTTGATTTCTTCGAAACCAGGCAGCGGCTCGATCGCGGGATTGGCCTCGTCGGTAATCGTGTCGCCGATTTTCGTGTCGGCCACAGTTTTGCTATTGGCCATCAGGAATCCGACTTCGCCCGCCCGCAGTTCATCGACCTCCACCGGTTTGGGGGTGAGGACGCCGAGGGTCTCCACTTCGAGCACACGTCCATTCCACATCAGGCGGATCTTTTGCCTCTTGCGGATGGTGCCTTCGAACACTCGCGTCAATACAATCACGCCACGGTAAGGATCAAACCAGGAGTCGAAAATCAGCGCCTGCAGCCGGTTGTCCGGATTGCCCTTGGGCGGGGGCACGCGCTTCACGATTGCTTCAAGGACGTCGGGCACGCCCTGACCGGTCTTGGCGCTGATCAGCACGGCGTCGGAGGCGTCGAGACCGACCGCGCTTTCGATCATCTCCTTGGTGCGCTCGACATCGGCGCTGGGCAGGTCAATCTTGTTGATGACCGGAATAATCTCGAGACGGTGGTTGATGGCCAGATAGGCGTTGGCCAGCGTCTGCGCTTCAACGCCCTGCGAGGCGTCCACGACCAGCAGCGCGCCTTCGCAGGACGCCAGTGAGCGCGAGACTTCGTAGGAAAAATCCACGTGGCCCGGCGTGTCGATAAGGTTGAGCTGGTAGAGCTGGCCGTCCTGCGCGGTGTACATCATACGGACGGCGTGGGCCTTGATAGTGATGCCGCGCTCCCGCTCCAGGTCCATGGAGTCGAGCACCTGGGCCTGCATCTCGCGCGCGGTCAGCGATCCGGTCAACTCCAGCAGGCGGTCCGCCAGAGTGGATTTGCCGTGATCGATGTGGGCAATGATCGCAAAATTGCGAAGGAAGGCGGCGTCCATGGGTGCGGCGGTCAACATTTGATTCTAACAGGGCGGACGCCGGACCTCGGACCTCGGGGGTCCGATATAAAATTAGACCTAGAACTCCAACATGGTCACTGGCCCGTTCCTTGCGATCGATCATGTCCAACTTGCCATGCCTCCGGGCGGGGAAGATACGGCTCGCCGGTTTTACCGCGATTTGCTTGGCATGGCCGAGATTCCCAAGCCACCTGAACTCGCTAAGCGTGGAGGATGCTGGTTCGAAAGTGGTGAAGTGCAAATTCATCTCGGCGTGGAGAAGGATTTTCGCCCCGCGAAGAAGGCGCATCCCGCCTTGCGTTGCCGTGACTACGCAGCTTTCCTGGTGCGCCTGTCCGAGGCGGCAGTGAAAATTGCGGAAGTGGACGACATTCCCGGATTCCGCCGCTGTCATATTCAGGATCCATTTGGCAATCGCATCGAGCTCATTGACGCGTGACGGGGACTTCCATGCTCGTACTCGCTTCGGCTTCTCCGCGCCGCCAGGAATTACTGCGAAATACGGGCGTTCCATTCACGGTGTGCCCCGCCAACATTCCTGAAATACTTCTAGCCGGAGAGAGCCCGCGCGCTTGCGCAGAACGCCTGGCGCGGGAGAAGGCTCACGCCGTACTCCTCCAGCAACCCGACAGGTTTGTCCTGGGTGCCGACACGATTGTCGTCGTCGATAGCGAGATTCTCGGCAAACCTCGCGATGAAGCTGACGCGACGCGCATGTTGCGCCTGCTTTCGGGACGAACTCATCAGGTCATCACCGGAGTTTGCCTCCTGGGTCCGGCACTGAGAACCGAGAACCAAAAGCTAGAAACTTTTGAAGACACACGCTCCGAAAGCACAGTGGTGACGATGACCACGCTCAGCGACGCAGATATTCATTCGTACATAGTAAGCGGCGAGCCCATGGACAAAGCGGGGGCCTATGCCATCCAAGGTATGGCGTCGCGTTGGATTCCGCGCATTGACGGAGATTATTTCAATGTGGTGGGTCTACCGGTAGGGTTGGTGCACACGATGCTGAAAGAGCATGGGCTTTGAGGAGAGAAATTCGGATCGGTGGGAAAGCCTCGGCGATGCCTAGGACTTCTTCTCGGGATCCTGTTCACCGTCTTTTACCGCTGACTTGAAGTTCTTGATGCCCTCGCCCAAGCCCTTGCCCAGATCGGCCAACTTGCTTGGTCCAAAAATCAATAGAGCAATGGCCAAAAGCACCAGAATTTCCGGCAACCCTAATTTTCCAGGCATGTGAAACCTCCCTATCGGGTTTGCCAAGCGCTCGCTGACGCGTTGCGAGCAACCCTGTGGAAATTCTAGGCTACCCGGTGGCCTTAGTCAAAGAATCTCCCGCTGACGATTTCCCGGAGCAAGGACACGTCTGGGACCTGGCGTACGGGCGGCGCGCCCGCGCCACATTAAGCGCGCTCGATCAGTTCCGCTAGCAGCGTCGCCCGGCGGGGCAATTCGGAAGTTACTATGGACTCGTGCGTGGCGTGGGCTCCCTCTCCAACCCCTCCGAGGCCATCCAAAGTGGGGATTCCCAGGCTAGCGGTGAAGTTTCCGTCCGAGCCGCCGCCCACGGCTGCTTCTTCCAGCTTCCAGCCAAGCTCTTTCGAAATCTCCGAGGCTTTCTTGTACAGCATGGCGACGCCAGCGCTCCGCTCCATCGGCGGACGGTTTACGGCTCCCTCGATTTCCAGCTGGCACTTGCGATTGAAGGGTTTGAACCCTCTGAGTTGCCGGTCGATTGCCTTCGCGTCTTTCATTTGGGCCACGCGGACATCGAGCGAAGCAGTGGCCTGCGCGGGAATTACGTTTGTGCGGGTGCCTCCGGAAACCACGCCCACGTTCAGCGTGAGGCCGCGCTTAAGGTTCACCAGTTTGGAGATGGCGGTGATTTGCTTTGCCATCTCAACAATTGCGCTCTCACCTTGGTCGAAATCCAGGCCGGAGTGAGCCGCCTTTCCCGTCACCTTGATGGTGTACTCGCCGACTCCCTTGCGAGCGGTCTTGACCGCGCCCTTCAATCCGTAGGCGGGTTCCAGAACCAGCACCGCTTCGGATTTTCTGGCCAAGCTTTCGGTGATGCGGCGGGAAGACTCGCTTCCCACTTCTTCGTCCGTGACCAGAAGCACCGTGACCGGCCGCGGCACGGTGTCGCCGTGCCACGTGCGTAGGCCCTCAAGCGCATGCAGGATGAGCGCAATGCCCGACTTCATGTCGAGCGTGCCCGGCCCCCAGAGCCGTCCGTCGGCCACTCGGCAAGGCATGGTGGAGAGCGTTCCCATGGGATACACCGTGTCAATGTGGCCCAGCAGCAGCAGCGGCTTGCCGTTGCGCGCACCCGAAAAGTCCACTTGCAGGTGATCTCCGAAGTTCGGGACGCGGTGGAATTTTGCATGGCCGCCGATTTTCTCGAAGCGGCCGGCCAGAAGGGCGCCCAGTTGATCCACTGCCGGTTTGTGGTCGCTGGGGGATTCGATTTCCACCAACTGGCGGATGGTTTCGGTGATGGCGTCTTTACGCTCGGTAAAGAAACGCAATCGATTGGCGGTTTCGCTGGGCTCGGGCCGCGATGATTGCGGCTTCTTCAGTACCTTCTTCATAGGCTATTCTCTAGTGGCTCAGCGCGAATAAATTTCCAGACCGGGGAGTCATCCTGAGGGACTTCAGTCCCGAAGGATCTGGCGTGCATCTGCCCATTTATGGATCCGGGCACCAGCGCTTCCCGCAAGATGCTCGCAAGCTCAGCATGACCCCATCAACGAAAATCAGGTCTCAGACCGGGCCGCCAACCCTATTCTCTCAGGATTCCGTCGCTGAGTCGCGGTACAGTATAATCTTCGCTCCACGATAGGAACCTGACGAGAGAAAATGACCGACACCGCTCACCCAGCGACCGCACCTCCGGCGCCGGTAAACACCACGCTGGACATTGTCGATATTTTCCGTATCTTGCCCCACCGCTTTCCCTTCCTGCTGATTGACCGCGTGATTGAGATCCAACGCAAGCAGCGTATCGTGGCGATCAAGAATGTAACGATTAACGAGCCCTTCTTCGCCGGGCACTTTCCCAACCTGCCCATCATGCCGGGGGTCCTGATTGTGGAAGCCATTGCCCAGGCTGGCGGAGCGCTGTTGCTGACCGAGGTGGAGGACCCGAAGGACAAACTCATCATGTTCACCGGGATCGAACGGGCGAAATTCCGCCGGCCCGTGGTGCCGGGCGACCAGCTGCGGATCGAGGTTGAGCTGAAGAATTGGCGGGTGCGTCCGAAATTGATCGCTGTCCGCATGGAGGGAATTGTCTACGTAGGCGACAGGAAGGTGGCCGAGGCCGTCGTCAGCTGTCAACTAGTAGAGGTTGCCCGCGGGCGCGCCGGGGCGAATGGCGCCGGGGCAACAGGTACGGACGAACCGGAATAAGCTCCCGTATGGCGAAACGTCCGCTGGCAACCGGCATGGCGCAAGCTGATTCGACCGTGAAAGTTTCCGCGGGCGTTCATCCCACCGCAATCGTAGATCCCCGGGCGAAGGTCCACCCTTCCTGCAAAATCGGTCCCTATTGTGTGATCGGGCCGGAAGTTGAAATGGGCGAAGGCTGCCATCTGGTGTCGCACGTCACCATCGAGGGACCTACGAAAATCGGGGCAGACAATGGGTTCTTTCCGTTCTCTTCGATCGGCATGGCGCCGCAGGACATCACCTACGCCGGTGAACCGACACGGCTCGAGATCGGCGACCACAACGAGATCCGCGAGTTTGTCACCATCAATCGGGGCACGGTCAAAGGCGGCGGAGTGACCCGGGTAGGCAGTCACACGCTGGTCATGGCTTACACCCATATCGCGCACGATTGCATCATCGGCGACCACGTCATCCTGGCCAACGCCGCAACCTTGGGCGGCCACATCACGGTCGGGGAGTGGGCAGTG
>Ga0157379_10004885_pt1 | contig 11512 bp, 8 predicted proteins | sample S25metaG_FD_121802 | JGI IMG/M metagenome (GOLD analysis project Ga0157379, IMG submission 121802) | Switchgrass rhizosphere microbial communities from Kellogg Biological Station, Michigan, USA - S2-5 metaG | ecosystem: Host-associated > Plants > Roots > Rhizosphere > Soil | place: USA: Michigan... | reverse complement strand
TTTCAAATTTGGGATCATACTACAGTTCATCTCAACTATATTAGCAGTTTGTAGAAACCCTGAAAACCCACAGTATATGCCTGCATCAGGAAAACTGGACAAAGTGCTAGGAGCTGCTAGGGCGCTCGCTAGACTAGGGAGCACTAGCTTAGGGGCGAGTTGCAAGAAGTTCTAGGTAGACGGGCGCTTCGTGTACTAGGAGAGATAGCTAGTCTCGGTAGGTCTCTGTAGCAGTGCTAGCAACTGCCCATTTTCCCAATTTCCTGATGTATGATCGCGAGGCCTTAGGAGTGGAAACACGTCTTCCTCAAGCCAAACACGATCACCTGGCTTTTAAGTATCGAATAGACGGTCATCTTTCTTCCTTCGATATTCTTAGACAAGCACGGTCCCTCCAGTTCTATTAGATTAACTTTAGAAAGTCTTTCCTAAAAGCCGGATGAATGGATCATATGGCAACAACGTGAGCCTCTCTCCGTCTTCCATCCTCCCGAAACCCACCACCTTTACTAGCGGCATTGACAAGAATTGTCTGAGGTTTCTTGTTGTGCCATGTAAACAATGACAGCAACACCCTTACAACGAGGCCGCAGAATACCGCAATAACGGCAAACCATCCTTTTTCACCGTAAAGAATACCCTCGAATGCCCTCTGCTCAAATCCCCACGTAACTCTTTCCACACCTCTTCCGACATGAATGTGTCCAAAAACATGTAACCGTGGTTTGACGCGCCAGATTGCATCAAGAAGTCCTAAGCATCCAAGATGCTTCTTGTTCTCCGCGTCGAGATGATAAGCTGGAGGTGTATGAGTGATGAGAATATCAGTATCGGAGGGGATTTCCCCCCAAGAATTTGATTTCGATGGCAATGAGAATATAAATGGGTATTGAAAAGGGAAGTTTCCACAGTAAGGCGTTTTAGGTGACCCGTAAACGTTTAGAGTACGGCCACGAATCGTGATTTTTGCGGCGGAATCTTGAAGGTAAATTAAATTTGGATAGAAATTTGCGATTGACGAGCGGAAGGAAGGGTCACCCTGGGGTGGATTTCCTAAGCATTTCTCGTGGTTGCCAGCAATAAAAATTTTGTGGGGATGGGGCTGGTTGCTTAGCCACTCTAAAGATAATTTCAGCTCTTCTATGGTTCCATTGTCTGTGAGATCACCAGCGTGGACGAGGATATCGCCTGAGGGAAGAGGAGGAATTTGATCCTGCCCGTTATGAGTGTCGGAAATGCATACGACACGAATTGAGTGGCCCGTGGGAGGAGGGATTGAGATAGGTAAAGAATTGTAGAGTTTAGTTGCAGTGAATATGAGGGGCGAAGCCGAGAATTGCTCCCAGGGTGTCGGTGATTTCCGATTGAGGATGGCTTCCATAGATACTCCTGATACCCAATCTAGTTAACTGTGAAAGTCTTGCGGGGCAAAAGAAAGCTGAAAGAGAGGACAAAAGCAGCACTGAGTTATGAACACGTCGATAAAGGAGTATATCAACATCGTGGCGGTACGCTGGCGCACAGCAGTGGCAATGAGCAGATAGCACCGCCTCCCGTACATCCTGGACAGCCCATTAATTCCAGCAACAGAAACGTAACAACTGCATTATATATATGCATATTTTGCATAAGGAAGCCTCTACGAATACATCTATAGGCCTACCGAGATGACAGGAGGGGAACAAAAGCAAAAATTGCAAGGAGGACTAGAATACAGATGAACGGAGAGGAAATACAGATTAAATTAAGACAATTAGAGTATAAAATACGGTCAGTCAATAGTCCATGAACTGAAAGAGACAGATATTGAAATCGGCTGGGAAGGTTGGTTGATTAAATTCTACGGTTGAGGGCGGTAGCATCAAGCCGTAGTTAGGCGGAACTACAGGATGAAAAGCTTAGTGACCAATGAAGAAAAAATCACAAGGAAGTGATTCTATCGTGTAGCGTATCATGAGGAGAGGTCACCGAGTTCCATTTTCTGAGACTTGAATCCATAGTCTTTGTTGCCAATCTTGTGGTGGAGGGTCGGCTAAAACGCTTGGCTCAGGTCCAACGAAGACCGAATAAAAGATAAATCCGACACCAGGTACGTTGCAAGTGAGAACGATCAACACACAACCGGCCATTCCATTGTTCCGATTGATCATGGAGCTTGTAGCTCGTCGACAAAGAGGTCCGTTGAGGGTCCCACCAGCCAATGATTCCAATGATTCCACATCTACGCGAGAAAGACGAAATCGTCTTGTTCTGTGGGGCTGGTAGGGGACATAATTTAAATGAACGACTAAGGCAGAACGATCCATTGTAGTTGGATCCTGGTAGAGGTTTAAGCCCGCAATGGCCGCATCTCCCCACTGATCAACAGTCGGAAAATTACTACGGAATTAAACCACAAAGAGAAAATCATACCTCCTCGTGGAATTTTAAACCATATTTACGAAGATCCCACTGAGCGTTGGCCTTGGTAGGATAATGCATTCCTGCTACATCTACCTCCGAATCTAAATTTATTCGGCATTGGGGTCGATGAGGCTCCGGCGACCGACGATAATGCGTGACAAGACAGCCTGGACTCTGAATGGCCTTCAGACTCAATGTGGTGATAAACGGAGATAAATGCCACTCACGCAATAATGGGCACAGTTACATATGTAACATGGCATAGGGACTGTATCCCTTACTTGGGACAGCAGCCTTCCACAATATCCGCATCCGAAACGGAATTCGCTGTAATCAGGTGCATAAAGCAGATGTTCGTGATCTGTTGAATGGGGCATAAAGATCAGGTTGAGCTGAAGGCTATTTTGAATGTTCCGACATCTCGTATAGAGTTGCTCTTTAAGTAGTCGCAAGGCATTCGGATGTAAAGTTCAGGCTCCGCAGTTCCGTCAAGGTGGGGGAGCTTAGCATCATTGGCGAAGACATTCTTGGGTGGCTGGTCAGGGCCGTCCCAGTAAAAACTGGCATGTTTCCCAACTGATTTCTATATTTGACGATTTCCGCCACAACTTACCCTTAGTCTTCAATCGAATAGTTAGACGGACGTAGAGCGCTGAGAAGGGCTTGCTGACGCTCATTCTCTCAGGTGCTCGAACGCTGCTTCTGTAAGCTTTATTCAGCAGGCATCCGAACAATCCGATATTTTCTACTTTTTATAAGAACGCTTTGTAATGCTTGGAAACACCTCTCAAAATTCCTGTGCAGCTTCAGAAAGCTATTTCAAGCAGAGTTAGGACCGACATCTTCCTGTTTTAGCAGCCATCTATGCGATTCTATTCCAGTGAGTGATCTCCTAAAGAATAGCCTGGATGGTCAATTTTAACGTCGTATATAAGGGTTTCATCAATCCCCTTTGTTCTGGTACATGATCGAACATCTCCGCGATGCAAAGTGTTCCTGCAGGGATTTGTACTGAATGCCTCCAATGTGCGTCTACAGCTCTTCCATTCCTACTGAGGGCTCTTTGTGACCGACTCGGAGTGCAGATAATTATACTATCGAATTCAGCACCTTCCAACCACAAGAAGACCGTCATCGAATGATCCTACCAGTCAATCAATCAATGCTATACATCACTGGTAGAGCAGCCATTATATTCGGTCGCCTCGGTCTTTGTTGTTAATGACCGAGTCATCGAAGCTTTATTCCGTACAGAGAAAGGTTCACCGAATCTCACAGTTACTGCAGTCTTGCCGTTATTGAACACGATGTAATTAGTGTCGGTGGAAGGCCGAACCCGTGTCTTTCTCCGTGTTCTCCGTTATCATTACAGCCACTGCTACCCCGCACAACGTGAGGCCGATCAATAGAGATGTGACTATTCGAATGATTTCCCTAAGCAAGAGGAGGCGAGAGGAGAAATCCCAATGAGGTCGCCGATTGGACTATGTTTGTTTATAAACATCAGGAAAAAAGGACCTTGCTACAATTGACTACTCGTGGTTACTCGCACTAAGCGAAGCCACGGATCACAATGCAGCCTCGGGTAGCACTTGGGTGCGTTTTCCTGATAAAGAGAACCAGCAAAAAAGGTCAAGTAAATTTTCTCTCAAAACTCACTCTGTCATGCTTCTGACAATGTGTACTAAACGACTTTTTCTGCGAGTCTAACCAGCCGACGTAAGAGGCACTGTCCAATTTGACTGATAATATTTCGGTGAGACATCGTCGGATGTCACGTCGCCCGTTATCTGCCTCCGTTCCGAAGCGACCAAACGCGGATCGTGCTCTATCATAGTTGATATAAGATATCCTGGTTCCTTATCAGGAACTGGAGCTCTCACAGTTTTTCACTCCACAACCACCATGACACCGGGCCAAACCACCTTGCTCGACGCGGCGAAAGCTGCGGAGACGTCATTTTCTGAACTCCCCATCATGTAGGAACAATTTCCTCTCTTACACTCCATTTTTCTACAGGTCCCTGAAATTAATATCAACCCTGTTATGTATTTCTTCGGATACGCAGAGATTTGCAACATGCTCGAAGTCCGGATCCCGCTCTCCGCCGACGTGTGGCCGATGATATCCGACGTGCGTGTCTAACGAGCGGCTTCTTCTACATCAAGGTTGTATAGTTTTCCAATTCGGTTCACCGTCATTTATTCACACCAGTTTTTGTAGAATCACGGTGTCCCTGAAGAGCTTGCCACTGCTGTTGTTGAAAGTGCCAAACCTTTTTGGGAGTCGCCCGAGGAGAAGAAGCTGAAGGTATGTTCGTATGGCCTTGGTGAATACACACTTGTTTCTTTGTTTGTTCTGACGAATACCGACAGTATGATATTCATAATACACCAAATTTCAAGGGATATGTCAGTGTCTACAGATATCTAACCGCACCCGTATATTTTAATGCGATGAATACCTATCTCCATGGCAGACTGCTTTTCTCGCCGAGAATGTTAACCCCGAGAGTCGCGGAGATCTCCACGAAGGCTATGAATTCGGTTGGGAAGAAGAAACTGCTGACCCCTCTGCGGTGAAAGAACGAGATGGCGATGGTTCAATGGCGGGAAAAAATGTCTGGCCTCCTGAGTTCCCAGAGATGCGACGCACCAGCTTGGCTTACTAGTAAGTTTGATTAAAATAATAATAGTAAATCTCCTGAGAACTGTATAGCCACGCAGTTGTAAACCTAGGGAAGGCCTTATTCCCGTTATTTGCGTTGGCCCTAGATCTTCCAGAGAACTTCTTTGATGATAAGGTTTGCACTGGATCACAGGCTCTTTCATTATCCTTGAAAGAACCACTGACCCTAAAATGAACAGACCACCAACCCCGCTGCAATCATGCGCATCTTGCACTATCCCCCCCAGATTGGCGAAGTGGATGAGAGGACCATTGGCATTGGTGCCCATACGGAGTAAGTCTTTGTTCTCCCTTCCTCATCATTTTCTTGACTTCTCTTAGTTACGAGGTGAGAGTCATTTCCAACATGATAGCTGGAATAACATAGGAACTTCTGATGTGCAGTGTTTCACGATCTTGTGGCAAGACAACAACAAAGCACTCCAAGTTCTGAACACCGAGGGCAAGTGGCTCGACGCTATACCCATACCTGGAACATTTGTTGTGAAGTGAGTTTCTCTTCAGCATGCTGGGAGTCAAAACCGCTGAACAATTTTAATAGTCTCGGTGATCAACTTGCCCGCTGGACCAGTAGGTTTATTTGGGACTCTCCCTGTGGCAATTCATCTCATATACCCGATAGATGACGTTTTCAAATCCACCGTTCACCGTGCCATCAATCGTACAGGTGTCCGTCGCTATTCCATGCCTCTGTATGTATAGGTTTCGGAACAAAATTCTCCATACCCCAGCATTGAACCTGTTTTATTTCTAGCTTCTTCGGGACCGACTACAATGTGACGCTCGAGGTTGGGCACTTCTCCCTAATTCTCTATTTGTCTGATGATTGTGGCAGGCATTCTCAAGCTGTGTATCACCTGAACGTCCCGCGAAATATGAACCTGTAAACGCGGGAGATTACGTCCAGTCTCGACTCGCGGCAACGTATGCCCATTCGGCGAATAAGGCTTGAAATAGCGAAGAGAAATGATGTTGCTTTGGAATGTTGATCGCAGTTTCTCAAGATTTAGGAATAGAGTATGTTTAATATGAATAACATACGCCATATGGTTATGGGTCATGCTGATATAATTCAACCAATGAGTGAGGTTTATTTCAACATCGAAAGGGACTCGGCCTGGGATACTTTTCTCCGTCGGTTATACTTGGAGAATCATCCAAGAGGAAGAAGACTTCTGGTCACGATGCTTCTCCTTAATACTGTACCGGGCACATACTTGCCATTGGCGAATGGCATAGGGTCTCGATACTTCAATTAACCGTCTCGGAGAAGTAGGTACTTTAGGGAGCATGAGTTAGTAGCAGAGCGCTTGCAAATTAAGTTTCCAGTAAGATAAAAATATTCCCCGCGTTTTTCTTCATGTGCAGACCCGATGGATACCCATGGCCTTTCGAAGGTCATGTCATTGAGCGACAGTTGCTGAAATAACGAAAGAAATAAAGAATATAATTAAGAGATACTCAAAACCTCAATAATTTAACCTTCTTAATTTACCATGCCACTGCTCAATAATTAGTGGCTTAGTCACCTGCTGACTAATCCAAACGTTTGTGTTCCACCCCCGCAATCAAAATGAGCGCAATCCATCTGCGAGGGACGGTACCCGTAACCTCAGAATCAGAATCGTGTTCATCGTCTTCGGACAGTGAAGATGGCAACTTCGACGGCTGGGAAACCGATTCTGGGAGTAGGCCCTGCAAATCGCTTTTCGACGATGAAAGTTTTCCTTCGGTGGAAGCTACTCTAGAACATGACAAGACAAAGCACGGTTTCGATCTGCGTGGTATCTCTACACAATTATGTATGATCTTATTTCTGTTGTTTCGCCTACGGAAAGAATCCTTACCTAGATCGTTACAGCGCTGGATTTCCATAAAAGGGCTCGACTAATAAATTTTATAAGAAAAGAGGTGAGGCTTTCTTTAACCGTCATTATTGTTTAACGTCTGATTATTTTAAGAAATTACCATCAGATAACTTAAAGTCCTTAACGGGTACTGAGCCTTTCCTGACAGATGATCAATATCTTCTTCCAGTCATTGAAGACGATCCATTATTGCGTGGGTTGATACTCAGAATGTATTTTACTCTGTACACTTACATCTATACGATTCTCTAGAATTTCAAACAGATGACTGGACAGAGGAAGAGGAAGAGAACAATATGCCCAGGATGGACGAATCTCTCCCGGAGCATGTTGCGCAACACGTTCGACGTTTAGAAGAGAGGCTCGCGGCTACGAAAGCCAGTCTCATCGACTACAAGCTATGGGTTGAAGAGAGATTCACAGAGAAATTAGAACAACTGCACGTTAATAATGAACCGCCTCGCCCTCAAGACGATGATACACATTATTTTAGTAGCTATGCCGAAAACGGTCAGTCAAGCCGGAATAAATTTGAATTCCCCAAGTGCTGATTTATATCTATCAGATATTCATGCTGTGATGATTCAAGATACAGTTCGCACTTCGTCATATGCCTCCTTCATTTTAACGAATCCAGCGTTATTCCGTGGTGCGACAGTTATGGACGTCGGTTGCGGGACAGGAATTTTATCCTTATTCGCAGCTCAGGCTGGTGCAAAGCGTGTTTTAGCAATTGATGCTAGCGCAATTGCAGAGAAAGCAGAAAAAATTGTCAAGACCAACAAATTGGAGGACGTCATCACGTAAGGAAACTCCATACCTCGACTCGACTTTATACTCACATTCTCTTCAGTATTATTCGGGGAAAAGTTGAAGTTATCCAACTCCCAGACGGTATTGAGAAAGTGGACGTTATTATCTCTGAATGGATGGGATATGCGCTACTATACGAATCTATGTTGGATTCAGTCTTGGTAGCCAGGGATCGATTCTTGAAACCAGGCGGTGTCATGGTTCCAAGTCAGTGCAAGATGGAGTTCGGATTATGTGAAGCCAAGGAGATCTATAAAGAACGAGTAGAATTCTGGAATGACATCTATGGTAAGAAAAAATTCGGCAGTCGAATCCCTCATCCAGTCATCTGAATCTTATTATAGGATATGATCTTTCCACCATGGCCGCTGGTGTCAATGACGAAGCCATTATCGATGTTGTCAATGGGGAAAGCTTGGTCACAAATACCGCAACCGTCAAGGTAAGTCCACCTTTACTGGATTATGTTTGTGCTACATTGGTATATAATTTCCTTTTTCGAGGATCTCCGTATTGGCACATTATCTCAAAAATCCCTCAACTTCTCCTCTCCATTCAAACTCACTGCTACACGCCGCGTTCTCAAAGCCCATGCCTTTATCCTTTATTTCGATACCTTCTTTACCCCAACTGGATCACCTCTTCCTGAAAACGCCAAAGTTCACCTCGTAAAGGATGGTGAGCCATCCCTAGCAGAGGTTTGGCAGGTCCCGGGAAAGATCAGACGGAAAGATAGCACCAGTGGAAGAGGGAAAGAAGTTAGCTTCAGCACGGGACCCGAGAGCAAGCCAACGCATTGGAAGCAAGCGTTGTTCATGCTGAAAGAGCCCTTGCACGTTGAAGAAGGCTTGCCAATTTATTTCTATCATCGAATAATTGTGCTCATTCGCTCTATTTCAGGGACTATCATCACTGGTACCTTCTACTGTCGTAAAAGCAAGGATAATACCCGAGAACTCGATGTCGAGATTCACTACAATATTGAGGGCAATGATACCGACACTGTTGTTCAGATGTATCATGTCCGTTGATCTAGACAATTGCCTATGTATTCTAAAATTTAATTGTTTGTATTCATTGGTTTAATGCTATTATTTTACATAGCATGCTCCCAGAATCTGAGCCTTTCTGGTACGACAAGTTATGCGTGAAGTTGCCACTGAAGACCTCCAGGGAGGTCAAGACTCTTTGGAAATGTAGGTAAAGTTTGATTCCACCGAAAATCAGCGTGAATAAAGGATGGTTACATTAGTTTGATTTTGAAGCCATCTCTTGCAGCATATGAATAACCATCAACTCGTGTCGCGACCGACGGTGCGGTAGGGATTAGCCGATCAAATCACTTTGGTTCAAATTCTACTTTTATTTCATTTAATTCTATCATCTTTAATCATCCAAGGCTTCATAATTGCTGTGCGTGCGCTCACGCCGCATATTCACTAATAGTTCAGTTTCCCTTTACGGTAGGCGTTTCTCTTCTGCCCCACATCCCTTATCTCCGCCTTACAATCTCCACATCACCCACATCGATGCATAAGCGCATGCCCTATCCGGAGTCGCTTTACAATCCGCGGGCAAGCACGGGGACTCGCATGACCGCCAGGTAACACCCGTCGATCATTATGTCTCAAACTCCCCTTCTCGTCTATTGTTTCCTGTCTCTTTCTTATCTTTTATTTCCTTCTCGCATCCCCCGCTCCATTTTCTTAAACAACCTGACCCCCTTCATTCGCAATACTCCATCACCACCGATGCCTGATTAGGATGGGTCGATAGGGAGGCGGACTCATGGTCTTTGATCACGTACGATGCAGCTGATTGGGATTGCTATTGACTTGGGACAGCGGATTGCCAGTTTGGCATGGTCTCTTTCCTTTCATTTTCTCACATGATCACCTTCGTGTTGACTTGGATTTTGTATCTGGCATCTGTGATTCGGTATAATCATGTAGCAGACGTAGAAAAGATCATCTCCCTTTTACCTCTTACTTCGACGCACCTGAGCTGGACCGTTGAGCATCCCCAGCCATTGAGAATCGAGCCTAGAACCTTATCTGACCGCTGAAGTTCCATTATCAGTTGTTTTTCAGGCTATAATGATCCGGACTTTCGTTATTGTTGACCTATTTTGCACAAGTGCACCACCAATCCCTCTCGAATATTATTTCCGTTACAAACCCTTTGTTTTCATTAAGTTCTCTAGTTCGATCTTTGGGTTCACTTATACCATTTACTTCCGTAGGTGCTTAGCTATCCAGTTCAGAATCGCAGCCATCCTTTAGTCTGTAGGCCTCTTCCACAACGGCTAGAGTTCAATCTAGCATGTCACAGTTCGTTCCCACCAAGTAGTTTCAGCAGCAGACCTTCTTTATTCGAACTGCTTGGCAAAGCGGTTCTAATACGAAGCCTTCTCCTCAAGTAATTTCTCAAATAGGCATACTATTCGCATATTGCTAGCATATACGACAACTGGTGACATCGATGTAAAGAATTACCTTCAAGAGGTTGCCAAACTTAAGCGAGGCAGTGATCGCTCAATTCTCGGTGTCAGCGTGGTGATTATGACACTCGATTTTAACAGATATCTTGACTGCATCAATTGATGGCCCCACCGTCCCTACGCGCGGGAGCGGTGCGAGACTCTTACGACTCATGGACATTGCTTTGAAATCGAGATCGCACCTCATTCACTATACCTCTCAAGCCACATATGGTTTCACCCTGATGACGTCCTCGACTATTGACAGTCGTCTTGGAAGGAACGCGGTGCCACTCGGTACAAAACGGTTTCAGAATCTGCGCACTGTCTCCAAAGGTGCTGAGGGGGTCGCGTTCATAATGCTGCTGCACCAGGCTCAGGTAAACCTGCAGAATTCTAATTACTTCCTCCCCCTCTAACCTCGGTATATCAAGGAAGTGAAGTATGGGTTCTTGTGTTGAAGCCTCTCGATAAGCTGCAATCGAACCCTTTGAAATTCATACTAAGGAAATCTGAATAGTTGAGTGGCCCAACCGGGACTCGGCCATTAGCATATAGAGTATATTGGTAGAACTATTTTCTCTTATGAGGCACAAACTCTTGCCTGGGGTACAATCGAAGATTCGACGAAGCATATGTTCGTGGTTCCTGAAATGACCAAAGAGTGAGCAATTTGTGTTAGGATTTTACCGGTTTACCCCACATAGTACTGGGTATCGGAGGGAAAGAAAGAAAAAGAAAAGAAAGGAATTGAGGAGAAACTCTTGGCCGACTGTGTAATTAAATTATTTATACGTTCAAAATTACTTATTATATATACATTTCCTTCCCCTGTCGACCCCGTGGCATTCAGCGAGGCGCTCGCATACTTTGCACCCTACAATGCAAACTGTTTTGCACGCCAATATATTCGTTTGTCTTGGACAATTGGGGATTTTGTAGCGACGACAACGGCGGCGGTTTTTCTGTTTGCACTGATTCTCAGGAATTTCATAAATTGCAGAAAATAGGAGTGAAATATTATTAAATGTTTACGATGGGCTCCCTGAGCTAATTTTAGCCCTAACAGTTGAGGAAGTGCTCGAAATCCATAATGTCCATGTCTATTTGTCGAATTTCTGACATTATAAATTACAGAAATTGTGTTTCAAGATTAACTAGTTGAATATCTAAAGCAAAGAAGAAGTGGCGGGCTGGTGATTATGCTGAGTGCACAGAGAGCTCCTTTTTGTTTACAAATCAACGCTGGGTGCTAATAATT
>Ga0157379_10004883_pt1 | contig 11518 bp, 9 predicted proteins | sample S25metaG_FD_121802 | JGI IMG/M metagenome (GOLD analysis project Ga0157379, IMG submission 121802) | Switchgrass rhizosphere microbial communities from Kellogg Biological Station, Michigan, USA - S2-5 metaG | ecosystem: Host-associated > Plants > Roots > Rhizosphere > Soil | place: USA: Michigan... | reverse complement strand
TCCATCGATGGTCAAGTGACTATTGACATGAAGGCCGAGGCCAAAGCCGTTGTTACTGCAGGGTTCGACTTCCCCAACCTCCACTTGGTCTTCCCTGCAAATAAAGGCACTTCTAAAGGATCTGCAACTGCTTCCGGTGGTAGCAATCGTAAGTGATGAAAATATTGAATATTTCTTCAGTATATTCACAACAATATTTCAGCCCTGAAGCTGAGTGCGAACCCAACTCTCAATGTTGACGGAACGGTCACGGGTCACCTTATTCCTCGTGTAAGTTGTAGGTTCTATTCACTTGGGGTCTCTCCAACAATTATTTCCAGGTAGACTTCGGTGTTGATTTCTTCGGCGGAGGAGCTCAGGCTTCAGTAAGTTGCAATATCTCTTCCATGTGACCATTCTCTGAATTGCATTCCACCCAGGTTTTCGTTGATGCAGATGTGTCTGCAAGCTTAAATATGGCAGTTACAGCGTCCGCAAAGATTACTAATAAGCGCAGTGAAGATGAAGAGGACAGTGCACTGGACGATCTCACAGATAGCTTTACGGATGACATTACGGATGACATTGAAGATGATTCGACCGACGAACTATACGACAGCGACGACAGTCTTTTGGATCCTTCCAACAGTATCTCTCCTCGCGCCACCACTACCTCTTTGAATGGCTGTGTTAGCCTTAATGGGAAGATCGATGTTACTGGAGGTCTTCAGGGCACTATTAAAGGCATCTTCGACAAGGCAACAACAATTCCCATCTTTTCCAAAGATGTCCAATTGTTCAAGGTCTGACCCCAAAGCATTTTAGTCTCCGAATTGTTCCTGAATTTATCTACTCATTCAGAAATGTCTCAATGGCGCTCCTACCAAGAGGGACGCATACGAATTAGATGAGAAACGGTCCCAAATTATTCGTCGAGCCGGTGATACCTCTGGATTAAAATGCCCCGCGAAGCTAGTCTCTTCACTATCAGCCATTATTTGAAGATATCTTTCCCTTGGCATCTTAATTTTTTTTGCTTGGTTACTTCATGGATCTTCTTGTAATAATCCAAGTATAAGGCTTATTCAACTTCAAAAACCGCGGTTAAAATTTAGTCGGATTTTATCTCTAGAACAGGATCTTAGGGATGCTTTTACCTAAATAAACGTTTGGCTATGACCCACCCGTGGCTCGTATCACCACGACGTGCAGAGCGCTTATTGGCCACATCATAAGCATGCCAGTGGGACACATAAAGAAGAATGAGCAGTCAGCGTGTCATGAAAGGAAGTTTCCTAAAGAAAATGTTTGTTTGAGTATAGAAGGTGAGGAAGTATAGGGATCAGAGTTTGAAATAGCAATTGTTTCGGCGCTGGCTAGATTTGAAACAGTCTCCCTCCCGAACGTTGACTGGTGACCACAGGCTTTAGTGTGGGAAGGACTGGTTCGAGGTTAGGCACTGGAGCGAGTCTGCAAGGAGAATATTCGAGACTCCAGAGATCTATGATTGGCAACTCGAGACATAACAGGCAATCCTAGACGGTATATGCGGACGGGCTTGGAGGATGTATACGGGGTTGATTGAGTGAGTGGTGGGTCGACCGCAGTGGCTAGGGAAGTGGTCCTAATCTTTATTGACCACACCCCGTGGGAAAGAGACTGGTTCAAGTCTAGCGCTGGCGGCAATTCTTTGCGATACGCACGACATCTTTTGAAAGGTAACCACTCTCTCAACATTAGATTTGTGCGTCCTATCATCTCACTTCTTGTGCCTGCTGGGACGCTGGGGATGAAAAGGACAGTGCATACTCCTCAATGGCCATTGTGCGTCGCGTCTTCAATCCTCCTTCTCTGGGCAGTTAATTAATCCTCATTTCAGTTAGGTTCGGAGAATGTAATCGGTGATATCATGCCTGCAGCAAGCTGAAGTATCGAAGGATGCAATCCAAGATAGGCATCAGGAGCACATACATTCCATATAAACTGTTCAGGCGCTTCAAAATGCAGTTGATCTATGCTCTTATCTCTACAAAGGTGACACGCTAAACATTATCGTCCGTCTCCCGCAAAATGTCCATACCTTCCCTTCCTGTAACGCATATGAATATGACTTGGAACTCTTCCCAAGTGCGGTCAGGGTCCTTTCGCTCGTGTGACCTCTATCAGGGATCCCTCGGGAAATTCTATGACGAAACGAAGGACAAAGGGCGTCTCAGGTTCCCGCATCATTACACTGGATTATAATTTCTCAAAAATTCCCACCTTGTAGGTCCGTGCATATATTCTGAAAAGTCGAGGTAAAGTTACGTTTGTTATTGTCGCTTCGAACGTCGCTCTCCCTGAGGGTCTCTCCTTGTCAAGTTGAGGAGAGGTGGAGCTGGGGATTTGCAGGTCCATGATACTGAGAGTAAATTATTAATTTTGAATCGGATGGGCCATTATCGATATTATTTTACAGTGAGAAACATTCAGTATAACTATTTAAACTAACCTGGTTTATGCTCTGACTGTTGTGTAGTAACAGAATGGTTTGAGAATGTTAAATGGGCCCTCGCTGAAGGTGAAGAAGAACGAATTCTTACTTGTCCGGACCATTGACGTTCTCCTAGCAAACATGCTTAGTACGACCTTTGACCCAGGCAAACTCACACCAGTCAACTTCGATAAGGATGCCGCCATCTTTGATCAGTTCATTTCTTGCGCAGGTGGTCAAGATCCTGGTGGTGCTCATTTGAAAAGTGGTATGCAAATCCTGATTTTTGGGTTACAGTAGTAGCAACAACTTAATCTCCTAGGGTGTGGAGATGAAGGTTCAAGCTACCGTTCAATTGGGTGCTACGGTCATTGTGATCTCATCATGGTGTCAATTCCTTTTCTGAGTCATTAACTTATTCTACCTGTAAAGGGACGACTTTTCCACCCCAAATTACTGATTTTTGCGTTACTGAGGTAATAATTTTATTTCGGCGAATTTAATCGATGCTCATCCTCTGCTAGATATTGGGGGCAGTCCCGACGTTATCTTTACCGTAGATGCCACCGTCCAGGTATTTACCAGCCAATCAAAAAGGCGTTCAAGTCTAATTTTCCGACTTAGATTCAATTCGACACCCGAAAAGTCGAATTATATAAAATGGGTCTCCCGGGCGTTCCATCCCCACTGGCAGGCAGATTTCATACCGTCTCCTTCAAGCCAAATTGGCCATTAACACAGGCTATGACTTCCCTGGCATCCACGATCTAAAAGCTCTGCGAGTGTCTCAAGGCCAATAACAGTGATCACCCCAAGTTCCTAGGTATATTCATCCCAAAAATTTACGGCGATATGTCAGCCGTTCAACTCGGTGAAAACCCAAGTATCTACCTCACTGAAGGCATCACTGGCCACATTATTCCTCACGTAAGTTGAATCTTCCATGCAGCTGTTATTATCCTCTCTAATGGTGACAACTAAGTTGATTCCGGTGTTAACTTCTCCAATGGCTTGGCCCAAGCCCCAGTATATTAGAGTATTTTTAGCCGGATGATCACTGGCTTGTATTTCCTTCAGGTTTTCATCAATACCGACGTATTCGCAAGCTCGGACACGGATCTTCAGGCATCCGCAATTGCCACCAACCAGCGTCGTGCCATCGAAGCTATCGAATCCGGCAGTACCCCTGAATTGCCGCCAGTACCTCCCTAGATCGCTGCGTCGCCCTCGCTGCTAGGTCCGATGTCGAGGGAGGTCTCCAGGGTTCTCTTAAACCTCTCTTTCCGCAGCTCTCATGTATCCCATCTTTTCAAAGGAGGCTGAGTTGTCCAAGGTATTTGTCCGAAGAGACTCAAAACTTGGGATTTTCATTTACCTTATCTATTCTTTCAGAAATGCATCAATAAGAAACGGTCCCAAGTTATTTTGCGGGCAGCTGACATCTCGGGATTACAATTCCTCGCGAATATAGTCTCCATCCTTTCTTCCATCCTCTGAAAAATTCGACGCTTTATAAGGAAATTATATTCACAAGTAAAAATATGAATATATGATTATGACCTCTTTTTAAACAGCACTTCGGCTTTGCTATCAGGGAATGTGGATATCTGGTAATGGAGTATCAACGGCCTGCTAGACGGAGCAAGCTTGATATCATAATTCAACAATATATGTGCCATCAACAACTTCATCTCAAGAGCTGCGAAAAACCGCCCTGGACTGAATAATAACGAAACGTCATCAGGAGCCGACAAATACACAAGCACTCCAGACTAACCACGCATGTCTCCCGTGTCCGAAAGGTAAATAATCCAAGCTTATCTTGGACATAGATTTCCCGGGGGCCTCTTCTTCTGGGTTGCAGAATCTGAACCCATCGAATGTGGCGGCATTGGTATATAATGCGTCATCATGCTGGCGACCAGCTATTGCAGCTGAAACCGTGGTACCCTTCGGAATAAGTGTGCCGTCGCAAAGTCTAACGTCATTCATCGCTTTTCGTAATAGGGAAACTGTATAATGAATTTTAGTCTCTTTGGAATAAATGGCAGAGGGATTTATTACCGGCGCTCGTGCTACTAAATCGCAAGCATTCCTTTAAAAAGCTCTCCAGCTTTTCCATTTTGTCAAGGGATTCCTTCGTCCAACCGGATGTTTTAATGTGGTTTTCTACCTCTTCCCGGAGAGGGGGAACATATTCTGGACGAGATGCCAAGTCAAACAACGCTAGGGTAAAAACCTAAGGGGTTCCAGAATTAGCAGTGCGTCTTGTCAACTATAATTTATATGCCTGACCACCGAGGTTGAGTGAAGAGAGGCAAAATTGAGCAGAACTATACGATCTGCCAATTCCTCGACGGTTTGATTTTCGGGACCGGACATTTCCAGAAGGTACGTTAACATGGTGTCCTAAATATGATTATTTCGGGAGCAAAGTCGATACTGATACTGATAGCTTACATGTCTGCCTGAAGGTTCAGTTCCATAATCATCCATCTTGGTTTCGCGTTCTTGAATAATGGTCTGTATTTGATTGACGGCGACTTTCATGGCTGACGGAATTCTGGTGAAAAGTCTCATAACAATGCTGAACAATTCGATAAAATCCAATGGTACTTTCTGGATAGTTTCGTACTCACGGCTTAAGAAATCCAGGAAAGAAGTCCATAATAGTCGAGGCAATAACGGCATTGAACACAAAATCGATATTCATTTTCATAAATTCCGGATCGCAACCTTATTACTGGAATCTGAGTTCTCCCAACAAACAGAGATGTACGATTGTTCTCACAATACGGTGCTCCAACGAGCAAACGATTGGATATTCGACAGATCATAGCAGCTGATGTATCGTACATTCGGATTGCACTCCAGTCTGGGGAGTTTCCCGTTGTTAGAAAAAGAAATGGGGATGCACAAATTAGTAGTATGCACCTTCCGTCGCGGGGATATACTTCTCAAAGGCCAAAAGCATCTCGTCGCGTATCTCCGGAAAGAGCATGCCTAAGCTATTGGTAAATTGATTCCGAAGGATTGGGATATGAGTGGGATTTCTTATCGCTCTTCGACTCATTATGTAGTCAGTAGCTACGATCTGACAAAACCATCTTGAAACCCCGCAAATACGACAAACAAGCTATCGGACACTCACATCATTCGTGGCTTCTGTGAATGACATGGAATCGTCAGAATATTTCCGTAATTCGTCTATCGCACGGTCGTTTGTCAAAACAACATGTTGTCCTTTAAAGAGAGGGAGACGAAAAGGACGAGGTTTATACTTGCAAACAGGATTAGTGGACGACAAGATAGAAATATCCGCCGTCTCACCTTGTTATATCCTTCATCTATTAGTAACCGTCCACGTTTCGTAAAGGCAATCTTGCTACGAATCGATGATAAAAATCCACCGACTTCAATGGCTGGGATCTGATACTGAGCGCCGGCTGAAATGAACTGGTTGCTTACAGCTATTAAATAGGACATACCAACTCTTTCTTAAGGTGCCGATCTCTAAGCCATGAACAAACGACCACAATGATCAAACCAACGAAGATATGCTTCAGTCGAAGGGAGTACCCTTCCCACAGTGGCAGGTGGAGAATCGACATCGCTGAGAAGGAGACGGTTGTATACAAGCCAGTACTTGAACGAGATGGGAGTAGACGCCATTTGCGCATGTAAGTAGTTGTCAGACCTGGCATAAATAGACAGCCTACCAGAGTAAAATCCAAGCAAGAGGGCCTGTCACAACTGGCGACCGCGAATCCGTTGAGGAAAGGAGTTCTATAAATGACAGGGGTTAAACGACAGGCGGTGAGACCAAAGCTCTGGGAAAGTCGGTCTAGAGAGTGTCGAGTAGGTCGCGAGTTGGTTCCCTTATTTGAAGAATTTCTCCCAGGCGGATTTGTAGATGACAATGGTGCTGGTTATCCATCACCCTAAAGTGTCATAGATGAAATTTGAATTAAAACGAGACATGTTATTTGATTTCAGCACTTCGGCAACAGCAACTTGTGACCTACTCTTCCGTGTAAGGAATCGGTTCAACTAAGAAGCTATTGATATTTTGAGTTGATGCTATTATTGTGGAGTATGAGGCTCAGAGAAATTAAATAACTCTCATTTTTACTTAAATACACCTGCTCATTTTACATCCCCATATACTCACTATCTGTTATAAAGGTCAGCATGCTCTACGGAGGAAGTGGATAATAACAACCAACAATCCAAGCCACTACCTTTCGAATGTCCAGTGGACCATCTGTGCAGTGCAGTGTTTCCCTTGTCTCTTAAAGACTTCTCCTTCCCCTTCGCTTCCCCCCTTCTTGCTCACCAGATACACCTCGCTTCATCTATCCCACTAAGTTCCATTTGCTGGGTGCCGTTTATCTCTTCCATTCTTAGTTCCTAGAAAACCGTGACGGAGTTGCTTCGCTAGAGATTGGTTGCTTTCTTGGTCTCGTGACAAGAGAGCTGATAACCTGGGGTACTGTACGCTTCGCCAATAAACTTATAAAGTAATATAGAAACCAATTGAAGAGTGAATGCCGCCTCATTCTTAATTATGCAGCCTATGCTTACGGAAACTGAGGTAGACCCGTGTTTCGGAAAGTCTTACAACAAACACCTTCCCTCAAAAAAATGTTGACCCCCCGATTAATTTTTGGAGAGAGATGCACATATTGCATTTGCCTAAAATACTATTGTAGATTCCTGCGCTTTGGACGTTGGTGAGTGTGTTGTCGGCCCTTGAATAATTGGAATTGTTCGCTCGAAGGGGATGATTATGCCAGTATTAAGACAGTTGAACTGCTCGCACTCACACATCTCCCTATATTCTCGAGATGATTATAAAGAAGCGTTGTTGTATGCGGCTTGTGAACAGGAAATAATTGGAAAATACAAATAAATGCGCGTCTAGGCGAAAGCACGAGACTAATGCTGGGTTATTCTCAATTCAGTCTCAGCCGAGCACTTTTGGTGTGAAGGCTGGGATGCATCCTAAGAAACCAAAGCTCCACTTCGGTAATACACACGAAATCCACAAAATAAAAATATAAGTCGTTCTCTTGAGCTCATCATCCTCCAGAGAGCTTTCTTATTCAAGAAAACATCCGTGAACATGGTAGACAACATAGTAGACTCAGTGACCCCTGGTCAACTTGACGGAAGAATTGCACATCTCTTGAGAATATTTTTGACGGACTAAATGGTGGCCGAATAAGGGGCAACGGAGGTCTTATAATATCTCAGAATATTTGGGATGGCTGAAGAGTTGGACGCGATCCATGGTTTCAATTTTCTTCTTGTTGTTTGACATAGGCTCTAGCAGAAAAGCACGAGCAAATCCCTGTTAACAGAGCCTAAAATATCTAAAAACCAATAGAATTCATAGAGGTAAATTTTTCATAATTAGATACACATGTCGGATTAAGAGCGCTCAGCAAGTGTTATAAGCTGTGAGTTCCGTTCCGCGTTGTGCAGAACCTGCGCCAGTTCTTTTTGTTCGGTTGTACAACATTCGCTTTATAAGTAGATTACATGTTGTACACACAGTATCCGTTTGCCTCGCGGGCTCACCGAAGTCAAACACGAATTAATTCCTTATTCTGTGATGTGCGACGCTCATTTTAACAGGTGAGATTCTAGATTCTAGATAGATATGGTGGATAAAAATTGTAGCGGATTCGTCACGGTCACATTGAGTGACACGGCAATTGCCGAAAGAAGCCGCTCGCCTTGCCGAGCGGTATTGAGTGGACTCGCAGACTCCAACTTCTCTGATACCCACCACCATATCCCGGAGGATATACACTAGATCTGACAGCGACTTATATTTCCAAAGTATCAGTTTGTCCATTTATCTTTGACACACACAAACCGTCCTCAAAGCATACACTGGTTTAGTAGGACACAACAATCGGTTATCAACCTGTTGAAAAACAACAAGATGAACGAACTTGACAAAGGACCCGAGTCGCCAATCTCTCGTCTTCCACAAGAGCTTCTAGAGATTATCTTCGTGGATTATCTTCATTTATATTCCTTTGAAGAGGGGAACGGAAGGAAAGGCATCATCGGATGTCGTGGGCCGCTTCCTGTCGACCTCCTTCTGGTCTGTCGAGGTTGGCGAAGAATCGTCCTAAGCAATCATAAGCTCTTTATCAGAATTGCTATTACGGACAACCGGTTTAGTCCTTATAAGATTATTCCTACCTGGATTCGGCGCTCTGGGTCTTTACCATTGGAAGTCGCCATTACTCCTGAACGATGGAATGGTACTGTAGATTCGAAAACAAAGCTCCTCCAATTCCTAGGAAAGCAGATGCATCGCATTCGTATTCTCAAGATGTCTTATACTCCTTATTTCGACACTTTATTCCCTCCGGATAGCATAACACTCGCCCCGATGCTCCAATATTTACGACTCTCCTCCCCCACTTTCAACTCCTTCGTAAGCAATACTATTGTTTGGAGATCGGGGGGCATCATCGCCGAGAATCTACAAAGCCTCACACTAAATACGGAAATACCATTATGGAGAGTTAACCTGCCCCTCGGACCCATGTTGATATCATTTGACGGGCGGAACTGCGTTTATGGACCACGAGAGGCGGCAAGACTTTTATCCATGTGTCCTAATCTCAGGACTTGTTCTTTAGACTACGGGGAAGACTCGGTGTCTCCTCAACCAACGGATGCTGACCTGACCGCGAATATTATCCTCCTTCATCTTGTGGCTTTTGACATCAAATTCCACAAAACGACGCCGAGCAGTCGGGCGCCATCTCATTTTAACAGAGTTGCCAGGCGGTTAGATACACCCTCTCTCCAGAAGTTGAGACTGGACGCCAGTGACATTCTCGATCGTCCTTTCAACTTCGATAACCTAGTGGCGAAGCCTCAAGAACGTTGGCTATCACAATGTCATCCACCATTGCAGAAACTCTCGCTTGTATCCTTTTCAAGCCTAGAACTCGGGACGTTTCGTCAAATTCTGGAGGCGGTGCCAGGTATATCTGAACTTGAATTGCAGGGATGGAAACTTAGTTGTGATCAGTTGAATATTCTTAACCGGGGTCTCAATCCCTCCATCTGTCCTCGCTTGGACGTTCTCTCTGTCCACAGCTCCATCTTACTCGCGGACGCGGAGGAACTTATATCTGTTATTTATAGTCGTCTGGCATCGGATACTGGGGATGAGGGAGACCAACCACTCACAAAATTGACTGTCTCAAATTTGAGAGATGAAAAATTAATGCACATGGGGTATGAATTCTTGGAGGCACATTCATTTCCAGACTTTACGATAGTGCTCTAGAAAAATTCTCCGTCATTGGAATGTTCGACTCCTTCTGTAAAATTAAAAGACAGTAAATATGTATAACTGTTCTATCATAACTGGAAGATATGCTAATTTGTCGAAATTCCTCGGGCGCTTGTTCCATTTGCTCTCGAGCCGTGGGAATACTCGGGGGTGCCTGTTTGCTCCGTCTAGTCGCCACATACAGTATGGTGGTCGCCAGCCCCGACAGTCTGAATGATGAAGACGCGTATATCGCACCCTCAGCACATGCATTGAGCTTGCTAAGTGCACGTAGACCTTCTCTCGCTGGCCCGGTCGACTCTCTCACTTCCTATGTCTCCGCAACGAGGCCGAACGATGACTTCTTCCTCTCTCCTCCAATTCAGGAAGAAATATCTACGCCAATCCCGGACTTCAGTAGAGATCTTCAGATAAAGATGCAATCATGGGTTGGTGATGGGGCTTGCAAAGTACGTCTGTGAACGATTTGAGTGTTTACGTCCTATTTATTGATACCTGTTTACAGATGAGTATTAGTCCTTCTGGAAGAGACGTCGTCCTTGCGGCGAGATCGGGATTATATATCATTGACTTAGAAGCACCTTTTGAAGTACCGCGTTTCCTCCCCCAGGGTGGTACTTGGGACGTTGCGGACGTGCAGTGGAATCCCCACCCATTTCGTGCAAACTATGTAGTTTCAACGTCAAGTGAAAAGCTGTTCGTAAAATATATTCGGAATTAATTTAACTTATTTTATTTTATCCCTAGACTCATTTGGAATTTGGACCGTCCTGACCGCGAAGCGATTCAATTCATTCTTCCCCGACACTACCGCAGTATCACCGATCTAAATTGGCATAACCATAATCCTGATATCGTTGCAAGTACGAGCATTGATTCTTGGATATGGCTGTGGGATCTTAGAACACCAGCAAAACCTGTCACAGGTGTGTTCGTTAGCCTCATTCTAACCTTATTTATTTATTATTTTGATAGGCTTATGTGCATTTAATCGTGAGTCATGTCTTTTAACCATGCTGAATAAAATTTACAGCTCTTGTTTTAAGCTGGTGCGACGCAAGTAAAATGGAACCGACACAATGAAAATATTTTAGCTTCCTCTCACGGGAATGTTCTCCTGATCTGGGATCAACGGGTGATTTCCTATCTTTAAATTCCTAAAATTGTATCAGCTAACCCCCATTATAACTGTAAGAAAGGAGCAGTTCCACTTACCCGAATCAAGGCTCACACTGCAAGAATTTACGGAATAGACTGGTCGCGACAGGATGAACACGAAGTAGTCTCATGTTCCCTCGATGGTCATATTAAATTCTGGAATGCCTCGACATCAGTCAATGGTGCCGGTGATGCTATTCCGAGACCGTTAACCGACTCGCCTACTCATACACCTCGGCAATGTATCGAGACGAAATATCCTGTCTGGCGAGCTCGACATGTACCTTTCGGGACTGGTGTACTAAGTCTTCCTCTTAGAGGGATTCAACGACCCAAGCTTTTTTGCAAAGATCATCCCATCAATATTATTCCCGAGACTATTACAGATGACGGGCAACCTGACATTGTGAAGGAATATGTTTGGCGTACGAAGGGAGGTCTTGATAAAGGATACGGTGAGAATATTGACTATGGTAGCTTTGAAATCATTTATTTAGTTTCTAGACGACCGTGAATTCCAATTGGTTACTTGGAGTGAGGATCGTACGCTCCGAACATGGACAATAGACGAATCTTTG
>Ga0157379_10004882_pt1 | contig 11519 bp, 8 predicted proteins | sample S25metaG_FD_121802 | JGI IMG/M metagenome (GOLD analysis project Ga0157379, IMG submission 121802) | Switchgrass rhizosphere microbial communities from Kellogg Biological Station, Michigan, USA - S2-5 metaG | ecosystem: Host-associated > Plants > Roots > Rhizosphere > Soil | place: USA: Michigan... | reverse complement strand
GGGGTCTGGTCGGCGCTGAACAGCCAAGTGGCGAAGGTGGGAGCCTGGAACGTGGCGGCGAGGTGGGGCGAGCGGAAGCTCATGCGCCAGGCGACGGCGCATTCATTGGGTATCCACGCGCCCATCTCGTGCATCGCCTGGAATGTGGGCGCAACGCGGCCCGCCTGGGTGATGAGGTCATGGGCGCGCTCCACCCGGGGGTCGGTCCGGTAGGTCGCGCTCTCCGGGGGCGGGCACGGCAGGACAAACTCCCAGTTGGCCGGCGCCATGAACCGTTGGTCCTGCGCGAGCAGTTCGAACAGGATGGATGTTCCCGAGCGCGGCAGGCCGGTGACGAAGACGGGCCGGTCGATAACCTCGTCTTCGATCTCGGGGTGAGCCGCGTACTCGGCTTCGATCTTAAGGCGTGTCTCGAGGAATAGGATCAGTTCCTGCCGGGTCCACAACCGTCCGAACAGGTGAAGCTCCGCTTCCTCCTCAAGCGATCGCACCAGCAGTTCGAACGGCTCGCGCCAATGGTCCGCGCCAAAGTCCGTAAGCCCGGTACGGCGCTGCGCTGTCGCGATCAGCTCGTCGGCCTGTAGCGGCGCAACGGCGTTGGCATCCCAAGGCTGCGTTTCGGTCAGGAATGCGCTCAGCCATTCCGGCCGCTCGGGCGGCTGCCAGTAACGCGTGGCATCCGCGGCTTCCTCTTCCATATTGCCGGTCATCCTCACCCCGCTTCTACTCTGCGACTGCGAGAATAGGCATTCGGGTGGTGGACAGACACCGAATATCTGTTCAGTTTAGGCGGAAATTTGCTCACCGTATGAACGGCTCAATGAACCGCACTTCGACCTCCCTCCTGCTTTCCCGCGACGATGTGCTCAACCTGCTGGATAAAACGGCGCGGGTGGGCGGCGACCCGGATGAAATCTTGGCCAAGGCGAGAATTCCGTACCGCCTGGCGGACTTCGCGAGCGGCCGTGTCCACAGCATCTCTCGTGAGCAGATGGCCGCGATCTATCGTGAATGCATCGTCACGATTGGCTGGCACTCGAGCCGTCAGGACAACAAGCCGCAGATGCATCCTGACGAATTCCGTCTGCTCTGCTATTGCGTCATTACCGCGTCGACTTTCGGCGACGTCCTGGATCGCCTTATCATGTTCTACCGAACCCGGAGCGACCGGCTGTCGGTTGTTTCGCTGAGCGTCGAAGGCAGGGCAGCAAAGCTCGACATCGACACCTTGCGGCGGCGAACAAGCTTCGGTGCGTTTCTCGCCGACCTGGCCGGCATGTCGATATTCACCCGGTTGTTCGCGTGGATGATCGGTGCGGGTGGACACAAGTTCCAGGTCGGCCTCGCATACGGCCAGCCGTTCGCGGACGAACCTGTGCACGACTTTTTCGCGGGCGACCTGGCGTTCGGAAAGCCGATAAACCAGATCATTTTTCCTGAACATTTTCTCAGACGGCCGGTCGTGCGGACACCGGCGGATCTGGACCGGTGGCTGCAGGAGTTTCCGTTCGACTTCATGGCGATCCGGCCGACAGAACCCTCTCTGTCGGATCGGCTGCGCAGTCTCTACGCCCGCTCGATGGCTCGCGGCACCCGCTTGCCTCCGCTCGCAGAAATCGCGCGCCTGTGCGGCATGGCCCCGAGCACCCTGCGGCGGCATCTGGAGCGGGAGAACAAATCCATACGCACCTTGAAGGATGCAGCCCGCAGAGAAGTGGCTTTGGAACTTATATCCCGCGGGCACGATACGATCGAGGTCATCTCTGCGAAAACGGGCTTCGGACATCCGGATGGCTTTCGATCCGCATTTCGACGCTGGACCGACCAGTCTCCAAGAGATTATCGCGCCGCTCTTACCGAGGCACGTGGCCAGGAAATGCCTGGCTGATTCGCCAGGAGCGTCCCTTTGCGACGATGGTTTGAGCGACCGAAATGGTCGCAGAGTTCCATAGGGCTTGCCGAGCATTCTTCTCCCAAAGCGTTCCCGCCGCGCCAGTTCCGAGGTGAAGACGCTGGCGCTGGCGAGGGCGGCAGAGCTGGACCTCAAGGCCAAGGCGCTCGAAGCCATGCGCCTGTCTCTGCTCCACCTCGCTGAGGCCTGTCATGGCGAGATCTGCCGCGCGCGGCGTCGCTTGCCATTGATCGCGCCGGGCCCGCACGTCGCCACGCATCCGCCGATCCTCGAATGCAGCGAGTCACTGCCGGCAGTCCATCATGCATGATGCGGTGCCCGTTCACGTCTGGCGACGGCTTAGAGCAGAGGAATGGATTGGGCAGTTCGCCCTGCATTTAGCTGGCACTTCGCGCCTTTTAGCAGCGCGCTGTCGCCTCCGTCACGCAGCGCTCACAGCACCCGCGCTAATATCCTACCGTCGCTAAGGGCGCTAAATAGGATGCGGTGATGGCACCGATTGCGTCGGTCAAGAATTCCTCGTCGGGGCGTTCCTGAGGATTGCCCGTCTCCTGCGCCTTGTCGCATGCGATCAGGACGTGAAGAAAATAAAGAGTGCCATTGCGGAGGCGGGCCTCCTTGATGTCCGGCGGCAGATCGACCAATCTTCGCAAGAGATCGAGGATGTGAAGCATCATCGGCGAGAATTCATGCGATTCCATCCACGACGCGCTAGCTTTTGAGTGCCAGTAGAGATGGACGGCAAAAGAGGCAAAGCTGTGGCGTCCATTTGCGTCAGTCTGCATGGCCATCGGCATCAACAGCGCGCGGATCAACGCGTGAGCGTCGTTCAATTTCCCAGCGGCGGTTGCCTCAGCCAGAAATTCGCCACGATAACGTTCTAACGTCCTTGCGCGGCTCAACAGGATGGCGCGTATCAGCCCCTCCTTCGATCCGAAGTGGTACTGAACACTGTAGTGATTACCCGATCCCGCCGCCGCTCCTATCGCTCTCATGGAAACGGCGTCTACACCGAGCCTGCCGAACATCTGCTCGGCAGCGGCTATGATGGCTTCCTGCGTTTCGGAAAGCTTCAAGGCGACCCCGGTGAGAATGCAACCTGTTGGCGAACGGGCGCTCACCATAGACCCGCGACCGTACGGGAGCGGCCATGCACAAGCAAGAGCATCGGCTGCCCGCTGCACTCGACCGGTCGAAGCCCGGAACCGCACGCATTCCGAAACCTCCTGCAATGGCGAAGGATACATGATTGGTTATTTAAGTCAGCTATGTTAGCCATGGAAAAAATGAGGAGCAATTCAAGTGCTTCAGACCTCCACCGCGATCCCCGCGCACGTGCCGTCATCCCGCGTTTTCGACTTTGATTTTGTCGCTGACCCGCTCCTGCATCCCGATCCGCACGCAGGCCTATTGAAGCTTGGGCAGCTCGCACCGGGAATCTTCTTCACGCCGCGCTATGGTGGGCACTGGGTCGTGCAGTCGCATGACGCTGTTTTCCATGTCGCGCACGATACGGATACGTTCTCCAGCAATGCGGGGTCCGGCCGGGTCATGCTGCCGATCTCGGCCGATCCTCCCGAGCACAGGGACTATCGCGGCGTGCTGTTGCAGGCCTTCGCGCCGAAGAATGTCAACGCCATGCTGCCGATGATCCGCCAGATGACCGTGGATTTGATCGAGAAAGCCGTAGCTTGCGGCCACTGCGACTTCGTGGCCGGTGTTGCCGAACCCCTGCCCGTGATTATCTTCATGCGAATGCTTGGCCTTCCGGTGGAAAAGATGCCGGATCTGAGGCGCCTCATCATTGCTGCCCTTGCGGAGGGCGATGCCGATCGACGCGACGCCATTTTCAATGAGCAGCTTGATACTATACTGAACCCTGTAATCGAAGCGCGCATGGCACTGCGCGAGGACGACATGATCAGCCGCATCCTGGATGCTCGGCTGGGCGACCGCCACCCGACTTTCGACGAGGTGCAGCGCTATCTGCTGCTGCTGACCAACGCCGGCCTTGACACGGTGACGAACGCGATGAGCTTCGCGATGCTGCACCTCGCTCGCGATACCGAACTGCAGCAGCGCATCCGCGACGACCGTAAGCTGATCCCCGCAGTGGTCGAGGAATTTCTCCGGCGCTACGCGGTCAGCTCGGTGCTGCGCACGGTGGCTCGCGAGGCGGAATATGACGGCGTGCGCTTTCATCCAGGGGATCGGGTACACGTGCTGGTTCCGGCTGCGAACCTCGACGCGAAGGTCTTCAACGAGCCGGAAAAGGTGATCCTCGACCGGGACGTGCCGCCCGTGACGTTTGGCACCGGGATCCACCGCTGCCTGGGCTCGCACCTTGCCCGGCTCGAGCTGCGCAATATCCTCGTTGAGTGGTTCGAACGCGTACCAGCGTTTGGTCTCGACCCCGATGATGCACCGGCAATGCATGCCGGGCTCGTTTACACAGTGGACCGGCTTCCCCTGATCTGGAACGCGGAGCCTGGCCATGCATGACATCGTTATTCGCCAGGGCCTGATCTACGATGGTTCGGGTGGCGCTCCTTACCTGGCCGATGTCGCAATTGATGATGGGCGGATCACCGCACTTGGTGCCATTGCCGATGCGGGCCACCAAGAAATCGATGCCAACGGGTGCGCCGTCACGCCGGGCTTCGTCGATGTTCACACCCACTATGACGGTCAAGTGCTGTGGGAGGACCGGCTCATCCCCTCGTCGGAACATGGCGTAACAACCGTAGTGATGGGCAACTGCGCCGTAGGCTTCGCCCCCTGCAAGGCGTCGCAGCGCGAACTCTTGATCGGCGTCATGGCGGGCGTGGAGGACATTCCCGAACCGATCATGGCGGAAGGCCTGCCGTGGAATTGGGAAACATTCCCAGAGTATCTCGACGTGCTGGAGACCCGCCGCTGCGATGTCGACTTCGCGGCGCAGCTGCCGCATGGTTGCGTACGTGTCTACGTGATGGGCAAGCGTGGCGCCGATCGTGAGCCGCCCTCTGCGGCCGACCTCGCGCAGATGACCACGATCGTCGAGGAGGCGCTCGAGGCCGGCGCGATCGGCCTTAGCTCCTCGCACACGATCGCCCACCGCGCGGCCGACGGCCGGCTTGCCCCGGCTGAGACCGCGACCGAGGCCGAGCTGCTAGCGCTGGCGCGCGGGATGCGGAAGGCCGGCAAAGGCGTGATCGAATATATCACCGACTTTCCCGGTCTGCCGAACGGCGACACATCGGACTTCGACCTGATGCGGCGGTTTGCGGCGACGGCGGGGCGGCCGCTGTCCTACACCCTGATCCAGATCGATGCCGATCCCGATGGTTGGAGGAAACAACTGCGCCTGATCGAACAGGCGAATGCAGAAGGTGTTGTCATTCGCGGGCAAGTAGCGCCGCGCGCGATCGGCATCAGTTATGGGCTCAATCTCTCGTTCAACCCGTTCTCATTCCGGCCATCCTATGCGGAGATCGAGCATCTGCCGCTGGAAGAGCGGATCGCCGCCATGCGCGATCCGGAGCGGCGGGTGCGGATCCTGGGGGAAAGCCCTGTGCACGAGAACAAGCATCTCATCTGGCTGATCAGCCTGGTCGACACGATGTTCGTTATGGACGAGCGGTTCGATTACGAGCGACCACTGAGCGAGAACATCGGCCAGATCGCCTGCCAAAAGGGTGTGTCGGCGTGGGAGCTGGCATACGACGCGCTGCTGGAAGACGGCGGCAATCGCCTGTTGTACCTGCCGATCACAAACTACACCGAGGGGACGCTCGACAACGCGCTCACGATGATGCGGCATCCCGATACGATCATCGGCCTGGGTGACGGCGGCGCCCATTATGGCCTGATCTGCGACGCGACATATCCGACGTTCGCGTTGACCCACTGGGTGCGGGATCGCGATGGAGAGCGGGTCCCTGTTGCGGAGATGGTCCGGGCCCTGACTTCCACCCCAGCCGCATCGGTTGGTCTGCTCGACCGCGGCCTGCTTCGGGCCGGCTACAAAGCGGACGTCAACGTACTTGATCTTGACGCGCTGCGCCTTGGTCGCCCCGAGGTCCGCTTCGACCTGCCATCGGGCGGCCGGCGCATGATGCAGAGCGCGCAGGGTTATATTGCAACGATTGTCTCTGGCGAGATTACCTACCGCAACGGCAGCCACACGGGGAGGCTTCCCGGCCGACTCGTGCGCGGCGCGCGGACAGCGCCGGCACAGTGAACTGCAACGGTTGAACAAAGGAACGGCGATGAAAGTTGTGGTCGATCATGAGCGCTGCCAAGGCCACGCCATGTGCTTCAACACCGCACCTCACTTGTTCGAGCTCGACGATGATGGTTACAACCGCATGTCTCCGTTCGATGTACAGGAAGGCATGGAAGAAGACGCCCTGACTGCGGCCAGGATGTGCCCGGAGCGGGCGATCACGCTTGTGCGTGATTAGCGCCGGGATCTGTGTTGCAAGCTTGGCCGGCGCACCAAGTGCCACCGCTCAGATGGATTTCGTCGACATCGCCCGCGGCGTCGTGGCTCGCCCGGGCATAGCGGATTGGACGGGGCGTCAACAAGAAGAACTTGCGCCGTACGATGAAGCGATATGCATTCCGGAAAGAAATAAGGTCGGCCCGTCAAAAAAAAGGGCGACAAAAAGGGGGAGGGCTCAATGGCGTACATGAAAGGTCTTTTGGCGGGCGCGGCGGTTGTCGCGTTGTCGAGCACGGCTTTCGCTCAGACGTCCGATACGGTTGCGCCTGCACCGGCCGGGACGGCCGCGGGTTCCGATGTGCGGCATGCAGCCGCCGTGCCGGATAGCGGCCTCGGCGATATCGTCGTCACTGCGCGGCGCCGCGCGGAAAGCTTGCAGAGCGTCCCGGTAGCCGTCACCGCGATCACGTCGGAGACATTGCGGCAGAAGACGGTCACCAGCCCTTATGATCTGCTGGCGGTCTCGCCTGGCCTTCAGGTGCAGACGGGAAGCGCAAGCCGCAACGATCCGATCTACTTCATTCGCGGCCAAGGGCAGACTTCGCAAGGCGAAACGTCGGTCGTCCAATATTTCGCTGAGGTCCCGCAGCCCAACTTCGGCGAATCGATCGGCTCCAACATCCAGTTCTTTGACCTTGACAGCATCCAGGTTCTGAAAGGTCCGCAAGGCACGCTGTTCGGTCGCAGCAGCACCGGCGGTGCGGTGCTCTTCACGCCGAAAAGGCCGAGCTACAACTTCGACGGCTTCGTCGAGCTCACCTTTGGCAATTACGCCCACAAGGAGCTGACGGCGGCCGTCAACATACCGCTGATCGACAACGTGCTCGCGGTGCGCGCTGCGGCCAATCTGGTCGATCGCCGCGGTTTCGCACGATCGCTCACGACGGGACAGGATCTGGACGACCGCCGCCGGCAGTCGTACCGCCTGGGTGTGCTGTTCACGCCCACCTCCTGGCTCAGCAACTATCTGGTCTATCAGGACAACAGTGCGAACGAGAACGGCTCGGCGACGGTCCCCTTCCGGTCGAACCCCAACCTCCCGCTTCTGGACACGAGCGCCACGGGAGCGGGTCGGGGGACGGTCACATTCATCTGCGGCCTGATCGGCGGCGGTCAGCCCTGCATCGACTCGCGCATCGCCACGCTCGACTCGGTCCGCAACGACATCATCTCCGAACAGGCGAGGATCGATGCAGGCGGCGATCCGCGTCGCTATCTGAACAGCGGCAGGAACTTCAACCGGTTTCGTATTCAGCAGATCATCAACAATACCGAAATCAATATTCCCATCGACGGCTTCCTCACCGCACTCAAGTTCAAGAATATTTTCTCGACCTATCGCATCAAGCGCACCGAAGAATATAAGGACATCACTTATACGTCGCTGCCGCATGCCGCGGTCTCGCCCTTCGCCGACCTGATCAACGGTCAGCGGGTTGCCGGCGCCTTTGGTTCGACCAAGTGGTTCGACGCGTATAGTGAAGAGGCGCAGTTCCAGGGTACCGTTGCCGGCAAGCACGACTTTATTCTCGGTTACTTCTACGAACGGAACAATAGAAACCAGTTCAACAACGGTCCGGTTCTATTTGGGGCTTTCGGTGGCGCGTTCAGCGTGCCTGAAGGAGCGTTTGGCGTATCGTCGGGCTTCACTCGGGGGTTCCTGAAGGCGCAGCGGGGTCTGTTCGGATCGGCCACCGTGGACCTGTCCGATGTCGGTCTGGATGGCGTTAAGTTCACTGCCGGCTACCGGCGCAGCCAGGTGAAGAACAAGATTACCGTGCTCGACGCGGCAACCACCCCGAATGGCTTGGTTCCGGTCGAGGCGTCCGCGAAGAGCGCCCGAGATAATGAGAACGCCAATAGCTACACCTTCTCGCTCGACTGGAAGGCCACGCGCAACATCCTACTCTATGCGACCACACGACGCGGGTTCAAGCAGGGCGGAATCAATCTGCAGTCGCTTCAATTCCCCAACTCGGTGGCTGCGGTGATTTTCTTCCGGCCGGAGATCGTTACGGACGTGGAGCTCGGCGCAAAGACGGACTGGAGGATTGGAGAAATCCGAGGAAGGACGAACATCGCTATATTCAATTCCAACTTCTCGAACGTGCAGCGTGGCAGCAATTTTATCAATACTTCGGGCGGCGTTTCGAATCAGATCCTCAACATTGCGAAATCGAGAGTCCGCGGCATCGAGCTGGAGAACACGTTCCGGCTATCCGACGCGCTGACGGTGGGGCTGAACTACGGATATCTCGATGCCAAATATCTCCGGTATCCGGGCACGGTCGTCAACGGTGCTGGCCAGGTCGTGCCATTGATCAACAGCCCGTATACCGGAGCGCCCAAGCATAAGGTTGATCTCGATGTGCGCTACAAGTTGCCGATGGACGAAAATATCGGCCAGGTGACGGCGGGAGCCAATTTCTCGTATCAAAGCAAGGTCTATACGAACGACACCGCCATCGAGGATCCTCTGGACGAGAGCATCAGGGTGGGAGGAATCCTCAACCTGCGCCTCGACTGGGAGAACGTGAAGGGAAATCCGATCGATCTGAGCGTCTTCGTGCGAAACGTGACCAACAACACCTACATCATCGGCACGGCCGGCCTCTACAACGCCCTTGGCACGGTCGGTGCGATCTACGGCGATCCACGGACCTTCGGCGTGCAGGCGCGGGTTCGGTTCGGTGCATCGGCGAACCACTGAGCCGCGCTGAGGCCGCGGGAGCGTTTTATGAGTCAGGCCCGGTCGGCGGGTAAAGCATCCCGGCGGCAGGCGCCGACGCAGCCGAGCCGGCAATTTGGTTACAGCGTGTGGGGTTCTGTTTGTTGATCTTGCGCTAAGGGAGGATTCTAATCGGCCATAGTTTAGACTGAAAGAGTGTAACTACCATGCAAGATGCCATCGTGAACGATGCTCGGGCGCCCACCAGCGAGAAGAAGGTTTTTTCTGTTCCGGACAGAGGATGCATTTCCGGTTGCTGTCAGTCGGACGGAAATTGTCTCCACTTGGCGCAGCTGTCGTGCTGGCACCAACATCTCAGGCCGTGAGCGACCGCCACTCGGCGAAGGCGGGTGAGTGGCGAAGCTTTCAGGTTTGACGATCGATGAGGTGGCGTTCCGGGACTGTCAGTAATTTGTGCGGGAGGTCACAGGATGGAACAGGAAGACCATCCATATTGCAATCGACAAGGATATATTGGACCAGCTGCTGGCCATGAAAAGAGTTGGGATCGTGCGGGACCCGCATCTCGCCGGTACATCCACGTTCTGCCGCGTTCTGCTCGCTATCCTGTGCAAAATTGCGGTGGCAGCGCCCATCAACGCCGCAGCAACACAACCGCAAGCTGCAACTCCGGCTCCCGCCACCGCCACCATGTCGGAAGGGTCGCATGAGATCATCCAGAGTCCGGAAGAGGCGATGGCGCAGGACGCTGCGGAATATGCTCGGCGCTATAATGTTCCGTTGAATATTGCGGTGCGCAGGCTCCGGGCGCAGCAGGACAGCATCGGCATTACTGACGAGCTTGCAACGATATTCCGCGATCGGCTCGCGGGCATCTTCATCGAACATGAGCCAACCTTCCGAATCATCGTGCGACTTACGGGATCTGATCAAGTTCCTGATCGCACGGTGACCTTGGAAGGAACGAACATTCCCATCGTCTTTCAGACGGGCGCCCCGGCCACGCGGGACCAGATCCTGGCTGCGATCGAGCAGCATCAAGCCGACATACGCCGGGCAGTTTTGACGCCGCCCGGAATGGGCGTCGATCCCAAAAATGGCATGCTGGCCGTGCTGGTGCGGGCACGCGATGTGGAGCAGGGCGATGCCAAACGCCTTGCGGAAAATTTGGGCGTAATGGCCGGTGTTCCCGTCGAGATCAGAAGCTGGAACGAAATTTCGCGAAATCTCGAAGTTGAAGGGGGCGGAAGGGCCGTCGGGCTGGACGGAGCCGGCGATCCGCGGCACGTTGTTTGCACCACCGGCTTTGTCGTCACCGACGGCCAGTACTATGGCATAAGCACGGCGGCGCATTGTCCCGACACGCTCGATTATGTCAGCCAAGGCCAAAGTCGCATTGCATTGGACATAATCGGCGCGTGGGGGGAGCGCTACCAGGATGTCCAAATCCACTCGGTCCCGGCACCAGCTCCGCCGTTCTTCTACGCCGGGCCTTCGACAGGCGTCGCTCGGCCGGTGTTTAGCTGGCGGAACAGAGAGAGCACGAGGGTAGGAGACTTTGTCTGCCATCGTGGGGAAGGCAGCGGCTATAGCTGCGCCGAAGTTGAATTTGTCGACTTTGCTCCGCCGGGGGACCTTTGCGCCGGTCCATGTATGCCAGTATGGGTCGCGGTCCAGGGCCCCGACTGCAGAAGTGGCGACAGCGGTGGCCCAGTGTTCAGCGGAACAATCGCCTTCGGTATCTTGAAGGGCGCCAGCTATACCGCTGATGGCGTGTGCAGGCTCTATTATTACATGTCGATCGACTATCTGCCACCGGGCTGGACGTTATTTCATCGCTAGGCCCTCTCGAGGGCCAATCGATCTCGCCGACCACCGCTGTCGAAGCTATTCTGGCTATGGGTCTGATGGCACTAACGACTGAGAACGAGGATGTGCCGTGTATCCAGCTGTGTATACGGAGAGGGCGAGGGAACATCTTCTGATGCGGCTTGCGATACCGTCGATAATAACCGTCCGCACCTTTCATCCGGAACGTGCGGAATACGAGGCTATCTCGAACTCCGCAGGCTGAAACCACGCTGTTATGCATCCCGAAAGTGACGACCGAGCCGCCGGCAAGGGGCGCGGCGGTCTCGGTCACAGGTGCCGCGGCTGCGGCTGACTTGCCGGGTTACCGGCGGCCTCACTCTCCTGCGGGTCTGATGCCCTGCCGCCGAGCGGCTCGTTGGAATCTGCGCTCCAATCCTCGACACAATAGCACAAAAAAAGGGCCGGTCGAGCCGGCCCTGAAGTCTTAGGAGAGGATGCCTGAAAGGCGGCCTCTATATCGCAGCGCACCATTTCCTTCGCAACTGCAAAAAAACGATCAGCGTTGATCGGGAGAGTAGCTAACTGAGATTGCTGTCAGTAGCCGAGCCGAGCGTGCCCTT
>Ga0157379_10004880_pt1 | contig 11521 bp, 9 predicted proteins | sample S25metaG_FD_121802 | JGI IMG/M metagenome (GOLD analysis project Ga0157379, IMG submission 121802) | Switchgrass rhizosphere microbial communities from Kellogg Biological Station, Michigan, USA - S2-5 metaG | ecosystem: Host-associated > Plants > Roots > Rhizosphere > Soil | place: USA: Michigan... | reverse complement strand
TCATCGGGATCTCCCTTCGGGTAGCAGGCGACGGCCAGGCGGAACGCGTCGCCCTCGGCACCGCCGTAGCGGGTGAACAGGTCCTGCAGCGTCTGCTGCAGCTCGTCGAGGAACGCCTTGCGCTGCTCGGGGCGCACCCGGATGTCCCCGGACACGCCGATCGACGGCAGGTCGGGCCGGGTGAGGTCGAGCGCGGCGACGTCCGCCTGGACGTCCTCCATCAGGTCGGCCAGGTAGCCCAGGCTGAGCCGGTCGCGGGTCTGGCGCAGCCCGATCCGGCCCACCAGGCCCGGGGACAGCCAGTAGGACCGGCCGGCCGCTTGGTAGATCCCCTCGTGGATCCCGCGCACCCGGCGCTCGGCCACCTGACCGACCAGGCCGGCCTCCAGCAGGCGCTTCACGTGGTAGTAGACCCGCTGCGGGGTCTGGCCGAGCCCGACCGCCACCTCGGTGCACGACCGGGGCTCGGCGAGTTGCCGCAGCACTTCGATCCGCTGCGGCTTGAGCAGGGCCTCAGCCTGCTCGATCTGGTCGAGGTAGACGATGTCTCTCATGACAAAATCAGTCTTTACGTAAAAGAATATTTTGTCAATGTGTTCTGCTCTAGCGCTGCGGGTCGCCTTCGATCAGGCGCGACGTCAACGTTGGCTATCAGCCTGGCGGAGCATCGCGTCGAGTTCGGGGTCGGCCCCGATCTCCCGGACCTCCTGCGCGCAGCGGCACGCGACGGCGATCTTGGCCGCCCACCGCAGCGCTTCCTCGCGTGAGGGCACGTCGACGAGCGTGAATCCGCCGATGGCCTCCGGGTACGGGCCGTCGGTGACCGTCCCGTCGGTGGCCATGATGCACGCCGGCTGGTTTTCCAGCCCGCCGGCGGACACATACACGCCGGCGTTGATGGCCTCCTGGACCGCCGCGTGCGCGGCCCTGGCCACGGCGGGCGCGTCCTCGTCGGGGATGTGGTCCATCGCGTGGGCGCCGAACGAGATCAGGTACTGCGTCATCCATGACTCCGTTGTCCCGGCGGCCTGCTCCGGCCGTGTCTTGACTCATAGACGAACGACTCGCCGCGGATCCATCGCTCTGCCAGAAGAAATTTCTCATGTCCCCGCCGTCCGAGCCCCGCGAGCGTCATGTGACCCGTGATCGCGGAGATCACGCCGCTGCCGCCGACTATGAACAGTTCGGTACAGGGCAGCGTGGACACCGCCGTGGGAGCACGGGCAGCCAGGCTTGTCATACGCTGCCAGCGTGGCGATCAGCAGCGTCGAGACGATGGGATGGCTGCGCGCAGGGGTGGGCATCGCGCTGATCGCGGCGCCAGCAGCGCCGGCGCGGCTAGTGGGCCGGCCGGCGCCAGATGGCGCGGGCATGCTGCTCATGCGGACCGTCGGTATCCGGGACCTTGTCCTGGGCCTGGGCGCCGTGGCCGCTTCACGATCGGGTGACGTGAAAGAAGCGCGCCGCTGGGCCGCAGCAGGACTGGCCAGCGATTCGCTCGACACCGCCACCAGCCTTGCCAGCTTCCGCTCGATCGGCAAGCGGGACTCCTGGGGCGCAGCCCTGCTGGCGATGCTCTTCGTGGGCGGGGACCTTCAGGCACTCCGGTCCCTGAGCAGGGCCTAGACCACTCCGCCCCCGCCGGTCGGTGTTGGCCGCGGCTGTCAGGGGAACTGCTTCCAGCGACCCTCGGAGACGACTTCGACAGTGCCGTCGGTCACCTTGATCGCCGTCTGGTCGTCGATGGCGTACGCGGGGCCGCCGATCTCGGTGGCCCAGCGCTCCGCCTCGGCGATGGTGTTCTCCGGGAAGACGTCCAGATGCGGGAAGATCGAGAAGTCGACGACGCCGAGGGTGCGGTCGTCCGGCGCGGACGGCCACTTCACAAAGTCGGCGCCGATCCGGGGCGTCATCACCATGCTCCCGGCGCTCACCCCTACCCAGACCGTGCCGGGCAGCGACGGCAGGAGGTCGGCTAGCCCGGACTCTTGCATCCAGTAGCACAGGTACGTCGCATCGCCGCCGTCGACCAACAGGACGTCGGCCTCCCGGACCCAGGGCACCCAGCGCTCCGCCCCGATCGTGGGCAGCGCCGACAGCTCGAGGAGGCCCAGCGACTTCCACTCCATAGTGGTCATGCCACCCCACGGGGGCAGGCCGCTGACGAACCCCCGCGCCGAGACTGGCCCGCACATGGGGTGGCCCCACTGCGCGGTGGGGATGCAGAGTGCGATGGCGTCGGCGGTCGGCTTTCCCAGCAAGTCGACCAGCGCATCGCGGATGCTCGGGTTCGTGACGCCCCCAGACGTGAGAAGAAGCTTCAAGATGCCTCCCGATTCGAAAGTGATGGATTGGTGCTGCTTACGGTTCCGGGACCACCGCAGGACTCATGGCAGCTGAGGGTGAAGCCCACCAGGCTGTCAGCGGGCTGGGTTCTCTTCTGCCGCTGCCCTGATGACGGCACGAACTCTTGCCTCGGGGAAGAACACGGTGAGATTCCTTGCCGCGGCCAGAGCCCGGTCGCGGGCCTGGCCGCCGGCCCCGAGCGTGGCCCGCACGGCATATACGGCCGCCCGGCGCCGGACTCCCGCGCGGTACTGCCCGATGTTCATGCTGATCCTCACGTCGTGAGCACCAGCCAGCTCCAGCGCCTCGGCGGTGATCTTGCTGCCCTTGGCTGAGTTGCATTCCTGGTGCAGGAGCTGCAGATTCCAGCGGCGATGCAGCCCGCCGTAGACCCGGGGGATGATGTGATCGATCGCGGTGCCACGCGGGGTATCCGGCAGGTAGTCCTTGCACCACGGGCATTTCCAGTGCTGGGCCTCCACCAGCTCGGTCATGAACGCCAGGCTGTGCGATGCCCACGGCACAACCTCATCGTCATACTGGCCATCACCAGGCCGGGCGCCGAACGGCCAGCGGCAAAGGCTCTCCCCGGCAGGCACCGGCAACCCGCACACACCGCACCAGCCAGGATCCGCAGCCATGAGGTCAAGCTAACCGGCTGGTCAGACATCACGGCCCTCACGGATGGGAGGCAAGGACATCGCGATGGCAGACCCGCCGCGCGATCAGCTGATACCCACACCCAAGGCCCGCGCCCATGGGCTGGCTGAAGCGCCTTATCCCAGCGGCAGGCCGTGAACCCCTCCCGACAGCGCCCATCGCGGCAGAACCGGACGTAGGATGCGGGTCAGCGCTGCGAGGCGTCCCGGTGGAGCGTCCCTGGTCATCGTCTTGCGCTGATCGGGCTGTAAGGCGGCACAGGCTATGCACGAACTGCCCGTTACCGAGTCATTAGAGAACGCCCTCGTGGTCAGGGCTCCCGATGGATCAACGGTCCGGGTGCTGTGCCACCTCAGCGGTCTCGGCAGCTTTGCTCACTTCCAGCTGGAGCCCGGCGAGGTCTCCAAAGCCGTTTCCCACGCCACCGTTCAGGAGATCTGGTACATCATCGGCGGCATCGGGCGGATGTGGCGCCATCAGGATGGTCACGAACCCAGGACAGTGGACTTGCGGCCCGGGATCTGCCTCACGATTCCTCTCGGGACCGCATTCCAGTTCCGCGCGGACAGCCCGGACGAGCCACTTCAGGCAGTCGCCGTGACGATGCCACCATGGCCGGCCGATAGCCAAGATGAGGCACGACCAGAGCAAGGCTGCTGGAAACCCGTGCTCCACCACTGAACTCCCAGGGCCACACAGGCATCGCTTACAACGCCATGCTGAGGTGCTGAGCGCGCTTTCGTGCGCTGTGCACGCCTCTGATCGCTCAGGGCAGGGCGGGGTCTGCATGCTCATCGATGAAGCGATCCGCAGCATCGGCATCAACGAGCGAGTTATCGGTCAGCCACTGCACAGCGCGCCGCCTGGCGCGGGTGACCCGGAATGCCTGCCAGGCCGGCAGCAGGTCCGGGTACTCCTGGTGGAGCTCATCCTTGAACCGGCGAAAGGCTCCCTTGCCCTCAATAGCCCGTGACAGCCTGAGCCCGGCACGCTCATCCGCGATCCCGTCGGCGAAGTCAGCCATATCCTGATACCAGACCCAGGACGGCAGCGGATCGATGACAACTAGGTCCAGATCATCAAGGTCGACCGGCGTCTGCCCATCAATGCCGGTGTCGGCTGTCCAGAACACGATCTCTCCCGTGCCCGGATCGATCAGCCAGTGGTGCTCATAGTCGGTCTGGTCAGCCAGCGCGTCGGCGACTTCCTCCAGATCGATGCTGCTCAGATCAAGCACCACGCCAGGATAGGTTCCGCCGGCCCCATGCGCGCCAGGACCGGAACGCCCAACCAGCGGCAGATGCGGAAGTCCACCCGGAGGGCGCCGATGAATGAACATACGGACAGCCGCTCGCGCGTTGAACCATGATCAGGGCGCCTAACCACGGGGAAGCTCGGTAGCTAACCGCGCGCCGAGCCGCCGTTCTGCACGAAACCAGATCGACGTCGATCATGGCGTGTGCCGCCGGATCAGGGTTGTTCTGAGCGGTTGTGGATGTCAGCCGGGTTGCACGGCCGCCGCAGGTTGGGGCACGGGAGCCAGCCCGGGGAATTTCATTCGCCCTGCTGTCCGCGCGGCCGTTAGCCTGGTATTTGTGACTGAGATGCGGGCACGGCGATTTTCTCGCCTCCCGGCCCGGGGTGGGCCGCCGGGAGGCGCTGCGCCGCGTTAGGCCGGCGGCCTCGCTCAGGTGAACCCCAGGCCGGAGGAACTTCGCAGCCGGTTCGCCTGAACGAGGAGTCACCGTGTCCAGCCCTGTTTCCTGCCTCGATCCCGTGCAATTGCAGCGCGACCTTGGCCTGCGGGATCTGTCCGATCCCGCCGAAGGCCCGCACGCCATCCAGATCCTCATCGGCCAGGCCGTGGCGGGGCTCGGCCGTACCTGGAACTGTGAGGTGCGCTGGTGCCGCGGCCCGCGCATCGTGCCGGTCGCCGACAACTACGACCGGCTCGGATACCCCTCCCAGGCGATCAGCAGGGATGCCCGCTACACCCGGTATGTGGACGCCGGGCACATGCTGCGCAGTCATGCCAGCGCCATGGTCCCCCCGGCGCTGCGCCGGCTCGTCCGGCAGCCCAGCGATAACGTGCTGCTGGTCTGCCCGGGGATTGTGTACCGCAGGGACGCCATTGACTGGCAGCACACCGGGGCCCCGCATCAGCTCGACCTGTGGCGGATCACCCGGCGGGCGATGCGTGACACCGACCTGGACCAGATGATCGCGGTCCTGCTTGGCGCGCTCACCCCCGGCCTGGCCCACCGCCAGCAAACCCGGGCGCATCCGTACACGCGGCACGGCCGGCAGGTCGACATCCGCCACGACGGCCGCTGGGTGGAGGCCTGGGAATGCGGCCTCGCCCATCCCAGCGTGCTGGCCGCCGCCGGGCTGCCCGGCCATAGCGGGCTTGCCCTCGGCATGGGCCTGGACCGGCTGCTCATGCTGGCCAAGCACATCCCCGACATCCGGCTTCTCCGCTCGCCTGATCCCCGGAACACCTGCCAGATGTACGACCTGGCCCCATACCGCCACGCCTCGACGATGCCCCCGATCACCCGGGACCTGTCCATCGCCGTCCCCGAGGACGATGACGAGGAAACCCTCGGCGACCGCGTCCGCGATGCCCTCGGCACCGACGCCGGCTGCGTCGAGGAGATCCGGGTGCTGTCGGCCACCGCCTACCATCAGCTGCCCGCATCCGCGATCGCCCGCCTCGGAGCCAGACCAGGGCAGACGAACCTCCTTGTGCGCGTCGTCCTCCGCGATCTCGACAAAACACTAACCAACCAGGCCGCCAACGCCCTGCGCGACCGGATCTACCAGGCCCTTCATCAAGGGACCGAATACCAATGGGCCGGATGACCCTCTCCCCGCACCCACATGGCCGTAACCGGCCGAAGCACTGACCGGTGCCGCAATCAAAGAAGCTGCCATTCAAGCAGCCCATCTAGCGCTGCGGCGCCGAGCCCTCCACCACTGGTGGCGTCATCACACTCCGTGGCTGGAAGTCGGCATGGCGACGCGCGCACTCCCGCATCGTCGCTGGCCTACATTTGGATGCGCTCGTTCCGCGGGTCATATATCGGGCGCAGGGACACGGTGGCCGGGTAAACCGCGTCCCCGATCTGTACCGTCCACTCGCCGGCGTCCAGGTAGGCCTGGTTGATGGGCTCGTCTGCATCGATCATCGCCAGTCCGACCGCGCCGCCTAGGGTGAACCCGTAGGACGCGGAGCGGATGTAGCCGGCGGGCCTGCCGTCGCGGCGGACGACCTCGGCGTGGAACATGAGCGGCTCGGGATCGGTCACCAGCACCTGCACCAGCCGCCGCGTCAGCGGCCCACGCGCCTTCTGGGCGAGTACCGCGTCGCGGCCGATGAAGCCGCCCGGCTTGTTGAGCGCGACTGCGAAGCCGAGGCCGGCCTCGAGCACGGTGTCGGTGTTGTCGATGTCGTGGCCGTAGTCGCGGTAGCCCTTCTCCATCCGCAGGCTGCCGAGGGCCTTGAGGCCGGCGTGGCGCAGCCCCACCGCCCGCCCGGCCGCCACCAGCCGGTCGTATACGTGCACCGCCTGCTCCGCCGGGATGTACAGCTCGTACCCCAGCTCGCCTAGGTAGGTGATCCGGATGCAGAGCACCCGGGCGAACCCGATGTCGATCTCCGCGGCCGCGCGGAACGGGAACGCCGCGTTGGACACGTCCGCGGAGGTCACCGCGGCAAGCAGCTCCCGCGACCGAGGGCCCTGGATGTTGATTTGCGCGTAGCCCGACGTCACGTCCGTGACGAAGGCGTGGGCGTCGCCGATGTGGCGGCGCAGCCAGGTTTCCGCGTGCCGGTGGGCGGTGTCGGAGGCGACGACCCAGAACCGGTCGTCGGCCAGCTTGGTCACCGTGAGGTCGGCCTCCAGTGTGCCGACGGGGTTGAGCCACTGGGTGTAGGTGATCCGGCCGGGCTGGCCGTCGACCTGGTTGGCGGAGACCCGCTCCAGCACCCGCCCGGCGTCGCGGCCCTGCACATGGAACTTGGCCATGAAGGCCATGTCCATCAAGATCACGCCGGTGCGCGCGGCGTGGTGCTCGGCCTCCCAGTAGCCGAACCAGTCCGGCCGCCCCCAGGACAGCGGGCCTGCCTCCGGTTCGGCGCCCCCGGGGGCGTACCAGTCGGCGCCTTCCCAGCCGCTGACGTCTCTGAAGTACGCCCGCTGCGCCACCAGCCGCTCGTGGACCGGTGACACCTTCGCGCCGCGGGCCGTCCGCACCGGCCGGCCCGGGTAGTGGGTCTGGTACACGAGGCCCAGCGACTCGACCGTGCGGGTCGCCCGGTACTCAGGGTTAGCCTGGTAGCGGTGCAGCCGGTCGATGTTGATGCCGGTCACATCGATGTCAGGACGGCCGTCGGCGATCCACTGCGCGACCACCCGGCCGACCCCGCCGCCGGTCAGGATGCCGATCGAATTCAACCCGGCGGCGACGAAGTAGTTCTTCAGCTCTGGCGCCTCACCGACGATCGGCTGCAGGTCAGGGGTGAAGCTTTCCGGGCCGCAGAACAGCTTCTTGATTCCGGTCTGCTCGACCACCGGCACCCGGGAGATGGTGCGCTCCAGGTACGGTGCCATCCGGTCCCAGTCGGGGATGATCTCACCGAACGAGAAGCCCGCCGGGACCCCGGCTACCTGCCACGGCGCGCAGACCGGCTCGAACAGGCCAAGCATCAGTCCGCCGCCCTCCTCCCGGTAATAGCCGTAGTTGGCGGGGTCCTCCAGCACCGGCCAGCTGCCGTCCACCCCCTCGATCGGCTCGGTCAGCAGGTAGTAGTGCTCGGCGGCCTGCAGCGGGATGGTCACCCCGGCCAGCTCGCCGAGTTCCCGCGCCCACATGCCGGCGCAGTTGACAACGTACTCGGCCTCGACGTCGCCGCGCGGGGTCCGGACTCCGGTGACAGCACCGCTGTGGCAGAGGAAGCCAGTGACAGCGACGCCCTCGATGATCCGGGCGCCCTTCATCCGGGCGCCCCTGGCCAGCGACATGGTCACGTCGACCGGGTTGACCCTGCCGTCGGCCGGGATGTAGAAGGCGGCCAGCACGTCGTCGACCCGGGCCAGCGGGAACAGGGCGGCGACCTCGCCCGGCGAGATCTCGTGCACCTCCACGCCGCACAGCCGGTTGAACGCCGCAACCCGCCGGTACTCCTCCAGCCGACCCCGCTCGGTGGCGAGTTCGATCAGCCCGCACTGCTTCAGGCCGGTCGCGAGGCCAGTCTCCGCTTCCAGCCGGGAGTACAGGTCCCAGGTGTACTTCCGCAGCTCGGTCGACGTCTGCGAGGTCGAGCCGAAGGTGGCCATCAGCCCGGCCGCGTGCCAGGTGGTGCCCGAGGTCAGCCGGTCGCGCTCCAGCAGCAGCACCTCGCCGAACCCCAGGTGCGCGAGGTGGTAGGCGACCGAGGTGCCGATGATGCCACCCCCGATGACAATGACACGGGCACGGTCAGGAAGGGCAACGGCGGCAGGCGTGGTCATCCGGGCAGGTCTCCACAAGACTCGCGGTTACCATCGAGATCCGCGACCGCCTCTGGCAGACAGTCCACGTCCGAAGGGTCGTTGCCGCACACCCTACGGCACGCGTTCATCACAGTTGCCCTGGACGCCGGGGCCCCGCTCCGGGACGTGCAGGAAGCCGCTTCGCACGCTGATCCGCGCACCACGATGCGCTATGACCGGGCCCGCACCTCGCTCGACCGGCACGCCCCCTACATCGTCGCCGCCTACGTCGCCGGAGTTCCCGGTAAGCGCAGCCAGTGAACCATCGGCCTGGCCGCCTCGCGGCCAGGACGATGACCGCGCGGCGCCGCCAAGACTGTCCGCCGTCACAGCTCGCGAACCGCCGATATGGATGGGGATGACGTCAGAGCGTCCATGACGACAGTCGCCCAGATCAGGTTGTTCTGTTGTTTCGTCGCGGTAACCGGTGAGCTCGACCGCACCTCAGGCCCGCCGGACAAGACAGCATGGCTGAACCGCTCGGGTGCCTGCCGGGGGAGGATGGCAGCGTGGAGTCGCTGACCGAGCTGCGGGAGCGGCGGGCGTTCCAGTGCCGCTTGACGCCTGGCCGGGCGCTGCGGTCACTTGAGGAGGCGGATGCGTTCCTGCGCGACCGCGGGCTGCTGACGCGCACGGCGGACTGCGCGCTGCCGAGCCTGTATGGGGCGTGCCACGAGGATCCGTACAAGCCCGCCAGCCGGGGTTTCGCCACGTGGCCAGCGACGAAATGGCCGTGGTTCGGCGAGCTCGCTGGGCGCGGCTACCTGGTCACCGCGGTCCACCGCGGCAAGAACCTGCTCGTGACCGGCGAGGTAGCGCGCCTGCTCGACCCGATCTGCCGTGCGGAGATCGAACGCATGCGCGCTGCGGACCGCGGCTGGGCCCGGCTGCTGGATCATCTCGCCGCCGCGGGACCATCCAGTATCGACGACCTGCGCACCGAGCTCGGGCTCAAGCGGCAGGAGCTGAAGTCGCTGCGGGCACCGCTGGAGCGGTGCGGCGCGATCATCGCGCGCTCGCTGCAGGTGACCGCCGGCGAGGGACACCTGCATTCGAGTGAGCTGGTGCGCTGGGACCAGGCCTATCCGGGGACCGGCGGAACAGACGCAAACCCCGGCCAGGCGCTCAAGGACCTGCTCGCCGCTGGCGTGCGCGCAGCAGTCGTCGCGCCCGAGCCTGAGCTGCGGGGCTGGTTCTCATGGCAGTGGTATTGGACAGACACGCTCGTCGACGACCTTATCCGCCAGGGACGGCTGCGCAGGGTGGGCGACCACGTCATGACGGCAGGCCAGAACGAGACAGACGGAAGGCCGCGCCGCCCGGTCACATCCGGGCACTCCGGCTGAAGTCACCGACGGTGAGCTCCAAAGGCGGCCAAGAACCGCCGATCTGGTCGGCAGTCTGGCCGTCGGCATCACTTCCCCGCCGCGCCCGGATGGGACGATCTGCGTGCCCTACGCCTGTCGGCGCCTGCAAGAGCTGCGGCTTGGCTATACGAGGTTTGCCTGCAGGGCCAACCGTGTGAGGTCGGCGCGGCGCCGGCTTCCGGTCTTGGCCCGGATCCGGTCGAGGCGGGATCGGACAGTGCGGACGCTGATGGAGAGCTGGGCGGCGATCTGGGCGTCGGTACGACCCTGCGCGACCAGGGTGACCAGTTTCCGGTCCCGGGTGGTGAGGTGCGGCAGGGCCGGCGCGGCCGCTGGCTCGCCCGTCTCTTCGCCCACAAGTAGGAGGACGTACTCGGCGGCGGCCGCCGCGGTCATGGTGGCGCCGCGCTCCTCCGCCGCGCGGGTAAGGGTGGGCCCCAGCGCCTGCCGGGCCTTGCGCAGCGGCTCCTGGAACTCCTCCTTGCTTGCCGGGTCATTTGCCTGGCCCTCACCTTGTATCCCGGTGTCGTGCCAGACGGCAGCCAAGGCCGCCCACACCGTGATGGCTTCTCGCCAGCGCCGCGTTGCTGCGCACAGGTCCCCGCACAGGGCGAGGCAGTTGATCAGGAGCAAATTGGCACCGGTCTGAGCAAACAGCTCGATGACTTCCCGCAGATGCGCCCGGGCCTCGGCCAGCCGGCCTGCGTCGAAGTCCAGCTTCGCCATCCTCAGCAGGCTGTCACCTTCGTCATAGAGCGCTCCCGCTTGCCGGGCGAGGGCCAGGGCGTCCGCACAATACCGGTGGGCTTCGGTGGCCTCGCCGATCGCGCCCAGAGCGCTTGCCAGCAGGAGAGTGCAGTGTCGGCCGATCCATCCGGGTATGGCTGCCTGGTCGATCCGCTGAGCCTGGCGTAGCCACGCCTCGGCGTCCTGAAGGTTGCCCACGTACCCAGCCGCCGTCGCGAGCCAGTACAGTGCGTACGCTTCGCCTGCCGGGTCACCCAGTGCCCGGGCCAGCGCAAGGGCGTGGCGACCTTCCTCAGCCGCCTCGGGAAGGCGGCCCAGGTTCGCCAGAGCCCCCGCGCGCCATGCAAGCGCGCGCGCCAGCAGCGGCGCACTTGGCCGCCCAGTGAAGGCGTCTCGGACTAGCGTGAGATGCCTGAAGCTGGTGGTCACATTGGAGGCTGCTGTCAGCAGGCCCAGCCAGAACTGCGCAACGCACCACTCTGGGCGGTCCTCGTCAGCGCGCCCGGCGGCCAAGGCGAGCAGCTGGTAACCGGTGGCCCAGCGGCCGCGCAGGAGCCACCATGGCGCCAGCGCGATGGCCAGCCGGAGCGCCGCATCCGGGTCGTGTTCCAGTGCCCAGCCCAGCGCCTGGTGCACGGTGGCGTCCTCGGCGTCCAGCCACCGGGCGGCGGCGACTTCCCCGTCCCTGGTTTCCAGGCCGACCGCGGACTGCCCGGCCACCTGCAGGGCATGCCGGGTGAGCGCGGCGGCGGCATCGGGCTCTTCCCCGGCTTTGACGCGCTGGCTTGCCCCGTAGGCGCGCAATGTCTCAAGCATCAGGTAACGGAGCCTCCCATCGGGGCCCGCGCGGGGGGGCGCAATCAGTGA
>Ga0157379_10004879_pt1 | contig 11522 bp, 14 predicted proteins | sample S25metaG_FD_121802 | JGI IMG/M metagenome (GOLD analysis project Ga0157379, IMG submission 121802) | Switchgrass rhizosphere microbial communities from Kellogg Biological Station, Michigan, USA - S2-5 metaG | ecosystem: Host-associated > Plants > Roots > Rhizosphere > Soil | place: USA... | reverse complement strand
CAGGCTTGCGGTCTCGTGAAGAATCTTGCACTCATGTCTTGTATTTCTGTTGGTTCGGCGTCTCCTCCTGTCATCGAATTCTTGGAAGAATGGGGTTTGGAATCTCTAGAAGAAAATGCTCATACGCCTACACCTTGCACTAAGGTGTTCGTCAATGGTGTCTGGCTTGGCGTTCATAGAGATCCCGCGAATCTCGTCAAGACGATCAAGAAGCTGCGGCGAAAGGACGATATCAGTCCTGAAGTCTCCGTCGTCAGAGATATCAGAGAGAGAGAGTTACGCTTGTACACCGATGCGGGCCGTGTCTGTCGACCTCTGTTTATTGTAGAGAACCAGCAACTCCTACTGCAGAAGAAGCATATCAAGTGGCTCCAACAGACTTATAGTGACGAGGATCCCACCCGCCCATATAAGTGGGATGACTTGATCCGAAGCGGTGTTATCGAGTTACTGGACGCTGAGGAAGAGGAAACGGTGATGATCGCAATGACGCCAGAAGACTTAGAGAGCGCGAGATTGGCTCAAGCTGGTATCAAGTCTGAGGTCAATGATTCCGAATTCGACCCTGCGGCTCGTTTGAAGTCTATTGCCAGCAATGCGCACACTTGGACGCATTGTGAAATTCACCCCAGTATGATTTTGGGTATTTGCGCGAGTATCATTCCGTTCCCCGACCACAACCAGGTGAGTTGACCGTCAATGGAATGATTTATATTTCCTAACGACTTCCTAGTCTCCTCGTAACACGTACCAATCTGCTATGGGTAAACAAGCTATGGGTATTTATCTCACTAATTTCTTGATCCGCATGGACACCATGGCGAACATCCTCTACTACCCTCAAAAGCCTCTTGCCACGACTCGATCTATGGAGTACTTGAAGTTCCGTGAACTTCCAGCTGGTCAGAACGCCATCGTCGCCATCCTTTGTTACAGTGGTTACAACCAAGAAGATTCTGTCATCATGAACCAAAGTTCTATCGACCGTGGTCTTTTCCGGAGTATGTACTACCGAAGTTATATGGACATGGAAAAATCTTCCGGTATTCACCAGCTTGAGGAGTTCGCGAAACCGACTCGAGATACGACTCTTCGCATGAAACATGGTACTTACGATAAGTTGGAAGACGATGGACTCATTGCTCCCGGTACTGGTGTCCGTGGTGAAGATATCATTATCGGAAAGACTGCACCCATTCCTCCAGATAGCGAAGAACTCGGGCAAAAAACCGCCAGTCATACTCGGCGTGACGTTTCGACGCCACTGAAGAGTACCGAAAGTGGAATTGTCGACCAGGTGCTCATCACTACTGGCTCCGATGGACACCGCTTCGTCAAAGTTCGTGTTCGGTCAACTCGTATTCCTCAGATCGGCGACAAGTTCGCCTCGCGGCATGGACAAAAGGGTACGATTGGTATTACCTACCGTCAGGAAGACATGCCTTTCACTGCAGAGGGTATCACACCTGATATCATTATTAACCCGCATGCCATTCCATCTCGTATGACCATCGGGCATCTTGTCGAGTGTCTGCTGTCGAAGGTTGCTACTCTTATCGGTAACGAAGGCGATGCTACCCCATTTACCGACTTGACGGTCGAGGGAGTTTCGACACTCTTGCGCGAACAAGGCTACCATTCAAGAGGTTTGGAAGTTATGTATCATGGACATACTGGTAGGAAGTTGCAGGCGCAGGTGTACTTGGGCCCGACGTACTATCAGCGATTGAAGCATATGGTGGATGACAAAATCCACTCGCGTGCTCGCGGTCCTGTGCAGATTTTGACTCGTCAACCTGTGGAAGGCCGTAGCAGAGATGGTGGCTTGCGTTTCGGAGAGATGGAGGTCGGTTCGGTTCTTTGCATCTAGAAATTACTTTTCTGACTAGTGGTTTGTAGCGTGATTGTATGATCTCGCATGGTATCGCTGCTTTCTTGAAGGAACGTCTGTTCGATGCCAGTGACGCTTATCGTCTACACGTTTGCGATATGTACGTTCTTTCGGTTCCTTATACCTTAGCAATCTTACTTACAAGCTGTCAATAGTTGTGGACTGACTGCCATTGCAAACTTGGTGTGTAACATTCCGAGATAACCTCACTTTGTATTTAACTTACTCCTCCTCCAGAAAAAACAAAGCTTCGAATGTCGTGCCTGCAAAAATAAGACAAAGATCTCGCAACTCTACATCCCCTACGCGGCAAAACTACTTTTCCAGGAATTACAAAGTATGAATATCGCCGCTCGCCTATATACACAGTCTACAGGGCGAATTAGGGATTGATAGAGAAGTCGTGTAACCCCGGATTGTCGTTTTTGTAGTCATGTCTTCAAATCTTAGTTTTTGTATCGCGTTTCAAGTAAATTTATGTTCAATTATCAATATAGCTGTTCTTGGAGGGTCAGGGGACCTACTAATAATTGCCGATATCAACTCGCTTGATGCAAATGATTATTTAGGAGGATAGAATATCTCAGTACAGTAACGAAAATGGAATCAAAAGGAGACGAAAACATGGAAATAATATATAACGAGAACCGATGCTCAATGAATGATATGATATCCTTTTATTTTAATCGTCTTTCGCCCTCCCATTCATCAACCCCGACCGCTCATGATCCTCCCCACTCAATCGAATAGCCCCACCCCCATTGCGTTTTCTAGAATCATCATCATCATCACTATCCTGTTCCCCAATCTCGAAAACCACATCACCGCCTGGAGGCTCCTGGCGTGCACCGTGCGCCCGACCGATGGCTTCTTCTTCATCTTCAATGTCCCGATTTCGTAGGGTGGAGAATTCGTAGTCTTCTGCGGCGTCGTCTTCGTCTTGGGCGAGTTCTTCGGACATTGCGAGTGTGGATATCGGGGGAAGATTAGGTAAGGGAAAGATGGGGAAGGAAAAGATACTTATCTTCTGTTATGTTCGGTGGGGCGCCATAGGTAGGCGATGGAGCCGAAGACTGCCAAGTAGAGAAGGGCCAAGAAGCCGTCGATGTACCACCAGCGGGTTTGCCATGTTCTTGCAGCATAATCTGGGGTGAACTTTGAGCAAATGCATTATCGGGAAATGGGAAACTCAGACCTTCAGCAAATCTATCCGAGAATTGGAGACTTGAGAGAATGAAGAATCCAACAATGCTGAAAATTGTGGCAATCAAAATATAATATAGTCGTTTGAACATCCCTAGTTTGTAGTTTTGCTTGCGTTGACGCAGCTCGGTTATAGTACCTTGAAGACATGTCAGCTAGAAGTTATAAAGAGAAAGCTGGGGATAACATACCATTTAGAGCGTACATGATCCACATCATGAATCCACTAAGGGTAAATGCCAACGGGATTACGAAGAATAACAGAATAAGTGCAGATGTCGATTCCAATTCGAGCTTCACAATCCCGATGGCGTAGAGAACTGACGGTGTCATTAATCTTTTGTTAGAGATAAATAAATAATGGGAGATGCGCACCACCAAAGATAAAGTGTGCACCAGTTAGGAGACGACAGCGGAACATGGCGCGTCCAAGAGACTCGCGAACGACACTGAGACCTAAAGCGACAATCAAGAGAAGGAATAATGATAGGGCGTTTCGCCCTGCGTCCAGAATGGCGACTTTGGAAGGAGAGTTAGAATAAACATAAATGACTAGAGGATATATACGCACCGACGAATAAGAACACTGTTGCTGTACCAGTTTGGCCATGAGCATTGAGGTATCTGTAGTATACTGCGACACGTCTCAGTGATAAGCTGCTATAGAGAGAGGAAGTATGAAATTACTCCAGCTCGCGACATTTTCAATCACCAAGAAACCAACAAGTCCTGAAATATGGTACTGAAGGATAATTAATATCTATAAATGCAATATAGGATAGGAATAAAACCTACTTGAATGGGTAGCAACTCATCTTTATGCTTGAAGCACAAAAACGCCCAAATACTTCCCAAAACAGCATACAGCAAGAACATGGCAAAGTAGAACTAGAAATAAAGTGAGCGGTGAAAAAGATTACACCGAAAGGTAATACTTACATTGACTTTTGGATAGTCGGAAGCGGAGAGTTGCCCATCAAATGTGTTTCTGAAGAGGATAGTCCCTTGGTAAGCGGGATGGGGATCTTTTTCCTGTCTCTTTCCAGCTCCATCAACTGTCAAAGGCAGAACAGCTAATAGAGAGTCAGAATAATAATATTTCCGTAATTTCGTGAATGCCACGTACCCACACAGTAGTACCCGGTCTTATTCACTTTATATGTGATAGGTTGGGTATACCACGTAATAATAGCTGAGTCGGTCGTATTCTGGCGAGATATTATATGTGTGACTGGCGCCCGACGAAATGGCGAATCAAATTCAGAGGGAGGCGGTGTTGGATTGCCTGCGGGGTTATCCCAGAAACCAGCAGCGGACGAAGGTGATATAGAACTCGAAGCATCTGCTGTTGGTTTTAATTTGGTAGATTTTGCTGGGTCTGGGACATCTGGGGTAGAGCCTGGACTACCAGTTGCAGGAGCCACTTGTTTAAACCCGATGCGGCCTTCCCAGAACGACGTATCGCCAAGTGTTTTATTTGGAGGAAAGGTGAAGATAAAATGTCCTAACGAGGAGGCGTCGCAAAGACCGGTGCTTAAAGCTGCAGTGGTACAGATATACGTCTTCTATCGCTTTATCAGCATATTCACGAAAGGCGACGAGCACAGCTCACAGGCATTGTATCAGAGGTTTCCTTTCCAAGATATGACGAATCGCTCCATTCATAAATTACTACCGCAACTTGGCCCTGCGACCCCGCATCGAAGGTGACTATATCGCGCATACACGGTCAATAAAATCACATTCTGCGAAGTTATCAAGACATGCCGTTTATATGGGCCTTTGGCCCTCCCCACATGCCACTACATACTTGTCTGGCGTCGTCGGAGTCCGCTATGGGCACCTGAAAAGCAGTCGCCAGGACCGCTAGCGCTTGTAAAACGAAGAAAAGCAACATAACGACTCCTTGCGATCGCACAGCTGAGTGCGGCTGTAAATTAGAGAGGATAGAAGCGCCCTGACCACGTCACACAGTGACAAGGCGTGACGGAAAGTCAAGCAAAGCACGGAGTAACACGTGATTCAAAACGGAGTGATTTAAGTATCTCTTGCCGTTTCTCCTTCACATTCTCAACCACATCCTCCTATATGGCTTCCATTGCATCCCAGGTCGTCTTCCACCCTTACGTCTCTCAATCCCTCAAGGTTTGGGCAACTACTTTGGGCAGGGACAAGGTAAAATGCGTGGCTGGAGAATCTAGAGGGTTGCTGACCCTATATGGATCCTAGACATACCGTGCTGTCCAATATTTCGCTAGATTTTTTGCCTGGTGGCTTGTTCGTCAGGGATATACCGTCGAAGGCGCACGATGGAACAATCTGAAGTCCAGTCTCGCCAGTGGAAGGAAGCGTAAGTGCCAGCTACTCCGTCTGACTTATTGCTGATCTCTCCGTCCAGTGATGCGACTGTTCAAACCTCTGGAGCATCTACAAGCTGCCCTTCGTGCTGTTCAAGCTTCGACTAGCCCTGGTGAACAAATCACCACTATTGCTCGCCAAGTCTCGTACTTTGGCTACCTTACCTACGATATGCTCGTCTGGGTATGCATATTACATATTGACCTCCATGGCATCCTAATATCTTTTACTTGTAGGCACACGCCATTCGCTTCATTACCTTCACCCCTGAGCGTGCCGCAAAGATCAACAAGATCTCTCTCCGCTTCTGGCTCGCTGGAATCATCTTCAGCATTACAAATGGTCTGTTGAAGGCCGGACGATTGGCCAATGAGGCCAAGGCTCTGAGGGATCCCAGCGAAAAGTCCTTCGATGATGGTGCCAAGCGTGCCCGTCTCAGTGCAGTCGCCACGTTAGTATCACATGCATTCGCGATTTTCGAATGTCTGCTGATATTATTTCTTCGTAGTCAACGCGCGGCGACCCGCTATCAACTCACCATTGACCTTCTCGATGTCTGGCTCCCTGCCACTGGTCTTGGTCTTGTCAACGTCAACGACGGCGTTGCTGGTATCCTTGGGTTAGCAATTTCCTTAATATATACTGTTTTAGAGTTAATATCTAAGTGTCCTTACAGATTTATCACCTCCGTTTTGGCTCTCCAGAGTCAGTGGAATGCAGTGGGAAAATAAGAAGTTTAATAATCCGCGGCGCTACTTTTTCTTTGGAACTCGCTCATAATAATTAAACGGTAGTATGATTTCATATGTAGGATCGAGAAAATATGCATTATGATTTATATCCATATCTAACCGATCAGATCATTGACCTCAAGGATTTTATGGCGAGGAAATCGGGGGATGTATATTCCCGGAGGCCGCCACCTTCAGTATTCCTTCTCTCACGGCCCAAACACTTAACCATTTCGTTTCGACCTTCGTGGAAAGTATTTGTTCCACGCAATGATTCAGTGACAACGTCCATTGGAAGACGCAGCCGTGATAAAATTTTGAAGGCTCCTTCAGATCCTTGCAAAATGACTCCCTAGCTGAACAAGTCAGGCGAACTTTAATACATGGTGACTTGGAGTACTCTAGAGTTCGTAGTTTCTCGGACAACGTATTGATAATATCTACGATTCAAAAGTAACGGAATATCTTCGCGAACATCGCGCTGGCTAGTATCCCCGTAGAATAATGGTAGCCAGTATGATCTCGTCGACGTCCAGGGTTTGTAACCTCTTCAGTCTCTTTGAACGTTTAGAACTCGATATTCATTTTCAGATCCACTATTGTTCAGACATTCATCTCAACTGCGACATCTGTGTTTGAAGTGAAATACGTCTTTCCATTGCCACCCGATGCATCCGTTTGTGCTTTCAAGGCAGTCATCGACGGAGAACGCACCATCAAGGGTATTGTGAAAGCTAAGGCGACTGCTAAAGCCGAATATGATCAGGCGGTTTCGAAAGGAAAAACGGCAGCTCTTCTTGAACAAAGCAATGTTGAAAGTAAGTCTGTTTCGAATTCCTCTGCCCATAAATGTTAGATGATGTTTGTAGTCTTCCAGCTTTTGCTTGGGAATATAAGGCCTGAGCAAACCATTGAAATTCAGTATGTAAATCCAAACGAATTGCGGATATTTTGCTAATGTCATATCTCACAACGGAGAGCTCGATTCCCTGCGCTTGAGGTTTCCTTCCGTTAGTATCGCTCCTCGTTATGGAGTTGCACCAAATGCGATTCTGAACTATCACTCCAATACATGGGGATGGTAACATACCCTAAAGCGAAAGTTCAACAATGCTTTGGATTTCTCCATCTCGGTTCAGATGACTTCTCACATCAAGTCCATCACCTCGCCATCCCATCCCATCGGATGAAACTGGGACAGTCTACTCCAGAGGAATCTGCTGAATTTGATCCGTTTAGAGCACATATCGCTCTTACATCTTCTATGCTTCTTGATAAGGATGTTATTATTACTCTAAATTGCGTTGGACTTGATAAACCTCGTTGTACCGTCGAACCATACCCTCCCGAGGAAGGTGCTCAAGAATTTACGAATGCTTACGGACTCACTTTGGTTCCAAGGTTTCAGCTGCCTGTTTTACCAGCTCAGGGTAAGTCTTTTCGTTACGTTATCCATGATTATATATTAAATTGATTTTAGAATATATTTTCTTGGTCGACTGTAGTGGCTCAATGGGGGGTAGTAACATAACTGCGGTCCAATCGACTTTGCAGGTTGGTTTTCCGTCTAATTTATGACGGTATTGTCTCTAATACCCCCCATCCAGATTGTGCTAAGGAGTCTTCCTCCTCGTGGTACATCGTTCAATGTCATTTCCTTTGGAAGTCGTCATTCCTCGCCTTGGTCATCTAGCGTTCCATATTCGGCCGACAGCGTGAAGTATGCATCTGCCCATGTCGATACTATGCTGGCAAACATGGACGGTACTGAGATTCGAGATGCCATCGAAGAAGCGTTTAAAAGTCGTTCAAATCTTGCAACGCCAGCTTCTATCTTTGTATTAACCGATGGTGCGGCCCATGATCTAAATGGTGTTCAGGGTGCTGTCTCCGCAGCAATTGCGAAGGCCAAAGTCCATAACGTTCTTCTGAGACTTTTCTGCTTGGACATCGGAAATCCCGTTTCGAAGGTAATATTCAATATATATTGCGATCGAACGTCTAGCTGACAATTATCCATAGGCAATGTGCGATATGATTGCACGAACAGGTCTGGGATCTGTCATGTATGTTGTGTCTGGGGAGAGACCGGACCAGAAGCTTATGACTCTCTGCGAGGGGTGCACCAGTCCAGGATGTCTCCGTTGACTGGGGCATTCCTGAGATTGATTCTGCTACGGAAAAGGTTGAGGACGATTTTGAATTGGTTGAGAAGTACTCGCCCGCTCCGACTCCGATTTCTCTTTGACGACGCAGCTATTCCCGATGTTAAAGCGGAGAAGGCAACCTGGGACCTGATGCTAGTGCAGTCGAGCTTCCACTGTCTCCCTGCATCCAAGTAACTCTATCCCCTAAGCTTTTGCCACCGCTATATCCGGGATTCCGAACCAGCATTTTCGCCATTATCAGACGCGATGATAAGAACAGTCTTCCATCGAAGTCTCTCCGTATCATAGGACATGTCAGCGATCAACAAGTTCACTTAGAAGTTCCCGTCACGACAGCCATGCAGTCCTAGGAAGCTAATGCCGGAAGAGTCAAGATGCAGCATATTCTCACTGCGCGCATTCTAGTTCAACACTTTGAAGACGATGGGAAGGCTACCTTCATGGATGCTGTTCATAAGGCGGAGATTCTACAAGTTACCGAACGCTATCAGATTGCAAGCTCAGAGACATCTTTCGTGGCCGTCGATGAGACGAAACCCATTGATTACGGCTTGTGAGTATTCTCTGACGAGTAATGAATTGAGCCGATATTTAATTTTGTTCGTTTATGCAGGATGGATGGATTTGCATCTATGGCGTCCTCACCAGCTCCGCCGCTGCCATTGCCACCAGCTGGGCAAGCCCGCGCCATGCTATCCTCCCCCAGCAATCCAAGGTCACCACCAATTCCAGCGCCCAAAAAGAGAGTCCAGAGGTCCGACTCTAGGCTCACCGACTCTAGGTCAGACTCAGACTCAGATGATGTTCTTATTGTTTTCTCAGGAGTCCAGATTAATTTTACTGAAATTGGTTTAAGTGTTGGAAGAAGGGAGAGGAGTGAGCGACTGACTCGCTGAGGCGCTTATACATATCTAGTAAAGAAAGCGGCAATAAAGAAGCTGGCTTTCAGGGTAGCAGGAGGCGGAGGAACATCTACCTATTCTCTTTCTATTGGTGCAATTGCCAGTGGTAGTAAAGAGAAAGAGAAAGAGAAAGAGAAAGAGAAGGTTCCCAAAGCCGGTATCGAATTCTTTGCACAAGAGCAGTCCTTCGGAGATTTCTTTCCCCCTTCAGAGAACTCTACCAAATTCTGGTCAATTCCTCCAATGCCACGGACATCCCTGACGTGCTTCTAAAGAAGGACAAGGACGCTGAAGCTATCTGGTGCACGATGCTTTGCATCACTTACATGGAACTTAATTTCGCCAACGAAAGGGACGAAGGTTGCACTGAAGGAGGAAGCTAAGAAATGCGTCAAAGTGTGTTTGTATCATAGGCTGTACTGTGATTATAGACCACCAGAGTATTCTCATTGATAATAAATTGCTAGATTGATAGTGAATACCTACCACTTGGCATTGATCCGTCGCGGCTCGAAGCTCCGTATAGACAATACCAGTGTCTAACAGAGACACACGTTTCCGGGCGCGGTGCGAGTCCTTAAATGCTTATGTTGGGTTGTCATTTTGAAAAAAAAAAAAGGAGATGACTAGCAAAGTGCAGATATAAAAGACTAAAGCCTGTTTCGGATAATAGCCGATATAGCTAAGCCATAAATGCACATAAGGATATACCAACCACCAGAATAAGGAAAAAGAAAGGAATGACAGACCCAGTCACATCTAGCGATTCCTTTTTTGGCAATGAACTCTACAACACCTAAAGCAATGCCACGCCCCAGTTACCTAGTAGAACAATCTTACTTGAAAGTATATCCTCGGTTCCGCAACCCTGCTTCCTAATGTAGTGCAGCGTTCATCCAGTGGTTGTCGCCAGCAGCGATCCCCAACCTAATGCATCTCTGTATAGGCCGTGATTATTAGTTATTATCTATGAATATTATCGTTTCCGAATTGTTATCGACCAATACACTTATCCGGCCACTAGAAGAGCTCGCCCTTACTTTTCTTTCGGATAAACAGAGGGTGACCGAGAGGAAATGTGGAGTGCAAGTCCATCTTGTCAGAGAATTCACCAAGAGGTGTCCAAGAATTCTAAAAAGGGAAAGTGAGAGATTTTATACGGTATCGGAGCAATTCTCAACTCCGACTTATGTATCACATTTAATCAGCTGTGGTATTCTTCGGCTCTTCTGTCCCAAATGGCCTTCAGAGAATTGAAGCCTTCTTCATGGGGTCAGATAGACTCTTCCCCATGATCCTCTTTACCTCACCGACACAGTTAATACACTACCTGGTTTCCATTGACACAAAGAACTCATTGGCAAAGCTTAGGTTGAACGGTTTCAAGGCTTAAGCTTCCGATGCCTCGAGGAACGGCCCCTAAACCTCTCCCCGATGTCTGTTTTTTTTTTCCCGTGCCACGCGTTAAATGAAACGTGTGCTCCTGTCCCGGGGTGTCTCGGCCATGAATACGTATGTAGCCTCGAACGCCTTCTGAGCCATCCTCATCCGCAACCATGTCAAGGAGTGGCGCATTGCTCAGCAGGAAGTCTTTCGCAATTTGTCGTTCCCTCGAGGTTATTCGCTCTCCGTTCCCGCCCTCAAGTACTTCACCACCACTTCGAACTCACAACCAAAGGGAGAGCCGTCTGTTTGATGCATCTTTCGAGGGCGTTGTCAGTGAAGGCCTGAAGAAACCGGTCGATTCTGGTCTGACCGGCTCATAGAACGAGATCCGATCCGACAACCCTCTTCCGCTAGGAGTATTAGAGCGTTCAGAGATGAGTTACGAGATCCCGAAGGGTTACTCGCTCCCAGAGAGGATGTGTTTGATGTCCAGTCATAGCCTCCAACATGCTAAAGATACCCGACATGTTCTTAAAGAAGGATAAATGAGAGCGCCGTGTCCGGTGCACTATGCTCTGTCTTGCATATATGGAGCTTCACCACGCCCTAAGCGAGTTATTAGACCAGGAGTGGTGTATGATAATGGTTGGCAGTGGATGAAAGATGCGCTGAACCCTCTTGTGGGTGCAGATAAAGTGGAAGTAACTATGAAAGCTCCGTGGGGAGAGGTCAATAGGCGTGTGAAAGGCTCAGAGGAGGAAATGAAACAAGTGCTTGGTCGCTGTTTTTTGTTAAATGTAAATTATGAGATAATTGAATATCTGTCACTCTGATGTTTGTCCTAGTGTTCCGAAGCTGAAGAAGGATTTATTTCTCTGCGCAT
>Ga0157379_10004874_pt1 | contig 11526 bp, 12 predicted proteins | sample S25metaG_FD_121802 | JGI IMG/M metagenome (GOLD analysis project Ga0157379, IMG submission 121802) | Switchgrass rhizosphere microbial communities from Kellogg Biological Station, Michigan, USA - S2-5 metaG | ecosystem: Host-associated > Plants > Roots > Rhizosphere > Soil | place: USA... | reverse complement strand
ATTCGCGAACGGCGGCCAGATCTCCGCGTCGTACGCCGAGCCGTGGGCGAACCCCGAGGCGCCGGCCAAGATCCTGCAGTGGCTGGGCCGCGACGACGCGCCGCTGCTCTTTCGCCTGCGCGCCGACTGGCGGCAATGGCGCTGGGGGCTCGCGTTCCTCTACGAGTGCCTGCCGTCGCGCACGCGCCACAACACGATCCAGTGCCTCAACCTCGCGCTCTACTCGCGCGAGTGCCTGAAAGCGCTCCGCGCGGCCACGGGCATCGTCTACGACGAGCTCGCGCGCGGCATCCTGACGTTCTATACCGACCAGAAGGAATTCGCGCACGGCGTCGCCGCGGCCGACCTGATGCGCCAGTACGGCTGCGATCGCGACGTCAAGACGGTCGCCGAATGCGTCGCCGTCGAGCCGGCGCTCGCGCAGTGCAGCGGCCGCCTCGCCGGCGGCATCTACACGGCGAGCGACGAGCAGGGCGACGCGCACAAGTTCACGGTCGAGCTCGCCAAACTCGCGGCCGCCCGCGGCGTGCGCTTTCGCCACGGCATTCATATCGACTCGATCATCCCCGACGGGGACGCGATCGGACGCGTGCGCGTGTTCGACGAGGAGAACCGGCCGGAGGACCTCAGCGCCGACGGCTACGTCGTCGCGCTCGGCAGCTACACGCCGCTCATGCTCGCCGGCCTCGGCATCCCGTGCAACGTCTATCCGGCGAAAGGGTATTCGGCGACGATCAGCGTCGGCGCGCACCAGGGCGCGCCCACCGTGTCGCTCACCGACATCGAGTGGAAGATCGTGATGACGCGCCTCGGCGATCGCCTGCGCGTCGCGGGAACGGCCGAACTGGCCGGGTGGAACGCCGACCTCAACCGCACGCGCTGCGAGGCGCTGGCGCGGCGGACGTTCGAGCTCTTTCCGGACGCCGGCGACCGCAGCGATGTGCATTTCTGGAGCGGCTTGCGCCCCGCCACCCCGGGCAACGTGCCGCTGATCGGACGCACCCGCTATCGCAACCTGTGGCTCGACACCGGCCACGGGACGCTCGGCTGGACGATGGCCTGCGGGTCGGGCAAGGCGCTCGCCGATGTCGTCGGCGGCCGCACGCCGGAAGTGGACTTCGCGTTCGCGCGGCCGTAGTTCGTCGGGACCTCAGGGCCCGTTGTAGCAGGGCGGGTAATAGCACATCGGCGGGGGCATCGGTGGTGGCGGCGGCGGCATCGGCGGCGCAGGCGGATTGCCCTGCAGCGCGCTCACGGTCGTCACCGGTGCGCACATGATCACTGCGTCGTTGCCGTAGCCTTCGGCGACGCCGCCCTTCGACACCATCAGGTCGCGAATCGCCGGGTCGGTCGAGTAGCGGTGGTTGCCGTCGGGGCGGTTGTTGAACACGCGATAGACGGGGACCGTGGCCGCCGGACAGGTGCCTGCAGTGGCGCCGGCAGTGACCGGCAGCGCGATGAAGAACGCGTCGTCGGTTTCCTTGGTCATGAACGGGAATTTGACGAGCGTCTCCGCACACTCCTGCGGCGACGCCGAGAAGAAGTGCGAGTTCGCCGGCGGCGGGATCAGGATCCGGCATACGGGGCTTGCGCCGCCGCCGCCGCTCGCCGCGCTCGGATGGACCTTGAACGACAGGCCGGTGCGGATCCAGCCGGAAATCCGGCCGCTGTCGAGCGCGTCGATGTCCGGCGCGAGCGCGCTGATGAAATAGTGGTCGAGCGACGCGTTGTAGAACTCGACGCTCGTCACCGGCGATGCGGTCACCGTCGCCGTGGCATTGGCGAAGTTCTTCGGCGCGGGCGTCACCGGCGCGCCGTTGCGGTTGATCGCCGTGGCACCGTCGACGGGCAGCGGCGGGATGGTGATCTGGTCGGTGAAGCCCGCGTATTGAAGCCGGCCGCCGTCGGTGGGAACGAAACGGTCGGGAACGGTGTAGTCGGGCGCGACGCCCAGCGCCGCGAATCCTGCCGTGGCCAGCAGCACGCTGCGGCTCGCGGTCGACGACGACGGGAGATTGGTCCCGAACGTGATCTCCTTCTTGATGCCGGCGGCGTTGGTCGTCTCGAACTTGTTGCCGAGCCACTGATTCTCGCCGTTGCTGCCGCTCATCTCCCGCAACACCACGTACTGAAGCGTGCCGTCGGAATTCGAATAGACCTCGGCGATGGCGAACAAATGAAATGCGGCCTGCGCCGGCAGCGCGAACGCGGCGAGCAGGCAGGTTGCAGCAAGGGTGCGAATTCTCATGGCGCGCTCCTTCCCCGGTGGTCGGGGATGAATCCGACTAACAAACCGTGCGGTCGGATTATTCCAGCGTCATTGTGCCGGCAGCGCGATATCGTAGGCAACACGCCAGCGACCGGCCGCGTCGCGCAGCCAGAGATGGCTGTAATAGCCCTCCTGCGCCTTGCCCGAGCGCGCGATCTCGCGATACTTGCCGTAGCTGACCGCGAGATCGGCGGACGGCGCCACGCGGACGTCGATCGGCGTCCACACGACCCGCGCGGCGCGATCACGCATCTGGCGCGCAGCCGCCGCCCGGCCGGCCACCGGCACCGTCCCGTCGCGGTGCAGGCGGGCATCGGGCGTCAGCGTATCGGCATACGTGCCGGCCGTTGCCGCCGCGCCCGCCGTGGCAAGGCGCCGCGCTTCGCGTGCAAGCAGCGCCGTGCGCTGCGCGGCAACATCGGCCTTCCCCTTGTAGTGTGGCCGCGGCGCGGCGCCCAGCAGCGCGAAGTCCGCGGGCTGCGGCGTCGCGATGCCCATGTCCAGAATCACCTTCCAGGTGCCGGCGGCGTCGCGCTGCCACACGGAGAAGAACACGCCGTGCCGTGGCGGCGTGCCGGGACGCGTGGTGTCCGTCAGCGTGAACGGACCCGTGGTGTAGCCCATGTCGAGGCTGGCCGCCACGCCGGCTTGCGCAGGCTCCCATTCCAGCTTCAGCGCCTTGGGGTCGGGATTCGCCGGGCGCGCCGACCATGTGTCGATCAGGCGCACCGGCGCCGGCTCGAACGCGACGCCGTCCTTGCTGAAGGTTGCGAGGAACGCGGCGCGGATTCCCTGTTCCAACCCCAGACGAGCGAACGCGAGTTCCGCGTCGACGAGCGAGCGCAGTGCCTCTTCCTCCGCGTCGGGCTCGTGCGCGTTCGCCCCAGGCAGCGCGAGCGCCGCAACGGCGGCGACGACGAGACCCGCGCGGGCCGCGGGCCGGAGACGACGCGCGAGGTCGAACATGCGGGCCAGTATAATCAGTTGTTTCTGTGCGGTGTCCATGAGTTCGCTCGCTCGCCTCTGCGCGGTCCTCGTCGCGTTTTTTCTGTCGGTCGCCTCCGCCGCCGCGCAAGCCCCCGCGGGTGGACCTGCGCCGCCATCGGTTGCCGCGGCGGCCTGGGTGCTCGTCGACACGCTGTCCGGCCAGACGCTCGGCGCCGCGGCCGCCGACGAGCGGCGCGACCCGGCGTCGCTCACCAAGCTGATGACCGCCTACGTCGTGTTCGCCGCGCTCCGCGCGAAAGCGATAACGCCCTCGCAGATGGTGACGGTGTCGCAGAAGGCCTGGCGCGCCGAGGGCTCGCGCATGTTCATCGAGCCGCGCAAGCCCGTGTCGGTCGACGACCTCGTGCACGGGATGATCGTGCAATCGGGCAACGACGCGTCGATTGCGCTCGCCGAGCTCGTGGCCGGGAGCGAAGCGGCGTTCGTCGAGCGCATGAACGCCGAAGCCGCGCGCCTCGAACTCAAGGGCACACACTTCGTCAACGTGACGGGCCTGTCCGATCCGCAGCATCACTCGACGGCGAGCGATCTCGCCAAGATCGCCGCGGCCGTCATCCGCGACTTCCCCGAGTACTACCCGATCTATTCGGCGAAGGAATTCCGCTACAACAACATCGCGCAGCCCAACCGCAACCGGCTCTTGTGGACCGATCCGTTCGTCGACGGCATGAAGACCGGCCACACGGACGCCGCGGGCTGGTGCCTGATCGCATCGGGCAAGCGCGGCGACCGGCGGCTCGTCGCCGTCGTCCTCGGCGCAAATTCGGACGGCGCGCGCGCGGCCGAAGCGCAGAAGCTCCTCAACTGGGGCTTCCAGGCGTTCGACACCGTCGCGCTCTACCAGTCGGGCAAGCCCGTGTCGACGCTGCGCGTGTGGAAGGGCGCGAAGGCCGACGTGCCGGCAGGGTTCCTCGCCGATCGCTATCTCACGCTGCCCAAAGGCAAGGCGAGCGGCCTCACGCTCTCGCTGGAAGCACAGGAGCCGCTGGTGGCGCCGGTGGCGAGCGCGCAGCGCGTGGGCGTCGTCAAGGTTGCGCTCGAAGGACGTCCGATGGCCGAGTTTCCGCTGATCGCGCTCGAAGAAGTCCCGCTCGGGAGCTGGTGGGGCCGCACGACGGACACGGTGCGGTTGTGGTTCAAGAAGTGAACGTCGAATAGTCCGAGGAACGCCGCATGCTCAATCCCGACCAGATCGTCTATCTCAACGGCGAGTTCGTCGCCCTCGGCGATGCCCACATCTCCGTCCTCGACCGCGGCTTCATCTACGGCGACGGGGTCTACGAAGTCGTTCCCATCTACGGCCGGCAGCCGTTTCGCATGCCGCAGCACCTCGCGCGGCTGCAGCACAGCCTCGACGGCATCCGCCTCGCCAACCCGCATTCCGCGGCGCAGTGGGACGTGCTGATCCGCGAGCTGGCGGTGAAGCAGCCGTTTGCCGACCAGGCGCTGTACCTGCAGGTCACGCGCGGCGTGGCGAAGCGCGATCACGCGTTTCCGCCCGGCGTGCCGCAGACCGTGTTCATGATGAGCAACCCGTTGCCGCTCCCGTCGCGCGAGCAGGTCGACAAGGGCGTCGCCGTCGTGACGGCCGAGGACAATCGCTGGCAGCGCTGCGACCTCAAGACGACGTCGCTCGTCGGCAATGTGCTGATGCGCCAGCTTGCCGTCGACGCCAACGCGGTCGAGACGGTGATGTTCCGCGACGGCTTCTTGACCGAGGCCTCGGCGTCGAACGTGCTCATCGTGCGGGGCGGCACGGTCGTTGCGCCGCCGAAGGACCACCTGATCCTGCCCGGCATTACCTACGACGCAACGCTGGAAGTCACCCGCGACGCCGGCGTGCCGCTCGAGGTGCGCAAGGTCACGCGGGAGGAGGCGCTGTCCGCCGACGAGATGTGGCTGTCGTCCTCGACGAAGGAAGTGCTGGCAATCGCGCAGCTCGATGGCGCGCCCTTCGCCGGCGGCGTCCCGGGACCCGTTTTCCGCAAGGTGTGGCAGGCGTTCCAGGCGCACAAGCCGCACGCGGCCTGACGGCGTCGGCCAGGCGCGTCGCGTACGCGCAACGGCACGCCGTCCGCGGCGGATTTCCTGCGAAAAATCCGTACGGAACGCCCCGACTCTGTCCATAATTCAAGCTTAAGCGCCGGCAGTTCCGGGAGCGCACGGCGCGAGCGTTCACGAACGGACAGGGGAGAATTCATGAACGTCAAGCGTCTGTGGGGCGTGGTCGCGGTCTGCATCGGAGTGGCGGGCGCAGCGGGCGTCGACGCCCAGATTCGGGTTGGCAGCGTCGTCGATTCGCGCGGCGGCAGCGGCTGGACGCTCAACGGGTCCAACATGACCGCCGCGCGCGCCAAGCTGCTCGCCACCGCCAACTTCGGCGTGTCGGGGACGGTCAACAAGCCGGTCGTCATCACCGATACGGCGGCGGGGTCGGGGTCCATCAACGCCGCGCTGCTGGCGAACTTCGACGTGTTCTTCATCGGCTACTTCCCGACGGCCACGTTCACCGCCGGCGAACTCACCGCCTTGCAGACGTGGGTCAACGGCGGCGGCGCGCTCGTCGCCACCTGTGACGACGCGTCGCACGCCGACGTGTGCTCGGCGTTCGGCCACACGCCGACTACGTCGGCGACCTCGCCGGTCGTGCCTACGGCACTCGGCGCGACGGGGCCGGTGTTCGCCGGCCCCTTCGGGGCGGCGCCGTCGATCACGATGCAATTCACCGAGGGCTATTTCCCGACGGTGGGCAGCGCATCGATCATCGGCCAGGATTCCGCGGTCGCACCCCACGCGACCGTGCTGCAGCAGACGCTCGGAAGCGGTCGCGCCCTGTTCCTCTCCGACGTCGACATGATCTCGGACTTCTCGCTGTCGGCCGGGGCGGCGATAACGAACAACAACGACCGCTTCTTCGGCAACCTGTTCGCGTTCGCAGGTTCCGGCGCGGCGCCGCCGGCGCCCGTGCTGCCAGTGCCGATCGACCCCCGCCTCCTCGTGCTGATGGCGGTGCTGCTGGCGGCGCTGGGCTGGCGGCGTTTGCGCCAGCGCTGACCTTGCCCACGCGTGAATTCCCGCGCCGGGAATTCACGCGCCGTCGCCGACCTGCCCGAAGCGCCCCTGGTGGAACACGAGGGCGCCGCCCTTCGCCCGTTCGACCGTCACCACCTCGCCGATGAATACGATATGGTCGCCCGCCGCGTGCCGGGCGTGGTGCCGGCATTCGAGCCACGCGACGCACCCGTCGATGAGCGGTGCGTCGGACCAGCCCAGCCGATGCCCGACGCCGGCGAAGCGATCGGCGTGCGGGCGCGAAAAGCGCCGCGCGAGCTCCGCCTGACCGGCCGAAAGCACGTTGACCGCGTAGCGGTCGGCCGCCTCGAACGCGGCGAGGCTGGCCGAACGCCGCGCGAGACTCCAGAGCACCAGCGGCGGTGCGAGCGAGACCGAGTTGAACGAGTTCGCCGTGAAGCCGACGTACCGGCCCGGCCCGGCGCGCGTGCAGACGATCGTCACGCCGGTCGCGAACTGGGCGAGCGCGTCGCGGAACTGACGCTCGTCGAATGCAGGACGATCGTCGCCGGCGGCGCGGCCGAGGGAAGACATTGGCGGGAGGTGCGCGAAGTGCGCGGGGAAGAGACATCCGATAGTAGGAGGCGATGGCCGTAGTGTCAAAGATGCAGGGGGGCGTACAAGTCTTGCTACACTTTGCCGCAGGATCGACTATTGCCGCTGGCGGGCGCGGATCGCGCGGGCCCCCCGGTGGACCTCCAACCATGGCCGAACCCCTCAAGCGCATCATCGAAAGCCGCTACGGCGGCAAGAATCTCCCGATTGCCCTGGTGCTGCCCGACGGGGGCCGGGTGCCCCTGGCGGACGAGACCGAGGTCGATGTCTTCGCGCGCTCGTGGCGCGGCGTCAAGGCCCTCGCCCAGCCTGCGCTGGGCGCACTGGCGCGCGCGTACGTGCACAACGACATCGACTTCACGGGAAGCGCGCGGCGCATTCTGTCGATCGCCGATGCGATGGTCGGCAGCGTCGCGCACGGGCGCGACTCGGTGCGCACCCGGCTCCGCCAGTACCTGCACCAGCGGCGCGGCAACCGCGCCAACATCCGCCACCACTACGACGTCTCGAACGACTTCTACCGGCTGTGGCTCGATCGGCGGATGGTCTATTCGTGCGCGTATTTCCGCCACGACGGCGACACCCTCGACGACGCGCAGGCGCAGAAGCTCGATCACATCTGTCGCAAGCTGCGGCTCGCCCCCGGCGACACGCTGCTCGACATCGGCTGCGGGTGGGGCGGCCTCATCCTGTGGGCGGCCGAACGCTACGGCGTGGACGCGACCGGCATCACGCTGTCGGCCAATCAGCATGCCTACGTCACTGCCGAGATCAAGGCGCGCGGACTCGCCGGCCGCGTCCGTGTCGAGCTCCGCGATTACCTCGACCTGCCGGACGAGGAGCGTTACGACAGGATCGCGAGCGTCGGCATGTTCGAGCACGTCGGCACGCGCAATTACGGGCGCTACTTCGGCAAGATCCGCCGCCTGCTGAAACCGGGCGGGATGGTCCTGAACCACGGCATCACGCACAACGCGCTCGCTGCCGACAGCCTCGGCAGCGGCATCGGCGATTTCGTCGAGGAGTACGTGTTCCCCGGCGGCGAGCTGACCCATGTCTCCCGCGTGATCGAGGGCCTTGCCGCGCAGGGTCTCGAGCTCGTCGATGCCGAGGCGCTCCGCGAGCACTACGCGCGCACGCTGTGGCAGTGGGTCGATCGCCTCGAGAAGAACGCCGACATTGCGCGGCGCGAAGTGGGCGAGGAGCGCTACCGCGTGTGGCGGATCTACATGGCGGGCTCCGCGCATGCGTTCGACCGCGGCTGGCTGTCGCTGTGGCAGCTGCTGGCCGGCAAGCCGCACGCGGACGGCCGCCTGCCGCATCCGCTGACGCGCGACTACATGTACACGCGGTAGTTGCGTCCGGCGCGATGCGCCCGCATATGTGGCGCTTATCGACGCCGCGCGCACCTCCCGCGGCAGGAGCCCGATGCCATGACCGCCGTCTCGTCCGACACCACGCAGCAACCGTCCGCGCTGGAGTTTCCCTGCGCGTTTCCGATCAAGATCATGGGCCGCACGCAGGACGGGTTCGCCCAGGCGGTCGTCGACGTCGTGCAGAAGCACGCGCCCGATTTCGACGCCGCGGCGCTCGAGATGCGCGCGTCGAAGGCCGGCAACTGGCTGTCCGTCACTGCCACGGTCAACGCGACCTCGCGGGCGCAGCTCGACGACCTCTATCGCGAGCTTGTCGCACACCCGATGGTGAAAATGGTGCTGTGAAGCCGCCGGCGGCGTTGACCTCCGGGGCTTTCGGAAGCAAAATGAGAGGCCGATTTGTTCTGAGGAAAAACGGATCTTGAACGCCGTCGAAGCCCCGGCAGCCGAACGCGCCGCCGAGGCTGCCGTGCTGAGCCGTGCCACGGTACGCGCGGCGCGGCTCCTCGGCTTGTCGCAGCGCGCGCTCGGGGGAATGCTCGGCATCTCCGACGCGACCGCCTCGCGGTTGTGCGCCGGCAAGTACGTGCTGTCGCGCGAGCGGGCGAAGGAGTGGGAGCTCGCGGTGCTGTTCGTGCGCCTGTTCCGTTCCCTCGATGCGCTGTGGGGCCATGGCGAGGCCGCGCGGGCGTGGCTCGCGAGCGAAAACACGGCGCTCGCGGCGGCGCCCGCCGCGCTGATCGGCACCGTCGCGGGTCTCGTCCGTGTCGTCACGTACCTGGACAACGCGCGCGGTCGCCTCTGAGGCGCGCGCCGCCCGCTTCGAGCTGTGGCGGGCGGTCGAGGCGCAGCACCTGGCGGCGACGATGGTCCTCGTCGACACGCTCGACGAGCAGCAGACGCTCGAACGTCTGCTGGACGAAGGCAAGCCTCCGGTGCCGGCGGATGCCCGCGGCCTCCACTGGCTGCTGTTCACCCCGTTCCGTTACCCGCCGCCGCCGGGCGGCTCGCGCTTTCGCGGTCCGAACGACATCGGCGTTTTCTACGGCGCCGACGAGATCCGCACCGCCTGCGCGGAACTCGGCTACTGGCGCTGGCGGCACCTGCGCGAGTCGCCCGCGCTCGACGCAATGCCGCTCCGGCCGCAGACGGTATTCCGGACCGCAGTGGCCGCTGCAGCGGTCGATCTGCGGCAACCGCCGTTCGCCGCAGCGCGCGCCCAGTGGACGGACCCCGACGATTACGGCGCCTGCCAGGCGCTGGCCCGCACGGCGCGTGACGCGGCCGTGGGCGCGATTCGCTATGAATCGGTCCGCGATCCGCAGCGCGGGGGCTGCGCGGCCGTGCTGGCGCCGCGCGCTTTCGCCCGCGGCAGTCCGCTCGAGCAGCAGACGTGGATGCTGTCCGTTGCGCGCGAGCGGGTGGTGTGGCAGCGCACCGGCGTCGCCCGCAGCCATGCGTTCGAGTTCGCCGCCGCCGGGTGGACGTTGCCGTCATCGCCCGCGCCGCGCCGGCGGCGGCCATGACACCGGGGCCGCCGTTCGTCTTCCGCCGTCTCGGCGCGACCGACTATGCGACGACGTGGCGCGCGATGCAGGAATTCACGGCGGCGCGCAACGCGGATACGCCGGACGAGATCTGGCTGACCGAGCATCCGCCGGTGTACACGCTGGGCCTCGCGGGACGCCGTGCGCACCTGCTGCGCGACAACGGCATTCCGGTCATCAAGGTGGACCGCGGCGGGCAGGTCACGTTCCACGGGCCAGGACAGTTGGTCGCCTACGTGCTGATCGACCTGCGCCGGGCGAAGCTCGGCATCCGTGCCATGGTCCGGTGCCTCGAAACCGCAGTGGTAAACTGGCTTGATTCGCTCGGGGTATCCGCTTACGGCAAGATCGCCGCGCCGGGCGTCTACGTGATGCGCGGCGGGCGCGAGGCGAAGATCGCTGCGCTGGGACTCAAGGTGCGCAACGGCTGCACGTATCACGGCCTCGCGGTGAATGTGGCGATGGATCTCGGGCCGTTCGCCGACATCGACCCCTGCGGCTTTCCCGGCCTCGACGTCACGCAGCTCGCCGACCTCGGCGTCGTGCGCAGCGTCGGCGAGGCAGGCGACGAACTCGCGCCGGTCGTCGCGGCGCGGCTCACCGGACACTGACTGCGATGGACACACGCGAACCCGCCGCCGAACCCGCCAACGCCGCGGGCGTCAAGCACAAGGGCGGCGCCAAGACGGCCCGCATTCCGATCAAGGTCGTCGCCGCCGAGACGCTGAAAAAGCCCGACTGGATCCGCGTGCGCGCGGCGTCGTCGCCGCGGTTCTACGAAATCAAGAAGCTCCTGCGCGAGCGCCACCTCCATTCGGTGTGCGAGGAGGCGTCGTGCCCGAACATCGGCGAATGCTTCAGCAAGGGCACCGCCACGTTCATGATCATGGGCGACATCTGCACGCGCCGCTGCCCGTTTTGCGACGTCGGGCATGGACGGCCGCTACCCCTCGACGCCGACGAGCCGCGCAATCTCGCGCTGGCGATCGGCGCGCTGAAGCTGCGCTACGTCGTCATCACGAGCGTGGACCGCGACGACTTGCGCGACGGCGGGGCGCAGCATTTCGTCGACTGCATCCGCGCCGTCCGCGAGCACTCGCCGGCGACCCAGATCGAGGTGCTGGTGCCGGATTTCCGCGGCCGCATGGACCGCGCGCTGGAAATCCTCACCGCCGCGCCGCCCGACGTGATGAACCACAATCTGGAAACCGTGCCGCGTCTCTACCGGCAGGCGCGGCCCGGCTCCGATTACGCGCATTCGCTCGCGCTGCTGCAGGAGTTCAAGCGCCGCCTTCCGGCCATCCCGACCAAGTCGGGGCTGATGGTCGGACTGGGCGAGACCGACGACGAGATCCGGGCGACGATGCGCGACATGCGCGCACACGACATCGACATGCTGACGATCGGCCAGTACCTGCAGCCGTCGCAGGGCCACCTGCCCGTGTTGCGCTATGTCCATCCCGACGCGTTCGCCGACTTGGAACGCGAGGCCTACGCGCTGGGCTTTCGGCATGCGGCCGTCGGCGCCCTCGTGCGCTCGTCCTACCACGCCGACCGCCAGGCCGAGGACGTGCTTCCGCCGGCCTGAAGCGACGCCCGCACGGGCCGCCAACAGGCCGCCGCGCTGCCGCGGGCGCTTGCCGTCGCCGGCGCCGGCGCCGGCAGGCTCGACGGCACTGGCCCGTTCGTGGACGGGCGT
>Ga0157379_10004872_pt1 | contig 11529 bp, 12 predicted proteins | sample S25metaG_FD_121802 | JGI IMG/M metagenome (GOLD analysis project Ga0157379, IMG submission 121802) | Switchgrass rhizosphere microbial communities from Kellogg Biological Station, Michigan, USA - S2-5 metaG | ecosystem: Host-associated > Plants > Roots > Rhizosphere > Soil | place: USA... | reverse complement strand
GTGCCCGCCGCCCCGGATTATCACGTCGTGACGACCGATCGCTGGGTGGTCTACCCGTTCAAGGCCGGCCAGTGACGGCCGCAGGTTGGCCGGACCGATGAGAAACGCGTGCGACGGTCGTCAGCAAGGGCGACCAGGCCGGACGCTGGAGGACCTCCTGTGACACGAACGCTTCTCCTCGTTGGCACCCGCAAGGGCGCATTCATCCTCGACGGCGGCACCGACCGCGCGAACTGGACGATGTCCGAGCCACTGTGCGAGGGCTGGCCGATCCACGACCTCCAATGGGATCCGTCCACCGGCTCGATCTACGCTGCAGGCGGCTCGCCCTGGTTCGGGCCCGCGGTCTTCCGGAGCGACGATCTCGGGACGACGTGGACGCATTCGTCCGAGGGTCTGACCTACGGCGACGACGGCCCGAAGATCCCGACCGTCTGGAACGTGACTCCCGCCCACGGCTCGATCTACGCGGGCGTCGAGCCCGCGGGCCTGTTCCGGAGCGATGACGGCGGCAAGACCTGGGCGAACGTCTCAGCCTTGCGCGACCATCCGAGCCGCCAATCGCCGGGCTGGTCACCGGGCGCCGGCGGCCTGATCTGCCACACGATCGTCCCCCATCCGACCGACCCCCAGAAGATGTGGATCGCGATCAGCGCGGTCGGGACGTTCGCGACCGAGGACGGCGGTGCGTCGTGGGAGGCGCGCAACCGTGGGGTCGTGGACTGCAACTCGCCGGACCCGCATCCCGAGACCGGGCAATGCGTCCACAAGCTGGTGATGTCCGCCGACGATCCGGACCTGCTGTACCAGCAGAACCACTGCGGGGTCTACCGCTCGAGCGACGCCGGCAAGACCTGGTCGAACATCAGCGCCGGGCTGTCGTCGGAGTTCGGGTTCGTGATGGGCACCCACCCACGCGACGCGGCGACGGCATGGGTGATCCCGCTGACCCATCCAGAGGAGGGCCGGCTCGCGCCGGACGGCGCGCTCGCGGTCTGGCGGACGAATGACCGCGGCGACTCGTGGAACCGCCAGGGCACCGGGCTCCCCCAGCAGGACGCCTATGTCGCGGTCCTGCGCGAGGCCCTGTCGGTCGATCGCCGCAGCCCGGCCGGCGTCTATTTCGGGACCAGCACCGGCCAGCTCTACGGCTCGACCGACGAGGGCGCGACGTGGCAGGCGATCGCGGCCAACATGCCCTCGATCTGGGGCGTCCAGGCGATCGAGGTCGACTGACCTCGTGGCCGTCGTCGTCATCCTGCCGCGGTCGCTCGTGTCCCTGATCCCGGGCACGTCCCGATCGACCGAGGTCGACGCGACGACGGTGCGCGAGGCGATCGACCGGCTCGACGACCGGACGCCCGGGGTCCGCAACCGGCTCGTCGACAGCGGGCCCGTGCTGCGCGAGCACATCAACGTGTTCGTCGACGGGACCCAGGCCTCGCTCGACACGCCGGTGACGGCCAACTCCACGATCCACGTGATCCCGGCGGTGTCGGGCGGCTGACCGCGCGCGGGGGCAGCGATGCGAGGGACTAGCCCGGCAGCGTGGCGAGCCGGCCCAGGTCGCGGCCGAGCGGATCGAACGTCTCGGATCGTTCTGCGACGGCGTCGGCGCCCAGGCGGAGGTCGACGGCGTCGGCCGGTCCGTCCCCGATGACCGCGCGCCAGCCATCGTCGGCGAGTCGGTCGAGCGTCTGCAGGGCGGCCGCGGCCGTCGCCCGCGCATGCTCGAGCGCTCCTCCAGCCAGCGCCGGTCGCTCGGTCGATGCGGCCACGGCCGTCGCCACCGACGCTGCGAGTCGCGTCGTCCGGATGTCCGCCGCCGAAGGCGCGCGGCGCAGGATCGCGGCCGTCGCGCCGCTCGGCTGGACCGCCGCGACGAGCGCCGGCCACAGGTCCCCGGTCGCGCGACCCTCCGCCCGGGGCTCCTCGAGGACGAGGCCGATCGCCGGCAGGAGGGCACGCCGGAGGGCGATCTCGCCGACCGCGAAGGCCACGGGATCGGTCTCGCCCGCGAGCCACGACGTGAGCCCGCCGATGACGATCTGGTCGTCGGGCAGGCCATTGCCACGGGCGATCGCGACGGCCAGGAGCTGCAGCGCGAGCGCGCGGCCCGCACGGGACGACGGGTTCGACGGCATGCCGCGGGCGAGGTCGGGACCCACGACGAGCGGCCCGGCGCCGAGCGCGACGACGACGCCGGCCCGGGCCAGGAGCGCCTGTCCGAAGGCATGATCGGCCAGCGCCCGGTCGGGAGCGACGTGTCCGTCGATGATCTCGGCCAGGGGATCCGAGACCGCGACGTCGATCCGCTCGAAAGCGGCGACGATCGCGCTCTCCGGGGTCCCGAGCGCCGGCGGGACGATCCCGAGCCGGACGTAGCCGCGACGTTGGGCGGCGGCGACATCGAGGTCTCGACGGAGACTGCCGAGCGCGCGCTGGCTGCCGCTCGGCGCTCCATCGAGCTGGCCCGGATCGGCCGGTGGCGCACCGTCGCGCGGTCGCCAGGCCGGCACATCGCGGCCCGCCCGGCGGAGCCGGTCGCTGAGCTCCCGTCCGATCGGGACCTCGATCTGGAGCAGGTCCGCCCCCGCGTCGACCGCCGCCTGGGCCTCGGTCAGCGCTCCGGCCAGGTCGGGCTCGCCGACCGCGGCCCCGATCCAGGGCTGCTGCGGCTCGCCGAGCAAGTCGATGAGCTCGGTTCGCGCGGTCCGATTCGCGTCGATCCGCTCGAGCGCGGCCGCGACGAGGCGGCTCGCTTCCTCCTCGGCGATCGCCCGGCGATCAGGCTCGCGCAGGAGGCTCGCCTCGAGGCCGAGGTCGACGGCACCGGAGGCGACGTCGAGAGCAAGGCGCTGCGGGTCGAGGTCGTACTCGGCGAGGGCCATGGCGAACGGCAGGACGATCCCGCCACCGAGCCGCCCCGGGCCGCCGCCGAAGTAGCGATCGACGACCGACCAGGCGAGCGGCCGGCCGGCCGAATCGAGACCGCTGACGCCGAACATCCGGAGCATCGCCCGTTCGCGCCCCACGGTTGTCGACGCGCGGGCACGGCCCGCCCAGGCGCCGGCGAGCGTCTCCGCGCGTTCCAGGATCCGGTCGAGCGGTCCCAGGTCGGTCGTCATCGGTCGCAGTATGGGGTCAGCGCGGCCGGCGTTGCGCGATGAGGCCAAGGACGAGGTCGGGGAAGGTCCGGATGTCGAACGGCTTGCCCTCGAAGGCGTCGCAGCCGGCATCGAGCGCCTCGCGCCGAACCTCGGCCTGAACGGAGGCGCTGCAGGCGAGGAGCGGCGTCGAGCGGATCGCCGGGTCGGGATCGGCCCGGACGGCACGCGCCAGGTCGAAGCCGGACATCCCGGGCATGCGTAGGTCGAGCACGACCGCGTCGGGGCGGTCCCGGCGGATCGCAGCCAGCCCCTCGTCGCCCGTGCCTGCCTCGATGACCGCGATCGACGCCCGCTCGAGGACGCGCCGCATCAGCCGCCGGGTTTCGGGGGTGTCGTCGACGACCAGGATCCGCGGCACGGTCGTCAAGGGTCGGCCCTGGGGATCCGGACAACGAACGAGCTGCCCACACCGGGGCTCGATTCCACGGTCAGATCGCCGCCGTGAAGCCGCGCCAGCTCGCGCGAGATCGGGAGCCCGAGCCCAGTGCCGGGCGTCGCCTCGCTGGCGATCCGGACGAACTTCTCGAAGATCCGCTCCTGGTCGGCCTGCTCGATGCCGGGCCCCGTGTCGCGGACGGTGATCTCGACGCTCGGCCGGGGCGGCAGGAGCCCGGCGACCGCGTCCGCGTCCGCATCTCCGGCGGCCGGTGCCGTCGCGAGACTGACGACGACCCCACCCGCCGCGGGCGTGAACTTCACCGCGTTGGAGAGCAGGTTGAGGACGATCTCGCGAAGCCGGCCGCGATCGGCGGCCACGAGGATCGGCTGGTCATCGGCTCCCTCGACGGCCCGGACGACCTTGAGCGCAACCCCCTTCGCATCGGCCAGCGGCCGGATCGTCTCGACGGCGTCGTTGACGACCTCCTCGACGGCGACCGGGCCCACCTGGAGCTGGATCCGCCCACTCTCGATCGAGGCGATGTCGATCAGGTCGTCGATCAGCTCGAGCAGGTGGCGGCTGCTGACGCGGACCGTCTCGAGGTCACGGGCCTGCTCGTCGTTGACTGGGCCGTCCATGCCCGTGGCGAGGATCTCGATGAACCCGAGGATCGAGGTCAGCGGCGTGCGCAGCTCGTGGCTGACGTTGGCGAGGAAGTCGGTCTTGGCGTCGCTCGCGAGCCGGAGCTCGGCGATCGCGGTCAACAGGCTCCGGGTTCGCTCCTCGACCTCCGACGCGAGTACGTCGCGCTGCCGGGCCAGCGCGGAGACTGCGGCGATCCGGGCGAGGGCGGTCGCGGTGACGGCCGCGAATGCGATCAGGAGCTCCTGCCAGTCGGCAGGCCGGACGGTCTCGCCGCGCGGTGCGCCGATCGCGATGAACCCCTCGGTCCGCTCGCCGATCACGATCGGCGCGCCCATGGCCTCGCCGATGCCGAGGCCACGGCCGACGGCGGCCTCGCCGTGACGGGTGACCAGCGCGCCTTCGAGCAGCTGGCGGAGGCTGGGCCGGTCCGACGCCTGGAGAGCCTGCTCGATGCCCGCCACCTGTTCGGGCCGGAGTCCGTCCGTCGCACCGATGATGAACCCGCCCGTCACCTCGTCGCGCCGGCCGACGAGGGCGAACGGGGCGCCGCTCGCCGTGAGGGCCAGGCTACAGACGATCCGCTCGACGTCGTCGCGATCGCGGGTGGTGGCAAGCAGCGAGGACAGCTCGAGGAGCGTGTCGGACCGGCGCCGCTGGCGATGCAGCTCGCCGACGGCGTTCGCCCGGGCGATGGCCGTCGACGCGATCGCCGCCAGGCTCTGCGCGGCGCTCCGGAACGCGGCATCGAACCCGCGCGGCTCGAGGTAGATCCCGCTGCACGATCCCACGAGGCCGTCCGGACCGATGATCGGGAGCATGAACCCGGCGCGCGCGCCGTAGACCTGGATCCGCGACCTGAAGGCCTCGTTTGCGGGGTCGTCGGACCAGAGCACCTCGCCCTCGATCACGCCCAGGATCGAGCCCTCGCCCGCCTCCAGGGCGGATCGGATTCGGGTCTCCTCGTCGGCGGAGAACCCGATCGCGTGGGACAGGCGGAGCGCCCCCTCGTGGTCCGAGATCGTCACGCCGATCTTGTCGGAACCGAACATCTCGTGGATCGCGACGGAGATCTCGCGGCTGACCGCGTCGAGGTCCTCGCAGGCGAGGAAGGCATTCGTCGCCGCGAGGAGGGCGCGCGCGCGATCGGGGTCGTTGCTCCCCGGCGCGACCCCACCATCACGCGTTTCGGGAGTCGCCTCGGCCGGCGTCCCATCGGCGGTCACAGGCCCACCCATCGTCCCCGCGCAGGACGCGACCTGCGTCCCGCGCCGCCATCCTACGAGCGCCCCGTTCGGCTCCGCATCCTCTGGATGGATGACCGCGGACGCGGACGCGCGCGATCCCGCGACGCGTCTCAGCCGGCTTCGGGGTGGCTCAACCGGTTTCGGGGCCGCTTCGCGCGGGCGAGCCGATCCAGACATGACCGTCGGCGAAGCGCTCGGCCTTCCAGATCGGTGCGCGCGCCTTGGTCTCGTCGATCGCGTAGCGGGCCGCCCGGAAGGCCGCATCCCGGTGCTCGGAGGCGGCCACGACGACGATGCTCGCCTCACCGAGCGGGACCTCGCCGGTGCGATGCACGATCGCGAGGCGTTCGACCCCGAACCGCTCCGCGATCTCGTCGGCGATCGCATCCAGCACCCGGATCGCCATCGTCTCGTGGGCCTCGTAGCCGAGCGACTCGACCGACCGGCCGGCGTACCGAGCCGCCTCGGCCTCCTGACCCGGTGCGGGCGTCCCCGGCGACAATCGGGTCCGCCCGACGAATCCGACCACCGCCCCGTCGGCGTCGGTCGCGAGGCGGGCCTCGAGATCGGCCAGGATCGTCGGCGCGAACGGAGCCTCCTGGAGCTCGAGGATCCGACGCCGGCCACCCGAGTCGTCCTCGCCCGATCCCCCGCTCACCGGCGGGATGAACGCGACCTCGTCTCCATCACGGAGCACCGTGTCCGGCTCGGCATAGTCGCCGTTCCGCGCGAAGCGGACGGATGGACGGCCGGGCGCGAGGATGGGGTGGCGGGCAACGATCACGGCCCACGCATCCTCGACCGTGGCGTCGGTGCCGAGCTCGATCGGCACCTCGCGGGCGCCGACGAGCTCGCGCTGGATCGCGAACAGCCGGACACGAACCTGCATCAGGCGGCGCAGCCTCCAGCCGTTCAGCCGCTCAGCCGCTCAGCCACGCAGGCCGGCGATGAGCAGCCCGTCGCCGACCGGCAGGATCGTCGCGGTGAAGCGCGGATCGCCGAGGACGACGGCATCGAACTCGCGGAGCGCGGTCGTGTCGGGATCGGTGATCGCCGCGTCCGTGACGCGGCCGCTCCACAGGACGTTGTCGGCGACGACGAGCGCGCCCGGCGCGAGGCGCGGCACGAGGGCGTCGAAGTAGGCTCGATATTCGGGCTTGAGCGCGTCGATGAAGGCCAGATCGAACGGCCCGGCGAGGGCCGGATCGCTGGCGGCGAAGGCGTCGAGCGCCTTGGCATTGACGACCGTGATCCGATCGTCGGCGACGCCCGCCTCGCGCCACCAGCCACGCGCCAGATTGGTCCGGGAGCGATCCGGGTCGATCGTCACGATCGTCCCGTCCGCCGGCTGGCCGAGCGCCAGCCAGAGGGTCGAGTATCCGTAGGCAGTGCCGACCTCGACGATCCGCCGGCGGCCGGCGGCGAGGGCGGCAAGGACCCGGCCACTGTCGCGATCGACGATCGGAATGCGAGCCGGCTCGGCGGCGGCCTCGATCGCCTCGAGGGCGGGCAGGAGCGGCATCGTGAGGCCCTCGATCCAGCGCATCTCGCGCGCGCCGGGCACCCATTCCTGATCGTTCTTCATCGTGTCTCCGTCATACGAGGAGCCCCGCACCGAAGTAGAGCCCGGCGGCGAGGATCGTGCCCGCGGCGATCGTCCCAACATTGATGTACAGCAGGCCGGTCGCGGATTCCATCGACCGGCTGCGGGCCGTCTGGACCGCGGCCCACGACACGATCAGCGGGAAGATCAGCCCGACGATCAGGCGCAGCCAGACGAACATCGCCCACTGCCCGACGAGGACTGCGAACGGGCCGCCGCCACCCGGACCGGCGCCGGTCGCGACCCAGACGACGAACAACACGACCTGGAGGGCGACGACCGCGAGCAGGATCCTGGAGATCAGGATCAGCGGCGCCTCGGGCAGCTTCGGGGTGACGAGGTACCAGTGGCCGAGGATCATCGCCGCGAAGACACCGCCGGTTGCGATCGTCAGGACGGCCAGCTGGAGCAACAGGGGGATCGCGAAGAGCGCCGAGCCGCCCCAGGCGAGGGCGCCCGCCGCCAGCGTGGTCGCGGCGGCGGCGAGGGCGGCGGCGGCGAGAAGCGGTGCCCGACGACGCTGGACGAGCGCGACGACGTAGGCCGCCGCCAGCACGCAGAACAGGCCGAGGGCGACGCGCCGCGGCTGGTCGAACGCCGGATCGATCCGGAACGGCGCGTCGGCCATCGCCGCCGGGAGGGACTGATCCGACAGGTAGGCGAGGATCCCGATCGTCACCGCGCATGCCGCGGTGAACGAGACGAAGCCACGGGTGGCGTCCGTCCGCAGGCGAGCGAGGACGACGGCACCGAACGAGCCGAACGCCAGACCGGTCAGGACGGTCCAGTTGATGAACGCGAGGTTCTCCGCGATCCGCTCGGCAGGCACGACCCGAGTGTAGCCGAGGCCCCTCCGCCTTCCGGCCTGGGCCGCCGGGCTCCTGCACGTCCGGATCGAACGCGCCAAGATCGACGGCAACAGCTCCCGTCCCCACCCGCGAGAGGATTGAAGCGATGGCCCTCAACCCGAATGCCACGTTCACCTGGTACGGCCATTCCTGCTGGGAGGTGACGACGCCCGGCGGCAAGACGATCCTGCTCGATCCCTGGTTCGGCAATCCGCTCAGCCCGCGCCCACCGGCGGCCGTCGACCGGTGCGACGTCATGCTCGTGACCCACGGCCACGACGACCACTTCCACGACGCCGTATCGATCGCCAGCCGAACGCGCCCGATCTGGCCGTGTATCCACGAGATGAGCCTGTGGCTCGGTCGCAACTACGCCCACAAGGACGGGCTGATCGGGATGAACAAGGGCGGGACGGTCGAGGCGGCCGGGCTGACGATCAGGATGGTCCGGTCCGACCATTCCTCGGGCGATTACTACGGCGGCGCGGAGACCCCGCTCTACCTCGGCGAGCCGGTCGGGTTCATCGTCGAGCTCGAGGACGGCTACCGGTTCTATTTCGCGGGCGACACCGACGTGTTCTCGGACATGCGCCTGATCGGCGAGCGGTTCCGGCCGAGCCTCGCGATCCTGCCGATCGGCGGCCACTTCACGATGGATCCGGCCGGTGCCGCGCTGGCGGTCGAGCTGCTCGGCGTGACCGACGTGGCGCCGATGCATTACGGGACGTTCGGCCTGTTGGCCGGCACGCCAGACCAGCTCCGCGCGGCGCTGGCGGGCCGCGGCCTGGGCGGCGTCGCCGTCCACGTGACGACCCCGGGCGGCAGCCTCGCCTAGCGGTCGGACGGCGGCCGGATACGGCGAGCCGGGCCCCTCTGTCGCATACGCGACTCTCCCTGCGTGCCGGCGGAGACGGCGCCCGAGACCTCCGCGAGGCATCGTAGTCGTGGGCCCGGCGGTCTCAGCATCGTTCCCCCGGCGGTGTGGCTTGCCGGGTCATTTCGCGCCCGGCGCTCGCTCCCGAGTCGCGCCCGACTGACAGATGGGCGCAAGGGCCGGCGTGGCCGTCGTGAGGACCCCGGCATGCGGTCGGGCCGACGCTTCTCCCATGGCGATCGACGTCCAACGGCCGACGAATACCAAGGTCCGGATCGCCGGCGCCCCCCATCCACGTGTCGATCGCCGAGATTCCCTGGCCATCGCGATGGCCTGGCGGGGGCTGCTGATCGGGATCGCGATCGGCATCCTTCTCGTCACCGGCTCCGGGATCGCGTCGATCGCCTTCGTCGGCGTGATCGCGCTCGGCGCTGCGCTCCTGAGCTGGGAACCATGAGGCCGGTCTCGAGCGGGCCGATCGACGTCCACCTGGCGGACGGCGGCCACGTGATCGTCGACTTCGAGGATCCGGTCGCGGTCGAGGGGCCGGCGGGCGACGCGATCCTCGGCGCGCTCATCCACGCCGAGGGATCCGAGCACGATCTCGAGCGGGCGATCGTGGAGGAGGCCCGAGTCTGCGGCCTGACCGCGTCCGTCTCGACCGCCCACCATCCGACGACCGTCGTCATCGAATCGAGCGAGCCACCCAGCTAGGGAGTCGGTGCCCGAGGGCACCGGATCGCCACCGGATCGGACCGGTTGCGGGTCGTCCGGTGCGGTCGGGAGCAGACCTCTGGATCGCGCTCGCTGACCAACCGCCCATTGGCGCCGAACGCGGCGTGGCACACCATCGCAGCGATCCGGGTGCTTCCGGATTCGACCGCCGGGGTGTCCTGCCGGCGGCTTCGACGATCGACCGTGGGAGGCCAGCGCATGCGAACGGGAGCGAGTGGGGCGATGACGATGCGCCACGTCGGCCTCGTCGCGCTCGAGGCGCTCCTGGTCGCCGTGATCGTCTGGGTGGCCGCGATGACGCTGGCCGGCGCGACCCAGAACGGCGGCATCGTCGGAGCCGCCGAAGCCGGCCAGGAGGCCGCGTCGCTGACAGTGACCGGCGCGAAGCTCGGCGGGACCGCGGTCTTCACCGCTCATCCGGGCGACGAGGGCATGTGGGTCCACGCGACCTGCGTGCAAACGACGACCACGGTCCTGAGCCAGTGGGTGCGGGTGGACGCGACGCATCGCGCCACGGTGTCGCTAACCTGGTCGGCGGGACCGGCGACCTGCACCGCCGAGGAAGGCTACTTCTCCTCGAACGGCCGCTGGCGCGTGGTCGCCGCGACGACGTTCACGGTCCAGGGTTGACATTCCCGGTCCAGGATTGACGTCCCGGTCGATGGTTGACCTTCCGGTCCGAACGAGGTCGGGCGATGACCAGCTCAGCGGTCTGAAGGCTGGAGCCGGTACCCGCCAGGGTGCGCTGCTCGACCCACCGACCTTTCCGTCAGCCTCGAGAGCAGGACCGCACCCAGTGTCTCCGGAGCCCTGCCCGTCGGCTCCGGTTCCGTCAGATCTTCACGAGCTGGGAGATCGACGGCCCGCTGACATTGCCCGCTGCATCGAAGCTGACGACGTAATACGTGGCGCTCGCGATGCGTGAGGTCAGGGTGTCGGTCAGGCTGGTCCCCGTCGTCGTGGCGATGACGGCCCCGTTGCGGTACAGGCGATAGCCCGCGACCGCCACGTTGTCGGAGCTGGCTGTCCACGACAGAGAGACCTTCTTCCCCTTGGCCAGCACGAGCTTGAACTGGCTCGGGATCGAGGGCGCTTGGGCGTCGGCGACCGCCGAGGGAGTCGGTGTCGGCGTCGATGTCGGGGTCGGGGTCGGGATCGGGGTGGCCGTTGGCGTTGGCGCCGGGGTGGCGGCCGAGGTTGGCGCCGGCGTCGGCGAAGGGGTCGCGGTCGGCGACGGCGCGGCGAACGACACGATGACGCTCGCACCGCCCGGGGAGATCCCGCCATTCGTGATCGAGATGCCGGTCAGTGGATCGACGAAGGTCAGGCCGTCCGCGAGTGCCGCGTCCGCGAAGGACGCCGTGGCTGGGGTCATGTCCAGGAGCTCGGATTGAAGAGCGGTGCCGAAATCGGGCGTGATCCGTACCGACAGGCCGGCGACGACGGGCGCAGACGAATCGAAGTTGTCAAACAGCGATCCATCGGCCTGGCGCAGCTCGATCGTGAAGAAGGTGTTGCTGGTTCTCGGGATCCGGATCGCCTGCACGCCCGTCGGGTTGAAGCCCTCGATCGAGTCGAGCTGATACGTCCCGGCCGAGCTCACCTCGAGCGTGTTCGTGGGTTGGAGCCAGCCGAAGTTGCCCCGCCCGAAGTTCGTGTGCCCGTAGTGCCAGGCGGTGCCCATCACGCTGAACGGATCGCCGTACTCGTGCGACGTGCAGTTGCCCGCCGTCGCCGAAAGGGATACGACGACCCCGCCCTCGGTGCAGCTCAGGGAGCTCGCGTGGTTCGTCCCGAAGTTGTGGCCGAGCTCGTGAGCCATCGTCGCTAGCTTCATCGCCTGGGGCCCGTTGAGCCACGATGATCGGCCGGGCATGTCTGCCAGGCCCGCCCAGGTGCACGTGGGAGCCGTCGGAAAGGCATAGACCACGTTGTCGTACGAGCTGAGGTCCACCCCGGAGGCGGCCGCAACCGCATTGGCCGAGGTAGCCCAGGTGGAGAACGCGCAATTGGTGTCGGGATCGGGGATCG
>Ga0157379_10004870_pt1 | contig 11534 bp, 19 predicted proteins | sample S25metaG_FD_121802 | JGI IMG/M metagenome (GOLD analysis project Ga0157379, IMG submission 121802) | Switchgrass rhizosphere microbial communities from Kellogg Biological Station, Michigan, USA - S2-5 metaG | ecosystem: Host-associated > Plants > Roots > Rhizosphere > Soil | place: USA... | reverse complement strand
CACAACGATGCCATCCTCTACACAGTTTTCAATATCTACTTGGACTATGTTCCCGTTCTCGTCTTTAGCATGTTCGATATTCATCGCCCACAGCATGATACTTGCATTAATGAACAAGGAATTATTCGCTACGTGTCGTCCAATGCAGATTCGTCTTCCAAACCCATAGGAGACGTGCCCTTCATCTTTCGTATGGATTGGGGAAGCCCCCATTTTCCCACTTGCATCGAGATGTCTGGCAGGTTTAAATTGGTCAGCGTCAGGGCCATAGACGTCCGGATCACGATTCAGTTGCCACACGTTTGGAATGAGCACCGATCCAGCGGGAATATAGTGACCTTCATACCAATCGTCCTCCGTAGAACGATGAGGAAGGCCCAATGGATCAACAGGACGCCAACGTAGGATCTCCTTCATGACTGCCCGAACGAAGGGGAGATATTCGTAGTCATTGAAGTTGGGAACACGGTCACGACCGACTACGGTATCAATTTCCGCTTGGGCACGTTTTTGAATATCGGGGAAAGCGGTCATCAGCAGTAGGAACCAGGACATGACTCCAGAGGTAGTTTCTGCACCTGCGGCGCTGTGAAAGATAGTGATAAAGGTTTGTCCTGGGCAATGATAACGAAAAAAAAAAAAATCTTACTACATAGTCCCTGCGGTCCAAGCATTTTGAGATTCTGTTAAGTTGCTTTTGCTAGATTCTTCGATGAGGGTAGCGGCAAGACTGGCTTTGGCTTCGCCTCGAATCTTTTTCAGAACGCACCGTGAGGACCACTACATTATAATACCAAAAAAAAATCTCACCAAACGATCGCGAACCGAGGAATAGAGATCGCCGAACATGTTAGAATCCCATTCACACCACTGCTCCGCTTCTCGTTTCCATTTTGAAATACTAACGCAAGGATTTATTCAACATGGATCCACAGGCTAGATGAAGGGACGGTATCGCTTACCTACTCGGAAGATAGCGCATCCAAGGAAAAAGCTCCACCAAATGTGCACCAGGTAGGTTAGCGCGGGTTAAACGTGCCACATGATCGTTTACGTTTTTCACGGAGGGATCATCCTCTGATGTGACTGGCGGGGTGCCATACACCATGGACATAACAGACGACGCGGCGCTTCGACGAAAGTGCGCATCCCATCTGGAGGGCTGAGAGAATAAGGCGGATGCGAGAAGTATTGCCTCTCTATACTGCACAGGGTGATACCGTTTGGTAACCGATTTATTAAATCCTTCGTGGGTCGCCTTACGCATTCTACGCCAGCTAAGGAACAAAGCTCTCAGAAACTGGATACGATCTGAACTAAAAGAGAGACATACACATCCGTATATCCTAAGAAAACAAGAACATTACCTCCAGTGAGAACGTCAGCAACAATGAGGGGCGGGCGGCCAGATGTTTTAGCTGCATGGCGGTCCAGGAGCTCGGCAGCTGCTTTCTGCGAATTTATGACAACGAGTGGCTGTCCTGCCGCATTGAGATAGACAAGGTCCCCTACGGAAGAAGATCAGTCCTAGTCTCTTCGTATTGTGAAGAATTTACTCCACAACGCACCGAATGATTTCTGGAATTCGCTGAAGGTGAGCCATTGTTTAGCGCCCAACTGTAATATATTGCCGATAAGAGGTAAGCCTTTGGGACCCGGCGGGAGCTTACGCCAGGGACTTTTGGTATAGTGCAGGACGGCGAAGACAGCAGCACCGATGACAAGGAGACCGAAGGATTGAAAGGAAAGATTGTCGCCGACAGACATTGCACAGTGTGGTTGTAAATCAGTGTTACAGAATGTCGAGAGTGGGATTTATACGTCTTCCAAATTGAAATAGGGGGTAAACAAGCGATCAAACTGGATCCGAAACCGTGTGAAGTTAGGGACTGAACGTGGGACTCTTGATAAGGATGACGCTCAATCTGCGAGCTGACGCGCGTCGCAAATTTGTACGATGATGCGTTTTTCTTGTCAGCTTTGATCACAGCAGTTTGTCGAGTACTAACATGTCCCTCATACTCTCCTCCCTCCTTGGTGTAATAGTCGCAGTAACCGCAGCAATCTTTGCCGCAGGTTTCTTGCCTTCCTTCAAACATGTGCTCTTCAGAGATATCACTCGCCATGTACTTCTTATTCAAGACCCAGTCGTTGTCACTTGCTTGACTATTGAGCGCGCTACCTCCACTGAAACGACAGTTAACTGGCCTGGTAGGATAATCCATGTTATATTGTGCATATATAAAAGACTCACCGTCGGTATTTCAAGGCTCGCATGATTTCGACGTGGATGTTCACCATTGGGCAAATTCAAGCAGCCAGTTATCAACATGTTCAGTCAGGCCTGGGAATAGCGAAGATCTTGGAAGAATAGTGGGGCTCCATTAACTGTATGTCGATAGCCAGCTAAATATTCCATCCATTGTAGCTCCAATTGGTTGGTTGGACACGAAACCCTTTTGCGGTAGGCAGATCACGTCTATCCTGTCCTATTTGAATTCTTTGAACATCATATTCCAGATTACAGGAGGTGGTCACGCCTTGAACCCAGGATTCTCTTCCACTACTGGCATTCACATTTCCATGTCAAAATTCAATCTTCTGCGTCACAACGAACAAGCTGGCACGATCGATATCGGAGCAGGACTTCGTTGGGACTCTGTTTACGAGCTACTCAATCCCAAAGGTTTCACCGTAGTTGGTGGTCGCGTGCGAGGCGTCGGTGTCGCAGGGTTCATCTTAGGCGGAGGTACTATATATTCACTTTCTGGACAGCACAGAGCTTAAACTTCTTGACTACAGGCTTATCCTGGGTCACAAATGAGTTTGGACTTACAATTGACTCCTTATTAGCTTGCGAAGCCGTCTTACCCAATGGAACGATCGTTGTTGCTTCTGCTGAGCGAAACCCAGATTTATTCTTTGGCCTTAAGGTACGAGCTGTTTACAATCAAGGAATGGAACTAAATTTTAAACGAGCAGGGGGGTTTTAATAATTTTGTGAAGTTTAATATATATCTTTCATGCATATTTCTTAACCTCTAATCAGGGAATCGTCACAAAATTCACTCTGAAAGTTTTCCCGCAGGATGATATATGGGTAGGAGCATCCGGCACATTTTTAATTAATTCTCAAGTATATGCAGGGTGGTTTCGTTCTCGTACCCGAATCAAGTATCGAACAGGCCAACATGTTTATTGCCAAGTTCGCGGAAAATGTGCGCGATCCTAAAGCAACCCTGAACATTATATACGAATATGCAGAGGGAAAGGTCGGTCGAATTTTGGCATAGTATTCTTCGACTTTGACAGACAGAATGTCAGATGAATGCAATTGTCATTTTATTCTATAATGCACCAATGCCTCCCGTTGGAATGTTTGACGAAGCGCTGAATCTACAAGACGGCATGGTTCAGGTTGGCTCTATGTCTTTCCTTACCTTGCTGAACGCGGGCCAGCCTAGGAATACACCGCGAAGGTTCCTTAACCCATTCCCCATTACTTTCTCTATTTGACATCTGTTTCACAGAATTCAAGATCAGGTTCCAATTGAAAAATGGACACCGTCTATATTACGTCATATCGCGAATGAAACCAAGGTATGATAGAATCGATATTCAGTTTTAAAATTCCATCTGATTACTCCAGTAGTTCTGGGGAAGCTATCTCGAGGAACACCACTCCGGCCATTTCTTTGACTACGTGGTGGAGTTATTCCTCCCAAGCTACTATAGCCATGGAGAACCGTCAGCGTGGCCGGCTGATCGTTCGATAGTCCACTATCCGCTCGACGTCGCATTTGCATGGTTTGATCAGAAGGATGATCAAGCCATACATGCCGCATTGCGACAGACCATTGCGAAAATTCGAGAAGATGCCATAACGGAAGGACAATCTCTCGACGGAGCCTCTCTGTATCCGAATCTACCTATTGTGGACACCCCCCTCGAGGCGATGTACGGGAGCAATTTGGGGAGATTGAGAAAGATCAGAGATATTTACGATCCATCTAGAGTAATGGATTTGGCCGGTGGCTGGCATTTCTAGACCATGTGGTTGAGTATAATTGAACCTACTAGACAGAATATACAGGGGAGTAACGGAGATTGTTACTGAAATGTCCACGATCCCAGCTGTTGACTGATATCAACGGCAAATAAGAGGGTTCTGAACTTACGCAGGAACCACATTCGAGTTCTCAAAAACTGCGGATTTGCGGAACAGCGATAAATCCAGATGATAGCCGAGGAGGGACGGACCTACACCTTTTCAGGCATTATCTCCCCTCAGCCCATCACCGTATAGTACTTTGTTCATAGATAACACGCTTTGTTGTACGGGTTGCTGACTCACGGAGGATCCTGTGCCACGCTTCCTAGTGCTCTGTGCAAAGCGGGAGATTCTTGTATGCAGGGAAAAGATGGGAAACTCCCTTGAGAAGATCCCTAGCCTCCCTAATGTAGAACAGTGACCAAGATAAGGTTTTTCGTTCCCGATGCTGTTGATTCCCATTGCGAATTACCATATCAACAGTGTCTTTGTGTGCAATATAGTCGAAACTATAGATTCTCACACCGGTCATCTCATTTCCTATCGAGTCAAATTTTTACAGGTGTCTCATCAGCGTTATAGGTGTGGGGTCGGTTCTTAAACCACTATCCGCCGCGATCTACTGCATTCTTCGGAGAAGCAGACAAGTATAAATAGCTTTTGATCCGGAGTCTGGATCTCCGATGTGGCGGGATGCCTCTCACTCCTTCCGGGCTGCCCTGTTACTCCCACAGAGGACCTGTGGCCAACGGAAATAGAATGCACCGATCCGTACCGAAGCGCTTATACTTCCTTCTTAAGCTTATCGGCGGCGTATCAACCTGTCGCCACGAGGACGTCTTCTTTCCCATTACAAATGGCAATCAAAACAAAACAAAAAACGTCAGTGATTATGGTGTTTGTGAATGGAATTCGGATGCCTTGTAGAAGTCCGTAGCAAACCCTCGGCGCTATGGCTGCCAAAATCCTATTCGGGTAAGACTTCTTCTGAAAAATAGTAATTGTATCATCAAACCGCACTTACATCATCCTCCACCCAATTAGACTGGACATGGAGCACAATTGTATTTGCTCTGTAATTTATTGGTTTAACCTCTGACATGTTAGAATTCCCAAGCAAGGTTCTGCGTGAGACTCTTTAATTCTCGTCGGTATGGGAAATTCTCCAAGTGACAGTTTTTACCTCTCAGGCGTTAGTTATCCCACAAGAGTTAGATGCAAGCTGAGAATCCATATCAGTGTTTAGAAGAAACCTCATACAAAAATAAAAGTTATTTCTGTATCATAATGTTATCGTTCCTCTCTATCTATTGATAGCCCAATGAGGAAATCGCCCTCCACTTGGGGATCATATTCATATTTTATTTATTTATTTATTTAAAGACAGCGAGGGTTTCCGTCAATTGTCAATGTTTTCCTTATCTTGATTACGCACAGCCTGCTATCATTTGGCATTCTTTGATTCGGCTCTGTTTGCAACCCTCTTTGTCATCGTGGTTTCTGTGGAAAACAGATGGCGGATCTTATAACGTGCGACATCTAAGTGGAATTTTGGGAAAAAATTGAATATTAATGTACGATGTGTCATGTTCAGGAAAGGAATAACCCGAGCCATGAGGATTTCTCAGCTTAACGAGCCAAGAAATTATTCCTCCTGACGGTAGGCAAGGCCTGGCACCTTCTACCAGTTTGCTATGGTGGTAAACGCTTCAGGGGGTAAGCGGATCGGTTATAAGTGTAGTCTAATCCACTCAATGTCCATCTAACCATGGTTCAAACTTGGCCCAAGTTTTACATTCCTGACACCCTGGCCAAATGGCCTTGGCCCCGCCACCTCAACCCCCATTACGAAGAGGCTAAGAAAGAGTCCCAGGAGTGGGCGAGCAGTTTCAAAGCTTTTAATCCCAAAGCCCAACACGCGTTCAATCGGTGCGACTTCAGTAAGTCCGCCCTAATGGATTTAATTATCGGACATTGTTAACTCATTATATCCAGACCTCCTTGCCTCTCTCGCATACCCCCTCGCCACGAAAGGTGACTCAACTTGAACCGATAATTGAACGTGATCTCACCACGCTCCACGCAGAACGTTGTCGCACTGGTTGTGACTTGATGAATCTATTCTTCGTTATTGATGAATATTCCGATATATCGACGCCAGAAGAAGTTCGTAAGCAGAAGAATATTGTTATGGACGCCTTGCGTAATCCACATACACCTCGTCCAGAAGGTGAATGGATTGGGGGCGAAGTGGCCCGCCAGTAAGCCATTTGCTTTCATAATGGGTATGTGTCTAACTAATTAATGTCTACCGTACAAAGGTTTTGGGAGAGGGCTATCCCCCATGCATCAGAACGTTCTCAGCAGAGGTTTATTGACACATTCGATTTGTACCTGGAAGCGGTCGTTGCTCAAGCAGCCGACCGCAGTAATTCAAAAATTCGGAGCATCCAGGACTACCTTGCTGTGCGAAGGGATACGATTGGCGCCAAACCTTCTTTCGCCCTTTTGGAACAGGGGATGGACCTACCCGACGAAGTCTTTCAACATCCTGCCATGCAGGAGCTTCACGATACTACCATCGATATGCTTTGCCTTGGGAATGTCAGTAGATTTCTCCGTGTCATTCTGGAGCGTAAATATGCTAATGAACAACAATCGAATTGCAGGACATTGTATCCTATAATTTGGAACAATCTAGAGGGGACGATACTCACAATATTGTAAGGATTGTAATGAATGAGTTACACACCGACGTATCTGGGGCCATGGAATGGGTAGCTATGTATCACAAGGAGCTCGAAAGCAGATTTTTCTGTGCTCTCAGGAGCATCCCTCGATGGGAAGAACCCATCGGTTGGTGGGTCGTCGAATATTGTGATGGGCTTGGGAATTGGGTCCGTGCCAACGATACATGGAGCTTCGAAAGCGAGAGGTACTTCGGGAAGAAGGGTCTTCACATAATGAGGAACCGCTGGGTTTCATTGATGCCCAAGGAGCATAGTGAAGAGGTCGGACCTATCCTCGTCAATGATTCAGTTATTTAGAGTAGAGAAGTTCCCATTACCTTGTCCGTCGTCATGTATAGATATTTGTTATAAATGAGGAGCGACGGAATGAGCTGTATGTGTTTATACTTGGCTGGCAAATTAAGGTGCCGGCATTGCTCAGCGAATAGAATTACAGAATGTCAAAGACGAAGCCAGTGAATGGGTGACCTCAGAGAGGCCCGAAGAATGCCTATGACATTGGCTGTTATAATCCCGAGTAATCAATTAAATGTCGTTGGGATTCAGTAACAATGAAACTTGTCTTCATAGTAATAGCCTATCTCCTGGTCAGACAAGAGGCATGACTTCCGCAATGCACGGCGGTTCAGTAAAAGATCAACCGGATTATGACTAGGTGGGAGGGGCAGATATGATTTCTCGTAGTGTGAATGGGAGCAAATAGCCTCCTTCTTGTGGGTGCAATTCCAAATAAACAATACTTATTCCTGAGTTTATGACGGTCTGCGGCCGAGCGAGTTCGAACTGGATACTTGGGGCGAAGTCATCAGAAGGTACAACATCCATTTACATCTATGGTAGATCTTACACCTCCGGGTACAAACACGTGTACAAATTCCCAGAAATTATTCAGTCAAAACCAATTTATTGAACCTCATTTGAACATGGGAGACAAGGCATGTGCATGACGAAGGAGAATGAATAGTGCATACTAAAAATTCTCTCTTCATAGAGCCTCCTGTTCCTGTTCCAAGAAAGACACTGCCTCAGAGAATCGAGGTTTAACCTTGATCCTGAAGGGAATAGGTCGACTGTGCAAAAAGTTAAAACTAATTAATCGGCCGCAAAATAACTGATAGTTTCTAAAATGCTTACACAACGAGACCATCTTCAATACATCCCTCAACATCCAGTGGGAAAGGTTTCCCGTTCTCATCTGTTGCAAGCTCAATCTCCATAGCCCAGAGTATCATCGCTATGTCAATGAATAAGGAATTGTTTGCCACGTGGCGTCCTACGCAAATCCGCCTTCCAAATCCGTATGTGACGTGGCTTTCTTCTTTCGTATCGGTGGGCCCGGGGGCGATCTGGCCTTTCTCATCCAAGTGGCGCCCCGGGTTGAAATGATTTGCATCTGAACCGTATATCTCAGTGTCTCGGTTTAGCTGCCAAACATTGGCGATCACAATTGTTCCTGCTGGAATGAAGTAGCCATTGTACCAGTCGTCCTTTCCAAAAGTAAGCGACCACCCCTCATACGCCTAATTATTACATACCTCCACCGAGCGATGAGGAAGACCAACAGGGTCCTGATTGCCATGCGTTGGAATTTAGTGAGTGAATTCCCAAGGGCAAGGAATGTAAAGACTCACAATTGGACGCCACCTCAAAGCCTCCTTAACCTACATAACCGTCAGCAATAATCGGGATACTCTCACTCGTCCACTCACCATGGCTCGAATATATGGCAAACTCTCAAGGTCTGCGAAGTTGGGTGGCCGTTCACGTCCCACGACATCATCTAGCTCAGCCTGCGCCCGCTTCTGAGTTTCGGGATACACTACCATGGCAAGTAGCCACCATGAAAGAACCCCAGCCGTCGTCTCAGCACCCGCGGCGCTAGTCACAATTAATACAATAGAAAAAGTGGAACTTATTGGTAAACTCACTACATGGTCCCTGCCAGCCAGGAGTTCTCGCGTTGGGATAGGCCGTGGCGACCGGCGTCTTGGATAAGGGTCCGCGATAGGCTTGGTCTTTCATCGCCTTGGGTCTGTATCAGGAGAATGAGTATGGTGTGAATTAACAGAGTAATAAATATTTGACAATTTGCTCGCGGACGCCGTTGAAAAGACTTTCAAACATTTCTGAGTCTGTCACGTAGGAATCTTCTGCTTCCCTCTTCCATTTGGCAAACCTATCCAATGGGATTAGTATCTTAAAGCCTTTTATATGATCCGCTTCATACCTCCTGGGGATATGCAGCATCCAAGGGAGGAATTCAACGAAGTGTGCACCGGGATATGCAGCCCTTGTCAACCGCGCAACGAAATCATTTACAGCCTTGACTGATCGATCATGCTCAGACTTGATGGGTGGTGTGTTGTACACAACGGACATGATTCCAGAAGCACCAGCCCGACGAAGATGTGCATCCCAATTCTCTGGCTGAGAAAGAAACCCGGCTGCGAGGGAGACAGCTTCTCCGTATTGTATTGATTGATATCTGTGTGCGACACCTTTGTTGAGTCCTTCATGTGCGGCCTTTCTCATGCGACGCCATCTGTTGAATGTAGTCAATGCTCATGCAAGGTAAATGGCAGGGAAAAAAAAAGAGAAAACACAAACACTTGGTTATAGCGGGTAAATACGACGAGAAGGCCACCAGTCATTATGTCCGAAGCGACGATATTACGCGGTCGGTCGGAGTATATTCCTGCACGACGGTCGAGAAGGTCTGCGGCCACCTTCTGGGAATTGAGGATAACAAGAGGTTGTCCAACGACATTGAGATACATAATGTCACCTGAGTATTCTAGGTGAGAAAAACAAAGTGTCGGCGTGGAATTGCACTAACCATAGGTTTTTCTCAATTCAGTGAAACGGAGCCATTGTTTACTCCCTAGCTGGAGAATATTTCCTAGTAAGGGTATTCCTCTAGGACCTGGAGGGAGTTTGCGCCAAGGGCTACTAAAGTATTTAAACGCAGAATATACTGTGACAGCACCAAGTGCTGCGACTACGAGCGGTCTGTGGTTCTGCCAGAGGTCTGTTGGGATCGAGGTCAAAGCATGTGTGGCCATGTTAGAGGGTGAGGGCACAATTTAGAGGCTAGATCCGGACTAATGTACAAACCAGGTGAGTTGAAGAGGGAATATTTTGAATTGAGTCGTCCGAGAAGTTAGTTGGGAGAAACGTAAACGAATAACAAGGGCCATAGCCGGCACACCGACTAACTGGCTCCCAAGGAAGCATTAGCGGACAATTTGCATAATGGTAATTCCATCATTTCGGTAGCATGAGGCCAGCCGTATGGGCAGCTCTGATTTCGGCTCCTCCGGCGCTAATGTCGGCGCAATTCCGTTATCCCGATTCTAATCATCGGCTGTGAGAATATAGTGGCGTAGGGTGGCGTAGATTAGCGTTTTGGCCCTGCAGCGAACGCATCACGTCTCGGTTGGAAATTATCCATCGGGCGTCGATCGGGCAATAGTTCGTGTTGCCGACTCCCTTGATATCATCCCTAACATTCATTATTCATTATTCATTAGTTCATTTTATAATCGTATATTACCAATGTTACTGAAATTCCGCTCTTGCTGGTCCCTGAAAGGATTTGTAAAATTGCGGGATCGAGCGGGTGCTGAATTGCGTGGCTACTCCCCCATCTCTGTCCGGAAGCTATCGACTACTTCACACATTGTACTCCAAGCTCATTACTTACTGGTCGATATGTCTGCCCAGCTCACAGCTCTTGCCTCTCTGATCTCCCAAGGCGTCGAGGATATCAACAAGGTGTATGCGGCTCACAACAAGGAATTCCCTTCCCTCAGTGACGCAAATGCTCCCAGTGTTGTATTGGACAATGCTGCCCTTATTTTCAAGACAAATATCGTCCTTGGTGCTGCTGCTCAGCTCATTGACGCGTGAGTAGTCCTAGTTATCTCTCTCAGTGTCCACGTTTCCATTACCTCCTGATTAAGCCTTCGGAAGCCGTCCGATGTAATCATGGATACTGTCTACGCTGTTAGTCTGTACTAATGTGGCCCTTTTTATCTCTCCCTTAACTTGTGTTCGATAGATGCATATCACCCCGGCATTACGAATTGCTGTAGAGACAGGCATACCTGAACTTCTTAGAGAAGTAGGTCCGCAGGTGGGTCGTTCTTCCCGCATCCTTTAAAACCCTCCCACCTAATCTCTGCAGGGACTCCACATTAACGAAATCGGAAAACGAGTCACAGTGGATGAAGGGAAGCTTGGTAAGTCACGCATTCAAAATCTGAGCTCCTTGAACTCAAGCGTTCTTAGGACGTTGTCTCCGCTTTTTGTGTGCTAGGAACATATTCAAAGAAGTGGCCCCTGACGTTTATGCTAACAATCGAATTTCTGCTGCGCTTGACACTGGGAAACGTCATGATGTCATTAAATCCCGGTAGGTAATCGCTTGTTTGCAACCAGCGACTTCTGATGACATTTGTTTGATAGACCGCTTGATAAGTATGATAATAGTGCATCTACCTTGGCTGCATTCGTATCCCATGCGTAAGACTTGTTCCAGAACTTCGGGATTTAGCATCCCATTTATTGTTATTTTCAGGGCATGCGAAGCACTTTCAGAAGGCTCGGTCCAGCTTGTTCAATATTTACTCGACCCCGAATCATCCTACTCCACTGATCCCAAGATTACACCATTTTCACGTGGTGTTGGAGAACCCATCGACTGGTTCAATTATATCGAGCGGCCTGGCAAT
>Ga0157379_10004867_pt1 | contig 11536 bp, 14 predicted proteins | sample S25metaG_FD_121802 | JGI IMG/M metagenome (GOLD analysis project Ga0157379, IMG submission 121802) | Switchgrass rhizosphere microbial communities from Kellogg Biological Station, Michigan, USA - S2-5 metaG | ecosystem: Host-associated > Plants > Roots > Rhizosphere > Soil | place: USA... | reverse complement strand
CGTGCTCATTATCTTCGTTCCTGATGACAACTGAACGGCCGAGAACCGTAATTATGTCCTCGTCGGTCTCAAATTCCAGGACTTCTATCGGATTATCGAGCGGGTCTGCTTGTGGGGCCTCATTTGCAGGCTGAGCTTGATATTCCCGCCATGTAGCCTGCTTACTTTGCTGCATCGAGTCCGTTGCCGAACCCTTCTGCTTAGTCATCAGTTCGCGCAACTGCTCTAACGTCGGTACATTCTTGTAATCCGGGTTATCGGCCAGACAGAGAACGTCGTTTGCCGAGATGAACCATTGAGCACATACCCATTTCGCATGCCGAACGTCATGATCGGCTAGCGTAGAATCGAATAACACCATCTTTAAGGGAACATGCTGGAAAACAGGCTTCCATATCTCCTTAAATTCGACTTTCTTCTTAATCTCGTCGGATTCCTTAGTATCTACGGTGACATCTCCGAGGCCACTGGGGATACTGGCGGGCGGAGTAGGCCGTTCATAGGTGACTACACGCTTCTGGTCGACTTTCCAGCCGTATTTACAAACTAGGAAACCGTATAGGAGGCAGGATTTCAGCGCCTTCCGGATTTCTTCCTTGAATTCCGACTGTTTAATGGCCCAGTTGATGATACCGGTGGCACCACGGGCTGCTTCTTTCGTCGTTTTACCGACTGGGTCAATGGTGAACGGCTGTTTCTCGGAGAAGAACCCCATAAATATCTGGGGGATGACATCCTCGATAGCTTGGAGGACGATAGGCATACCGAGAGAGGAGCGCTTCTTATCCGGATTCCCGGGCCATGCCACCTGGCGGACATAGGCACGGTAAAGATTGTCGTAATCTTCCCAGATAGTCGGCAGTGACTTCGTATTTATGTACTGTTCGGCGGCTTGAACGTCCTGTAATACACGTTTCAGTACCGATTCATCAGTCGGGCGTACGTCTTCCGCCGGTATCTCGGCTGCGGTAATCGGAGCTTGAGCCTTTCCGGGGTCTATCGCTTGTGGCAATGATGTCAAATCAGAGGGCATGTTTAGCCTTACGGAGCTTGCGGATTACGGCTCGTTTCTGTGTGCGGGTCATCTGCTTAATTGCCGGATGATGGAGTTCCATATTCCGGAGCGGTTTACCGTTATTCGGGGTTAACCGGATTGATAGGGGAAGCTTTTCTGGGGTCATCGGGGAAAGTCCTGAAATACAGGGCTAATCGTTCGGGGTTAACTCGGAATCGTTCTATAGCGCCGACTACGTACTTGTTACATGGGAAGCATAGAAGACCGCGGCGAAGGAGTAGCCCCATCTTATGCATCCGATGGCTATGGTCTCCGGCTAACCGGCGGGTAGTCGGCTTACGGCCGCATAACCAACAGCCACCCGATTGTGCGGACAGTTGCTCCTCGTACTCGGGAGTCGGCAGCTGGGGGACTCTGTATTTACTTTTACGGCGGGCCATTAGGAAGCGAAATCAGAACCCATCTCGCAGGCATCAGAAGACGGGCTGGACATCATAGGAACTTCTACAGGAGCCTTCGGACGGAATACTGGATGTAGATAGGGACTAGGCCGCATCAACGGCATATTCTGGTTGAACCAATTGACCATGAGGCCAACGGTATCCGGGTAATCATCGTGACTGCCTTTAGGGAACTGGTCGAACTCTTCTACCATTCGTTCCCAGTTCGGGAGCCCTGGAGAGAACCAGAGCCGCTGGATGAAACCTGCGACTGCCGCAATCCGGAGGTATTTAGCGTCTTTATTATTCGAGACTTCGATGAAATCGATAGGGACCACGACGGCGAGAGGCTGGGCCATTATCCGAACTAGCTCTGCTAAGTAGACAGCCGGAGCCGTCTTCTCGATGAGTACTTTCTGTGGCCGCTGGTCAACGGTGACTTCGATAATCTTCTTCGCTAAATCAGCCGGCGGGAAATGTCCGCCCTGTAATCCGGTGACGTACATACCGCCCATACTGTCGACTTTACCCGTGAGGATAATCCGATGGTCCGCATCTATCCGGCGACTGCTGGCAAGGTCGATGAAGACTACCGGCCGGGAGAGGCCTAACGGTTCAGGCTTTACTCGGGTGGCCAGTAGTGCTGCAGGGAAGTAATGACTCTTAGCGGCGATAGGCCGATTCAGCTGTTGCGCTGAGAACGTCTCCGGATCATCCCGCTCCATCTGGTCAAGGAGTTCCCGAGTGAACCCGACTGTCCGGCCATCGGCTAACTTACGGGCCGGGAACAGTGGGACTCGTTCCGACTCATTAGCCCAGCAAGTCTTAATGCTAATTCGCCAGCTTCCACCGTTGGTGTTACTGCGAATAATCTGTTCGTATAAGTCACCGAATACATACCGTGTGCCGGAGACACGCCGGAAGCCGCCCGGGTCGATTAGCGACTGACAGTGATTGAAGTCTTGAGTAACTTTGGCGACGACATCAGAGTTACGGAAATTCTGTTCGTTGACCAAGTCATCGAATATTCCGAGGTCGTAATGCTGCGATGCCTTCACGGATTTACCGGAGGCTATAGCACACGTTGGTTCTTTTAGGTGCTTCCGGTGGCGAGTGGGAACGGTAAACTGTTCACTGTCGCCCTTCTTCGTCAGCCGGACTTCGGGGAAGAACTCAAGCAGCCTGGACTTCGGATTATCAAAGAAATGAGACTTAATCTCAGCCAGAAGCCCCTTGGTGAGCTTCTTAGTCCCTTGCATCAGGACGATACGAATGTCAGGGAAGTTCAGGATGAACTGGATAGCCTGGACTACGCGAGCCGTAGTTTTGTAATGACCGCGGGGCCACAACAATAAATCATCTTTAACTATCGGCTGGTCGTACAGCGGCAGGGAACTGTCAAGCGCGTAGTCGAACAGTTCGGCGTGCACATCCCGCTGGAAGTCGTACCCGAGGACGAATGTCCCGAGGAATAGCCCGTCACGTTTCGCGCGCTCACGAATTGTTTCTAGAGAACTCAGTAGCCGGCCTTGTGTGCTTTCAGAGCGTTCTGGTAAGCCGCGATTGCTGCGCCTTTACCTTTAGCCGCCTCAATCTTCTTAAAGTTACCTGTGGTCTTCGTCCGGCCCAATGCACGGACAGCGGCACGACCATGCGCGCCCTTAGGCTTATGGCCCTTGCTCTTGGGCGTCAACTTAATTCTGCCCGATAGAACTGCATCACCCTTGTTCATAACTCTCTAGCTCCTCCGTATAATCTTTCGCATCTTCCGGTTTCTCAGGCTCCGGGTTATCCAGCCAGCCCTTAAGTTCGGCGTACAGTTGCATCGCTTTCAGCTGGTCCTTACCGCCGTCGCGGATAGAATTGCTTAACAGGATGAGGAAGTCGGTCTTATCTAACTGCTCGTCCTTGACGTCGTAATAAATGTTGAGTACCCGGCGGACTTTCGGCAGGCGGTAAATCTGATAGCCAGAAGCTATCGGGTCCTTGGTATCGGAACAGACGAGTTCACTTGCCTTATTCCTGTCCTGGCCATTCTCGATGTAAGCAAGAACGTATGCCCGTTGTTTCTCACTAAGGGCAATAAACGCCGGATGAATCTTAAGACTGTCTAAAGGATTTATGGATGTCATACATCGAGGGTGCGCCGCTAATCGAGCAACAGCCGGTGAAGGTTATAACGTCGTTAGAAGGCCGGGGATAATCTCGGCCACGTCCGGGCATACTGTACCGCGGGTCGTGCTCTGGGTAGATGTTGGCTCGACTGAGTACATGGGCCACCCACTTGTCTTCTGCTCCGGTTGTAGCATCGGGAGCGGCTGCAACTGTGGCGATACATTCGACGCCCAACCAGTAACCTGGGCCACCGTTGGCCCACTGGCAACCGGACTCGTGTCGCTCCACCTTCCCAGCATATTCTGCTGTTGGTGGAAGTAATCGGCCGGGCGCGACATAGGTTTCATCGTCGGTCTTGAATAACTGTCGATAGCCACGACTTTGGGCCCAACGTACGACGGCCTGGACTTTCGCCGGAAGGTGATCGTAGTCATCAGGAACAGGAAGGCAGACCGTATCCGGCTCATCCAGCTGGGGACCTTCTCCGAGGAAGTATTTGTAGTCATACGGATAATCCTTTAACCAAGTCTCCCGCTGTTGTCGCCGTCTATCGGCGTACCGATGACAGGAGATGATACAGAGTAGGAAATCAGACATTGGGTAATACAGGATACAAACTGAGGCTTACTTGTGGAGGATATTACCCGTTACGCTAGTACGATTTCCTGATGGGCCTTAATTACTTGCGAGTAGAGACTGGACAACTTGTCTAACTGTTTCCATGTCTCCTGTGAACGCCACCAGAAGGGATGTAACGATAAGTAGACTACTGGCCGGTATTCCTCGAAGAACTCGAAGTCTCTAATGATGTCTTCCTCGGAGCCCTCGACGTCTATCTTGATGAACAGCGGTCCCGTTAATTGCTCACGGGCGACGAACTGCCTGAGTGTAGTACAGGGAATATCGAACTGATGGCCCGGTTCCCATGCTCCGATACCGCCACCTTCCCGGGGATTGACTCGGGTAGTACTGGCTCCAAGGAAGCCAGAGCCTAATGTGATTACACCTTCTTTGCCGGCAATGGCTAGTCTGTGCGGTTCAGGGAGGCCGTTGAGCTTTAGATTCTGCTCTAGAATCGTGAATGCTACCGGGTCAGGCTCGACGGAGACGATATGACTCGCCACCCTGGAGGCATACAGGCTATGGCTGCCTACCCATGCACCTAAATCGAGGAACGTATGCTCAGGCTTCAGGAAATCATCTAGCCGTGCCCACTCGGGGTTATAATTCCCCCGTTCTACCCAGCCCCAGAAGTCTGCAGGCTCATCGGCTACTGTGAACGGCTTTCCGTTAATCTTGACGTCCTTCATGCCCGGATTACGATACAGCGGCCTACCTTATCTGAGCCGACAATGTTGCATTCTACGTACTGATGGGAGAAGGGAAGTTCTAGCCGTCCGTTGACGTCTTCGATGATATAGAGCCCGCCGGGAGCTAGATAAGGAACTAAGGCTTTCGCTGATGATTCTTGATTGTCCGGCACGTGTGAACCGTCGTCGATAACGAGGTCAAACGTCGTCTCAAATATTCTACCGGGTAAGTCTTGCTCGCTTACCCAGAATGTCTTAATACGCTCTTCCTCAAAGCGAACGCGGGGGTTAATGTCTATTCCGCGAATCTCGGCATTCGGGAAATAATCCCGCCACATCCTAAGGCTGGCTCCCGGCTTGTAGTCCGGTACATGGGCCATAGCCTCGGGAGTTCCTATCCCAATCTCAAGTACCCGTTTAACCGAGTCTCTGCGATTCGCGAATAACGAATCATAGAACGGGGTATACCAGGGGTACTTATCGGTGCCATACTTCTGGGCTAATCTGCAGAGTTCAGTCAACTGGCACCCATCTCGTGTACAAGGCCCGCATGCTATCTGGCTGGACGGCGTGTATCGCTCTCAAGGTTACCGAAGGAAAGTTCTGCAACGTACTCGGCATCTGTGTGACTAACGGATATCGTCCAGCGGAATCGATGGCTCCGGTATCGAAGTAATGGGCAGCATGGCCTGGCTGATGACCCGGGTTATATTTACCGTGGATATTCGATTTATCAAGGAGCTTATACGTTGTAATATCCTCGGCCCAGTGCTCAATGTCGACAGGCCGGGTGGCTGCCATCACACTGAAGGCTTGCCTGTTGAGGACGTATCCGGCGCCACCGGTAACATATCCGTGGCCGTGCTTAAATCCGTAGTACGGTTCGGATTCCCACTCAGGGGACAGGAAGTCCCGAACTAACCGGTCTACCCAGACGAAGGTGTCATCGTCACATTTATAGATTCTTTTATAACCGTTCTCTGCGGCCCATTTATAAGCGGCGACGAGCTTACTGGGCAAGTAACGATATTCGTCGGCTACCGGAAGGAAGACTTCATCAGGCTCTGGGGCCCTACTGCCGCCCTCGCCATAGAAGAATCGGTACTCCAGGTAATCCGAGTGCGGTTTAATATCCCGGAGCCATGTCTCCCGGCAGGCTGCCAATCTGTCTAACTGTGAACCGCCGTCTACGTGGATATCTGATTGCCAACTGTCGTACTTGTATTGATGGCAGGCGGGAATAACGACCAGAGTCCGCTCCGGTTGGCGATGTGGCTGACGAGCGACTGAGCGGCTATTCCCAAGGTGGGTAACGCTGATAGTGGGTAGGACTGCCACCCGATATCCGAGCCGTTCGTGCAATCGGCTAAGGCTGATTTCAGGGCCAAGGCCATTAGCTCCGTAACCGGTATGCCGGCCATAAGAGCCTATCTTGTCCCAGTCTGACTTCCGACGGAGGCCGGGATTCCATGAGAACCCAGACCAGCCTTCCCGCCAGTTCAGCGTCTTTGTCTGGAACTGGTATTGCGGCAGTTGCTCAACCGGATGTGCGTTATAGTGGCCGAGAAGAACCTGAAGTATCTCCGGATGCTGCTCGATGATTTCAAGGGAACGGGTTAAGAATCCACCGGCGATGAACTCCCAGTCGTCTTCCATGTGGAAAATGAGCGGGGTGGTAACTTGCTCGTAGGCCGTATCTATCGAGTAGACTTGGCCACGGGAGCAACCGTTCGGTATCCAGCGAATGATGCCAAGCCGCGGGAAGGCGCCTTGAGTCAGCCATTCCGGCCGGGGTGCCTCTGAATCCTCGATGAAGATAGTCTCCTGGAGGTTCAGATCGGCATACCGGTTAAATGAGTCCAGCGTCTGCCGGAGTAAGTCATGCCGGTTACTTGATATGATTACGCCTGTTATCACTAGCTAATCGTGAAGCCGATACCGGCTAGGGTGGTCTTAAACGTGTTCAGTTGTGTCTGGATGTTGGTGAGGTCAGGTCCGCCGGCGATTCCGGCATGGTCGGACACCTGATGATTTACCGTATCCAGTAGGTCCCTGATGGCCTTCTGTAAGGCGGGGACATTAGCTGGGGCTAATTTAGCCATATATTTCCTTTCTATCTAGACGTCGGACGGTTTAATACAGAAGCCTTGGGCCTCGGCTACCCATTCCAGCCGGGCGATACGGGCTAGTAACTGGTTGTACTGTTCTGCCATCTGTGTCTCACTGGGGGTAGGCTTGGGGGCCTTAATACAGCAGTAGGGGCAGTACTCTAGGGACTGGCCAAGCTGATTCTTAGGCAGGAAAGTCTCCGTAGTACAGAGGCCGTTGCATCTCGGACAGTGGCAGTTATGCATACAAACTTATGACTTCCTAATAGGGGGTTAAGACGAGAACTAATAGGCGGACCGCGCGCACCAGATTACCGAAGTAACTTGGGGGCCCTAGCCCCGGGACTCGCCTACGTGTAAGGGACTCCGGTCGTACAAGTTACGCCGCTGTCATACCGCTGTCCCGACGCTGTCATGCCGCCGACGATGGCACGTCTGGGCATTAGAATCCCGGCGGGGGGCAACAGATTCCTCAGAGGGTTCTCGTGCTTGGCCACATCTATGGCCACAACTGATGACAAATAATGTCAACCTGAGCGGACCGCCTCTATTACTGCAACCGCTCAATACTCGCTGATGCCTTCGCGGTGAACGATGTCCCGGTGAACGTCAGTTTGACGACAATCGCTGTCGCACTATTGTCTACGTCGATGATTACCGAGCCTGAATAGTTGTCATTCGTCGCCGCTACAAACGTTAACGCCGGTGCCGCTGTGCCTTGCTTAAATAGAGCTAGGTTAGTCGGCGCCTGTGCTGAACCGTTGCTATCTTTATATGTCGCCGTCCAGCCGAGAGTGGCTGAGCTTTGTGCACTGACTGCCGCTGAGAAGTTAATACGATATTGGCCTGCTACAGCTGGAGGTGTGAACGTAAGTACGTTGGTATCAGCCGCTGTTTCGCTCTTTTGCTTCGTTGCACCATAAATAGGGACGATGCCGACGCCTGCAGTACTTACGGCTTTATACGAATCAATTATCCCGGGAATCTCAACGTTACCATTGGTAATCCCGAATTGTGAGGCGAACGAGTTACTATTGTCCCTGAAGGATACACGAGGGAAATCGAAGAATAGTGTGTCTGTGTTTACCGCGGTAACATCTCGCACAGCGCAATTCGCAGGAAACGATATTGCAAGCCCGTTCCCGGAGCCTAATGTCAATGTAGCCGCCTCATTACCGTCACCGGTAACCGAGAGTCCACCGTTAATCGTTTGTAACTGTGTTCCCGTACTACCCAGCAGCGTGCTCACTGTCGGCAGAGTGTTATTACTATTGATGACGTTCGCAGGACTTGTGCAACTGATTAACGTATCGATGGCGCCATTTAACTGGAGCACGTTATCAGTGAACCATACTTGTGAGGTAGTCCCGCTTGCTGTGACAATATATCCTGAACCGCCATTCTTACCGCATCCGTTCTGGATATTAGAGTTCTTGATGACTACGGCATTATTGACACCGTTTACCGCACTACCGGCGACATTCAGTAGGCCATTTAGCGCCTCGAAGTGGCATCCGTCGAATACGACAGAGGTACCAGCGTTCACACTGATGCCCACGTTGGCACATTCGATAGAGCAGCCGATGAAATTCGCACTGTACGGAATAAAGTTCCCGGCAGTCGTAATCTTAACGCCTGTACCGTATTGTGCCGCCTGGAAGCCTTGATTATTGACGCCTGAGAATACACAATCGTAGAAGCTGAACTGGCCACATGAGCCGATGAGATTCAGACAGACGGCCGAGGAATTCCCGGAGTTACTTGGGCGGAATATCTTTACATTGGAGAACGAATTCAGCTGTAAGAACTGAGCGCTACCACCTCCAGCAGGGGATGCATTAAATATCATCCCGGTGCCACCGAAGTTTTGCAGCGTTAAATCTTTCCAGCGTGAATAAATGAGGCCTGAGCCGCCGGTGGAGACTAGATTAAACAGATTCCCGCTACTCGTGGATGCTCCGAAGACACGGAAATGATTCAGTTGGGTTCCGTAAACTGAGCCGCCATCGGGTGCCGCAGTACCGAGTACAAATAAATCAGTGCCCGCTGATGCCTGTGTAATCTGGGTACCTTGAACTCCGGATGTCCAGAAGCCGACATCACCGCAACCGGTTATCGTCAACGAGTTCTGGAGGACAATCTGGGTAAATGTGTAATTATATGGCCCCAGTAGAATGGTGACAGCCTTAGTACCCGGGTTCACCGTTCCTTGTGCAACTGCAGCTACTCCCGCGGCACGAGCGTCGATGGTGCCGCCTAACGCTGGTAATGCTGCTATGGCTGCGGAGATTAGTCCGCCGTAACTATCTGAGGCTCCAGTGAGGGCTATGCTGACATCTTTAGTCGTCAGGCCACCTGCGACTACAGAATCGACGACTATCAGATTACCGCTGCTAATCGTCTGGTCGGCTCCGGGGTCCTGAATAATGGCGTTCGGATAACTGACAGATGAGCTACTCGGGGCAATTGCGGTAATGCTAATCGGACTACTGCCAGCGATATTCCAATTCTCAGGGCCGAATATCTTCCGGCCACTGATATCGAACAGGGTAGCGACGTATACAGTTCCCGAAGGACTCAGCTGGTCATTAGCCCACAGGTTCCCTGAGACATTGCCGCTAGCGTCTGTTACAAAGGTGACTTCCTTGGGCGCCAGTTGGCCTACGCCAGTAATCAGAGCATCCTGATTGAGACGAAGGACTAGTGTACCGGCAACAATAACGTTGCCCTGACTGTCTTGAAATGCTCCACCGGTGATTGATTTAATGGACAAGTTTTATTTATTGAGCGGACTAGTCTGAATTGCTGGCTTCTCGCATGCGCAGTGCTTAATCATGCGCTTGCAATCGGCACATCGGATGCCGACGCGAATCTCGTACTCGGTTGCCGTCAGGGCTATTCCGCATGTCGGCAATGTGAATGCTGGTTGCTGATATTTCATCGAGGTACAAACAGTTGGAAGACCGTCTGTAGGACGGCCACACGAGCGGCTAGAACGTGATTCATGTACAGCGAACAAGCCAGTGCGATACTGAGGAACCAAATAGCGTATTTCATTTAATGTCCTACCGATTGATTCTGTGCGCCTTGAACTTTCTCGTAACTTCTCATCGTTCCTAAGCCAAGCATACCCAGTAGCACCGGCATCGCCTCACTGAGGTCCATCTTCGGGAATGCACCTGGAATATGCCGCAGAACGAATACCCAGTTGACAATAGGCCCGACGATGAAATTGACGGCGAATATCATGCCGCAAGTCCAGCCTATCCAGGGGCGCCAGCCTGCGATGAATATCTTGTCTGACTTGGCCTCTTGTAGATTGACCGCGGTCTGAGCCTGAATTTCGGCTGAGATAGCGTCCTGAAGCTTGCCTTGAAGCTGAAGCTGAATCTCGGCTAGTTCAGTCTGCTTGGTAAGGGCTACCGTCGGGTCAACCTTAAATAGTCCGACGATTTTACCGACTGCCTCACCGATGTTCCCGCCGAGGAATGTACCTAAATCGAATGCCATTACAGTTTCTTAAACGCCTCAACAGCTTGCTGCTCGGCTGCAGTCAAGGCTTTAGTATCTCGGGTGCCACGTGCTTTCAGGCTAACCAATTCCGCCTGGACAGCTTGTTCGATGGCACGGCCATACTGGGCGCCGGCGATAAATGAGGCTACCAGTGCGATGAATGCGATAATGATGTAAGCGATTGTCATAAATACCTCTGACGCAACCAGCGTAATAATGTACGCAATATCTTCAGAAGGGAAGTGGGGCTAGAAGCTGGGTTGTGCTTCGTAGCCCCGAGCCTGCGCGGGCTAAATGTTAGGGGCCGTAGCCCCAACCTGGATGAATCGGCCTCGGCTTTATAGGTCGTGTGTGCCGTATCGCAGGAAATCTTAAATCTTTCCGATGTCGATTATTTCCTAGCGTTCAAGACGCCTAGGCCGCCATCGGGAACGGTGCAACAACCATGACCCGAGTTCCTTTATACTATAAAGTACTTTATTGTGTCAATACATATGTGCCAAATATTGTCATTCGGGTTATCAGACATTTACGCAAGTTACTGAAACCGTAGGGGGTTACTGCCAAAAGGTAACAATTAGAAGTTGATGAGGACATTTACTGAGTAGGGTCCGGCGGGATAAATCACTTGTATTCACAGGGTTACGAGAATTACAGTCCCAGTGTCTGATAATTAGTACTGTGTCGGGAACACCACTCGGACATGTCCATCGGTAACCGGAAGCCCGCCCGCGGTAATCTTTCCAGCGTCATTCCCACATGTCACTCTAATTCTGTAAGACCGGGCCAGGGAATCAAATCCGTTAGCTGGACTGCGCAAGCGAACTCCCGACGTAGAGAACGATGGATTGGCCGGATTGTGGATTACCTCTACGACAGTTGGGAGCCTATGTCCAGGGATGACTGGGAACTGAAGACCATAAGTCTGCGCCTGGTCAGTATGGCGCGAGATGGACAGCCTAGCCTGGATATGGCGGCCGCTCTTGCTGTCGGCTGTCTATGGGGCAAATGGATGGAACGTACGGAGGACCGCCG
>Ga0157379_10004854_pt1 | contig 11543 bp, 6 predicted proteins | sample S25metaG_FD_121802 | JGI IMG/M metagenome (GOLD analysis project Ga0157379, IMG submission 121802) | Switchgrass rhizosphere microbial communities from Kellogg Biological Station, Michigan, USA - S2-5 metaG | ecosystem: Host-associated > Plants > Roots > Rhizosphere > Soil | place: USA: Michigan... | reverse complement strand
GTCACCGGGTCAATCCGGCAGGTTCAACCGCGCCACGAGTGCCTTGAAGCGCGGATCAGCACGGACCGAATCGCCGAATACCGGATTCACTTTCGTCCATCGGATGTATGACTGCCGCTGGTCGAAGGCCTTGGTGAGCCACTCGAAGCCGCGGTTTTCATCCCCCAGAGCAAAGTACACCAGGGCGACTTCCTGAAAATCCGGTCCGCCACCTTGTTTGACGAGGCTGTTCACTACCTTGAACGCGTCCGCCCGGCGTCCTTGGAGCGCATACGTTCGAGCGAGATACGCGGACCCCCGAAAGTCTGGGCCTTCGAATATCGCCAGGGCTTCCTGAAATTTCCCCGTTTCTTGGCAGACCACACCAACCATGAGCCGAGCCGGAAAGTATCCTGACTCGAGCTCGAGCGCTCGTTGGAAGTGAGGCAGCGACTCGAGGAGCTTGCCGGCGAAGAACAGCGTCATTCCGTTCGCGAAGTGGGCATTGGGGTCCACTGGATTGATCCGAACACCGCGCTCAGCGATGGCAATCGCCCCTTGATGGCGGCCCGCGGCGCTCATAAGGACAGGGTAATCGCGACCGGTGTCCAGTTCCGGGCTCAGCTCGAGAGCCCGACGATATTCACGCTCAGCACCAGTCCAATCCCAATCGTCGGACTTCACATCACCCATCCTGACGTGCGCCTCCGCGAGATTGGGGTCGAGCTCGAGCGCCTTGAGCACCGCACTTCGCATCGCGCCATCGGCCGGCGTGAGATTGAACGCGCGGAGCGAATACCACGTTTCCGACAGCCCGACGTACGTCGGTGCGTAGTCCGGTTCGAGCGCGATTGCCCGCTCGAAGTACATGATCGCCTGCTTGTAATCGGTGTCGTTGCCCTTCATGTAGTGGTATCGGCCCAGCAAATACGCCTCGTACGCTTCGGGTCGGATGCTACGGGCGCTGGCCAGACGCCTGGTGTCGTCGGGCGTCACCTGTGCCCGGATCTCCAGCGCGATGGCCCGGGCGACCTCAGCTTCGAGCTTCAGGATGTCGGCTATCTCGCGCTCGTACTCGTTGGCCCACAGATGCGTGTCTGTAGACGCCCGGATCAATTGCGCGGTGATGCGGACATGATCTCCGGAGCGCTGGACGGTTCCCGTGACGATGGCCTCCACTCCCAGCTCCCGGGCAATCTCGCGCACCGACTTCGACGTCCCCTTGTAGCGCATCGCCGACGCCCGCGACGTGACGGCGAGCGCGTGGATTTGCGCCAGACTCGAAATCAGCGCATCCGTGGTTCCATCAGAAAAAAATTCCTGATCCGGATCGCGCGAGAGATTCTGGAGGGGAAGCACGGCAATGGAGCGGATCGGAGACGCGATCGAGCCCGCGATGCTGCCCGTGACGTTGCCCCGCCAGAGTGCGACGCTGCCGATTACGAGAACGATGATCGCGGCCGATGCCGCGATCCACGGCCAACGTCGCGCGCGGGCGGCCTCGGGCGCTGGTGCGTACGCTCCAGCATTCCCGTCGGTATGGCGGAACATCCGGCGCAAATCCACCACCATATCCCGCATCGTCTGGTAGCGCTCCGCCGGATCCTTCTCTAGTGCCTTGTCCACGACCATGCGCAGCGGTACGGGGACTTCGTCGCCGAGCGGCTCGGGAGCCGCGTGCATGATGCGTTGCAGCTCCTCGAAACTTGTGACGCCGGCGAACGGCCGTCGACCCGTCAATTGCTCGTGCAGCACGACGCCGAACGAAAAGATGTCGCTTCGCGCGTCGAGCGGTTTGCCCGCCGCCTGCTCAGGCGACATGTAGCCAACGGTTCCCAGCACCATGCCGGACTGAGTGTGCTCCGCGGTCAGCGCGTGCGTCCGGCCTTCGGCGTCCTCGAACAACTTGGCCAATCCGAAATCAGCCAGCTTCGCGTAGCCGTTTTTCGCCACCAGAATGTTCTCGGGCTTGATGTCCCGGTGGACGATGCCCGCCGAGTGGGCGGCCGCGAGGCCATCGGCGACTCCGACGAGAAGATCGACGACGTGACGCCACGATCGCTTTTCCTGCGCGGCCCAGTCCCTGAGCGTGCCCGCGTCGACGAGCTCGGTGACGAGGTATTGCCGACCGGCGAATTCGCCAATGTCGTGAACCGTCAGAATGTGTGGGTGGTTGAGCGACGACGCCATCTGCGCTTCGCGCTGGAACCGGCGGCGTGCCGGCGCATTGGCAAGGTCGTCGGAGAGCAGCTTCACCGCGACCGGTCGCTGAAGCTTTGTGTCGAGCGCGCGGTAGACGACGCCCATGCCGCCTTCGCCGAGAAGCGCGTCGATCCGGTAAGGCCCGACCAGCGTGCCCGTTGCGAGCGGCGTGGCTGTCGCTCGTTCGACCGGCTCCGGACCGGCTGCATCAGCTAGCTCGCGAGCGGCGACGTTGAGAGCCGGCGACTCGATGAACCGTGCGGCGGAGCTCTGGTGCGCGAGCAGCGACTCGACGTCCCGCAGCAGCGCGAGGTCGCCCGCACACGCCTCGACGAGAAACGCGGCGCGCCCGGATCCCTCGCGGTCGAGCGCGGCCTGGCAGATCCTCTCGATCTGGCGCTCGCGGTCAGGCGTCATGCCGTCGTTTCCTGGGGATGGGCTCCATTCTACGTCCGCTCATCTGGCGCCACGCGCCACATCGGAGATGAATTCGACCGGTCTTTGATGGCGTGCCCCGTTTGGGCCCTCGCTTCCGCCTTCTCTGGTAAGGACCGACAGGAGTCGGTCCGGCGAGGAGCACGCCATGACCGTCCGTCACCAGAACCGACGTCTTCAGCACCTGACCATCGAAGCGGCGCTCGTGACCTTGATCGGATGCTTTCTGGCCCGCCCCGCTGCCGCCGCCGATGAGCCGCGAAACTCCCGCGTGCGATCCAGCGACCGTTCCATCATCGCCCTGATCGACCGGGCGACCGCCGAGTCCCCCACGTTCAGACTGCTGCGGACGAGGTTCGAGGCCTCCGACGGCATTGTCTATATCGAACCGGGGCACTGCGGCCACGGCGTGCGGGCCTGTCTAATAATGTGGGTGGGCGTCAGCGGGCCCAACCGATTCCTCCGCATCCTTGTCGACCGGCGGAAGGCCGATTCGGACGTGGACTTCATGGGAACAATCGGGCACGAGCTACAGCACGCGCTTGAATCGCTGAGCGAGCGAGCGGTGACTGACGGCCACACGTTGTACCATTTCTTCGGCCGCTATGCGCCGACTGATGGCAACCGGTTCGAGACAGCGGCCGCGATCGACGTGGGCGAGGCAGTACGACTCGAGTTGCGCGTTCACTAGTGGGGCGTCTTCGTTGAATCAGTACTACCGCCGAACTCGCAGAGCTCGCCGAGCGTTCTGGTTCATGAGAAATCTCGGCGGGTTCGGCGGGCTCGGCGGTTAGCCTATGGTCCCGAATCAGCGTGTACGTGCCACTAGACATCTTCTAAAGCCGATGTCAGTCCAATGAAGCGGCCGCCGTTACCATGAACCGCCCATCGCCCGCGACCGCACTACGCCGTTCAACTTCTCACTTCGCTGGCGCGAGCCGCTTCAGTTCCTCGAACCAGTTCTGAACGACGACGATCTGTGGCGCGGTGGCCTGAGTGGCGGGCTCCTTGACCATGAGGAAGCGTTTGCCGTCCGGGGAGACGTCATAGTTTCGGCCGTTACTCGGGGCGCCGGTCGCGTACGGCCCCTCGAAAACCTTCGCCGGGCTGCCCGCGCTCCACGCGCTGCCGCGAGCGTCGACGCGCACAGCCATGAGGGCGCCATCGGGCGCCACATAGAACAGTTCTTGACCGTTCGGCGCCCAGAGCGGTCGCGTGCCGCCAGCCGTCGAAATCAGCCATTGCCCCGCGCTCACATCCGGAAACGGCCGGACGTAGATCTCGAATCGCTTTGAACTGTCCGATTCGTAGGCCAGCCAGCGACCGTCCCGAGGTGAGACCACGCCGTTGCGCTCGTTGGACGGCGTCTGAAGCAGCGACTCGATGCGGCGCGTGTCGAGCGTCAGCATCATCAGGTCGCGGCCCCCTGGAGAGTAGAGCACCCGCGTGCCGTCGGGCGTCACACCGGACGCAAGCCCGGTGCCGGTGCCGAGCGCTTCGATCGCGCCGGTGCCGTCGGCGGACTGCCAGAACATATACCCTTCCGGCTTGCCGAATACCAGACGGCGCCCGTCCGGCGTCCACACGGGAAAGAAGTAACCCGAAGGAGCGAATGTCAACTGGTTGAGTGTCCGGCGTGCGAGATCCCACATCCAGATGTCAGAGTCCGGGCCCTGAGCCATGGCCAGGGCCACCCGCGTCCCATCCGGTGATACGCGAGGTTGTGTGTAGGGGCGCGCGGGCGCCGTCAGGGGCTCCTCCCGGCCCTGCCGATCCACCCACACCAGCGTCGTCGTCCTCGCGAATGTCCCGTCTGGCGCGTCCACGTACGCGAGTGTGCCGTCGGCGGCCACGACGAACTCGCCCGCTCCTGATTGCTTCGCCGCCAGATGCGGCAGCACGGTCACTGGCGTCCCGCGCAGCTTCAGACTGGCGAGGTCGAACGGGACGGCTTTCAGCGTTCCACCCACCGTGTAGACAAGGTGGCCGCTCGAGACGTAATGCGCGTGGCTGCCGCCCCGCACCAACACCGTGGACGTACCTGTCGCGAGGTCGAGCACTGCCACTTGCGCGGCTGCGATCCCACCCGTGGTCGCGATCACGGTAAATAGCACCCCCCGGCCGCCTGACAGCATCTCGGGCCAGGCGTGAGCCCGCTCGCCGTGCTCCGGGGCGGGCCGCGTGAGGACAGCGACCGCACCGCCGGCTGACACCCGCTGCAGTCCGGCGGAATGGCTGCCTATGATGATCGTGTCATCCGGCGCCCAGGTCGCTCCCAGACCAGAGATGGACTCTGCAAACGTCGCAACCGGCCCACCGTCAAGGGCCACCTTCTTGATCCTGCCGCCCTCCCAGAATCCGACACTCTGACCATCGGGTGTGACGAAGACGAAGTTCATGGGAGCGACGCCCGTGACGATGGCCGTCGGCTCGAGTTGATCGAGCGCGCGGACAAGAATTTGCTTTCCGCCATTGCCCACATAGACGACACGCGTGCCGTCGGGCGTAATCGCAAGGGTGCGTTCATCGCCAGGCCAGATGGCCGTCGCGCCAGACGATGCGATCGTCATACGCGAGATGCGCGGGGCGTTCGTTGATCCCGACTGCGTGGTCCGAAGGACCCAGGTCAGCGCGCCGATGGCGACAAGCGCCACGAGCGACGCGATCACCGTAATCAACCATGGCGCGCGGAGGAATTGTTGCGATGGGGCGACCACGCTCGTTGCCGCCGAAGCGGGAGACGCACCGCTGAGGCAGTCCTCGATCTCGAGGCGGGCGTCGCCGATATCTCGCAGCCGACGTGTCGGATCTTTCTCGAGGCATCGCCGCAGCAGCCGCTGAATGCTCGAGGGCGTTCTCTCGGGGACCGCCCGCCAGTCTGGCTCGCCCTGAAGGATGGAGGCGATAGCGTCCGAGAGCGTGTCGCCCGGGAACCCCAGCCGACCTGCCAGCATTTCGTAGAGCACGCAGCCGAAGGCCCAGACGTCCGTCCGCTTGTCCACCGGCCTGCCGCGCGCTTGCTCAGGGCTCATGTAGGCCGCCGTGCCGAGGATGACCCCCTCTTTCGTGCCCCCCATCGCGATCGTCGGCGAGTGCGACAAGTCGGGACCGGACGCATCGCCGACCATGGCTTTCGCCAACCCGAAGTCGAGGACCTTGACGACACCGGCCGGCGTGATCTTGATGTTGGCCGGTTTGAGATCGCGATGAACGATGCCGCGTTCGTGCGCGGCTTCGAGCGCGTCGGCGATCTGGCTGGCGATCTTCAGCGCGTCAAGCAGCGGTAAACCGCGGGCTTCTGACTTCGGGCTGCGGGCTTCGGCGGAGTCTGGAGCGCGGTACCTGGAGCCTGCGATGTGGTCCGCGAGCGTGTCGCCCTCCACGAGCTCAAGGACGAGCGCGGGCACGTCCTCGACATGGTCGAGCCCGTAGATCGCGCCGATGTGCGGATGATTGAGCGCCGCGAGCAGCCGCGCTTCCCGCTCGAAGCGGGTCAGGCGGTCGCGATCGCTCGTGAAGATCCGCGGCAGGATCTTGATCGCGACGTCGCGTCCGAGCTTCGTGTCGTGCGCGCGGTACACCTCGCCCATGCCGCCGGCGCCGAGCTGCGCCTGGATCACGTACGGTCCCAGTTGGCGACCGATGAAGGATGTGCCGTCCGGCGTCATTCCGCTCGCGAGCGCCGCCGCCGGTGTGCTCATGAAGCCCGCGGCCTGGGACTCATTGGCGAGCAGCGACTCGACTTCCTGCCGCATCGCGGCGTCGCCCGCACACGCCTCGGCAAGAAACGCGGCGCGCGCCGATCCCTCACGCTCGATCGCGCCCTGGCAAATCCGTTCGATTTCGCGTTCACGGTCAGACGTCATGTCGTCGCTCTTCGCTCTGCGGTCGACACTGCGACGTTTCACCGCAGAGCACGTTATTCACCAACGGGCGAAGCGACTCGGCACGTTCGCGCAGAAACCGTTGGAGCAGGCCGTCGTCCTGAGACAACCCAGGACGACCGTGAGCCTGTCGAACGGTCACCTTTGCCAGGCGCTTTCTTTTCCGCGATTTCGGCGGTTCGCCGTTCCGTCACTCAGCTCCCGCAGGAGCCACAACTTCGCGAATCGCCAGTCGCGTTTCACCGTATCGGGCGATACCTGCAGCGCAAGGGCGGCCTCCTCGATGCTCAACCCTCCGAAGAACCGCAGCTCGACGACCTGACTCTTGCGCGGGTGGACCGCTTCCAGCGCCTGCAGCGCATCGTCGAGCGCGACGAGATCCTGGCCGGGCTGCTTTGATACGACAAGGCCTTCGTCGATCGACACCTTCGCGACACCGCCGCCCCGCTTGTCGTTGCCTCGGGCCCGCGCGGAATCGACCAGGATGCGTCGCATGACGCGCGCTGACATCGCGAAGAAGTGTGCGCGGTTCTGCCAGTGGACGTGTTTGACCTCGATCAGCCGGAGATACGCCTCGTTCACGAGCGCCGTGGCCTGCAGCGTATGGCCCGGCCGTTCATGGGCCATGTACCGGCGCGCGAGCCGCCGCAACTGGTCGTGGACCAGCGGCACGAGCCTGTCGAACGCCGTGGCCTCTCCGCGTCCCCAGGCCATCAACAGCTCGGTCGGGGTCGGAGGTTGATTGGGAATGCGCTCCATTCTACGCCCGCCCGCCTGACACGGCGGCACACGCTCGGGCCAACCTCGTTCAGGAAGGCTTCCATTTTTTGACGGCCTCGCAGACCTGAGACGCCGACTGCACATGGGCGGAGGCCGTCGCCGGGTCCTCTCCAGTGTGATCCCGGTCCAGCCAGATGCTTTTGATGCCGAAGGTCCGCGCCGGGGCGATGTCGTGGTACCAACTGCACGCCACGTGAATCCAATCGCTGTCTTTCACTCCGGACGATCGGGCGAAATAGCGAAAATGGCTGAGCGACGGCTTGTAGTCGCGGACGCGCTCAGCCGTGACCACGAGATCGAACGGGAATTCAAACGATCGCTCGGTCTGCTCGAAGAGGTCGTCGTCGCAATTGGTGAGGACTGCCAGGTGGCAGCCCATGGCGCGCAGCCCTGCAAGCATCGGCTCGACATCTTCGAAGACCGGCAGCGTCGCCCAGCGCTGCGGCAAAGCGCGTGCTTGCGACTCGGAGAGCTGAATGCCAACCTCGCCGGCCGCGCGGAACAATGATGTGGCCAGCACGTCTTTGTAAGGCAGGTGCGGCGTTTCGAGCTCCAGGAGGCGCTCGAACCGATGGTAGGCACGCATCACCTCCGGACCGCGGTTGCCGACAATCGGCTTCAGAATCGCGGCAAATCCTGCATGCCAATCGACGAGCGTGCCGAAGCAGTCGAAGGTGACCCAGCGCATGTCTTTGACGGACGGTCTGACAGCCCGGAGGCTGGTGGACCGTATAATCTCAGAAAAAGCGGGAGGTAATCGTGGCATTCCGTCTGACTGCATTGCGCGCCGTTGCGACCGCGCTCATACGCATAATCCGATGAAGGTCGAACTGAAAGGCGAGCAGCTGGTTGCGCAACCGCCCCGCGGCGGCGGATTTCCGCTCGTGCCTGAATCCGACACCGTGTTTCGGCGTCGGGTGCCCACGTCGAGTTTTTCAGAGACGCGCAGGGGGCGGTGACGCACTTTGTCGTGCGCACGGTCGAGGGCGATCAGAGGGCCACGCGCAAACGGTGATCCAGCGTTCAGATTCGGCCTTCGTCACGTTCGGGGACCGTGGCCACGCGCGTAGTTGGCTGCTGCTCGCGGCAGCGCTGTCGATGGCCTCAACCGGAGCGCGATTGACGACGCAGAACGTCCCCGTGCCCCTCGACCCCGGGGCGGGAATCAGCGACACCCTTGCGCGCGATCGGGCGGCCCGGATTTCACGGCTTCGATACGACCTCGCATTCTCCGTTCCTTCCGATCGGCGGGCGCCGGTCGAGGGGCAGGAGTCGATGACGTTCGATCTGGGCGATGCCTCGCGGCCGTTGGTCGTCGACTTCGACCCGCATCGAGCGAAGGCGGTTCATACGGTCGAAGTCAACGGCGCGCCGGCTCAGGCGCTGGAGATCAACGGCCACCTGATCATCCCGGAATCGGTGTTGCGGCGGGGCGAGAACCGGATCACGGTGGGTTTCGACGCGGGAGACGTGCCGCTCAACCGCAACGACGACTTCCTGTACACGATATTCGTGCCGGCCCGCGCGCACGAAGCCTTCCCCTGCTTCGACCAGCCCGACCTCAAGGCCGGCTGGACCCTGTCACTCGACCTGCCAGAGGGCTGGGAAGGAATCGGCAACGGCGTGGAGGTCGCGCGCCAGACGCGAAACGGGCGGACGCGGCTCACGTTCGGCGAGACACGGCCAACCTCGACGTACCTCTTCGCGTTCGCCGCCGGCGCCTTCTCCGTGGAGCGCGCCGAGCGCCGCGGCCGCGAGCTCCGGATGTTTCACCGGGAGAACGACGCGCAGAAGATGGCGCGGAACCGCGACGCAATCTTCGACTTGCACGCCGCCGCGCTCGACTGGATGGAGCAGTACACCGGCATCCCGTATCCGTTCGGTAAATTCGATGTCGTGATGCTCCCGGCGTTCCAGTTCGGGGGGATGGAGCATCCCGGGGCCATCTTCTACAACGCGAACGGACTGCTTCTGGACGAATCAGCGACCCAGACGCAAATCCTCGATCGTGCCAGCACGATTTCGCACGAAACCGCGCACATGTGGTTCGGCGATCTCGTCACGATGCGCTGGTTCGACGATGTGTGGATGAAGGAGGTCTTCGCAAATTTCATGGCGGCGAAAATCGTCAACCCGTCGTTTCCGGGGGTGAACCACGATCTTCGCTTCCTTCTCGACAACTATCCGGCCGCGTACGCGGTCGATCGCACGGCCGGCACGAACGCGATCCGTCAGCCGCTCGCCAACCTCAGCGAAGCCGGCTCCCTGTACGGCGCCATCATCTATCAGAAGGCGCCAGTCGTGATGCGGCAGCTCGAGCTCATTCTTGGCGCCGATGCGTTGCGAGACGGTCTGCGTGAGTATCTCCGACAGCACGCGTATGCCAACGCCTCGTGGCCGGACCTCATCGAGTTGCTCGACGCCCGTACGCCCGAGGATCTCGCCGCGTGGAGTCATGCGTGGGTCGAGGAGGCAGGCCGGGTCATCGTCACGACTCAGCTGAAAGTCGACAACGGCCGGATCGACCGCCTCGCATTGACCCAGCGCGATCCCTATCCACGCCGCGGCCTGCGTTGGGGCCAGCAGCTGCAGATCGCGCTCGGCGACGCCGACGGCGTGCGCCTGTTGCCCGTTCGTCTGAACGGGCCGAGCGTGGAGGTTTCCGAGGCTCGCGGATTGGACGCTCCACGCTTTGTGCTGCCGAACGGCGCGGGGCTCGGGTACGGCGAATTCCACCTCGACCGGCGAAGCCGTGAGTGGCTGGTGCACGAACTGCCGACGATCGGCGACGCGCTCACCAGGGCCAGCGCCTGGGTCACGCTGTGGGATGCGATGCTCGACGGTGAGCTCGGTGCCCCCGATCTGATCGAGCTTGCCTTGCTGGCGCTGCCGCGCGAAACCGACGAACTGCTGGTGCAACGAATCCTCGGTTATCTCAATCAGGCCTACTGGCGGTTCTCGTCGACAACTCGACGCACTGCGCTCGCGGGACGCGTCGAAACGGCCCTGCGGGCGGGGTTGGACCGGGCGCAGACGGCAAGCCTGAAGGGCGCATACTTCTCCACGCTGCGCGACGTCGCGCTGACCGGGCCGACAGTTGCCTGGCTCGAGCGCGTCTGGAGGCAGGAACAGCAGGTCGCGGGCTTGTCGCTGGCGGAGAACGACTACATCACGCTGGCGCAGGAGCTTGCCGTTCGCGCCGTACCCGGCTGGAAGGCCATCGTCGAACAGCAGATCGACCGTACGAAGAACCTGGATCGAAAGGCCCGCCTGGCATTCGTGGCGCCGGCCCTGTCGGATGATCCAGTCGCACGCGATCGGTTCTTCCAATCGCTCAAAGACGTGGCCAACCGGCGCCGCGAACCCTGGGTGCTCGACGGCATTGGTTACCTGCACCATCCCCTCCGAGCGGCCGCATCGGAGCGGTACCTCGGTCCCAGCCTGGAGCTGCTGCAGGAGATTCAGCGAACGGGGGACATCTTCTTCCCGAAACGGTGGATGGACGCGACGCTCAGCGGCCATCGTTCCCCCACTGCCGCGCGGGTGGTGCGTGCGTTCGTCGATCGGCTACCGCGCGACTATCCCGACCGCTTGCGCCGCGTCATCCTGTCGTCGGCGGACAACCTGTTCCGCGCGTCCAGGGCGTCGCAATAATCGCTGAAACCGAGAGTCTGTCAATCGTCCTTCGGGGCCCAGGGATTCCACGACCGCATCGTTCCGAGCACGTTGGCCCAATCGTCGGTCCACGGCGCGAGCGCCGGCGGCACGGGCCGCTGTTCCCAGCCAATCTCTGTCAGACCAGCATCTCCTGCGCTCGTGTCGTTCCTGGCGAGCATCACCCACTTCGATCCATAGTCGGTCGCCGTCAGGCCCTCGCGCGACTGGAAAGCCCACGACATTCCGATGCGTGTCGCAGCAGCGGCGACAACGGGTTGCAGATCGAAGAACCGGTTCGATATGTGATACGCGATGACGCCTCGCGCGCTCAACTTGCGCTCGAACATCCGCACGGCTTCGAGACTCAGCAAGTGGACGGGGATGGCGTCTGAAGAAAACGCATCGACCACAATCAGGTCCCACGCGCCGTCACTCAGTGTCTCCGCGAGCACGCGGCCGTCTCCGATTGCGATGTCCACCGCGACCCCACGGTGTCTTGCTGCATCGATGTACGAGAACCACTGAGGGCTGGTGGCTATTCTCAACACGAGCGGATTGATCTCGAGAAACAGGTAGTGATCGCCCTCGCGTCCGTACGCCGCGACG
>Ga0157379_10004853_pt1 | contig 11544 bp, 7 predicted proteins | sample S25metaG_FD_121802 | JGI IMG/M metagenome (GOLD analysis project Ga0157379, IMG submission 121802) | Switchgrass rhizosphere microbial communities from Kellogg Biological Station, Michigan, USA - S2-5 metaG | ecosystem: Host-associated > Plants > Roots > Rhizosphere > Soil | place: USA: Michigan... | reverse complement strand
TTCTCTTCGAGGCCAGTTGCCAGACAGGGGGGTATGCCTACCAGGTAAAACCTCACCTTATACGAGATAGTAAGTTGGTTTTCAAACCTCATTACCCTCATCAGGATGGTATGAGGCGCCACTATTGGGCTGGTCTCATCCTTCCCATCTCTAAAGTCATTCGGTTTGACTTGGTTATGGGTGTGATCTAAATTGATGGATTCCTGATGCGGCGACTCCCTATTATCCCTATTATCCTCTATCGCACACTGACTTTGGGTCGCTCTTTCGTCGTCCTTTAAATAGTTGCTGCCATTTCCCCTTCACCTTCCTTCGTCTCTCTATGCCAATCGTCCAAGAATATGTTCGACAGAACGCTATATTAGTCGAATCCTATCAGGTGGGTCCTCCTCTCTCAAATCTAGGTAAGTTGAGGAATTCTCGCGCGGAAGCCGAACAACTGAATAAAACTCCCTTTTGGGCAATGTACGGGTGGCGGATCTGGGTCCTACAGCCGCTTGTTTCATGCACGGTATACGATACCAGTGTAGCAATTTAATCGAGACATCACAAACACCGAGAGAACTCGCTGCTTCGAGCCATACGCCAGTGACTTGAGTCTCCCTTTATCCAAGGTATTCATCGGTATCACATGGTACCTCCTTACTTCTCCATTCCTCAACGGCATCGAAGACATATGACCCACGCGATTGGACTGTCCATGTACGTTCAACATTCTCCTACCAGCTCTCTCAGGTAACGATGCATTCTTCGCGGGTGAATCCATCCTATGAAGATCACATTGAATTCCTACTCACACATTCTAAAAGCGCACTTCCATTTTTGCTAAAATAGAATTTAAGGGCGAATATTTTACTATCCGAAATAGACACGGCTTTCAAGACTGTGTTCCGGAAGCTCTGGGGAACTGGCCATGGAGTGTATGTTAGGAGGATTCACGCAGGACTGTCTTCAGTGGACGACGGGATTCAATTTACAGAGGTGTTGAGGTACCATACGTGTCTTAGGTATTAACTTCGTAGGACTTGGACAAAACACTATATGGTGAGACCTTCGGCATTGCTTGATGTTAGATGCTCTAGCTCACATATATATGACCATTTTCTAATGCTCAGGGAGCACCTCCCCCGTGCACAATGCGTGTAAAACAGACAGGGCAATTGAATAACCACTCTGTGTCACACGTAGCCCGCCCTCCTTTAATGGTGGATTGGTATGTTTGCTCCTGAATGGGTGGTCCATATGGCATTCACGAGATGTGTGAGACTCCTCCGCATCTAATTAACCTCAATCCTTATTCCAGTATTGTCTCAGTTAAAGCTTTCTGGATTGCACCTCGTCCACTCGTCGTGACCTCTTCTATTCATTCGAACCACGATTAACGGAGTTTCTTCCTCCGCTGGTTATTCACCACAGAACACAAAATAGCTTGAATTTTGGCTTTCCTTTGGAACCATCTTGAGACACTCCCCCTCTCTACTTCCCGTATCCACTCCGGTGACAGAGACTGTCTGGGCGAAGTTACGGAAAATGATATCGAATCTTGAGATATCTTCCAATTAGGTTTTTGTCGTGGATTACACTAGCGAGTTGGAATAATGCTCAACCACTTAGTTGGGGGGTCTCGGATGATGGCAGCCTGTGAACTGAAGCCGGTTATTGCAGAGGACCTTGGAGTCGTGTCCACAGGTGGTTGATGCCGGCCTTATTATGCTCGCATACGAAGTTAATTCGGATGGTTCAATAAACTTTTTATTGAAACCAGGGTTTTGAAGCCACGCGTAGCTCTTTACCAAAGTAAGGTTAATGTTTTATTATTATTAACGCATGAATAATTCCAAATAATTCTGTCAGAACCCAACCATCCATCGCTTATTCCGAAAAAGAAATTCTTCATAGATAAGTGGTTCGCAGTATCAATTTATTTTTGTACTCTGGGCTCCATGGTGGAGTTAATCCACCTTTGTCGAGAATGGAAGTCAGACCGTTCTTGTCGAGGCAGAGTATATTCTATGTTGTGGTTCCGTCCGGTCGCTCATTCGACAAACAATAAGTTTGCTAAGGATAGGGATTTGTTGTTGTTGTTGACGAATTAAAGCATTCGTAAACATGCAAAGATTTGCATACACAACATGGGGCTGACAATTGAACATTTACACACCCTTTATTTTTTACATTATTCACATATTTTGTCGGCCATATCCACCGTCACATTTTTCTTTCCTCCTGTAGTCAGTCTTAGTCTGATGGTGTAGATCGAAGGAATAAAATACGAGTCCTGATTCACTACAACTAAATCATACGATTTCCATGATTTATTTATTTAGTCGACACAAGTTTCCAACCATGGCGCAAGAACCGATTTGCCTTCTTGTCGTCATATTGGACTTCGGGATGAGGTAGACGGCCTATTTCGACGCATAAGGCTAAATTCCGAGTCTAGGTCGCTAAGAATTTACATCCTTGTTTGCAATCCGGGAATCAGTGGAAAATGACAAATATCTTATTCTGGTTTCCTCGAAAACACAGATTGGTAATCTCCGGAGGCTTCGAACCAAGAGTTCCGATATCGGTGAAACAGTCTGTGGAGCTTTCCAACTTCCACAAACTTCCCCATAGATGAGCCAAGCTGTCGGACCTGCTTCCCTTCAGGAGGAATTTACGCCCCCGATTCCGCGCCCACAGGATCGACCATCTGGCCTACCGAAGACCCCCCCAATCGCATCTTATCTGTAGCATAGGGATTCGATGCCTTCCCAGTCAATAATGTTTATCATATTCAAGCCCGATGCAAACATCTCAGTGCGCATATACTTAAGTACAGAAAGTTCGGTATTTATCTGTTGCCTCGTGTTACTCTCTACCTCGTGTTTCCCCCCGGCCTCGTGTCCCCCACTGAGCTTTACTCGATCTTCTCTATGCCCATCAGGGAGCCTCCCACGACGTTTGATACAAGTCTGGGGAAGAGTGAATCGACGTCGGACGATGATGAGCCCCCACGCTCTGTGAGCCCTTCGCTTTACGGCCAAGACGCCAGCAAAGGCAGGCGTACTTCTCGAGGTAAACCATCACTTCTGTTCATTTCCAGCATGTTCCTAACTAAGCCCCTTTCTCTAGCTTGCGACCAATGCAGGAAGACGAAAACCCGTTGCGACCACGGAGGGAACAGTAATGTACCCTGTCGAAGTTGTCTCCTCGCTGGTTATGGTAAGTCAGAGGCCGTTATTTGCAGAGCTTTTACTGACCCTTCTTCCCAGAATGCACCTTCTTCGGTATATTATGATTTCCTCGGTTTATGACCTTGAGCTCATTCGCTTTTCTCTTCCCAGAACCGACTCAGAAGCGCGGGCCACCGAAAGGGTAAGTGTTCGCACCGCATATATAGCGCTCTCTCTCTCATTTCTTGTCGCAGGTATCTCAGTGCTCTTGAAAATAGGTTACACGAGGCCGAAGCCCTTCTCGGTGTCATCCTCTCAACGAGCGACGTTCGAGCCAAATCACTCATATCAGATTTAGCGGTGGACCCCCTCGCGAGTTCGATTATAAAACGCGTCACGAACAGTGTCTTTGGTCCCGTCGGACGGGCTGCTTTACGGGGACGTGGCCCACCAAGTCAGGGTGGTTCGAGCTTATTGGCGCGGGAGCCAACAGATTCACGTCGACAACAAATGAATAGCCGTGAGGTGGCCCTCATGGGTGGAGAAGGTATATTTCTTTGAGAAAGTTGATGCTTGCTAATACTTGCGCAAGGGAAACGTATCTTCACTACTCCCAGCAATGCATGGCAGGATTACCTCTGCGACGCATTGTCGGCTAAAAATTCCCACTTCTGTGGGATGAACCGGTCCCCGGGTAGGCCCCCTTCAAGCGGCGGCTCCAGTACTTCGAATGGTGTGTAATTTTTCTTCGATGCAGATTTAGAAGAGTGTATCTAATAAACGCCTTTCCACAGAGCTTGTCGATGGTGTGCTCCGCTATCTAACTCCACAAGGCTCCACAGAACTTCTCGCCGGGGCGAATGGTAGACACCCTCCATTTGTGGTTTTACCGACACTAAAGTAAATTTGTTACAGCTTACAGCCAATCAACATTACGGGGGAAAATATCTCAGTCGGCAGAAAGTTCGCCTGTCCTTGCGCATCCCCAGTGGTATATGCCAGACGATACTACAACTGGACCCCATCACACCAAGCAGACAATGGCCCCAGCTCTGTCAGAATACCTCTCTGCTGCATCAACATCCGAGGAATCTTTCCCCTATGGATGGAATATACCCCCGGCCTCTTCCGGCCTCTTTTCTGTTGAACAAAATTCGAATATTGCCCCCCATGCAACAGTATTCGGTTGGGGAAGGGTGTCATCCAGCGGCAGCTCCGTCTCACCAATGGAATAAACAAACTGCTGTCTTGGTGTTGTTTTATAATTATTTCGCTTTGTCTCACTGTGGTTTTCGTTCCTTTGATGTAAATGGTATCCGGACTTTCACCTATTGTAAAACGAGTGTTTTCTGTTTCTAATACAGTTGATGTTGAACTTTCGTCTTGGATCGTTCGTATACATATCTAGCTTGTACATTGTACTACTCGACTCGAATATAGATAGTTTCCAAAGTTGTTAGGCCATGAACTTTCTTCCCTCTTCGTCTTCAAGCGAAGGGATGTCAGCAGCAACCCTCCCCCCGCTCCTTGACCGATAAAATAATTACCCTAGTCATGGCGGAGGTGTGTAGCGAAAAGCAGCCAGCGAGATTAACCATTTAACCGCGAAACAGAGTTAACGGCAATCCAAGAAGGACTAAGGTCAGGATCTGGCGGTATTAATAAGGTGAACAGCTTTCTCCGAGGGCTAGCCAAATTTATTTAAAGATGAGGATAATTCAAAGAATTGAGGTTGATGAAGCTTCACATATATACTACTTTTATCACTCAGATTGGACGTACGTGGCATGATCGGGATCGACGGGTGTACGACATGTTCTGGTTAAAATGGTTCGTCCAAACAGGGCTTCTTCTTGCTAGGAACGCAACTTTCAAAAGTAGGGCAGCGGGGGAAAGTCCCGAGTTTAAAACTCAGACTTTTTAGAGTTTATAATCGTTAATAATACGTGATCCCTTGGCTACCGAAAATGAACTGTTATTGATGATTAAATCTACTATTATATTTACTACGGGCTCTGATATGCCATCCTATGATTTACTTTCCGCGTCCTCCACAGCACTTCCTGATGGTTTCTTGCCTGAGTCTGGGTGTCATAAGCAGTCTGAGTACGACTTGTCATACCAAAATTTTTCCCTTTTCGGAGGCCATCCTAGTTTATAACAGTTGAAACCGCAAGCTTTCATTGTTTTAACCGTTAAAAAGTGATTTTTTGCCAAGGCTGACTCCCGCGCTTAAGTAGTTTTAAATTCTTAAAACCAGCTGTTTTTCAGTGGCCCTAACGGGTACGACTTATTGACTGTGAAGAAGTATGCGCCAGACCTTTCCCGCCACCTTGTTCGAAAGGGTATGATAGGATTTGATAGGAGATATCTGATGCGATAGCTTCCTTATAGGCGCTTTCGGAAGTCGACGTCTTGCAGCACCATGGTGGCGCATCCTCTCTCCAGCATCATTTGAGCGTCTTTATGTCATCCGTATTTCTTCCCCGATGAGATCAAGTTGTTCTTTACGACATAAGTTTGGGCCCAACCTTCAAATTTCTTCGGATTCCCATGCCGTCTAACTACTGGCGAAACCCGAACCACATCAAGATAACAATTGTTGCCGTAACACTTATGGCAACTCTACTTACCTTTTTCCCGTGTTTCCATTCAGCCCTTAAACAACAAGACTTCGGAAGAATTACTGATTCTTTGATGGATACTCAAAACCCGTTCCACGAATTCTCAGACTTCTCTTTTAGTCCACCAGCTTACCCAAAGGAATTCGGACTAGGCACAGGGTGCCGGTCCTGTTACGAGAAGTGGGTACTGGAATAGCAGGGTTCTTTAGGATTCAGAAATCTCGGTCTCTGTAACTATCCCACTTGGAGATTTCTGTGTCAGTCTAGACTGGCGGGCGAACCGGATCGGAGTAAGGTTCAGTACGAAGCGTCAAAAAAAATGGGGAATGTACCCCCCAGCTTTCGAGGAAAATTTATAACTAAGCCTCATCTATAAGGTTAACTGGTCTCTTTTCTGATAGAATGTTCGTTTTGTCCCCCTTACCGCTCAAACAGTATTTCCGGGGCCACTCCAGGTGTTTGATTTAGCTATTTTAATTATAATAATAGAAAACCGTCTCTCCAGTATTATGTGCCATCACCAAACTTACCCCAAAATTCTCTTCTTTCGTTTAGAAACCTCCACGAACTTCCTTTGTCTGTGATGATAGGGCCGCTAGATTGGGTTCGGGCTCGGAAGTCTAAGAGTACATTTTACCGAATCGGAGCCTCCATGATCGAAGAAATTTGGACGAAACAAGAGTTATCTTTAAGCCCCAGCCAGCCTGTGTGTGGGAATGAGTTTGGAACGTTTAGTGGGATTAGTACGTGTTGGGTACCCAAAGATGTCTACCTGCTTGCTTAGACCAAGTTTAATACAGCAGTCACGGTGACCTTTCCAGCGTTGAGATGTGGCACTATCAAAATCATGTTGATTTTATTCTGAAAGAGAAGGCTGTGACTTAGGAGGTGATGCGCGCTCTGTACATTACTTAGCAAGCGAAGTTTCAAAAGTCTCTGTTTGCAGTATTATAGTGTGATTAATGACATTCTGAAAGACAGGGCCTAGGAGTATCCTGTCTGTTGTGGCGGTGGCGTAAAAATCACCACCAGATATACTTGGGATTATCCGAACGATTATGAATGGACACTTCGATCCTAGTTTCTCTTCCGAGAAGAAAGGCATCATTCTTCCTGTCTTTTGTATTCTTCTGCTACGTATATTGTCAACTGTTATTTGGTAAACTTACTATTTAGAGCATATTTTCAAACCGAAGAGTTGTTAGGAAAACTAGACAGCAAAGAACGAAGAATCTACAATTGCAGGTAGAAACCACTAATGATTATGCATCGAGGGCATACCGAAGCCTATCGCCAGGTGCTAAACATATCTACAGATGATCAACCAACCAAATACAGCTGCCAAAGCCCATCACAGAATTCCAGCAAAAGAAAAACCAGCATGAACAACAATGAACAAATGAAACATAGTACAGCATGAAGTCGTCATCACTCCAACGTCAAGTAAAGTCCAAAACATACACCTCACCGTTCCTCATACCCAAGCATATACGGCCAGTGCCTTCGTCGAAAGCATATCGTTTAACATCCTCCACCTTGATCGGATACATATCCACCTTTCTAGCATGTCCACAGGGAAGATCATTCCACCCCTGTATGATGGCGAGGTCATTAGATGGATGACGCAGATGCCAGCGGGACACTGGTCTCGCCGTCGTATTCTCCTGATTCTCTGTCGAACCAGCCGCGGCGGGTTCTCTTATGGTATCAGAGTTCCCTTTGACGCTTCCTTCTTCACCGAGGTCAAATATTTCTTCTCGGATATCGTCCTTGGCGGCTGTCCAAGCTATCAGGCGGGGAGCGCACCCGGATGGACGTTGGATCCAAGCTCCTCGGGAGCCACTCGGTCCGATTACAGCAGGCTTCGCAGTTCTATGGGTCCATGCACGCATCCGGGAGACCGCAGGCGGAAGATTGAATATCGTGTCCTTGTCCTTGTCTTCCTCCGGTTTCGCTGAGACGAGAGTTATCCTGGCGCGTGCCGTCAGCAACGAAATAGGTTGCATTTGCGTGCTATCTGATACGACAGGAGGATTCTGTGCAAACCCAACAAACTCTCCCATTAGGGTGTGGGCTCGCGAGTCGAACCGATGAAGTTGTCTGGCACGGAGCCTCGGGGCGTCACCACAAAGATGCTTAACACGTTCGAAAGGTGGAATATCAAAGATAGCGATAACAGGACCTGCAACAACCACAACGTAGGGTGGCATAAGTTTGATACCTTGCACTCGGAGTGGTTCATCATCCTGAAGATACAGTGTTAATGCAATGACTTGACGTAATCCTTTCACATACCTGAATAACTGGCGAGAAGTCTGGTCGGAATTTTGCCTGGTCATATTCATTTCCATCCCCAGTACGCCAGTTTGTCACGCTAATGACAGGAGTTTCGTGTTCTCGACCTAAGAATGCGATCCAGTCGCCATTCAGATCCGACATGCCATACTCTGGAGCGTAATCCGGAAAACAAAGGAGTGTCACAAAGGTCGACTCAAGCTCTGCTTGGCGTGTAAGACCAGTGATTCTCCAAACTGCAATCTTATCGTTCCACACATTTGTTCTAATAAAGAAGAATTGCTGTCAGTATCACAAAGGCACAGCAATGGTTAAATGGGAGGCTTTGACAATCTGGCATAATTCCACCCAACTGGATATGAATTATACACACCAAGATTGATCAGCGGAAGTGATGAAAAAGATTACTTACGAATGCCCATCGTAAGACATATACGCCGCCACGACCGCCTCATTCCCACCCGCATGAATCTGAGCTTGTAAATTCCTGACACAAATGTCCTTGTAACCTTGCTCCTTTCCGGAAACAGAGACAGGAGCCAGCTTATATACCACTGCAGATGCCGAATATCGACTAGATAAATCCCAACACATAATCTCCTCCGCATTCGCGGTCAGGAGCCACTCTGCGCCCGCTAGGAGATGCATGCACGAGAATCGGGGTGTTGCGCCTTGGATATTAAACATGCGAATAAGAGATGGTTTCGCACGTTTTCTTTTGAAACGGTCGTCAAGGCGAACCATCTTCACTGCACTTGCCTCGAGCTCCGAAGCGGAGAGACTCGAAAGTGGTCGTGCAGGATAAGGCAATGGGAGACGGTGCTCGCGGCGGAGTCGCTCAATTGCAATAAGCCATACGTAACGAAGCTGAATCAATGTGTTGAAGCGTGTACATGTCTGAAATAAAAGGAGAATTATGAGAATGCACACGGCGATAACTGCGGATCCACTTACGAGACGCAGTCGAACGAGCTGGCGAGGCTCTAAATATCGGAATACGCCGTCCAGTAGAGGATCATCGGGGAGAGAACAAAGGGAATGAACTGGCATATTTCAGCCAACACCGAGGGTCATACGAAGGTCAGTCGGGGGTGAGGGCAAAGGCCACCTGGCACGCCCACAAGCGTCCACTCTAATTAATAGGCTCACGACTTCCGAGATAAAACGCATTCAAACCGCAGATCTACTACGTTTCGAGAATGTTATTGATTTGAACTAAATTGGAACATTTCTATGGTCATCAATATTTTCTACTTTAATTCACCACAACACCTCCGTTAGGGTGCAAAACTTGGCCACTGGGGTACAATAAGGGTCAGAAGCGGTTATACATCAGAATTGTGGCGAAATACCTTATATAGCTTGAATCAGACGAAGCCAAGAAGACAAAGCATGTAGCGACTTCGACTGGTTGCCCAGGTCTGCCAATGGGAGTAGTGGTGCCGAACGTCTTCTTGCTATCATCGGTCATAGTCGATGGGCTATAAATGGGACATCAGCATGGGAATAAGGACAGGAACAGAAAAACTCACATTAGAGGTGTCCATATCGGACCGGGAGCAACCGCTGAGGAAAGAAACAGCAGTAAGGACGGGTGCCCTAGATAGGGTAATGACCTACCATTGACTCTAATACCCTTGTCGCCAACAACTTGATTGCTCAATGCCCTCATGAAACCTATCATAGCTCCTTTGGTGGCTGTATAATCAACCAATTCGGGGTGTCCAACGAAAGGGTTTATTGAAGCACAGAAGATGATAGAACTGCCTTTCGGCATGTTGGGGATTGCGGCCTTGCACGTATAAAAGTAAGGATGAATATCTTAGACATTATTAGCTTCACGATCTAGCCCGGATTTGAGATGTACTCACTAGTTTCAAAGGTTTCGAGCCATTGCTCAGTCGCGAGATCAGTAAGATCAGGGACAGCCCTCTGCGTTCCATGATTCAAAACTCTTATGCATCTTTAAGGTTGAATTGATTCAAGAAAATAGAACCATACTCACAGGATATCAAGTTTGCCTGAAGAATGGAAAGACGTATGCTTCTGCACCAGCTCTTTGCACGCCTTCTCACCTCGTAAATCGGTCGAGATTAGCTGGAATTTGCACTTCGGAGTCTTCTTCTTTAAAACCTGCTCCAATTCTTGAGCATCTTTGGATTCCTGTTGGATTTTAGTAAACCATAGCAACGTTGAGCAGAAGACGAAGCGCACTTGTCCTAAGTGGGTCAAGGTGAGGTCGGCGCCTTCCAAAGCTTGACATATTGTTGAGCTACATTGTGCTTAAGAAAGCCAACAGCATCTCACCATAAAGAATAGCAATAGCCCTCCCAATTCCTACAAAATGTCAACATTTCTAATTACAAGTGGAAGCTTCTGTTCTCACCTGAATCAGCGCCAGTAATAATCGCTGCTTTCCTCTCCAACTTGCCCGCAGCTTTATATGGCTTTCCATCGGCGGTGATGTCGTCGACAGGGGAAGGATCCAGTTCGCTCTGAAGACCAGGCCTGACCTGACCTTGAACTGGAGGAACGAAACCTTTTTCGAAGACTTTGAGATTGGACATTGTTACGTTATGACTTGAATAAGAAATTGGACGACAAGGCTTTGATTCGAGGCCTTTATATCTTGCTCTGCTGAGGTCATTGTGGAACCTTGGGATTTCCCGACTATGCAGTCACTGTTGGAGTCTGTGTGACTGTGTGACCGAGGCGTCGTTCGAAATCACGTGGGAAGGGTTACCTCAGCGTTTTTTGTCAGCCAATCATACTAGGGAAGTCGCGCAGGTAATGGAAGCGGCGCACCTCAAATTTCGACGCAGCGGCAGACTTTTGAGGCCTCGGTATTATATCCAGGTATAGTATTGATAATAGAGAATAGACTTGCTTAAAGTTCGGGAGTGAAATGTACAAGCGTTAGGTTTCCAGGAGTGAGGCATGTGTGCCGGAGTCAAAATTCAGGATAATTTAGCTCGCTACACTGAATAGGTGAGGTCAGAAATTGGATTCTATCTCTTTAAGACAATATCGATCCCTTCAACACATGCCGGAATGATTTTTGTCACGCTCGATCTTTCCTCTTCTTGATCGGGCGCTTATTGGCATCAAAGCGAGACCTGTCGCGTCGTTTTCACATCACACGTTGGACTTTCGCCACCAACAGACTACTGCGCTCGTCCCTATGGCCCGTTCTAAGACTCTTAAGCAATCTAAGCACGCTAAATCTTCTTCCGTAGTCGCCACAGGAGCCAAACGGTCCCGGAGAAGGAAGTGCCACTGAGGGCGCAGCCGGAGAAATCATCTATAATGTTTTGGGTCCTCAGTTAATTGCTATTTATGTTTTTTTAGAATGTTTCTATATATTTTCTGTTCTTGCGGTGGTCAAAAGCCTCTTTCTTTGGGTGCCATGAGGGGTGTGAGTGACAGTGTGTGACAGCCGAGTCCACGGCAAAGTGCGCGACTTCTCT
>Ga0157379_10004843_pt1 | contig 11555 bp, 12 predicted proteins | sample S25metaG_FD_121802 | JGI IMG/M metagenome (GOLD analysis project Ga0157379, IMG submission 121802) | Switchgrass rhizosphere microbial communities from Kellogg Biological Station, Michigan, USA - S2-5 metaG | ecosystem: Host-associated > Plants > Roots > Rhizosphere > Soil | place: USA... | reverse complement strand
TGTAAAGAACCATTGCCGACATAGATTAGACTCCTGCGAGTTAGACCACGGATTTACTCATTTCGATGTCTTCAACAGGATTATGCCTCCATGCAGAAGACATACTTAAGAACTGTTGGGGGGCGGGATTCCATTGCGACGGCGTTGTGTCAAGTACCATGTCGGTCTGATCGTCTTCTTCAGGAGCAAGAATCTTGACGCCTTGCTCATCATTTCCATCAGAGAGTGTTGTGACTTCATCATCACCTTCGCTGTCGGACCATTCTTCGTCGCTCCATGTTTCACCGCTCCATTCTTCGTCATATTCAGGATCGCTTGGGTGATAGAGATGTGGACAGGTGTAGTTGGGATGGAAGACATCCTTTAGATTTGTTACAAGCAAGTCTTCACACCATTGTGCATTTTGCGAATACGGATCCCGAGTGATTATGCTGTGAGTAAGTGTTTCAATATAAAATACAATGAAACAGATTATGAATATACTCACTCAATTTCAAACGCCTGTAGTGTACATCTAATTGATAAATTTAGGTTTGACTTTCCGGGACGCTTTGAAGGCTGCGGAGATATCCGGGAGCGCCTTTGATACACAGAGGTCTGAGGTCCAAGTGGCGAAGTGCGGGGGTGATAAAACTTAGCAAAAGCTTTCGGAATAATCCCCCCCGCGAATCCAAATTGATAAGTCGTATTGGTAACCGATGGCGATGAATCGAGTGGCATGTGTTCATCGATGTCGGCACAAGAACCTCCTGTGGCGAGTCGCGATTTCTTCGATCTTCCGTTGTAGGCCGTCGATGGGCCGGCACTACGCTCCTCGGCGTCCCAATCTATTCGCCTCTTCTGGGGAGGAGCACAAGATTGAGAGGCAGAGTCGTTATGGGCATGTGGGGTATTATGAGAGAATGCCGATGAAGGAGCACTCGCTTCACTTGGTAAGGAAGGCGGGTGGGTCCGGCTCCCTCTTCGTAAGTTATGACCTAGTTTGGTCCTAAGAGATCGGAAAGGTGACCCAGTCCTTCCCATATGCGCCGGTTCATAGTCATTAGCGTGGCGCACACGACGAAATGCTACAAAGGGACGCTAGTGGTTAGTCGATTATCTAGATAATATTTCAAAAATCCCTTGTGGTGGGCCGTACCAAAACGTTTCTTGAGGTCCGCGAATTGCTTGCATGTCTGATTGTAGATTGATAGGTTCTTAACATGACGCCTCGCTTCGGACAATGCAAGGCTCGCCGCACTTCGAGTCAGGTGCGAGTCAGTGGAGGCAAGACTCATATGGGCCTGACGACTGTGGGGGAAGGAGAGGGGTTGAGAGTGTTGGAGGGGGTGCGTAGATATGGTGGTCGTAGATGTGGTGGATTGTTTGAAGGCTGTGACTGTGCGACTTGCCTCGAGGCGTGCAGCAGCTTTAAGGGCGGAGGGGAAGTCACGTGAATCACCACGTACGTCCATTGAATCCCATTCATTTGTCTAATCATTTGTCAAAATCTGACCTTGACTATTCCATGACTGCTGAATGTCTTTAAAAGATTCCAGGCATGCTGCACCCATATTGAATAGTATCGATCGCTTGTACCGCTCATCGATGTGTCTGTTCCCAATTCTAAAAATGGCATAGCGGGATTTTTGCCACAGAGGCCGCCGCATAAGTCTGCTCAGTCGGTGGAATGAAAGGAATATAATATCCAAAAGATCTTCTTACACTTCGTTTTGTGTTCTACATTTTGGTAAGTTTTAAAGTATTTTGAATATTCGAAAGATGTTATAGTCAAAAGATGTTATCTAGAAAGAAACTATGGGTATATGCAACCTTCATGCACGCTGTTAATGGATATTTCAATATGTAGATCTTCCAGCTGCCACCAGAGGCGGACTCAAGTGATAGCAAGGGATCCAGAACAGTTGCGAGAACCCCAGAAAATGTTTAAGTTGAGCCATTGGTGCCCGAAGGCATCGTAGCCAAGCCAGGCAGGTGCATCATATTGAACAAAATTTATAATCCCAGCGGCTCGTGTGATTCTTTGTCGGACCGACAGCCTTCCCAACTTTCTAGATCTCGATGCGGAGGGGAGGAATATGTCACCAAACTCCTTTAGATTAGCTCACCTTGCGATATTTTCTGGAGCACCTCTGTCGAGCGGAGAAGAAATTAGATGAATCCTCGTTGGGTAGGGGATGCCACGAAGCTTTGTCCACTGACGGAGTTTTTACGATATTTACCATGCGCTTAGAATATAAACCCTGCAGAATAAATAGATGAGAAAACAAGCTTTGACTGACGAAATATGTAAGACTCACAATAATTATTTCTCACAAGGAAATGCATAAGTAAAATTCTCTTTAGTAATTCCATTGCTCTAACAGTTATGCATGTGCAAAGTGAAATTTCGTGGGATATCATGAAGGGTCCTTCATCCAACAGATATGTGGTCAACAATAACCGCTGCTTAAAGGGCTTACCCGCCACCCATTGCTCCACATCGATAGTATTGAGCACACCACCAGGTTCTTCGTATAAAAGGACCTTCCAGCGCATTGACGCAGTTGATCCGATTGCCACCAGCACATCTTTCATACGCTTATCTTCCACCCATGTTCATTCATGCAGTTGACGAAATCATCAAGTCTTCCCGTTCCAGTGCATCCACCGGGGAACAGAAGGAGAGATCATGGCTCATTATCCCCTCAGCATTTTGTATGCCAATTCCGTATATGGAGCCTCCGCCTCCGGAGCGACAATCAGTCTCAGTCGATGGGGTATGGCGGATACAGGGCCACCACAAGCACTTGAAGGGAGAGAAGAAGGGAAGGGTAAGAGTGCGACTTTGCTCTCGAGTGATGACACGGAGAGACGCTATGAACATTTCACTCCAACTGTTTTCTTCCTGGGCCGAATAGATGATATGATTGGGATAAGCAATCCTGGAGGGGTTTATCCGAGGTGAACACAGTTCTTGATCCGACTGGTATCTAATCGAGGCGAGATCCCAATTGCGAGACGAAGCATTGGTCTATGAAGAGTATGATATTAATATATGGTCGTAGAGGCTGGCAGGCGAGAAGATCAATACTCCACCCCTTGGATTTCATGGATACTTTCAGAGCGAGTCTGCAGACGCTGCCTCAATTGTGTTAAGATGTACCGTTGGTCAATAACAAATAAGTAATGGGGAACGGTGGGAGAATGAATAAACATACTGATGCTATACTAGGACCGATGTCAATGGGAAGCCGCGACACTGAGTTTTCAAAACATATCGCCGGTAGACCTTGAGCGGGCTGGAGATATTTCGTTTCTGTAATGCAAAGAGGCTTTGTTTGTAATGTACTTGTACTTAAAATACAATATTTTATAATCAATCCATTTCAGTTCTTTTTTCGAAAAGGATTCTGATGGTGTTATCTTCGGTGAAAGGCGGGGAGGCTTCCTAGATTGAGTAATGTAATGCAGCAAATAAAATCAATGATAAAAATTAGGTTTTCTGCACAGTACTGCTATAACGCGCAGTAGCGAGGAAAATGCGAAACTCAACAAGTCTTCCCGTCACGTAGAATTGTCACAGTCAGCGGGAGGAGCCGACCTGACGGCCCGTAAGCGCCCGTTACAGAACGTTCAAGCAGCAAGCTAACAACGAAAACAGGACGCTCGACACCGTCGTTAGCACCGTTTAGGTCAATTCTACAGTAAGGTATGTTCGATAGGGTTCCTTTATGCTGTTGTAGGTGATAGATGCGTGGTTGTACGTTGAAGAGAGGATGGATGAACCAGTCGTAAAGTGGATGACAGTGTGCTGATACATAGTTTCTCCACAGGTCTTTGAATATGTCGTCGAAACTACCCTCGGTGCTCAGTGCGACCGATGAGGAGATCCAGCTCCTCTTGGCTGCCCAATGCCATATTGGTACCAAGAACTGTGAAAAGCATATGGAGCCTTATGTCTGGAAGCGGCGTTCAGACGGTGCGTAACCTACAGTTAGTTGTGATTAGGATGGAACGTTAAAATGCTCTATTCAACAGGTATCCATATCATTAACATAGGAAAAACTTGGGAAAAGCTCGTCTTCGCCGCCCGTATAATCGCAGCTGTTGAGAACCCCAACGACGTTTGTGTCATTTCTGCTCGCCCATACGGCCAACGTGCCGTCCTCAAATTCGCTGCCAACACCGGTGCTCAAGCCATCGCTGGTCGTTTCACCCCCGGTAGCTTCACCAACTACATCACACGCTCTTTCAAGGAGCCCCGCCTCATCATCGTTACCGACCCCCGTGTCGACCACCAGGCTATCCGTGAAGCTTCTTACGTCAACATTCCCGTTATTGCCTTGTGCGATACTGATGCCCCCCTCCAATTTGTCGATGTCGCCATCCCCACCAACAACAAGGGCAAGCACTCAATTGGTCTCATTTGGTGGCTCCTCTGCCGTGAGGTCCTCCGTCTGCGTGGCGCCGTCCCCAGGACAAGCGACGGCTGGAATGTCATGGTCGATATGTTCTTCTACCGTGACCCTGAGGAAGGCGAGAAGGAGCAAGCTGAAGCTGAGGCTGCCAAGAAGGCTATTGCCGTGGAGGAGGAGGCCCAACCCGCTGACTGGGATGTTGGCACTGGACCCCAGGCGGGTGCTATCAACCCTGGCTTGATCCAAAGTGAGTAAACATTCTATCAGCTTCCCTTGGTCCAATTCCGATGCGAATATCCAGGTACGCTTGACTGGGACACCGAGGCTGCCGCCCCTATGGATTGGGCAGCGGAGCCTGCTGCAGCTGGAGGAGCATGGTCGGCGGATTAAGGTCATGGATATATACTATTATAGTCTGCATGACTGTGTCAGGCTTGGCATGTTTCTTCACACCTCCTTTCGCGCACGCATTGTCCATCCTCTCCTCCATCCGCATTCCCCAAAACATATGCAGCCCGTGCTATAATAAGACTATGCTCGGCACTTATATGCACACTTGCCTGCGTTTTGCTTATGCTATATCATGAAGCAATGCGCTTGACAATGAATATAAATATGGCAAATTCCTTTCTAGAGTCTATCTCTAACTGGTACCATCGACACGCTTAGAGAAGTGAGACATTACAGCAGTATCCATCTATGTTATGAAATGTTATCCAAGTCCGATGCTTCCGCAGTCGGATTTTGGTTGGGTCGTACGCATAATCTACACACCTCAGCATTGTACTGGATAGTTTACCAGACGGTTTAGTGCTGCATTAATTTCTGAATGGAGGCATCACAAATCGATGACGGGCTTGTAAGGACTCATGCGGGAATTTCTTCTGATATGATACAATAATATTTAGGCGTAGTAATATAAGGTATATATACCCAGTAAATCAGCTCTAAGGGAAAAAAAAATTATAACCGCCTTTCCATCACGTAAGATGTCCGACAAATACATCGTGGAAAGGAGGAGCGAATGGCATCGCTCACATACAGTAAAATGCAGCCAATTTCAGGCGACTTTTGGTAGCTGCCCCCCGATGAAAAGAAAAAGAGATTACAAAGCCTAATTCCTCCTCACGTCTACTGACTGAAGCAAAGTATTAGTAAAGAGAATGACGGTCAAAATATATTTCAACTTGCATCGCGATACTGCCACGCTTCTTCGGTGTCTGGGTCAGTAAGCTTGGAATATTCAGGTAGATTAATGGAATAAGGATCGGTTGTCACTTTGTTTCTGGAGCCCCGTTCTTGAATCCATTGGCGAGGAAGCAACGCTAAACCACCGGCATATAGTACTATGAGCATCTTTTGGGAAAGCGTGAGAAATGGAAACACTTTCAGAAAATTAGGGCTTACAATTGACCAAACAAGCCAAATGATCGTATAGTTATGACCCTGAAGTGTATGTAAGTTATGGCATCCTTTAAATGTTCAGGCGAATGCACTTACCAAAGAAGGTCTCCCTGTTGCCCCGGGCCATTCCTTTGCAAAACCAAGATATATCTGGTATGAGGCTGCGCCGACAACGGTCAGCCCTAGGATGGCATGCAGATAATTCTGGGGAGGTCTGCGCCAACGGAAACGAATCTTCACATAGTGAATGAAGATTCCTAATCCACATTGGAGGGCATAAAGAAATAGGACGACTTTTCCTAGGGTCTGCAGCACATGTAATAATCAAAATTAGAGCAATTATTCCCTGGTTTTACTTACCTTGTGAAGTGAATGTCTTTCTATGGGCGGCTTTATTCGGAATCCTAGTCCGACTCCTACTAGAATGAACAAACCACCTGATGTAACGTTCCGCAATCATTAGCAGAGATGAGGGAGGAAAGGATTTTGTACTCACCGACGATAAACTGAATGATCCAGTGGCCGGTGTACCATTTATTATTAAATGTCCTAGTGAATCTTGCAAGGTAGATTCCCGCAGGTAAAACGGCTAGAAATGCGAATGTGGATAAGGCACCATGAACGACGATTAATTTTTCGAAGGGTTTGAATGCTCCTTGGGTAACTGCAGACGCAGCGGGCGAAGATGTTGATGTCGGTGACGAGACAGAGAATCCTGTACTCATTATTGTAGAAGTAGAACCAGATGATCCAGTAAAAGTGCTACTTGGAGGAAGGACAGTCTCGTCGCTCACCACGACATCTATATCGTTCCCAAAGATATCCGTATGCTGAGCCTTCGCAATCAATGCCACCAACAAACAGCCTCCTAGGATCAACCGCCTGATCATAGAGGACTAAGGAGGGATCAGTGGAACAAAAAGGTGAAGGAAATAGGCAAGGATCAACTTGGAAGGAAGCTAATAAAGCGCCTCCCTCTTATGACACCTGTGTAAGGGGTCTCCTCAACAGGGCCTGTGTCGGGCTGTTCTGGCTTTCATTCCCCTGAACAGCACTTAAGGCGAGACCGCCGAAATGATAGCCGCTGGAGAAACGCAGTGCTAATGCATTTTCTTGGCGGAACAATGGGCGGACAAGAGTCTCATTTGCTCAACACCAGCAGAGAGATGTAGGCAACTTGAGAAATATTTACTAAAGCAAATATCTGCTCAAAAGAGTAGACATCAGACAGCCCCATGTGCACAGATATATCCAGAATTAATATCAATCAGCTGGTGTTTGCTGCGTGTTTTAGGGAAGGAAGAGGGTAGACAGCCGGGAAAGGTACGCGGTCTCCGTGACAAGGAGTCACATCCGGTGGACCTTTCTGGCCAATGAGTCCAACAGACCCACATTTAACACAGGTATGTAAGCCTTGGATATTTCTTGTATCTCATATTTAAATTTGAGAATGGATTGTGGTTCAATATATTTCCTCGTATTTTTATCTGCCCACAGACGACTCACGGAATCTTTTCCGCTTCAAGATTTGTGCATAATCATCATCTAATGTTCTATAATTTCATTTCAAGCGACATGTTGGAAGGATTAAGATTGACTTTTCTTCGCAGGTTCTCACACAACATCCCGTCGTTTGCAAGCCAGCCATCTATCTTCATATGCATGTCGTATGCATTTTTTTTTCTCCTCTCTTCATTTAGAACAATTTTCAGAGCAAACGAGAGTTATCCTGGTACTTTACATGCGTGTCTCATCTTAATCACATTGACAGTTAATGTTCTCCGTAAAGTTATCATCATTTCTATATATCCATACGTTTCAAGCTTTAGCTGGTATCCTAACGCCTAATTCTAACAGTAAGTAAGTAGCTTCTTCATTTCCCTTATGACTGGATCTCATCAGAGCAAGTATGCTTGTATAACCATTTTCAGGCTGCCTCTCATTACTAATGAAGCGTCTGTTCGTTTACTTGAGACGGATTTTGACATGTTTTCCGCACTACTGGATCCCCACATTGGCTCGTAATTCTCCTGACTGTCAGGTGTTTCGGCTGTCACTTCGACGCCTTGGCAATTGAGGTATTGGTTGTTTCAGGACTGAGACTTGTAAACCCAGGTAATCCCCAAGGGTTACAGTAAGGAGGTTGGAATTGTTCTACAGAACATCCCTGCTATGACTTGGCTGCTGCCACATCCTGGTGACTCAACGATTCCAAAAATGCATTATTGGACGCTTCCTGACACCCCCTCCTTGCCTTTCGAGGCTTCACAAGACCCTTCTTGATACACCAAATTCGCTCCCAAGTTCTTTGACACCACTCTCACAGTAATGTCATACAGCTGGGTCACTCTGAATCAGCGGAGTCTCCATTCACTGATTCTTACTATGCAATTAAGGAAAGGGCATATCCAAATTCTCTCCGCAACGGAAAGCTGTGCGGCGCTCACGGGATTAGATACAAAAGCAGTCAAGAAAACGAAGGCGACTATCGAACCTCTGTCATTTTAGGGTATATAGCGCGAAGATCTAATGCTCTTTCAAGCAGCGGCAATATGTATGCAGTTCCATGGCGGCTTTGTCCTAGGTGGTATCTTATCCCCGTCAAGCGGGCATTGCTACTCAAGAACTCCACATCCCGAGCTTTGATATCTCAAAAATAACAATGGCTTTGATCAGGAGACTCTTTTCAAATACATATACGTGGTATCAATGAAAAGCCCTCGTAGCTATAATCTGATGCCACCCCCCCGTATGATTTCTACAGACTGAATCTTCAATGAACACCGCGACGGAAGCCCATGTCGTGGATACGTTAAAGGATTGAGATAGGATATTGTGAGTTGTATTTCTAAGCAGATAAACCTCTTTTGAATTTCCTTCTGATTAATATTTGTCCAAGGCATGCGACGGTGAGTGGTGTTACCTGTTCGAATTAATAACGACAACAAGATTTATTCTTCAGCAGTGGCGACATTGGAATTGTTCGTGAGTTGTCAAACTTCCTTTATTAAGAACAAGATGTTATTGATTACAGAGTTCGTGGTTGTATGACTATTTGCGAACTCTGGATGCAGGGAAGCGTCTGGTGTGGCCCTGGAATAGCAAAAATAGTGTACTCCATTGCCCGATATATCGTCTTCGTAGATATGACCATCACCACTACAAGTATGTGTAATGCTCCATCCTGGTCAAATGATTATTTGCGGTTGACAATTGGGTAGTTGATTTGCACCTTCAATCATAACGCCGGAAACATGCAGATCATTGCTACAAGTATCTAGTGGTAGGTTTTCTTCCAAAGATTCGATGATAGACCGAAATAGGAATTGTCCCCTCTCCTTCTTGGATTGAACATGCAGTATTCAACGTCTTCGGCATTTATCTCACCGAAGGTACTTAATTTAATTGATTTCATACAATGGGTACGAAAACCACTCAGTCAAAAGCTTCAGTGATTTTGTCGTTACGAACCCCGGTCATTTGGGATCGAAGTAGAAAGATTGTAATCTCTATAGTTTTGAAGCACATCTTAGTTGGAGGAGTCATAATATTCTTCAGTGTTCTTCTCATAAAATCAGTGATATGTAAGTCCCAGAGATGTTTCTGGAAGCCTTACTCAAAAATTACCCGTTGCCCCTCAGTCCTTCGTCCCCTGTGCCTACCATTATAGGATGTTGGCTAGGACAGGTACAAGTAAGGTACATCATAAGACTCTATCTACGCCTGGCCATTGGCGGAACAGGTCACACATATCTTGTCGCTATCTATTTATCTCTCTGACGAAATTCATAGTTAGACTAGCTGGGACATTATTCAAACTCACCAAAATGCAAATGGGTGAGAAGTATTACGAAGAGGGACCAAACGAATATTCATTTAAAATCATACCAGGAATAGCGGCGGTCCACAAAGCATCTCCACCAACTTATACTATTTATCGCGATGGTAAGGACACTATTGTCACTCTTGCAAATTGCTCCCGTATTATCCAGACCGTTTAGGTGTTATATATTTTATTTACTCCCTGAGTGAACCTGACTTCACTTGAGCTACAAGATAAAGCTGATACTAGAAATATAGTGTTTTTATTTATTTATTAGCCACATCTATGGTTGATTTATTTACGGTATGTATTCAGCCATTTTTTGGTATTGGAAATCCTTGAGCAAAGTTGTATTTGGTCCAATCAACCCCTAACAAGGTAAAGAATAACGTTCTACAAAATCATGCCTGGCATTTAGGTTCTCCCTTCTTAGACTGAATCGCGCACTCGCCAGGATGTTTACCACTCGGATGATACTCAATCTACGAGAAGCCGCAGAGCCGCAGAATAATTCTGTGGATAGCGAATGCGACTATTATTTCCTGGGACTTCCGTCGAGATAGATACGGTCGGTATATTCATGAACTAATTCTCTATTTGAATCTATGGATTCCTTTACAATTTTCTGGCCGATTGCCTGTCCATTGAGAATTTTCCTCTGTTAAATTCTCTAACACAGTTCTGGTGTCTGTGGTTGTTTAATTGAAGACCTGAGCGGGACATTGCCTCTGAGTCAACTTTGACCGCGGCATGGTCGCTTTCCAAGTCCTCAATCCGTTAGAACCGGATTGTTTCTCTTTCGAGAGAGAAACTCTCTCCACCAAATGAAATTAAAATACTCTGGGAAGACAGCCTCCCAGACGTCACCAAGTGTTACCACCGCTCATCCAATCTTATTATTTCCGCACCTTCCTCGATATGCATCGCGATGGAAGCTCTTCTGACTCGCCCACGTAGCAGCGACTCTTCTATAATCCGATAGATAAGGAGAGAGTACTCCCTGTAATTAGCTTTTTCTTCCTTCCTTAAGCCTGGGTAACGATAATTAAACCCCACCCACCATTCCATGCCATTGGCTCCAAAAATATTATTCCGATTTTTTTTTCAACACCGGATCCCTGGATTTTTTCTATCATGCTGCATAGGCCAATCAGTAGTATCCTTCTCATTCTCCTCTCGGGACCTAGAGTGGGGAAAGGAAAGACTCGGAAGGGATGGTCAGACTGTTCCCGTGTCAATTCACATGAAGGATTAGGATGTACACGCATACCAACATACCCAGTATGTAGGAAGGGAGAGATGTCCCCGACAAACGGATTTAATTATTGATATGGACCCGAAGTTACTGAAACGGTGGGGAAATCGGCTGTGGTGGCTGTGAAGTCTACGTCTGTACAAATCGAGCCAAGTCGAGAAAAAGGGAACGATCTCACGGTGAGATAAGGTTTAAATGTACGAAACCAGAACGCGTGAACACTTTCCCTCGGAAACCAAGTACCTTCTGGATACACTTCAATTTACAATCCAAGACCCATTACAACTGAGGGTCTTTGACTACAACATGGAGAAGAATGTACAGTCATGAAATGGAAATCAAAGCAAAGAAGAAAATTCCAAGAAACCATGTACATCTAGAAGTAATGCGATAATTACGCCGATTCTAGTGATAAGGTCTATGGGTGTCGAAATATGAAAGTATTTAATAGACAGCTGACTAGACCTATTTGGTATAAGTACCGTGATAATAAAACCCGTGAGCAATAAAGTTTCGTGCGTAAATAGTAATAGAATCGTCCAAGCAGCGATCAAAGAACTCCCTCATCGCCCCACCTTAGTTAGCCTAAAAATAAGAACCAGTGTCACGAAAAGCCGATATGTTCAATATGGTTGATGAACACCCACAAACGGTGTTCTTTCATGCATCTCAT